>FWPV01003036.1_pt1 | contig 39188 bp, 37 predicted proteins | sample 2228371 | NCBI WGS metagenome assembly FWPV01 (sample SAMEA103939776, study PRJEB20133) | metagenome
CCGCGGCCCGCCGATGCCCGGGACGGCGCGCGAGAGCCGGCCGGCCCGTGGCGCCGGGGCACCGTGCGGCGACGGTATCGTCCGCGCCGGCCGGGGCCGACCTCGGGAGCCGGCCGGTGCGCCTCCCGCCGCGGCTGCGGACGGGTTAAGAACCGCACCGTCACCGCCACCGGCGAGGTTCCCGCGTGCCCTGGCCGCTGCGCCCTGCCGAGACCCTTCAGCTGCCCTCCCCGGTGGGGCCGTTGCGCGCCGGGCTCGCTTGGCCGGCGGGGGCGCGGGCCCGCGGCACCGTCTTCCTGTTGGAGGGCCGCGGCGAGTTCCTCGAGAAATATGCCGATCTGGCGGCGCGGCTGGTGGCCTCCGGCTTCGTCGTGCTCGGGCTCGATTGGCGCGGCCAGGGCGGCTCGCCGCGACTGGTGCCCGGCACGGCCCGCGGCCACGTCGACGACTTCGCGCACTATCTCGAGGACCTGGAGCTGCTCGTCGCCCGGGCGCGCGGGCTGGGTCTGCCCGAGCCCTGGGCGCTTCTCGGCCATTCCATGGGCGGTCATCTCTCCCTGCGTTGGCTCGCCCAGCCGCCGCGGCCGGTGGCCCGGGCGGCCCTCATCACGCCGATGCTCGACATCGCCATGGTCCCGCGGCCGCGGCCGCTCGTGCGCCTGCTCGCCGAAACCGCGGTCCGGCTGGGGGCCGCCACGCGCTACGCACCGGGCCAAGGCGATCCGCAGCCCTCCTGCCCGTTCGAGGCCAATCCGCTCACCTCTTGTCCCGACGGATTCGCCACCGTCCGCGCGATCCTGGACCGGCACCCGGAGCGGCGGATCGGTGGGGCGACCTGGGGCTGGCTCGCCGCGGCGCTCCGCTCGATCGAGCGGCTCCACGCCCCGGGCGTGCCCGAGTCGGTCACGACTCCGCTGCTGATCGTGCGAGCCGGCGAGGATCGGGTCGTGTGCAACCGGGCGATCGAGGCGCTGGCCCACCGGCTGCCGCACGCCCGGCTGTTGGACCTTCCCGGCGCCCGCCACGACCCGCTCTTCGAACGGCCCCCCATCCGCGAGCGGCTCCTGGGCGAGCTTGTGGCCTTCCTCGCGGTCGAGCCGGGCGAAGCCCGCCAGACGACGACCGGCCGGTGCACGGGGCCGCACCCGGCCGGGTGCGATCGCGACACGGCCGTTGGCCACCGACCCGATCTCCTGGCTCCGTGCTCCTGATCGGCCGGTCGGGTCGCCGCCGACGCGGTCGATGCGGACGGCCTGTCCCTCTCGTCGCCACGGGTGCCGGCGGACCCTCGGTCTCGCAGAAAGCGACGGTGGTCGATGGCGCGGCACGGCCGATCGGCGCTCGGGTGCACGGGCAGTCGGGCCGACGCACCGGGCCGAAGGGGTGCTCGGGCGAAGCCGGCCGGAAAGGACGGGGCGTCCGGAGCGGACCGGCCGCGGCGCAGCACGGGCGCCGAGCGCCGGCGCCTCAGCCCAGATCCTCGCCCTCGTCCTCGTCCTCGATCAGCTCGTCGCGCCCCGCCACCGGCTCGACCGGTCGCTGGCGGGCGATGTAGGCGTGCAGCTCGGCCAGATCGATGAACTGGTCGGACTGGCGGCGCAGCTCGTCGGCGATCAGCGGCGGGGTGGTGCGGATCGTGCTGATGGTCGAAACGCGCACGCCTTTGCGCTGGACCGCTTCGACCAGGCGCTTGAAGTCGCCGTCGCCGGTCACCAGGACGACGTGGTCGACGTGCGGTGCGAGCTCCATCACGTCGACGGCGATGTCGACGTCCATGTTGCCCTTGTATTTGCGGCGGCCGCCCACCTGGCTGAACTCCTTGAGCGGCTTGGTGACCATCGTGTAGCCGTTGTAGTCGAGCCAGTCGACGAGCGGCCGGATCGGCGAATACTCCTGCTCGTCGAGCAGAGCGGTGTAATAATAAGCTCGGATCAGACGGCCACGGCTCGCGAACACGTCCAGGAACCGGCGATAGTCGATGTCGAACGCGAGAGCCCGGGCGGCCTGGTACAGGTTGGCACCGTCGATGAACACGGCGATCCGCTCGTGGGGAGCGAACCAGCGTGCAGGTCCACTTTGAGCCATGGCGGCTGTCCTCCGCAGCGGCCGGCGCCGCAGCACCGGCCCGTCATTTCGTGAATGCGAAGGCCGGTCCGGAACCCGGACCGACTCCTCGTCCATCCTCGGCGCGCGCCGAGTGCGCTAGCACGTCGCCCCCCGGCTCGCCAGAGGCGGGTATCGGCGGCTGGCTTCCACGAGCCGCTTCCGCTACCTATCTCGTGCAGTGTACGCTTCGAACACGGCGGAGACGAGATGGCCAGGATCACGGTCGAGGACTGCATCCAGCGCGTGCCCTCGCGCTTCGAGCTCGTCATGCTCGCGGCCCAGCGGGCCCGCGACATCTCCGCGGGCGCACCGCTCACGGTCGACCGCGACAACGACAAGAACCCGGTGGTGGCGCTGCGCGAGATCGCCGAAGGCACCATCGACCTCGACCATCTGCGCTACGAGCTGATCCACGGGCTGCGCCGGCACGTCGAGGTCGAGAGCGAAGAGCCCAGCGATCTCGCCAAGGAGCTGGAGGCGCTCATGCCGCCGCCGGAGGTCGGCGCGGTGGCGCCGATGCCGCCGGGCGTCTCCTATGCGGAGCACGACGTTCCCGACCAGGACTGAGCGGCCGCGGCGGCGCCGCACGGAGGCGCGACGGTGAGCCCGGCCGCGACCGCCGAGGCGGCGGCTCCGGCCGGTCCGGCGACGAGCGAGCCGAGCCGGCCGCGCCGGCCGCCGCTGCGCCAATACGAGCTCGTCGAGCGGGTCAAGAGCTACGACCCGAACGCCGACGAGGACCTGCTCAACCGGGCCTACGTGTTCGCCATGAAGGCGCACGGCTCGCAGCTGCGCGCCTCGGGCGATCCCTATTTCCACCATCCGGTCGAAGTGGCGGGGATCCTCACCGGGCTGCGGCTCGATTGCGCCTCGATCGCCACCGCCCTGTTGCACGACACGGTCGAGGACACCGGCGCCACGCTCGACGAGATCCGCCGGCTGTTCGGGCCGACCATCGCCCGGCTGGTCGACGGGGTGACCAAACTCAACAAGCTGGAGCTGCAATCACCCAACACGGAGCAGGCCGAGAACTTCCGCAAGCTGCTGCTCGCGATGTCCGAGGACATCCGCGTGCTGCTGGTGAAGCTCGCCGACCGGCTCCACAACATGCGCACGCTCCATTTCATCAAGGATCCCGAGAAGCGGCGGCGGATCGCCCTCGAGACCATGGAGATCTACGCGCCGCTCGCCGAGCGGATCGGCATGGAGCAGATCAAGGCCGAGCTCGAGGATCTGGCCTTCGCCGAGCTGTGGCCCGAGGCGCGCGCCTCGATCGTCCACCGCCTGGCCCAATTGCGGCCGAGCGGCTCGCCGGTGATCGAACGGATCGTGGCCGAGCTGCGCGAGACCTTGGCACAAGCGGGCATCGAGGCCGAGGTCACCGGCCGCGAGAAGGCGCCCTGGTCGATCTGGCGCAAGATGCAGCGCAAGAACATCGCCTTCGAGCAGCTGGCCGACATCATGGCCTTCCGGGTGATCGTCGATTCGGTCGCCAGCTGCTACGCCGCCCTGGGCGCCATCCACGCCCGCTACGCCATGCTGCCCGGGCGCTTCAAGGACTTCATCAGCACGCCCAAGCCCAACGGTTACCGCTCGCTGCACACCACCATCCTGGGCCCCGAGCAGCGCAAGATCGAGGTCCAGATCCGCACCCGCGAGATGCACGAGGTCTGTGAGCTGGGCGTGGCGGCGCACTGGGTCTACAAGCAGGACACCGGCGCCACCGAAGGCAAGCGCTACCGCTGGATCCGCGAGCTCCTCGACATCCTGGAGCACGCCCAGGAGCCCCAGGAATTCCTCGAGCACACCAAGCTCGAGATGTATTCCGACCAGGTGTTCTGCTTCACGCCCAAAGGTGACCTCATCGCCCTGCCGCGCGGCGCCACCCCGGTCGACTTCGCCTACGCGGTTCATTCCGAGATCGGCGACCATTGCGTGGGGGCCAAGGTCGACGGCCGGCTCGTCCAGCTGCGCCATCGGCTGCAGAACGGCGACCAGGTCGAGATCATCACCGCCCGCAACGCCACGCCGTCGCCGGCCTGGGAGCGGTTCGTCGTCACCGGCAAGGCCCGCGCGCGGATCCGCCGCTTCCTGCGCACCCGCCAGCGGGCGGTCTACGTCGAGCAGGGTCGCGAGCTGCTCACCAAGGCGGCCCGCGCCGAGCAGGTGCAGCTGGGCGAGGACCGCCTCGAGCGGGCCGCCGAGGCGCTGCGCCAGAAATCGGTCGAGGACCTGCTGGCGGCGGTGGGCGAGGGCACGCTCACGGTGCGCGCCGTGCTGGAGGCGGCCCATCCCGAGCTCAAGCGCGCCTCGACCAACCGGCGCGCCGGCGCCACCATCCTGCCCCTGCGCCGGCCGCAGGCCACGCCCGAGCCACCCGGCGACCAGCCGATCCTGGGTCTGCCGCCCGGCGTGGCGTTCCACTATGCCGGCTGCTGCCATCCCGTGCCCGGCGACCCGATCGTCGGCGTGGTGCGGACCGGCAAAGGCGTGAGCATCCATCGCACCGATTGCCGGTTCCTCGCCCGGGCACCCGAGCTGGTCGAGCGGGCCCTGGAGATCGGCTGGAACGAGCGCGCCCGAGCACCCAGGGGGATCGCCCGGATCTCGGTCATGGCGCTGGATCGCCCCGGGGCGCTCGGGACCATCTCCACGACCATCGGCCGGCAGGAGGCCAACATCACGGACGTCAAGTTCGGCCGACGCGCCCCCGACGTGGTCGAGATCCTGCTCGACGTCGAGGTGAGCGGGCTCGACCAGCTGCAGCGGATCCTGGCGGCGTTGCGGGCCACCACCGTGGTGAGCGCGGTGGAGCGGGCCGCCGACTGAGCCGGGGTCGGCCACCGGCGGGCTGGCTATACGCGTAAAAGTTGATAAGCTGCCAGCCGAATACTCCAAGCGGGAGATCGGCATGGCGCGCAGCGACGGCCCGGCCACGAGTCTCACCATGGCCCGCGTGCGCTCGATCGCCTTCGTGGGCATGGAGACCCCCGAGGTCGACGTGCAGGTCCAACTGGCCGCGGGTCTGCCCGCCTTCACCCTCGTGGGTCTGCCCGACAAGGCGGTGGGCGAGAGCCGCGAGCGGGTCCGCGCCGCGTTGAGCACGCTGGGGCTGGCGCTGCCGCCGCGTCGCGTCACCGTCAACCTGGCTCCGGCCGATCTCGCCAAGGAGGGCAGCCATTTCGACCTGCCGATCGCGTTGGGCTTGTTGATCGTCATGGGTGTGCTGCCGGCGGACGTGGTCGAGGGCCGGATCGTGTTGGGTGAGCTCGCGCTCGACGGCTCGGTGCAGCCGGTGGCGGGCGTGCTCGCCGCGGCGATCGCCGCCGCCGCCAAGGGCCGCGGCCTGATCTGCCCGGCGGCCTGTGCCGGGGAGGCGGCCTGGCTCGCCCACGAGGTCCCGGTCCTGCCGGTACCCACGCTCGTGGCGCTGCTCGACCACGCGCGTGGGTTGCAGGTGCTCCGACCACCCGAGCCGCGGCCGATCGAGGAGAGCGTGCCGGTGGCCGACCTCAAGGACGTCAAGGGCCAGGAGACGGCCAAGCGGGCGCTCGAGATCGCCGCCGCGGGCGGCCACAATCTGCTCATGATCGGCCCGCCCGGTGCCGGCAAGTCGATGCTCGCGGCGCGCCTGCCCGGGATCCTCCCGCCGCTCGACCCGGCCGAGATGCTGGAAGTGGGGATGATCCACAGTCTGGGCGGTCGGCTGGCGCAGGGCCGGCTGAGCCCGCGCCGGCCGTTCCGCGCGCCCCATCATGCCGCCTCGATGGCCGCCATGGTCGGCGGCGGCCCGCACGCCCGGCCGGGCGAGGTTTCACTCGCCCACAAGGGCGTCTTGTTCCTGGACGAGCTGCCCGAGTTCCAGCGGCCGGTCCTCGATGCACTGCGCCAGCCGCTGGAGACCGGCAAGGTCGAGGTGGCCCGGGCCGCGGCGCACGTGACCTGGCCGGCCCGCTTCCAGCTCGTGGCGGCCATGAACCCCTGTCGCTGCGGCCATCTCGACAATCCGGCGCTGGCCTGCCCGCGGGCCCCGCGCTGCGCGGTCGACTATCAGAGCCGCGTGTCGGGCCCGTTGTTCGACCGCATCGATCTGGTGATCGAGGTGCCGGCGGTGCGACCGAGCGATCTCCAGCTGCCGCCGCCCGCCGAGGGCTCGGCCGAGGTGGCGGCCCGGGTGGCCGCCGCCCGTGCCGTCCAGACCGAGCGCTTCGCCGCCCTGGGACGGCCCGACCTCACCACCAACGCCGAAGCCGACGGCGAGCTCCTGGAGCGGATCGCCCCGCTCGACGCCGGCTCGCGGGCGCTGCTCGCGCGTGCCGGCGAGACCTTCCACCTCTCGGCGCGCGGCTGGCACCGGTTGATCCGTGTCGCCCGCACGATCGCCGATCTCGACGGGGCGGAGACGATCCGCAAGGCCCACCTGGCCGAGGCCCTGGCCTATCGGCGCCGGCCGCCGGCGCGCAGCTGAGTCCGAGCGCGGATGGTTGACCGCGGCCGGGCCCCGATCTTTGCTCGCGGCCGGAACGGGCGAGCCACGGAGATCGGGGCGGCGAGGTGGTGATCCTGGGGCTGGGCAGCGATCTGGTCGACATCCGGCGGGTGGCGCGGACCCTCGAGCGGTTCGGCGAGCGCTTCACCCGGCGTTGTTTCACCGAGGCCGAGCGGGCCCGTTGCGACGCACGCTACGCCCGGGCCGAGGGCTACGCCCGCCGCTACGCCGCCAAGGAGGCCTGCGCCAAGGCGCTCGGCACCGGTTTCAACCGGGGCGTCTATTGGCGCGACATCGGTGTGGTCAACCTGCCCGGTGGTCGGCCGACGATCGTGCTCACCGGCGGCGCGCTCGAGCGGCTGCGGGCCATCACCCCACCGGGCATGCGCGCCGAGATCGCGGTGAGCTTGACCGACGAGCCGCCCTTGGCCCAGGCGGTGGTCGTGATCACCGCCGTGCCGGTCGAATGGACCGCCAACTTGTCGCTCGAGGCGGGCTTCGCTAGTGTGCCGCCGTCGCGGATCGACCGGGCCGGTCCCGGCGCGCGGACCGGCGGCGAGTGATCCGACCCGAGCCGTGCAGCCGGCCGCTTCCCGTGGTCGCGGAGCGAGCGGATCGATGCACGAGCCCATCGCGATGTCGGAGCGCCGCAGCGGCAGTCTTCTCGAGACCGTCAAGACGCTGGTCTACGCGGTCGCGATCGCGCTGTTCGTGCGGACCTTCCTCTTCGAGCCGTTCAACATCCCCTCGGGCTCGATGAAGCCGACCCTGCTCGTGGGCGACTATCTGTTCGTGTCCAAATACGCCTACGGCTACAGCCGCTACTCGTTGCCCTTCAGCTTGCCGCTGTTCGAGGGACGGCTGTTCGCGAGCCTGCCGCAGCGCGGCGACGTCGCGGTCTTCAAGCTGCCCTCCGACAACCGCACCGATTACATCAAGCGGATCGTGGGCCTGCCGGGCGACAAGATCCAGGTCAAGGACGGCGTCCTGCACGTCAACGGCGAGCCGGTGCGTCGCGAGCCGGCCGGCACCTTCGTCGAGGACGTGGAGGGCCGTGGCATCCCGGTGCCGATCCACGAAGAGACCCTGCCCGGCGGGCGTTTCTACATGACCCTCGACCTCACCCGCCAGGGGCCGCTCGACAACACGCGGGTCTACGAGGTGCCGCCGGGCCACGTCTTCGCGATGGGCGACAATCGCGACAACTCGCTCGACTCCCGGGTCGATCACGTGGGCTTCATCCCGCTCGAGAACCTGATCGGCCGAGCCGAGGTGATCTTCTTCTCGGTCAACGGCTACGGCTCGCTGTGGGAGCCTTGGAAGTGGCCGTGGAGTATCCGCTACGAGCGGTTGTTGAGCCGGATCCGTTGAGCCCCGCCGACCGGGAGGCGGCCCGCACGGCGCTCGAGCGCGCCCTGGGCTATCGTTTCACCGATCGCCGCCTGTTGGCCGAGGCGCTGACCCACGAGAGCGCCGCCTCCGGCGCCCGCGGCCGGGCCCGTCCGCGACCCGGCGACCGGCGCAGCAACGAGCGCCTCGAGTTCCTGGGCGACCGTGTGCTGGCGCTGGTGATGGCCGAACTCCTCCTCGAACGCTTTCCCGAGGAGCGCGAGGGGCCGCTCACCCATCGCCTGACGGCCCTCGTCCAGGCCGACACGCTGGCCGAGATCGGCCGAGCGGTGGGCATCGACGCGGCCCTCGAGGTGGGGCGCGGCCGGACCGGCCGACCGGCCGCCGATCCGCGCGCCGCCTCCCTGGTCGGCAACGCGCTCGAGGCGGTGATCGGCGCCGTCCATCTCGACGGCGGGCTGGGCGCGGCGCGAACGGTGGTCGAGCGGTTGTGGGGCGAACGGCTGACCGGCACCGCACCGCCCCGTCGCCACCCGAAGCAGCTCCTCCAGGAACGGCTGGCCGCGGCCGGGCTGCCGGCCCCGGTCTACGAGGCGATCGGCCGGGAGGGGCCCGACCACGCCCCGCGCTTCACCGTCAAGGCGTCGGTCGAAGGCCTGGGCGAGGCGGTCGCCGTGGCCGGCTCCAAGCGCGCCGCCGAGGAGGAGGCCGCCGCCCGACTTTTGGCGCGGCTCGAAGGAGAGCCCACGAGGTGAGCCCGCCGCCCGCGACCCGCTGCGCCTTCGTCGCCATCCTGGGCGCCCCCAACGTCGGCAAATCGAGCCTGCTCAACCGTCTGGTGGGCGCCAAGGTGTCGATCGTGACCCCCAAGGCGCAGACCACCCGGCGGCGGATCCTGGGCATCACCATCCGCGGCCCGGCGCAGCTCTGCTTCGTCGACACACCCGGGATCTTCGCCGCCGCCGGGGCGCTCGAGCGGGCGATGGTCGAGGCCGCCTGGAAAGCCGGTGCCGATGCCGACCTGCTGGTGCTGGTCCTCGACGCCGCGCGGGGCCTCGACGCACGCGCCCGGGCGGTGATCGAGGGCCTGTCGCGGCTGAAGGCGCCGGCTCTGTTGGCGATCAACAAGATCGATCTCGTGAAGCCGCCCACCCTCCTGCCGCTCACCGCCGAGGCCAATCGGCTGCACCCGTTCGTCGAGACCTTCTACGTCTCGGCCGAGACCGGTGAGGGGGTCGAGGAGCTGCTCGATGCGCTCGCGGCGCGGGCCCCCGAGGGACCGTGGCTCTATCCCGAGGACCAGCTCTCCGATCTCTCCGATCGGGCCATGGCCGCCGAGATCACCCGCGAGAAGATCTTCTTGCAGCTGCGCCAGGAGGTACCCTACGCGACCACCGTGGAGACCGACCAGTGGGTCGAGAGCCCGGACGGCCGCGAGGTGCGGATCGACCAGACGATCTACGTCGAGCGGCCGGGGCACAAGGCCATCGTCATCGGCAAGGGTGGAGCGCGCCTCAAGGCCATCGGCGAAGCCGCGCGGCGCGATCTCGAGGCCCAGCTCGGCCGCCGCGTGCACCTGTTCCTCCACGTCAAGCTGCGCGAAGATTGGCGGGAGGACCCGGAGCGGTGGCGGGAGATGGGGCTCGAGCCGCCGCCCCGGCGCCGCGGCGGGGGCGACGGCACCCGGCGGTGAGCGAGGGCCTCGGGGCCCGAGCCGGCCTCAGGAGCCCAGAAGATGCGGCCCGTGGGCCACCGCGCCACCGGGGCGCATCGCCGCCGCCACGAACACCGTCTCGGCGATCTCGGCCTCGCTGGCGCCGGCGGCGAGTGCCGCCTTGCGGTGCAGCTCGAGGCAATAGGGGCACTGGGTGGTCAAGGCCACGGCCAGGGCGATGAGCTTCTTCTGCTTGCGCGACAGCGCACCTTCGGCGAACGCCGCGGCGTTGAACGCTTGGAAGGCCTTCCACGCCTCCGGCGCCTTGGCGCCGAGCTCGGGTAGCCGCTCCAGGAGCTTGGGATCGTACATGGTGCCGGTCTCCCCCTTCTCTTCCGCGACGATCGACCATCGATCGTCGGTTACTATTTTAGCGAGTTCTGATGCGAGTGCCAGAGGCGGCTGTCGCATGACCGGATCGCGCACGCCGCGGGGCTTCGTGCCGAGCCGCCGCCGGCGCCCGGGAGGCCCGCTTGGAGTGGCGTGACGAAGGGGTGGTGCTGGAGGTCCGCCCGTTCGGCGAGCGCGACGCCAGGATCACCGCCTTGACCTTCCGGCACGGTCGCCACGCCGGCTTGGTGATCGCCGGGCGCAGCCGCAAACGCGCGCCCTGGCTGCAGCCCGGTAACCGGTTGGAGCTGGTCTGGCGGGCGCGGCTCGAGGGCCAACTCGGCCACTTCACCGTCGAGCCCCGCCGGCTCTACGCCGCCACCCTCGTCGACGACCCGGTGCGGCTTTCGGCCCTGGCTTCGGCCACGGGCCTTCTGGAGGCCTGTCTCGCCGAGCGCGAGCCGCACCCGGCACTCTACGCCGGTCTGTTGACCCTGCTCGGGCGGCTCGCGGCCGATCCCGGCTGGCCGGAGGCCTATGTCCGCTTCGAGCTCCTGCTCTTGGCCGAGCTCGGCTTCGCCCTCGACCTCGAGCGCTGCGCGCTCACCGGCACGAGCGAGGATCTGGCCTTCGTCTCGCCGCGCACCGGCCGGGCGGTGTCGGCCGCGGCCGCGGGGCCCTGGGCCGAGCGGCTGTTGCCCCTGCCGGCCTTCCTGATCCGCGACGAGCCGGCCGATGCGACCCAGATCGCCCAGGGGTTGCGGCTTGCCGGCCATTTCATCACCCGGCATATCCTGGCGCCGGTCGATCGGCCGATGCCCGCCGCCCGCGAGCGGCTGGTCGCCCTCCTCACCCGCACCCCACCCACGGAGCCCGCATGAGCCGACCGCAAGCCGCCGCGCGGATCGAGCCGATCGATTTCGGCCGGGCGCTCGGCGAGCGCTATCTCGCCTATGCGCTCTCGACCATCACCGCCCGCTCGCTGCCGGACCTGCGCGACGGCCTCAAGCCGGTGCAACGGCGGCTGTTGTGGGCGATGCTGCAGCTGCGGCTCGACCCGGCCTCGGGCTTCAAGAAGTGCGCGCGCGTGGTGGGCGACGTCATCGGCAAGTTCCACCCGCACGGCGACGCCGCGGTCTACGAAGCCCTGGTCCGCCTGGCCCAGGGCTTCGCCCAGCGCTATCCGTTGATCGAGGGCCAGGGCAATTTCGGCAACATCGACGGCGACGCCGCGGCCGCCATGCGCTACACCGAAGCGCGGCTCACGCCCGTCGCCATGGCCCTGCTCGAGGGCATCGACCAGGACACGGTCGACTTCCGCCCCACCTACGACGGCAGCGAGCGCGAGCCCGTGGTCCTGCCGGCGGCCTTCCCCAATCTGTTGGCCAACGGGGCCACCGGCATCGCCGTCGGCATGGCCACCTCGATCCCGCCGCACAATGCCGGCGAGCTGTTGGATGCGCTCGCTTGGATGCTCTCCCGCCCGGCCGGCGCCCCGCCGCCCACGGTCGAAGACGTGATGCGCTTCGTGCGCGGGCCCGATCTGCCCACCGGGGGGGTGATCACCGAGTCCGAGGAGGTGCTGCGCGAGGCCTATCGGACCGGCCGCGGGAGCCTGCGCCTGCGGGCGCGCTGGGAACGCGAGGATCTGGCTTATGGCCAGTACCAGATCGTCGTGACCGAGATCCCCTGGCAGGTCCAGAAGAGCCGGCTGGTCGAGCGGCTGGCCGAGCTCCTGGCCGCCAAACGCCTGCCGCTTCTGGCCGATCTGCGCGACGAATCGACCGAGAGCGTGCGCCTGGTCCTGGTCCCCAAGAGCCGCTCGGTGCCACCCGAGGCGCTCGTCGAGCAGGTCTTCAAGGCGAGCGACCTCGAGGTCCGGCTGCCGATCAACATGAACGTATTGGATGCCCGCGGGGTGCCGCGGGTCATGGGCCTGGTCGAGCTGCTCCAGGGCTATCTCGACCACCGGATGGTGGTACTGGAGCGGCGCAGCCGGTTCCGATTGCAGCAGATCGCCGACCGGCTGGAGCTGGTCGAGGGCTATTTGAAGATCTTCCTCGACATCGATCGGGTGATCCGGATCATCCGCGAGGAGGACGAGCCCGCACCGGTGCTGCGCGCCACCTTCGATCTGAGCGAGCGGCAGGCCGAGGCCATCTTGAACCTCCGCTTGCGCAACCTGCGCCGGCTCGAGGAACAGGGACTGCGCGCGGAAGCGGCGGCGCTGCGCCGCGAGCAGGCCGAGCTCGAGGCGCTGTTGGCGAGCGACGAGCGCCGCCGGGCGGCGCTGCGGCGCGAGATGGTCGAGGCCAAGAAGCGCTTCGGCAGCGGGCCGCTGGGAGCGCGGCGCACGCGCATCGAGGGGCCGCCGGCGCTCGCGCCGGAGGTCCTGGAGGTGCCGGTCGAGCGCCATCCGGTGACCGTGCTGATCTCCGAGATGGGCTGGGTGCGCACGGTCAAGGGCAAGCTCGAGCCCGGTGCGGAGGTCCGTTGGAAGGAGGGTGATCGCGGCCGTTTCGCCCTCGAGGGGTGGAGCACCGACAAGCTCTTGATCCTCACCGCCGACGGCAAGGCCTACGGGGTCCCGGTGGAGAAGCTTCCCGGCGGCCGCGGCACCGGCGAGCCGCTCGCGCTGTTCCTCGACCTGGCCAAGGGGGTGCCGATCGTGGCGGCCCGGCTGCATCGACCGGATGGCAAGCTCGTGCTCGCCACCCGCAAGGGCCTGGGCTTCGTGGCTCCGGAAGCGGCGATCCTGCCCCAGACCCGCACCGGCCGTCAGGTCGTGAACCTCGAGGAGGGTGACGCGCTCGTGGTCGCCGCCCCGGTCGAGGGCGAGCTGGTCGCGGTCTCGGGCAGCAACCACAAGCTCTTGATCTTCGAGCTGAGCGAGCTGCCCGAGCAGGCCCGCGGCAAGGGGGTGAGGCTCTTGCGGCTTGCGGGCGCCGAGCTCGTCGATCTGGTCACCACCACGGCCGAGCGGGGGCTCGTCTGGCGCGCCGGCGAGCGGCTGCGGACCGCCGAGGACTGGGCGCACTACAAGGGCCGGCGGGGTGGTGCCGGGCGCCTCGCGCCGCGCGGCTTCCCCAAGGACCACCGGTTCGGGCTGTGAGCCCGCTGGCCCGCCGATCCGAGGCGAGCCCGTCGGCGGCGAACACCTCTCGACCGATCCACCGCCCGCCGGCATAGTCGGCGGCGGGCGTCCACAAGGAAGGTCGGGGGGAGCGCGAGGGTGCCGAGCCGGCGGCGCATTCGCTGGAGCGGGGGGAGGCGGGGCCGGTGGCGGGTCTGATCCTGCGCCGGCTGGGCTCGACCGCCATCGTCATGGCGGTCGTGGCGCTGTTCGTGTTCGGCATGCTGCATCTGGCGCCGGGCGACCCCGCGGCGGTGATCGCCGGGGACATCGCCACCCAAGAGGACATCGAGCGGATCCGCGCCAAGCTCGGCCTCGATCGCCCGGTGTGGGAGCGCTTCCTGGTCTGGCTCGGCCACATCCTGCGAGGCGATCTCGGCCGCTCGATCTTCTCCGACCGGCCGGTGGCGGAACTCGTCGCCCAGCGCCTCGAGCCCACGCTCGCGCTCGCCACCACCACCATCCTGTTCTCCGTCGTGGTGGCCGTACCGCTCGGCATCCTGGCCGCCTGGCGGGCCGGCTCGTGGCTCGACCGCGCGGTGATGAGCTTCGCTGTGCTGGGCTTCTCGGTGCCGGTGTTCGTGTTCGCCTACGTGTTGATCTTGATCTTCGCCGTCAACCTCAAATGGTTGCCGGTGATGGGCTACGTCTCGTTCCGCGAGGATTTCGGCGGCTTTCTGCGCAGCCTCGCCATGCCCACGATCGCGCTCGGCGTCACCTACGTGGCACTCATCGCCCGGATCACCCGGGCGTCGATGCTGGAGGTGATCCACCAGGACTACATCCGCACCGCGCACGCCAAGGGCCTGGGTCTGGCCCCGATCCTGCTCAAGCACGCCTTGAAGCCCGCTTCGGTGCCGATCGTGACCACCATCGGCATCGGCGTGGCGCTGTTGATCGGCGGGGTGGTGGTGACCGAGAGCGTGTTCGCGATCCCCGGGCTCGGCCGGCTCACGGTCGATGCGATCCTGCGGCGCGACTATCCGATCATCCAGGGTGTCATCTTGATCTTCAGCGGCGTCTACGTGCTGATCAACCTGGTGATCGACATCCTCTACACCCTCCTCGACCCGCGGATCCGTTACTGAACGATGGCCGCCGCTGTTCCCGTCCCGCGCGTCGAGCGGAGCCGCTGGACCGAGCTGCGGCGCTTCGCCCGCCGCTATCCCACCGTCGTGGCGGGGCTCGTGATCCTGGTGGCGATGATCGCCCTCGCGGTCTTCGCCCCCTGGATCGCCGGTGCCGATCCGGGGCGGATCAACCCGCGCATGCGGCTGCGGCCGCCCTCGGCCGAGCACTGGTTCGGCACCGACCATCTCGGCCGCGACGTGTTCGCCCGAGTGATCCACGGGACCCGTGTGTCGCTGTTCGTGGGCTTCTCGGTGGCCCTGCTCGCCACCGCGATCGGCCTGGTCGTGGGCCTGGTGTCGGGCTTCCTGCGCCGGCTCGACGCCGTGGTCATGCGGGTGATGGACGGGCTCATGGCGATCCCGGCCATTCTGTTGGCCATCGCCATGATCTCGCTCACCCGGGCCTCGATCCGCACCGTGATCGTCGCCATCACGATCCCCGAGATCCCGCGCATGGTGCGGCTCGTCCGCTCGGTCGTGCTCACCTTGCGCGAGCAGTTGTTCGTCGATGCGGCGGTGTCGCTGGGGGCACGGCTGCCCCGCATCCTGGCCGTGCACATCATGCCCAACACGGTGGCACCGCTGGTCGTCCAGGCGACCTATGTGTGCGCCTCGGCGATCATCATCGAAGCCATCCTGTCCTTCCTGGGCGCCGGCACGCCCCCGGACATCCCCTCGTGGGGCAACATGATGGCCGAGGGCCGCACCTACGTGCTGGTGGCCTGGTGGCTGCTCGTCTTCCCGGGCCTGTTCCTCTCGCTCGTGGTGCTGGCCGTGAATCTGTTGGGCGACGGGTTGCGCGAGACCCTCGATCCGCGCCTGCGGCGCAGCGCCCGCAACCTCTGAGCGCCATGGCCGACCCGCCACTGCTCGAGGTCGAGGATCTGCGCGTCGAGTTCCCCACCGTCGACGGGCCGGTACGCGCCGTCGACGGGGTGAGCTTCCAGGTGGAGCGCGGCCGGACGCTCGCCATCGTCGGCGAATCCGGCTCCGGCAAGTCGGTGAGCGCGCTGTCGATCATGCGTCTGGTCGAGCTCGGCGGCGGGCGGATCGTGGAGGGGGCGATCCGCTTCCGGCGCCGCTCGGGCGAGATCGTCGAGCTCACCCGGGCACCCGGCCCGCTGCTGCGTTCCATCCGCGGCGACGAGATCTCGATGATCTTCCAGGAGCCGATGACCTCGCTCAACCCGGTCTTGACCGTGGGCGACCAGATCGCCGAGGCGATCGCGCTGCACCAGGGCAAGAGCCGGCGCGAGGCGCGCGCATTGGCCCTCGAGGCGCTCGAGCGGGTGCGCATCCCCGAGGCCGCGCGGCGGCTCGACGCCTATCCGCACCAGCTCTCCGGTGGCATGCGCCAGCGGGCGATGATCGCCATGGCGCTCGCCTGTCGACCGCAGCTGTTGATCGCCGACGAGCCCACGACCGCGCTCGACGTCACCATCCAGGCGCAGATCCTCGATCTCATCAAGCTGCTGCAGCGCGAGATCGGCATGGCCGTGCTGTTCATCACCCACGACATGGGGGTGGTGGCGGAGATGGCCGACCGGGTGGTGGTCATGTGGCGCGGCCGGAAAGTGGAGGAGGGCCCGGTCGAGCGGATCTTCGAGGCGCCCGCTCACGCCTACACCCGTGCACTCCTGGCGGCCGTCCCGCGGCTGGGTTCGATGCGCGGCAAGTCCCGACCGGAGCGCTTCCCGGTGACGGCGCTCGACGAGGACGATCCGGCCGACCCTCCGGCGGGCCCGGCCGCGGCCTGCCCGGAAGCGCGCCCGACGGGCGAGCCGCGGGTTGCGACCCGGCCGGTGGCCGCGGCCGCGGGCGAGGACCGATCGCGGGGCCGATCGGACGGGCCGCTGCTCGTGGCCCGCGACCTCACCGTGCGCTTTCCGGTGGGCGGCGGCTTCTTCGGCCGGCCCAAAGCGGCCGTGCACGCCGTCGAAGGCGTGAGCTTCGAGCTCGCCCGTGGCGAGACCCTGGCGCTCGTGGGCGAATCGGGTTGCGGCAAGTCGACCACCGCGCGGGCGATCCTACGCCTGCAGGAGCCGACCCGCGGCCGGGTGCTCTTCGACGGCCGCGACGTCACCGCACTCGATCGCACCGCCTTGATCCCGGTGCGCCGGCGCATGCAGATGATCTTCCAGGATCCCTACGCGTCCTTGAACCCGCGGCTGCCGGCGCTGCAGCTGGTGGGCGAGCCGTTGCGCATCCACGGGCTCGCCCGCGGGCGGGAGCTCGAGGAGCGGGTCGTGGCACTGCTGGTGCGCACCGGGCTCGGCCCCGAGCATCTGCCCCGCTATCCCCACGAATTCTCGGGCGGCCAGCGGCAGCGGCTGTGCATCGCTCGGGCGCTGGCGCTCGAGCCCGATCTGATCGTGGCCGACGAGCCGCTCTCGGCACTCGACGTGTCGATCCAGGCGCAGATCGTCAATCTGATGATCGATCTGCAGGAGGAGCTCGGCCTCTCCTATCTGTTCGTGAGCCACGATCTGGCGGTGGTCGAGCGGATCGCCCATCGGGTGGCGGTGATGTATCTCGGCCGGATCGTCGAGATCGGTCCGCGCGCGGCGATCTTCGAGGATCCGCGCCACCCCTACACCAAGAAGCTGCTGGCCGCGGTGCCGATCGCCGATCCGCGCCGCCGGCGCACCGAGCTGCGCCTGGCGACCGAGGAGATCCCCTCGCCCCTGCGCCCCTGGGGCTTCGAGCCCCCACCCGCGACCTACGAGGAGGTCGCCCCGGGGCATCGGGTGCTGGTCGACTGATCGCCCCCGTTGGCTGCCCGCCAGGCGAGCGTGATCGGCAGCTGTTCCGCGAGCTCTTCGTAGCGGCGGCGGACCTCGGCCTCCGGGAGCCCGAGCTTCGCGGCCGCCTTGCGCACCCGCTCCTCGGTGACGGGCTCCCGAGGGTCGAGGAAGGGGCGGAGCCCGTCGCTGTTCCGGCTGAGCAGCAGCTCTGCTTCGGAAAGGGCGGAAGCATGGGCGAGCCACCGGAGCGCCGTGGCCCGAAGCGACGGATGCGGGTCTTCCACAGCGCGCTGGCGAAGGAACGGGAGCGTCTCGGGCGCGGCGGAAAAGTGCCTGCCGAGCGTGTCGAGTGCCCAATAGCACAAATCTGCGTCGTGATCGTCGACAGCGCGCCGCCGAAGGAACGGAGCGGTCTCGGGCGAAGCGGGGAAATATTTCGCCAACATTTCGAGAACAGACACGCGCACGAACGAGCTCGGGTCTTCGACCGCACGGTGCCGGAGTAGCTTCGGTACTTCCGGTTCATCGCGGAAGTACCCGGCGAGCGCTTCGAGCGCCGCAACTCGCGGTAGAGAGTCCCAATCCTCGACGGCACGGGCGCGGAGCAGAGGGAGCGTTTCGGGCGTTTCGCGGAAGTTCTGGGCAAGGGCGCGAAGCGCTTGCGCCCGCGCCTCCGGGCTCGGATCCTCGACGGCGCGTTCGCACAGCAGCGATCCGATCTCGGCGTCCCCCGGAAAGCGGGCCGCGAGCGCTCGAATCACGCACTGGCGCACCGAAGGATCGTCTCCGGCGAGCTCGTCGAGGAGCATGGCCCGAAGGCGGGGATGCTCCCGGAATGGCCCAGCGGCGAGCGCCGGCAGGATGATCGAGTCAGCCAGGATCGTGTCGGCGGTCGGCGTGGTGAGCTTCCGCCAGCCGAGCTCGTCGAGAAGGGCCGGCCCGTTCGGCCAGGCGGGCCCGACCTCTCGCAGCGCGCGAGCGATCTGCCTTGCGTCCTCGCGGGGCGCCAATTCCAGGAGTCCTTCCCGAAGGAACGCGTACAGGGTGCGCATGGCCTTCGCGCAGGGCTCGGCGAGCTCGGGCAGCCGGCGCGGCTCCTGCTCGGCGATGCACTGGAACGCGAGCACCAAACGGAAGACCCGATCGGCGGTCTTCTCCGCCGTCGGGAGCAGCTCGCTCAGGAGCCGGGCGACCACCTTAGGGGGCAGCTGCGCCGCGACCAGGCGGATCACCTCCCGCCAGCTGTCGTCACCGGCCCGGGCCAGCAGGTGGTCGCGGATCAGCTCCTCGGTCTCGATCTCGCGCTCCTGCCACCGGCGCAGAAGCTCGCTCGCACAGAGATGCTCGAGAAAGGTGCGATGGACGAAGCCGTAGAGTGCCGGCCCGCGCAAGGTGAGCATCCAATTGCGCTCTTGGAGCAAGCACACGAGCCGGCGGGCGGCCGCCTTGCGTCGGCCCGGATCCGCTCGCGGAAACTCGCTGGCGAGCTGCGCCTCGAGCGTCGCCAGCAGCTCGGGCTCGGCGATCGCGTTGGCGCGCAGCCCTTCCTCGGCCGCCTGCATGCGCCAGGCGACCGCGCGCAGGAGCCGCTTCTTCTCTTCTGGGCCGAGGTCGCGCAACAGGCTGTCGTCTTCGACCGAGAGCTCCTTGCGGAGGTCCCAGCCGTAGCAGAGCACGCTCAGGACCTGGTCGTAGAGGCCCGCGCGCGAGCGCGCCAGCCGCTCGTGCCGCGCGACGATCGCCATCATGGTGAGCAGGAGCGGGTTGCCGGCGAGGACCCGAAGCGTGGGTCGATCCCGCAGCGTGACGAGGAGGTCCTGCCGCGCTCGGCCTCGGCCGGGCGGCCGGCGAAGTCGAGGTCGAACCAGACCTTCGCGAACGCCTCGATCTGCTCGGAGGCGAGGTCGTCGAGGGTCGCCACCACGAAAGCCGTCTGGTCCGTCTCGAAGGGGCCCGGGTCGAAGCCCGCGATCCGCGAGGTGACGAGCACGCGCGCCAGCGGATATTTGTGTGCGAAGCCGACGATCTCCTTGGCGATGCGGCTACGCACCTTTGGATCGAAGATCTCGTCGAGCCCGTCGAAGATCACGAGCGTGGGCTCGCGCTCGAGCGCCGCTTCCAGAGCCGCGCGGGGCAGCCCCATGCCCTGCTCGCGGTCGAGATAATCGAGGAACTCGAGAAAAGTCTTGCACCGTCCCTCGGCCTCCCGCGCCACGAGCTCGCGCAGCTCGATCAGGATCGGCAGCCGGCTGCCCAGCGCCTTCCGCCAGGGCGGCGCGTCTTCGGCCGGCGGGTCGAGTAGCTTGAGGACGAGCCATCGCGCGAGGGAGGATTTGCCGGCACCCGGATCACCCAGGAGGACCAGCGCCCGGGCTTCCGCCACGAGATCGAGCACCGGCACGGGCCGCGCCGCTTCCCACCGGCGGAGCATCTCGGCGAGCCGGTCGGTCTCCCGATCGGGGTCGATGCCCTGCCGGCGGAGCCAGTCGCGCGGCAGGCTCTGCGGCGGCCTGGTCCGCCGCGCCGGTTGCGGGACGAAGAGCTGCGAGAGCTTCGGGCGGGGCTTGTCGGGATCCTCGGCACCCGGCCGGGTGAGGGCGGTGAGGTCGACGACCTCCCATCGGGCACGAGCCCACGCCCTGTAGCGGGCGAGGTCGCGCGGCCGGCGATCGCCGCGGACCTTCTTCACGTTCTCGCTGATCTGCTGCGCGACCCTGGTCCAGGCGTGCGCCTGCTTCTTGCCCCAGTCCTCGATCGGCTTGAGGCGCTGCGTCTCGTCCTTGGGAACGCATTGGATCGGCGTGATCGGCAGTGGCTGCCAATGGCACTGCGACAGGATGATCGGCACGACACGAGCCGACCCTGCCTCGTGCCGCTTTATTGCCTCGGTTAGCTCCGTGCGGGTACAATAGGCTGACCGAAGAAACTTGTGGCTGATCAGAAGAACGATAATGTCCGCCTCGTCCAGGGCCTTCTTGATCGCGGGATCCCACTCGTCGCCGGCGAGAATCCGATCGTCCGACCAAGCGTCGATCTGATCGGTGTTGATCAGCGCTCCAAGATGGTCGAGCAGCGTCTCCTTGTGCTTGTGATCGTGATGCGAGTACGAGATGAAGATGCGAACCGGTGCCGCGGCCGGCTGTTCCATGGTCCCCTCCCGCGCGGGAGTATTACAAATCGTAGCGACGGTCGCCCTAGGCGACGCCGCCGGCGCGGTGCGGGACGGGAGCGCCTAGTCCGGCACGTGATCGAGGCCGCCGTGGCGGGCCGACCAACCGACCGGATCGGCCAGGAACGCCTCGACCTCGCCCAACACCGCCGCCGGGAAGCGGTCCTCGCTGCGCGCGACCGCCAACACCTCGCGCCAGGTGCACAAATGGTGCAGCTCGATGCCGAGCTTCTCGATCGTCGCCCGGGCGTGCGGGAACACGTCGTAATAGAAAATGACGAAGGCATGCTCGCAGCTCTGCCCGGCCTCGCGCAGCGCCCCCACGAAACCCACCTTGGAGCGACCGTCGGTGGCCAGATCCTCGACGAGCAGCGTGCGCCAGCCCTCCTTGACCGCCCCTTCGATCCGCGCGTTGCGGCCGAAGCCCTTGGGCTGCTTGCGCACATATTGCATGGGCAGCATGAGCCGGTCGGCGAGCCAGGCGGCGAACGGGATCCCGGCCGTCTCGCCCCCGGCCACCGCATCGAGCCGTTCGTGGCCGATCGCGTGCAGGATCGTGCGTTCGGCGAGCTCGACGAGCGTGCGGCGCAGCCGCGGGTAGGAGATCAGCTTGCGCACGTCGATGTAGACCGGGCTCGCCCAGCCCGAGGTGAAGATGAAGGGTGGGTCGGGGCGGAAGGCCACCGCCTCCACCTCCCAGAGCATCCGGGCCACGGTCGTGGCGACGTACGAGCGGTCGAACGCGGTCATGGTGGCTCCCTCGCGCCGGCCGTGGTAGCCGGCCGCCGCACCCCGCGGAAGGGGCGCGGCGCCGCAGCGGAGGGGCCGTGGACGCAGCCCTGGTCAATCTCTTGAACCCGCCCGTTCTGTGCTTCCTGCTCGGGGTGCTGGCCGGGGCGGTCCGCTCCGACCTCGAGATCCCCGAGGCGGTGGCCCGGGCGCTGGCGCTCTATCTGATCTTCGCGATCGGCTTCAAAGGCGGGGTCGAACTCGCCGCCAACGGCAGTGTGATCGGGCTTCTGCCGCTGCTCCTCACCGCGGCCGGGCTGTCCTTCCTGCTGCCCTTCCCGGCCTACGGGCTGTTGCGTCTGCTCACGCGCGTGAGCCGGATCGACGCCGCGGCGATCGCCGCCCATTACGGGTCGGTGAGCATCGTCACCTTCGTGGCCGCGACCAGTCTTCTGCAGGCGCGCGGGATACCCTTCGAGGGGTTCATGGCGGCGGTCGTGGCGGTCATGGAGACCCCGGCGATCTTGAGCGGGCTGTTCTTGGCCCGGCGCGGCGAGCGGGGGGCGAGCGACGGGCGACGCCGGCGCGAGATCGCCCACGAGGTTCTGGCCAACGGCTCGGTCGTCCTGCTGCTGGGCTCCTTCGCGATCGGTGCGGCCACCGGTGCCGAGGGGCTGCGGCGGCTGGCGCCGGCGATCGCCGAGCCGTTCCAGGGGGCCTTGTGCTTCTTCCTGTTGGACATGGGGCTCGTGGTGGCGCGCCGGTTCGCCGGTTTCCGGGCAATGGGGCCGGGTCTGTTGGCGTTCGGCGTGCTCATGCCGGTGCTGGGGGCGGCGATCGGGCTCGGTGCGGCTTCCCTGCTCGGGCTGTCGGTCGGTGGGGCGATGCTGTTGGCGACCTTGTGCGGCTCGGCCTCCTACATCGCCGTGCCCGCCGCCATGCGCCTGGCGCTGCCGCGGGCCGACCCCTCGCTCTCGCTTTCGCTGGCACTGGGCATCACTTTTCCCTTCAACCTCGTGCTCGGCCTACCGCTCTATCTGGCGGCGGCCGAGCGGCTCGTCGGCTGAGGGGAGGGGCGGATGCACAAGCGCAAGCGGCTCGAGATCGTGGTCGAGAAGCGCCGGGCCCCGGCGGTCCTGGAGCTCCTCGATCGCGATCCGGAGGTCACCGGCTGGACGATGCTGCCCTGTCTGGGTGGGCGGGGCCACACCGGCACGCGCTTTCCGGAAGGTGCCACCGATGCGCTCGACACGGTGCTGATCCTGGTCGTGACCAGCGAGGCCGTGGCGCGTCGGTTGGCCGGCGCGATCCTGGAGCTGCTGGCCGAGCACGTGGGAATCGTGCTGTTGGGCGAGGTCGAGGTGCTGCGGCCCGCTCATTTTTGAGCCGGGGTGACCTCGGGGACCGCCTCGTCGCGGGCCAGCCGCTCGAAGGCCGCCACCAGCTCCCAGCAGATCAGGATCTGCCGGTCCGCCGCCAGCCAGCGTGCATCCTCTTCGCCGCAGGTGGTGAAGCGCACGGTGAGGCTGCGCGGCAGGACCAGGCTCGAGAGGATCTCGGCCGCCGCAGTCTCGAGCACGCCCGAGCCCTTGACGAGCTCGCGCAGCTCGGCGAACCGGCCGGACTCCTCGTAGACGAAGCGGATGGTCCCGCCGCGCGCGCGGCGCTGCTTGCCGCGGGCGTGGGGCTCGAGGAGCGCCGTCCAGCTCGCCAGCACCCGCTCGTACTCCCCGACGCAGCGGGCGATCTCGGCCTCGTCCTCGCCGAGCTCGCGAGCCAGCTCGGCGAAGGCGTCGGGATCGCTGCCGACCAGGAGGCAGATCAGCCGGGCGTAGCGCTGTTCGTCGATCCCGTGCGCCACCCAGTAGGCCGGCTCCTCCGGTTCGCCACGCCGATCGGCGGCCATGGCCCAGCCCTCGGCCGCGGCGCGCACGAGCTCGTCGCGCGTCGGGTCCGGCTCGGTGGGCAACAGGAGCAACAAAGCGAGCTCGTCGATCGCCTCGAAGCGGAGGCCCGGTGGGTCGAGGCGCAACTCGCCGACGAGCGCGCGGGCGAGCTCGGTGGTGAAGGTGAAGAGCGTGTTGCCCAGCACGAAGGTCTCGACCGCCACGGTATCGTCCTCGGCGGTTTCGACCTCCGGCGCCTCCAGCGCCTCGGGTAGGGCCGGTGCCGACAGGCTCACGCCACGCAACAGGACCCCGACGAGCAGCACCGCGACGGCGGCGCGGCCGTACGCCCATCTCGCAGCGATCATCCGTTCCCGCCCGAAGCGGCCCGCTCACGCGACCCGTGCGGCCGCCGACTTCAATGTGGCCATCGCTTCGTGCTCGGCAACCGCCTTTCGATGCGGCGCCGAAAATGTCGCCCGGGCGGCGCGGGCGAGCATCACCAGGCGCACCGCCTCGGCCGCCGCGCGAGCGAGCGCGCAGCCCGGCACCGACCCCGCGGCCAGCGCCGCCCCGAGCGCCAGCGCCAGGGCCGCGGCCATGGTGAGGTTGGCGTGCAGGAGCGCCCGCTCACCACGGGCACCGGTGAGCGCGCCCTGCAGCACGGCACTCGGATGCTGCAGCACGAGCCACGGCAGAAGCGCCAGGAACAGCGCCACGGCGGGCTCGAAGGCCGGGCCGAACAGCCACGGCACGAGGGGCGGGGCGAGTACCGCACCGGCGGCCGCGAGGCCGGTGCCCACGGCCGTGGCCAGTGCCAGCTGACGGCGCAGCTCGGCACGGGCGGCCGCGGGCTCGTCGCGGATCGCGCCGATCCGGGCGATGGCGATCTGGTTGGCCGCGTTGGCGACGACCAGCCCGGCCACGACCAGCGAGACCGCGAGATAATAGCCGCCGGCGCGCTCGGCACCGAACACCCGGCCCACGAGCACGAGATCGACCGAGAGCATCGCTTGGCTCGAGAGCGTGACCAGCGCCAAGGGCAGGCCCCGACGCAACAGCCGGCCGGCCGGGGGTGGCGGCTCGCCCTCGGCGCGCGCCGGCAGTGTCCGCACCAGCGGCCAGGAAGCGAGCGCCGCGAGGGCCCAGGCGAGGGCGAAGAGGGCCGCCAGGCGATCGAGGTCGAGCGGGCCCTCGGCCAGGGCGAGCAACAGGCACCATGCGGCCGGACGGACGAGCAACAGCGCGCCGGCGACCACCGGCCGATCGGTCACCAGCGCCAGCCAGTCGAGCTGCAGGGCGATGGCGAAGAGGCTCGTGAGGACCAAGGCGAGCGGCCGCAGCGGCGCAGGGGCGAAAAGCGCCGCGCCCAGGAGCGAGACGGCCGTCACCGCGCTCGCCAGGAGCAGCCGAAGGCCCAGATACGTGGCCAGAAGACGGCACGGGCCGCCGGCCGCCCGCGCCGCCTCGGCGGTGACCACCGAGCGCAGGCCGCATTCGGCCAGGTGCAGCGCCCAGCCCTGGACGGCGAGCAGGACGCCCCACTGGCCCAGCACCGCGGGTCCGGCCGCCGGGGCGAGCTGGAGCATGGCGAGGAAGCCCAGGGCCGCGGCCGCCGCCCGGGAGCCGCCCAGAACGGCGAGCCGGGCGAGTTCCCGGCGCCACCGGGGTGCGGGCGGGCTCACGCGGTGGCGAGCCGGCGATAGAGACCCAGGAGGCGGTCCATGATCGCCCGCTCGTCCAGGCTCGGCGGCGGCCGGCACCAGCAGGCGCCGCGCTCGATCAGAGCGGTGGCGGCCCGCACGGCGCGGGCGAGTTCGCCCTCTTCGGCCGGGCGGATGAAGCCCGTCACGCCTTCCTCGAGCCACTGCGCGACGTCGCCGACATCGGTCGTGACCACCGGCCGGCAGGTCTGCAGCGCCTCCTTGACCACCGTGGGCGAGGCCTCGTAGCGGCTGGTCACGAGCAGGATGCCGTGGGCGGCCAACAGCTCGGGGATCCGATCGTGCGGTTGGCGGCCGAGCCAGCGGATCCGCTCGCGCGCCGGGCTCGTGGCGATGCGCCGCACCAGTGAGCGGGCGTCCTCGCCGTCGCCCACGATGGTGAGCGTGTAGTCCTCGCCCTCGGCCACCAGACGCTCCAGCACGGCGATCGCCAAGGGCACGTTCTTCTGGTGGCTGATCCGCCCCAAGAACAGCAGCTTGCGGGCGAGCTCGGGGCCCGGTGGGGCCACCGGCCGATCGGCGAACAACCGGGCGTCGAACCCGGCGGGGATCACCGTGGCCCGCTCGAACGGGCCGGGCTCGACCTCGCGGGCCAGCACCCGCCGGTCGCGATCGCTCACGCACACGAGCGCATCGGCCCGCCGCACCACCCGCCGCTCGGCCAGGAGCATGAGCGCGCGCAGCGGTCGCGCCAGACGGCCGAACTTGCCCTCCAGCACCCGGCCGGTGACGTTGTGGTAGCTGACCACCACCCGCCCCCGGCGCGGGCACAGGAGCAGCTTGGGCCAGGCCGCGTAGTTGCGGTGGAAGTGGAACACGTCGCCCTCGCGGATCTCGTGCCGGTGGCGCCAGAACCAGACCCACGAGCCCAGCCAGAAGCGCAAGAAGTTGGAGCCCTCGGCTACGTAGTCGACGCGCGGGTCGCTGCGCTCCTTCTGCAGCCGGCAACCCACCAGCCGAAACGGCTCACCCGAACGGTCGAGGGCGCGGAAGATGCCACGGAAATGCTCGGCACCGCCACCCAGGTCCCGGGCCAGGGGATCGTTGTTGTAGAAGACGTAGATCACGGCGCCTCCGGCAGATCGGCCCGGCCGCTTCCCACCGCCTCCAGCAGCGCGTCGAGCGTGGCCTCGAGCGGCCCGTCGTTGGCGATCACCGGAAGGCCCAGCCGGGTGGCGAGTTCGCGATAGAGCGCGCGGCGGCGGGCGAAGTGGCGATCGGCCAGCGCATCCGGCCGGCTGCGGGCGACCAGCGCCGGAGAGCGCTCGATCACCACCGCCGCGGCCGGTCGCGGCAGGAGCGCCAGGATCCGCGGCGCCAGCCGCTCGAAGACCACGCGGTCGAGCCCGGTGTCGACGCACAGATCGACCAGCGTGTCGAGCGGGCAGCGATCGGCCAGGACGAGGCCTCGGCCGCGGAAACGGGCCAGCGTGTCGAGCGCCAGGTCGATCGCCTGGAAGACCAGGAACGGTCGGGCGTAAGCGGTGCCCACGAAGTCGTGATAGCCGATCGTGAAGCCGGGGTGCCGCTCCTTGCGGTTGTGGCCGGTGAGCCGGGCCAGGGCCAACAGCGGCTTGGACGTATAGTTGCGGAACCGACTCCAGACGTGCCGACAGGGCAGGTCGGCTCCGGCCAGCCGGGCGGCGAGATTCTGGACGAGGGCGGTCTTGCCGACACCGTCCACCCCGCAGATCGCGAGCAAGCGATAGCGGGCGAGCGGATGGGCGGGCTCGAGCAGGGGTTCGACCGCCCGCTCCCAGGCGGTCCACGGGCCGGGATCGGGTGGCGGGCCGGCCGGTCGGCGCAGCGCACGCAGGAGAACTTGCGGGAGCTCGCGCGGTGAGCGGGCGACGAGGCCGCCCAGGGCGGCTGCGTACTCGCTTACGCCCGGCGCGTCGAGCACCACCACCGGCCGGCCACTCAGCGCCGCCTCGATCACCACGAGCGGGACCTCCGAGACCGGGGCGCGGAAGGGTAGGAGAAAGGCGTGACAGGCGGCGAGCCGGGCCTGCAGCTCGGCGCGCGCGAGCATCCGGGTCTCGACCGTGATCCACGGCGCCTGCGGGCTTTCGGCCACGCGCCGGCGCAGCCAGCGCGCGGCGGCCGGGCCGCCATCGGGGCGGATCAGGAGCTCGAGCCGCGCGTCCAGACCGGTGGTGCGGACGCGCTCGAAGGCGTCGAGTGCCAGATCCACACCGCGCAGCGCGAGGGCGGGACCCAGATAGGCGATCCGTACGGGGCCGGCCGGTGGTGGCGGGCCCACGGCCAGGGGGCCCTCGACCTGCGGGCGTAACAGGCGGCCGCGCGGCAGGCCCAGGGCGTTGTAGCGTTCGCGGGCCGCGGCGCTCAGATAGAGGAGCTCGTCGGCACCGCTCCGCGCGAGGCCCAAGCGCAGCAAGAAGCCCGGCAACAGCGCGTTGAGCGCCGGCAGCGCCACCACCGAGCGCTCCCGCCACAGCGCCGCGGGCCCGACCGCTGCGAGCTCGCGCCAATGCAGCCGCGGACTGGCGAGCACGAGCGTCACGGGGGCGCCGAGCGCGAGCGGGCCCAGCCGGGCCAGGCCCGAGGCCCCGCTCACGAGCCAGATCCGCTCGGGAGAGACGTGGGCGAGGGCGGCGCGCAGCTCGGCCGTGGGCCGGCCACCCCGCAGAAGCCGCGGCACGGTGCGGATCTCGAGGTGGGGTTCGACCGGCGGCTCGCGGGCGTCGGTCACGACCGTGACGCGATGGCCGTGGGCGGCCAGGCCGCGGGCCAGGCCCAGGGCCACGTGCCAGGGCTGCCGGCGGATGCGATCACGCTCCAGGCCGAAGCAGACCACCGCGAGGCGGCGCCGAGGCCCGGGGGTGGGTGCGGCGCGGGCGACCGGGTCGCTGCGGGCCGGGAACGGGCTCATGCGGCCTTCCGCAGGATGTGCCGGTAGAGCCCGGCGAGCGCGCGCGCGATGTCGGCCCAGTCGAACCGGGCGCGCACGAGGGCGCGGGCGCGCTCGGCCCGGGCCGCGGCCGCCACGGGATCGGCGAGCGCCGCGGCGAGGCCGTCAGCGAGCGAGTCGACCGTGCGCTCGACCACGAACAGCGGTGGGTCGCAGCCGAGCTCGGCCACGAGCCCGGTGCGGGTCGAGACCATCGGCGTGCCGGCGGCCATGGCCTCGAGCAGGGTCAAGGGCCCGCTCTCGTAGTCCGACGGATTGACCGCCACGGCCGCCCGCGCGAGCCGGGCGCGCAGGGTGGGGCGATCGGCGAAGCCCGGGAGCTCCAGCCGATCGGCGATGCGCAGGCGTGCGGCCGTGGCGCGCAGCTCGCCCTCGAGCGGTCCCTCGCCCAGGAGCACGAGGCGGCGGGCCCGGTCCGCCGGCAACCGGGCGAAGGCTTCGAGCAGCCGGAACAGGCCTTTGCGCCAGCCGAGTCGGCCCACGTAGAGTACCGTGCCGGGTTCGGGGCGGCGCTCCACGACGGCGAAGAAGGCCGTATCCACGCCGTTGGTGAGCACCTGCGGGCGGCGCCCGCGCAGCCGGTAGAGCGCTTCGAGCTCGGCGCGGACCCCGGTCGAGACGGTGAGGATCGCATCGGCCCGGTCGAGCCAGCGCTGCTCGATCGGGCTCGAGAACCAGCGGGCATAGGCCTTGCGGGCGAGCGGCTCGAGGCCGCGCTCGGCGATCGCCGCGTTGTCGGCGAGCATCGGGCTGTGGACGGTGAGCAACACCGGCAAACTCGTGCGCAGCGGCGGCAGGAGCGGCAGGTGGACGTGGAGCAGGTCCGCCCCGTCGGCACCCTGGGCCAGCCAGCATTCGAGGACCCGCCGCGCCCGGGCGTGGGCGAGGGGTGGCGGTCCCGACCAGGCCACGAGCCGAGCCGGTATTCCCTCGACCCGGGTCGGGCCGGGTGGGGTCCCGGGCGGTGCCCGGCCGATCAGGATCGGCTCGATCCCGTGCGCCGGCAACCGACGGGCCAGCTCCACCAGGTGGCGGCCGATCCCTTCGCGCGGCGGCAAGAGATTGTTGGTGAGGAGGGCGACCCGCATCGGCGCCTCCTAGCCGCCGGCTGCCGCCCGCACGTGTCGGGGCGCGTCGGAGAGCCAGAAGAAGTCCTGGCCGGAGAGGGGGCGGGCCAGGGCCGGGGGCAGGTGCGCGGCGAGCCGCCCCGCCCGGTAGCCGGCCCAGCGCACGGCGGTGTCGAGCAGCGCCCAGGGCAAGAGGTGCGGGGCCTCGGCCGCGACGGCGCGCACCAGGCCCCGCGCATAAGCCAGACCGCGCAGCTCGTCGGCACCGTGGGCCAGCAGCAGCCGGCGCCAGACCTCGCGGGTCCAGCCGATGTCGAACTGGCGGCGGAAGCTGTCGCGAAGACGCGTGGGGTGGCTGTGCTCGACCACCGCCTCGGCCACGTAGGCGATCCGCTCGCCGGCCAGGAGCAGCTCGCACACCGCGATCGTCTCCTCGCTCACGAGCGTGGCCTTGAAGCCGCCGATCCGATCGAGCGCGGCGTTCGACCAGGCGGCACAGGCGTTGGAGCAGAAATGGACGGCGCTGCCGAGCCGAGCGGCGTCGGCCTTCGAGCGGATCGCCGAGCGCTCGGGGAAGGAGAAGGCGCGGCCGAAGCGGGCGATCGGATCGGCATCCGGGGCCGCCACCTGGCGGGCGTAGGCGACCGCCGCCCGGCCCTCGGCCACCGGCGCCACGAGCCGCTCCAGGAAATCGGCCGAGCGGGCGAAACAATCGGGGGTGAACATCACCACGATCTCGGTGCCGATCGTCCGCCGGGCGAGCTCGCGGGTGAGGCCGTGGTTGAAGGCGCCGCGCGGCACCACCAGCGTGCGCGCACCCAGGCTGCGGGCGAGCTCGACCGTCCCGTCGTTCGAGGAGGAGTTGACGACCAGGATCGCCGGCCGCAGCGACGAGGCCAGCACCGGTGCCAGACAGCGCGCCAGGATCGCGCGCGCGCGATAGGTGATCACCACCACGCCCACCCGGGGCGCCGACGTCGCCGGCTGCTTCACGGCTCACCTCCCGTCGCCACCGGGCCGGCCGCGGCGAGCCGGCCCGACCGTCGCGATGGTAGCCTCCACCCCTGGCTTTTCAACTATTAATTGATCGCCCCTCGTCCCGGCTCGCCTCGGCCCTCGGGCCGAGCTCGGCGGCGAGCGCGTCCCAGAAACCCGCCTCGTCCCACTCGGGCACGAGCGTGCGCAGCGGATCGAGACCGGTGCGAAGGGCGGGCTCGTCGGTCGGATCGGGCGGGTCGAGCAGCCGCAGCGCGCAAGACAGGCCGGTGCGCGGCCCGATCGCGGCGGCGAGCCGGCGGGCGAAGCTGCCCACGCTCTCCGCCCAATGGCCGGGGACCAGCCGCCGCCTTCCGCCCTCCAGAACGAGCCGTCGAGCGAGCTCGGCATAGGCCGAGGCCAGGCCGTCGACCGGGACGAAGTCGCGCACGAGCTGCGGCCGGCGGATCGTGGCGGGCTCACCGCGCGCCCAGGCGGCCAACAGCTCCCGCACGAGGCCCGGCTTGTCAAGCGGCCCCACCGGATGGGCGATCACGAACTTGCCCAGCGCCAGGCCGCGGCGCTCGACCTCGAAGCGGATGGTCCGCCAGATCAACGTCTTGGCGAGGCCGTAGGGGTTGAAGGCGCGAAGCGGCGGCGGGCCCCGGCCCTCCTCGGCCTCGAAGATCGAGCCGGTGACCAGGACCGCCCGGCCGCCGGCGCGCGCGAACCGATCGAGCAGCGGCCCGAGCCCGGCGGTGGTGCGGGCGAGGGCGCCCGTGACGTCGAAGGCGGGGCTGCGGTGATCACCCACCTCGCAGCCGTGCAGGGCCAGAAGCTGCGGCCGCAGCCGGTCGACCAGTGCGAGCGCCTCCTCGCCGGCGAGCGAGGGCAGATGGACGAGCTCGACCGTACGCCGCAGCCGGGCGAGCCGGCGGCGAGGGAGATCGGGGTAGGCGTCCAACGGTCGGCGATGGATCGCGCTCACGCCGAAGCCGCGGGCGGCGAGCGCGGCGGCGAACCAGGTGCCGGTGAACGAGGAGACGCCGGTCAGCAGAACACGCAAGGGGCGCTCCCTCGCGCCGCGGCCGGCAGCGCCGTCGGAAAGTCGGGATGGGCGCGGTCGCGGGCGCTCACGACCGTGGGCGGGAACGGCCAGGGGATGGCGAAGGCCGGATCGTCCCAGCGCACGCCGCGTTCGCGCGCCGGATCGTAGGCCGCCGAGACGAAATAGAGCACGAGGCTGTCGGGCTCGAGGGTGAGAAAGCCGTGGGCGCAGCCGGGTGGGACCAGCATCGCCCGGTGATCGGCGGCCGACAGCACCGCCGCGACGTGGCGGCCGAAGGTGGGGGATTCGGGGCGCAGATCGAGCACGCAATCCCAGATCGCCCCGGCCGGGCAACAGACGAGCTTGGTCTCGGCCGAGGGCGGCAGCTGGTAGTGCAGGCCGCGCAGCGTGCCGCGCGCTCGGCTGCGCGACAGATTGGCCTGGACCACCTCGAGCTCGACACCGAGCTCGGCCAAGGTGCGCCGGCAGAAGGCCCGGGCGAAGAAGCCGCGCTCGTCGAAGCGCGGGGCCAGCTCCAGGAGCTTCACCCCGGGCAGCGGCTCGTCGAGCACGCGCATCAGCGGGCCTCCGGGCCGAGCCAGGGGGCGGCCCCCGACTCGCACAAGGCGTGCATGGCCTCGCGGTCCTTGACCGTGTCGACACAGGACCAGAAGCCGCGGTGACGGAAGGGACGCAATTGCCGCTCGGCGGCCAGCCGGCGTAACGGTGCGCCCTCCAGCACGCAATCCTCGTCGGTCGAGAGATAGTCGAGGAACCGGCGGCGGAAGAAGAAGTAGCCGCCGCTCACCCAGCACCGGGCCATGGTCGGCTTCTCGACGAAGCCCGCCACCTCGTCCTCGCCGTCGAGTTCGAGATGGCCGAACTGCGAGACCGGGTTGACCGCCAGCACCGTGCCGAGGCGGTCGTGGGAGAGGTGGAAGGCGAGTTCGGCGGACAGATCGACGTCCGCGAGCCCGTCGCCGTAGGTGACCGCGAAGTGTTCGGCGTCGCCCAGATGGCGGGCGGCGGCGCGGGCGATGCGGGCGCCGGTCTGGGCGTCGGCGCCGGTGTGGGCGACCGTGACCTCCCAGTCGGGCCGCGGGCCGGTCTGGTGGAACCAGACCTGACCGGTGCGGGTTTCGATCGTGAAGTCCTCGGTCATCGCCCGGAAGTCCAGGAAGAAGGTGGCGATCACCTCGGCCCGCCAGCCGGTGCACAGGACGAAGCGGCGGAAGCCGGCCCGGGCGTAGCTCTCCATGATGTGCAACAGCATCGGCCGGTCGCCGATCTCGACCATGGGCTTGGGTCGGCGGGCGGCGGCGTCGCCCAGGCGGGTGCCGCGCCCACCGCAGAGCACGAAGACGGGCACGTCAGCCGGACGGGGATGCGACATGGCGAACCTCCAGCTCGAGCTCCGCCGGGGCCGAGACGGGACGGGGTTCGCGCTCGCCGAGCCTGGCCCGATAGCGCCGGATCTGGTCGAGGAGCCAAGAGGCTCGCCCCGTCTCCAGAAGATCGCGATAGCCGTCGACGGTCCATTCGACCGCCTCGGCGGTGGACAGGAGCGGCCGCCAGCCGAGCCGGCGCTTGGTCCGCTCGATCGACAGCCGCTGCAAAGGGGTCTCGACGGGATCCGGCTCGCTTTCCACCTGCCAGGGCGCCCCGCCCAGCCGGCGCGAGACGGCCGCGGCGAGCTCGGCCACGGTCCACTCGCCACCGGGCTCGGGGCCGAAGTTCCAGGCCCCGGCGAAGCGCACCGGATCGGTGGCCAACGCCCGGGCGAGCCGCAGATAGCCGGCCAGCGCGTCGAGCACGTGCTGCCAGGGACGGATCGCTCCCGGCCGGCGCAGAACGGGCGGGCGACCGGCGGCGAACGCGCGCACGAGATCGGGAACCAGCCGGTGCGCCGACCAGTCGCCAGCGCCGATCACGTTGCCGGCCCGCGCGGTGGCGACACCGATGCCCGAGCGGGGCGGCAGATAGGTGGTCCGCCAGGCGTGCGCGACGATCTCGGCGCAGGCCTTGCTCGCCGCGTAGGGCTCCTCGCCGCCCAGCGGATCGTTCTCGCGGCAGGCCTGGTGTGGCTCGCGATAGCACTTGTCGCTGGTGACGAGCACCACGGCGCGCACTCCCGGCGTCGCGCGAACGGCCTCGAGGAGGTGGACCGTGCCCAACAGGTTGGTCTCGAGGGTGGCCAGGGGCTGCGCGCGGGCGGTGAGCACGATCGGCTGGCCGGCCAGATGGATGACGATCTCGGGCCGCACGGAGGCGAGCGCGCTGCGCAGGGCCGTGGCGTCACGCACGTCACCGTCGATCACCGACAGCCGCGGTTCAAAGGGCAGAAGATCGAGCAGAGCCGGCCGGAACCGCGGCGGGTGGCCGAAGCCCGTCACCTCGGCGCCGAGCTCGCTCAGCCAGGCCACGAGCCAGGTGCCCTTGAAGCCGGCGTAGCCGGTCACCAGCACCCGACGACCCTGCCAGAACTCCCGCTCGCTCCGCATCGCGCCTCCGTCCCCCGCCCCGGGGGGCCGTGCGGCGCCATCCCTAGCGGGATTCTACTGATGCGTTAGTGGCTTTTCGCATACTTTCCACTTTCGCGAGAGACAAGGGTCGGCGACCCGTGCACCAGGCGGGCCGTCCGGCCGAGTGGCGAAGGGCGAGACGCGGCGTTGCGCGCGGGCGTTCAGGGCGGCGCCAGCGAGAGCAAAAACTCGACGATCGCCTCGCGATCCGCCTCGGGCAGCTTGGCGGTGCCGTTGCGCACCACCTTGGCCATCTCGCCGCCCACGAAATCCCCGTCGGGCTTGATGCCGATCGAGAGGAACGCCCGCAGGTCCTGGGCACTCCAGCGGCCGATGCCCCGCTGCGGGTCCCGGGTGATGGCGGGGATCACCTGATGGCCGAGCTGGCCGCCGGTGAAGGCCCGGCGGTGGTCGAGCACGCCGTACCAGGTGCGTGGCGTGTGGCACTCGCCGCAATGGCCGGGTCCCAGCACCAGATAGGCGCCCCGGTTCCAGGCCTCGCTGCGGCCGGGATCGGGCGTGAAGGGCTTCGGGTCGTGGAACGCCCACTGCCACAGGCGCAGACCCCAACGGATGTTGAACGGGAAAGGCAGCTCGTGCGGGCGGGAGGCCTGTCGCACCGGTGGGATGGTGTCGAGATAGGCCTTGAGGGCGGCCAGGTCCTCCTCGCTCATGAGCGCGTAGGAGGTGTAGGGGAAGGCCGGATAGTAGGGCTCGCCCTTCGGCGAGCGGCCCTCGCGCATCGCCCGAACGAAATCGGCCGTGCTCCACCCGCCGATCCCGGTCTGCGGGTCGGGGGTGATGTTGGGCGCGTAGAAGGTGCCGAAGGGCGTGCGCAACGGATCGCCGCCGGCCAGGAGCGGCCCGCCGGTGGCGGTGTGGCAGTTGGTGCAGCCACCGATGTGGAACAGGAGCTCCCCGCGGGCGAGCGTCTCGGGCGAGGCGGCCGGGGCCGCCCCGCATCCGAGCACCGTCGCGATCGCCGCGGCGAGCGCCGCCCGGGCGAGACTCAATTCTGCGGCCGGCGATAGGGCTGGTGGCAGCCGCCGCAGCCCTCCTGGCCGAGCTTGCCGAAGGCCTGGGCGGTGGCGAGCTGGTCGCCGCTCTTGGCCGCGGCCACGAGCGCCAGCGCGAGTTGGTGGGCGTTGCGGGCCTTGGCTTCGAAGTCGGCGAAGTTCTGCCAGATGGCCGGCAGGGCGCGGGTCTCGCCCTGGTCGCTGCCCGGCGGGAACCAGGAGGGGATCTGCGGGATCTTGCCGGCCACGTATTCGGCATCCGCGGCGACTTGGGCGAGTGTGCCACCCTTCTTGTCGATCACCACGTCCTTGATGGCCCCCATGCGCTTGCCGAACTCCTTGAACTCGGCCTGGCGCGCCTTGATGGGATCTTGCGCGACGGCCGCGCCGGCGGCCGCCAGCGCGCCCAGTACGGTGGCCAGAGCGACGATCCGCTTACCCATGATTCCTCGTCCTCCCTCGCCGGCCCCGGCAGCGGGGCCCCGGCTATCGTCGAGCGATCCGACCATGGCCGGGACGGACACGGGCCGGAACGCCCGGATCTGGATACAGACTGTTTCGACGAGCGCAACCACGGATCGCCCGCAACCTCACCCTTGCCGGCCGGGTGCCGCTCGGCCAGGCTCCGGCGTCGAGCGGTGGTCGCGCCGCCACCGCCTGCGGAGCGCTCGATCGTGACCATCCGCGCGATCCTGTTCGACAAGGACGGCACGCTCGTCGATCTGCGCGCCACCTGGGTGCCGCGGTTCCACGCCGCGGCCGGCGCGCTGGCCCGCGCGGCGGGCTTGTCCGAGGGCTTCGCTGCCGAGCTCTTGCGTCGGTTGGGCTGGGATCCGGCGACCGGTCGGCTGGACGCCGACAGCCCGCTTCTGTGGGCCACCAACCGGATGATCGCCGAGCGTTGGGGAGCGCAGCCGGAGCTCCGTCGCCTGGTCGAGCGGGGGATCGATCCGCTGGCCACGGCGTTGCGCGCCCTCGAGGACGAGGAGACCCACCCGCCCGTGCCGGTGGGCGACGTGGCCGGGCTGTTCGCGCGGCTTTCGGCCCGCGGCCTGGTTCTGGGGCTGGCCACCATGGACCGCGAGGCGGCCGCGCGGCGTACCGCGCAGCGGCTGGGCATCGGCGATCGGCTGGCCTTCGTGGCCGGCTGCGATTCCGGCTTCGGCACCAAGCCCGAGCCGGGCATGGTCGAAGCCTTCTGTGCCACCGTGGGCGTGCCGCCCCGGGCGGTGGCACTGGTGGGCGACAGCCCGGCCGATCTGCTCATGGCCCGCGCCGCCGGCTGCGCGCTGGCGGTGGCGGTGCGTTCCGGCGGCGGGCCGGCACCGGTGCTCGGGCGGCTCGCCGACCACCTGCTCCAAGACGTCCACGAGCTCGAAAGGCTGTTGGACGCTCTGGCCCCGAGCTGAGCTCAGCCGGTCGGCTCGTGCTCGCGTAGCCGCGGGATCAGCTCGGCGAAGTTGCAGGGCCGGTGGCGGATGTCGAGCTGGAAGGCCAGGATCTCGTCCCAACCGTCGCGACAGGCACCGGGCGAGCCCGGCAGGCAGAAGATGTAGGTCCCCTTGGCGACCCCGGCATCGGCCCGGCTCTGCAGGCAGGAGGTGCCGATCTTGGCGTAGGAGAGCATCCGGAACAGCTCGCCGAAGCCGGGGATCCGCTTCTCGACCACCCGCTCCAATGCCTCGGGGGTGACGTCGCGGCCGGTCACACCGGTCCCGCCCGTGCTGATCACCACCTCCACGTTCGGGTCCTCGATCCAGTCCCGGAACCGCGCGGCGATGGTCTCCAGATCGTCCTTGACGATCGCCCGGGCGACGAGCTCGTGGCCGGCTGTGCGGATCCGCTCGGCCAACAGATCGCCCGAGTGGTCGGTCGAGGCGTCGCGGCTGTCGGAGATCGTGAGCAGCGCGATGCGCAGCGGCCGGAACGGGATGCTCTCGTCAATTCTTCCGGGCACGGGTCGGCTCCACCGGATCGAGCCTCTGCAGCACCGGCCAGCGGTTCTCGGCGAGCGCCAGGAGCTCGACGTTGGGCTGGCCGAGCCGCGCCCGGTAGACCCAGAGGTTGGTGAGCACCTTCTTGATGTAGCCGCGGGTCTCCGACAAGGGCACGCTCTCGATGAACAGGAGCGGATCGTCGCGGGTCCCGCGCAGCTCCTGTTCCAGCCAGCCGGCCAGCCGGTTGGGCCCGGCGTTGTAGGCCGCCAAGAGGTGGATCAGGCTCTTGCCCAGCTTGCGGTTCTGGGTCAGCTGCAACAGCTTGTGCTGGCCCACCTCGATGTTGATCGCCGGATCGAGCAGCGCGGTCGTTCCCGCATAGGCGATCTTGGCCCGCCGTGCCACGTCGCGGGCGGTCTCGGGCATCACCTGCATGACGCCCAGCGCGCCGCGCGGGCTCTTGGCGTCGACGGCGAAGCCGCTCTCGGCGCGGATCACGGCGTAGACCAGCGCCCGATCGATCCGGAAGCCGTTCGGTGGCGCCCAGCGCGGGATCGGGTAGAGGGCGGCGTCGTGGCGCCGGCCGTCGAGCAGGCGCATGCGCTGCGCCACCTTTATCTGCGCCTCGAGCATGCCGGTGGCCTCGGCCAGGGCGATGAGCGCGTGGCCGAGCTCCAGCCGGGCCCGATCGGCGATCGCCAGGATCTCGGCCTCGGCCAATCGCAGCTGGCCCACCTGGGCCAGTGCCAGGGCCCGCCGCGAACCCGGATAGCGCACAAGAAGATCGATCATCTCGGCGCGCAAGCTGGGCTCCTCCCATTCCCAGCTCATCGGCAAGCCCAGCACGGTCTGCGCCAACAGCCCGTAGAACTCGCGGCTCGAGCGGGCCGCCAGGCGCAGGTACCGGCCGACCTGCTGCGGCCGGCCGGCCGCCAGATGGGCCCGGGCCGCCCAGAAGGCGGCGGTGGCGATCGCCTCGCCGTCGGCACCCTCGCGATTGGCCAGATCGCCCAACAGCTCGGCGGCGCGGTCGAAGTCACGCCTCCGCCACGCGGTCAGTGCCTGCTCCAGCTGCTGGCGCGGCGGGCCCGCGAGCTCGGGCTCGCGCGGCTCGGCCGCGGGCGCCACCACCCGCGGATCGGGCGGCAGCCGCACCCCCTCCGGTCGCTTGGCCAGCGCCAGGCGGTGGATCCGCGGTGCCTGCGGCAGATCGGCGTAGCGCTCGAGCCAGGCCACGAGCTCGGCGTAGTTGGAGACGTAGTGCGGGCCGAGATAGCGCTCCGCCAGCACGTGCCCCAACAGGATCCGGCTGCCGAGCTGGGCCAAGCGGGCATCCGCCTCGGCGATCCGCCCCTGCGCCTGGAGCGTGAAGGCGTCGCGGTAGCGGCCGACGTCGTCGTAGCCGAGCGGGCTCGGCACGACCCAGGCCGGTTGCGCGGCGCCGTCGCCGGGCTGCAGCCGGGCCAGCTGGGTGGGTGCCGGTTCGGCCCGCACGAGCGCCCCGGAGGCGAGGCTGCACAGGCCGACGAGAAGAGCCAGGCCGGCCCGTTGGCCGGGGGCTCGAGGGCTGGAGCCGAGTATCGTCAAATCCGGATGCCTCTGTTGTTGTCGGATCGGATCAGGGGGCTTGGTCGGCGGTCACACCTCCCCGGGGACGGATGCGCACCGGTCCGGTCTCGATGCCGAGCCGGCGCAGCTCCTGCGACAGGGCCAACAGATCGCGCCAGGCGAGCTTCTTCTGCATGGGCTGGCGCAACAGATAGGCGGGGTGGAAGATCACGAAGGCCGGGATCGGCGGGGCCCCGCCGCCCGGCTCGTAGACGAACCGGCGCCCCCGCAGCCGGGTGACCCCCTCGCTCGCCCCCAACAGCGCCTTGGCGGCGATACCACCCACGAACACCAGGATGGCCGGGCGCAACAGCTCGATCTGCCGCTCGAGGAAGGGCAGGCAGGTGGCGAGTTCGAGGGCGGTCGGCGGGCGATTGCCGGGTGGCCGCCAGAACACCGTGTTGGTGATGTAGACCCGGCTACGGTCGAGGCCGATCGTGGCCAGCATCCGGTCGAGCAGGCGGCCGGAGGGCCCGACGAACGGCTTGCCCTGGCGGTCCTCTTCGAGCCCCGGGGCCTCGCCCACGAGCATCACCCGCGCGGCCGGGTTGCCGTCACTCAGACACAACCGGGTGGCGGTAGCCTTGAGCGGGCACAGCTCGAAGCTCTCGAGCGCGCGGGCCAGCTCCTGGAGCGTGCGACAGCGCCGGGCGAGCTCGCGCGCACCCGCCACCGGCTCCGCGGCGGCCAGCCGGGTGAGCGCCGAGGGGCGTGCCGGTGGCTCGGCGGGCGGGCCGGACGGCTCGCGTTCGGCGTCCGCGGCCGGCGGCGCGCTCGCCGCTGCGCCGTCGCTCGGGCCGTCGAGGCAGCAATCGACCCCCATGGCCAGTTGCCAGTCCAGCCACGCGGCCACCGCGGCGATCGCCGACCCCTGATCGGCCGGAGCCGCGGCGGGTGTGGGACACCCCTCCACGACCGTCACCCCTCTCGGGCCCGCATGGCCGGCGTTCTCTCCCCGGAGATCGCACCCTCCCGCGCGGGTCGGATCGGTGACCCACTCGGGACGTCACCGTCGGCGTTCCGTGCCACCCTCGAGGGCACAACTCACGCCGACGCCCCTATGGACGCGGGAAGGCACGCGTTATTCCATCGGCGTCGCTTTTCGCCGCCACGGTCGCGCCGAGGAGATCGACAGCCCCCGGCGCGCCGAGGGGCCGCCTGCGCCGCGGCACGGGCGGCGGTCCGCGGCTCGCCGGCTCAGATGTCGCGGTAGGGGATCGGCCGGCCGTCGCGGTCGACGATCAGCTTGCCGCTCTCATCCTGCGCGGCTATGTAGCGACCATGCCCGACCGCGGACCCGACATAGAGGGCCGGCTTGACTTTCTTGCCTTCGAACGTCTTCGCCTGCTGGGCCGGCCCGCGCGCCGTGGGGTCGTTCTTGCTCTTGGACGTTTTGAGCATCGTGGACTCTCCAACCCGTCTCGAGCCACCGACGCCGGTTCGCGCGGCTCGCCCGAGCGGCAGGCTACTTGGCCGGCCTCGGCCGTTCCGTCAAGCCGAGCCGACGCCCGGCCGGCGGCCCGGCCCGGCCGGGCGGCTCGCCGCGCTGCTCCTGGCCGGCAGCCTGGTGGCCTGCACC
>FWPV01003039.1_pt1 | contig 39178 bp, 32 predicted proteins | sample 2228371 | NCBI WGS metagenome assembly FWPV01 (sample SAMEA103939776, study PRJEB20133) | metagenome
GGCTGACGGTGCTGGGCTCCGGCACGAGCGTCGGCGTGCCGACGATCGGATGCACGTGCCGGGTCTGCCGCAGCGAAGACCCGCGGGACCGGAGGCTGCGTCCGTCGGTCTGCCTGCGGTGGGACGGCTGCACGGTGGTGATCGACACGGGGCCGGACTTCCGGCAGCAGGCGCTGAAGTACGGCATCCAGAAAGTGGATGCGGTGCTGTTCACCCACGCGCACGCCGACCACATTCTGGGCCTCGACGACCTGCGCCCTTTCAATTTCCACCAGAGGGGGCCCATTCCCGTCTACGCATCCGCGGAAACGCTGGAAGTGATCCGCCGGATTTTCAGCTACATTTTCCACGACGGACCGACGGAATCCTCGCGCCCGAAAATTGAAACGCACGTTTTTCCGGACGAGCCCATCGTTGTCAACGGGCTGGCATTTCTTCCGATTCCGGTGAAACACGGCAGCGGGGACTGCTACGGATTCCGGTTCGGCAACCACGCCTATCTTACCGATCACAGTGAAATTCCCGAAGAATCGCTCCGGCTGCTGGAGGGCGTGGAGACGCTGTTCCTGGACGCGCTGCGGTACAAGCCGCACCCGACGCACTCGACGGTGGAGCGGAGCCTGCGCACGGTGGAGCGGCTGAAGCCGCGGGCGGCGTATTTCACGCACATCTCGCACGATCTGGGGCACGCCCGGGCGCAGAGCCTGCTGCCGGAAGGCGTGTATCTGGCCTACGACGGGCTGGAACTGGAGCTGGAGGTCTAGCGCCGTGTCCCGGCTTCGCATTTTCCGGTCGCTGGAGGAGGCGCGGGCGGGGTTTGCGCCCTCGGCGGTGACGATCGGGAATTTCGACGGCGTGCACGCGGGGCACCGCGAGCTGATGCGCCGGACGGTGGCGCTGGCGGAGAAACTGGGCGTCAAGCCCTCGGCGCTGACATTCCATCCGCATCCCTCGACCGTGGTGGCGCCGGAGCGGGTGCCGCGGCTGCTGTCGACGCCGGACGAGCGGTGCGCGCTGATGGCGGCGGAGGGCATCGAACAGGTGCTGATCATGCCGTTCGATGAAACGATCTCGCACCTGGGACCTGAGGAGTTCTTCCGTGACGTGCTCGCGGGAGCGCTGGGCGCGAGGGCGGTGATCGTCGGCGAGAATTTCCGCTTCGGGCATCAGCAATCGGGGACGGTGGAAGATCTGCGGCGGCTGGCGGAGAGGCTCGGCATCGTGGCGGAGGTCGTGCCACTGCTTGAGTGCCGGGGCGTCAAGGTGTCGTCGTCGGAGATCCGGAGGCTGCTGGCGGAAGGCCATGTATCGCGAGCCAGCCGGCTGCTGGAGCGGCCGTATTCGATCGCCGGTAACGTGGTGGCGGGGGCGGGGCGCGGGGCGCGCGAGGTGGTGCCGACGCTGAACCTCGAGACGTCTTCGCTGGAGGATTCGACCTCGGCGCTGCCGCAGAGCGGCGTCTATGTGACGCGGACGGAAGACCTGGACGCCGACCGCAGATGGAATTCGATCACGAACATCGGCTACCGCCCGACGTTCGATGGCAAGCACCTGACGATCGAAACGTATCTGCTGGACCCGCTGGATCCGCCGTCGCCCAAGCGGATCCGCGTGGAGTTTCTGCACCGGCTGCGGCCGGAAAAGCGGTTCCGGTCCGCGGCGGAGCTCCGCGCGCAGATTGCGGAAGACGTGGGCAAGGCAAAGGCCTTTTTCGCGCGGCTGGAGCGGTTCAGGCCTGCGTTGCTGTCCAGGCCAGAGCCGCGGCGAACATCACCACAAAGGCCGCGATGAGCCAGCGGGCGAAGCGCGCCCCGGCGACAGACCACGCCAGAGCGGACTTCAGGACGGCGTTCGCCGCCAGAGCGAGGATCAGGCTCCAGAGAGCCAGCGGCGCCTCGAGGCGGGATTCCCGCATCAGCCCCGCCAGGGAGAAGACGATGGCGTCGACGTCGACCGAGCCGCCGATGGCGCTGCCGGCCAGGGCGCCCGAACTCCCGTAGATCTCCGAGGCGGCGCGGGCGAGAAAGCGGACGCCCGCAAACAGCAGGCCGAATTTCAACGCAGCGATGAGGCGCAACGGGTTGCCGAGCCGCGGGAGGCACTGCGCCGATTCCGGGGTCTCCGAAGGCAGGAGGCGCCAGGCGACCACGGCTCCGGCGAAGGTCATAAGGGCGAGCAGGGGGAGCGAGGCGGAGAACAGCGGACCGCCAGCCAGCCAGAGAATGGCGGCGATGCGGACGTGCAGAATCACGTTGGCGACCACGGCTGCATAGCTCCACTCGCGGACTCGTTCCGGCTCGGTTTTCGCCTGTCGCGCGAAGGCCAGCGTGGAGGCGGTGGAAGAGCCGATGCCGCCGACAACGGCGGTGAGGGCGAGGCTGCGGCGCGCTCCCAGGAATTTCTGGAAGAAGTAGCCGAGGAAATTGATGCCGCTGATGAGGATGACGAAGATCCAGGTGCGGTAGGGATTGAATCCGCCGAAGGGGCCGAGGTCGCGGTCCGGGAGGATGGGCAGGATGACGAAGATGACGGCGAGGAAGCGGAGCGTGTCCCAGTATTCCTGATCGGTGAGCGTCTCGCGCGCGAGTCGCCGCAGGGGCTCGCGGGCGTCGAGGAACAGGGCCAACACGACGGTGAGGGCGATGGCCAGCGGCGCGCCGAAAGCGAGGCCGCGCGTGGCGGCGAGCACGCACAGGAGGAAGGTGACGACGGCGGCCAGCTCCGTGGTGATGCCCGTGCGCTGCGGGTTCTGCAGGCGGAAGATGACGAGCATGGCCGTGAGGGCGGCGAGCGCGGCGGCGGTGAGCCAGGGCTGTTCCAGAAGGCCGCAGAGGCCGCCGGCCAGGCCGATGCTGACGAAGTCGCGCAGGCCGGCGTGGCGCTCCTCTTTGTCCGACTCCCGTTCGATGCCGACGATGAGCCCGATCAGCAGCGCCTCGCCCATGGCCACCCAGGTATGGTTGACGGGATCCATGGGAAGCTCTGGCCGTATTGTGTAACAAAATCGGGTGATTTTGTAGGGGCGGTTTCGGCGGAGGCTTCGAAGGCAGACGCAAACCCTGCCTGTGACTGGCGCGGACCGCCAGAAGCCGGACTAGTTGAGGGCGAGGAAGGGATCGTCCCAGCGGAAATCGCTGAACTGGATATCGAGCTGGGCGAGGCCCCAGAAGCGGGTTTCGATGGAGGTCTGGAGAGTCTTGGGAACGGCGACGCCGTCCAGGATCGCGTACTCGCGGCTGAACTGGACTTTCTTGAGGAAGACGGACGGGCTTTTGACGAAGCGGCCGGTTTCGAAGACGGTGAGGGCGGTTTCGGCGTCAATCCAGACTTCGCCCTTGAACAGGCCCTGGCGCTTCTTGCGCGGGTTGACCTCGAAGACATGGGCGGTGCGGCCGTCCCGCTCGCGCGCGCCCTTGTACTTGAACTTGTAGTTTTCCGGCGTCACAGCCACCTGGGCATGGTTCTTGCCGGCGTTCTCCATCTCGCCGTTGATGTAACGGAGGATGATCTCTTTCCAGACCGTGGAGTCGCCGCGGCGGTCCGTGATCTCGTAGTTGACGCTGCCGTCGCGGGTGATGAGGCGGCGGGCGCTGACCGTGGCGGACTTGCCCATCTTGGGAAGGCTGCCGGCGAACATCGCAGCCATGGTCAGTCCCCGGACTACCCTGGCGCCGCTTGCCTGGACGTAGCGGCCGAGAATGTTCTCGCTCTCACGCGCCTTGTCCGTGTCGAGCGAGGCCAGATCGGCGTTGTCCGCAGGCACGTCGGCCGCCGCGGGCACAGAGGCCAGCAGGCAGGACAGCAGAAGGGCAGGGAAAACTTTCATCAGGAGCAACACCCGATTAGATGCACGCGCAATACAACCGTTACAGATAAGGACAGGGTCCCGGTCCTGCCGCACGTTACCATAATGACATGAAAGAGATCCCGTTGGGAACCACCGGGCGCCACCACCTGCTGGTGACACCGGAAACGGCCATCGACTTCATCGGCGACGAGCGGGCGCGCGTGCTGTCCACGCCTCACATGATCGCCTATATGGAGTGGGCGGCGCGGGAGGCGATCCGGCCCTATCTGGATGAAAATGAAGACAGTCTGGGCACGCTGGTCGACATCCGGCACCTGGCGGCCACGCCCGTCGGGATGAGCGTCGAATTCACGGCGACGGTGACGGAGGTGAGGGGACGGCGGGTGATGTTCCGCGTGGAAGCGCGGGACGAGAGGGAGTTGATCGGCGAGGGGAGGCATGAACGGTTCGTGGCCGACATCCCCCGCCTGGTGGCTGCGCTGGCGGCCAAGAAAGCGAACTGAGAGAGGACAACCGTGCGAAAGAAGACAGGAATTGCCATTGCAGCAGGGCTGCTGGCGGCTGTGGCCGCCCCGGCTCAGATGCACCTGATCGAGGGCGAGAAGATCCGGCCCCACGTGAGGTTCCTGGCCCACGATCTGCTGGAGGGCCGGGGCGTGGGGCAGCGCGGAGGGCGGCTTGCGGCGCAGTACATCGCCGCGCAGTTCGCCGCTGCAGGGCTGAAGCCCGGCGCGCCGGGCGGAGGGTGGTTCCAGCCGGTGCCCCTGCGCGTGGTGGAGGTGGCCCCCGGGCCAAGCCTGAGCGCGGAGGCCGGCGGGAAGCGGCTGGACTGGAGGTGGCTGGACGATTTCGTCGGCACGTCGCACCGGCAGCAGCCGCAGGCGGAGTTCGATGCCGAGGCGGTGTTCGTGGGCCACGGCATCACGGCGCCCGAGTACAACTGGGACGATTATGCGGGCGTGGACGTGCGGGGCAAAGTGGTGGTGCTGTTCACCAACGAGCCGCCATCGCAGGACGAGAAGTTTTTCCAGGGCCGGGCGCTGACCTACTACGGCCGGTGGACTTACAAATATGAGGAGGCGGCGCGGCGCGGCGCCGTGGCTGCCCTGATCATCCACACGACCCCGACGGCGAGCTACGGCTGGCAGGTGGTGCGGGCCAACGGGAGGCCGCAGCCGCAGGTGAAACGCAGGGACGGCGAGCCCGCCCTTGCCTTCGCCGGATGGATCACCGAACAGGCGGGCGCGGAACTGGCGGCGCTGGCCGGGGAGAAGCTCGAAGACCTGCTGAAGGCTGCCGATACGCGCGGCTTCCGGCCGCGTCCGCTGGGGCGGGTGAAGATCCGGGGACGCATGCAGTTCCGAGTCGAGGAGATTGAGACGGAAAACGTGGTGGGCATGGTGCGGGGCAGCGATCCGAAGCCGGCCGAAGAAGCCGTCGTGTTCTCCGCGCACTGGGACCACCTGGGGCTGGGCGAGCCGGTCAACGGCGACAATATTTATAACGGCGCGCTGGACAACGCCACCGGCTGCGCCATGCTGATCGAGATGGCGCGGGCGTGGGCGTCGATGGAGCCCAAACCGCTGCGTTCGGCGTATTTCGTGGCGGTGACGGCGGAGGAAAGCGGACTGCTCGGATCGAAATATTTCGCGGAAAACCCGCCGGTTCCCGCCGAGCGGATCGCGGCCGCGCTGAACTTCGATTCCTACTCGCCGTACGGCCGCGTGCGGGACGCCGTGCTGACGGGAGCGGAGCGGACATCGTTCTACACGCTGGTGCAGAGCGTGGCCCGGCGGCATCAGCTGACGCTGAAGCCCGATCCGCGGCCCGAGGCGGGCGGGTATTACCGGAGCGATCATTTCTCCTTCGCCCGCGTGGGAATTCCGGCATTTTCGGTGAATATGGGAAATGATTATGAAGGAAAACCGCAGGATTTTGCGGCGGAAATCGGAAAGAAGACGGCGGCGCGCTACCATCAGCCGACGGATGAGTACAGCGAGGACTGGGATTTCAGCGGGCTGGAGCAGTTCGCGAGATTCGGTTTCGCGCTGGGGGTGGAGATCGCCAACCTCGAGAAGATCCCGGCGCGCGTGGATGCCCGGTAAGGACTGACGTGGAACGGCCGGCGGCGGCCTGTCCGGGGCTGCCACGGCGGATCTCAGGCGGCGGTGCCGCTCAGCAGGGAAAAGAGGGGGCCGCGCGGCTGGGAGGAACCGAGTTCCGCCACCGGGCGGCCCTGAATCCGGACTTCCAGCAGAAGTCCGACGGAAGACAAGGCATGGTGGATTTGCTGAGCGGCCTGAGCGCGCGGCGCGGCGCCGCGCCAGGGCGAGAACAACCGGAGAGCGTCCTCGAGGGTGTCGAAGTGAAGGATGATCCGGTTGGTTTCAGCCTCGGCTTTGGCGAGCGTCATGCGGTCAGCCTCGCACTACATATCGGCGGGAGCAGGGAAATCGATTAGGGCCGGCCGGGGGCGGAGGCGAGCAGATCGGCGATGGCGGCATGGCTGGCTTCCTGAGCGAGCCGGCGGGCGTCTTTGCCGTTGCGGTTTTTCAGAGCCGGATTCGCGCCCCGTTCCAGAAGGAGCCGGACCACAGACTCGCGTCCCCAGCTGGCGGCGACCATGAGCGGCGTGGCATCCGACTCGCGGTCGCGGGCGTCGACGGGCGCGCCGCGGTCAAGCAGAAGCGCAGCGACGGCGGCATGCCCGGCGAGGGCGGCTTCGTGCAGCGCTGTCGTGCCCGCAGGACTGTAGGCGTCGACGCGGGCGCCGTGGGCCAGCAGCAGTTCCGCCACCGTGCGATGGCCTTTCAGGCACGCGTCGAACAGATGGGGCTGCGGGTTGGCGCCCAGGCCGAGAAGCAGGGCGGCCATGTCCGCCTGACCACGCAGCACGGCCTCGCGCAGGCGCTCCTCGAGGTTGGCCGCGCCGCCCGTGCCGGCCAGCACGGCGGCGGCTTCAGTGTGGCGGAAGCGGAGAGCTTCGTCGAGCGGCGTGGCGCCGGAGCGGTCGCGGAGAGAAGGGTCGGCGCCCGCTTCCAGCAGCAGTTTCAGGATGCCTGCGTGACCCTTGATGGCGGCCTCGTGCAGGGGCGTCTGGCCCGTGGACGGGTTGGCGGCGTTGACAGGCGCGCCGCGGGCGATGAGGATCCGCGCGGCGTCCTCCTGGCCTTTCCACGCGGCTTCGTCGAGAGGCGTGAGCCCCGCGCCGTCGCGGGCGGCGGGCGATAGGCCTTTCTCGAGGAACAGCTCGATGAGCTCGATGTGGCCGCGGTTGGCGGCCAGGTGCAGCGGCGAAGCGCCGCCGCGGAACGGCATGCGGTAGTCGGCGCCGGCTTCGAGCAGCGCCTTCACGGCTTCAACGCGGTTCATCAGGACGGCGTAGTGCAGCGGCGTCGAGCCAGCCTCCTTGTGCCGCGCGTTGACATCGGCGCCGCGGCGGACCAGCAGGCGCACGACGGCGGCGTGGCCAGCCCAGGCGGCATCGTGCAGCGCCGTGCCGCCGAGCTCGTCATACTCGTTGGGATCGGCGCCCTGATCGAGCAGTTCGAGCACTCGCTCCAGGTCGCCGCGGCGTGCGGCCTGGTGCAGGTCGGACAGCAGCAGGCAGGCGGCGACGAAGGCAAGCATCCCTGCTCTGATGATGCCACTTTGCGCGTCAGGACAACACGGGAAAGGCGGGCGGCAGCGTCAGGAGCATCCTTCGATTCCACTTCTCGGGGATGCCAGCATTTGGCCCGAGACAAGCGAACGCGGCGGCGCAGGATACACCGGCGGCTGGAGCCTCGACGAGCACCAGTGCTGCCCGAAATACCCGCATCGTGAAAACAGAAACCCGAGAGCAGGTCAGTCATACGCCGGATTGTATATTTCCGGAAAGACCCCCATCATGGGTTTGTGATTCTCACGCCCGGACATGCCCCGGCTCGGGCGAAGAATCCGGGGACCCAGATCCCGCCGCGGACCGTGGCGTTCGACCGGGAGGCGCGCCAGCCTGTGGAGATGGAGATGGAATCAAGCGGGGCGCCTTCGGGATGACGTGAGATGACAGTCCTCCGACAACTCCAACCGGCACGCGTTCCACGCAGCATGCGAGGGTGCGGCGTTCAGGAGGTGTTTGACCGCTCACTTCACGCCCAACACTCCATTGGCACTCTTCGCCATAGTCAAGCCTTCCGGCTCTACGGGGGCAGGATGCCGTCAGGATCAGTTCGCACTGCATCCAGTTCCATAGCATCAACCGATGATGTGTGGCGCGCCGGCGCAGAGGGCCAACGGGGCGCTCTTGAATTGTGGAGTGAGCGGCAGTTTCTGAGGCTTGAAACCGAACGCTTCTTCGCCGTTGGCGTAACCGATGCCTCCATCCCGGAGCCTGGCGACCACCAGCCTCGCCGCTGTTACTGTGATGGCGGTCGGGCAGAAAGGAGCCACAGCAGATGAGAGTTGCAAAGATGGGGCCTCTCATCTCCGGCCTTGCGTTGCTGTCCGCAGGAGTCAGCGTTCTCAGTCTCCCCGCAAGCGGACAGTACTCGTGCGCTCACGACCGGACCGGTTGGCAGGATCAGGCAGCAGGAGCGCTGACCACGGACCTGCGGCCGCTTGCGCATGAATTGGCCTCGCGGTTTCCGGAAAACTCCCGGGAATTACGAAAGCGAGCCGAGACAATGGGGAAAAGCACCACTGTTGTGTTCGAAACGCTCTATGAGACTGTGCTCCGATCTGGTAAACAGAGAACCACCTATTCGGCTCGAGTCGAGGCCGATATCTATCCTTCGCACGACGAGGCAAGGAAGGGTCTGACCTCCAGATTGGCACGCTATCCAGTTCAGTTTTCACACGTGGCGGCACCGACATATGGCGAAGTGTGCTACGAACGGGCACGAGAGTCTTATTCCAAGGTAGTCATCTTTTTGCGGCGCAATGCTGTGGTGTATGTGAGGTATGACTCGCCGAGGACCTTTTCCTATGATCCGGACTCTCTTCCGGCGGTCACGAATGTCGTTCGGCACCCAGATCCTCTCATCGGCTTGAAATGCGACGAGCTTGCTACATTCATCGACCAGTTCCTGATCCGGGCGCAATAGGAATGAAGGCAACTACGTCCGCGGGTTCATCCGGCCGGCCAATGGGAGCGCCGGCCGGATCCCTGGCGCCGAATGGCACGATCGTAGTCGAAGCTCGCTTCTCTACTGCGAATGCAGTCATTCAATGGTTTGCGCTTTCCGGAAGGTTGTGCTGACATTAGCACTCGAGACACGACTCAGAAGAAAACCGATGCAAAGCAGTCAGAAACCCGGCATGCTGATCCTCCTTCAGTGGATGTTTGTAGCGCAGCTCTGGCTCTGCACACCCGTTTGGCCGCAGAGTGGGCAGAAGATCGAGCCTTATACAAAGTTCGGTCCATTTTCGAAGGAACACGAAGCAAACCGGAAACGCTATTTGCCAGAAGGATTCGTTCGGGCATCCAGCATGCCTAAGAGCAACGGCAAGATCTTCTTGGAAATGTACGCCGCTCTGACAGAATCTCCCGGGGTTGTGGATAGACTGGCCAAGCCAGGGCGGCCGCTCACCCTCTTTCGCGATGTGGAAACGGTCGAAACCCTCGCGCAGCGCGGTCCTGTCCGAACCACGCGGAGCGTGTTTCTTCGAGTCACGCCGGCTTCTTCCCTCGATCGGGCCGAGAATTTCTTCGTACAGGAATTAGCCAGTTTTCCGATCGACTTTCCGCGGGGCTCTTTGACTGGCTTATCCATCGGCGATCTGGTGTACAGCGCAACTCACCGCGGGTCGGCGACGATCATCTTTTTGAGGCGGCATCTGACCGTGAGGCTTGAGTGCACAATTGATACGTTCGACACCGAACGCAAGCAGTTGTTGGATGAAACCTGGCCTGGTCACTTGCACTGGTGCGATCGCTTAGCCGCCAGGCTCGACGGCATCATTGAGAGAGCCCCGTAGTTTGGGATGCTCCAAGTAGAATACTGCGCAACACTGGGTGCTGGACTTCGACACACTGGAGGATCTGGCCGATGCGTTCGAAGAATCCCGCCAGCGCCAGTACGGGCAGTGGCTCCTCGAACGGCTCCACTTCCAGTCCCCGCGGCGGGCGGCCTGGTGCAGGTCGGACAGCAGCAGGCAGGCGGCGACGAAGGCAAGCATCCCTGCTCTGATGATGCCACTTTGCTCGTCAGCACAACACGGGAAAGGCGGACGGCAACGTCTGGAGCATCCTTCGTTTCTTCGTCTCCGGAGGCTTTCGACGCCGATCCGGACGCGGGAAAGGAGGCGTCTGATCCGGTCAGAGAGCGTGATCTGCTGACAGGCAGGATGTGCGGCGAACCGGCGGCGTTGATCGACCAGCTGCTGATCCGGGCGCAGTAGGGATGAACGCCACGGCGCTGACTGCGGCACAGGGCCGAACTGAGACGCTCATGTTAAGCCATCGAGGCGCAACTGCGGGACGAGCCGCCTCAGGACTGGGCCGCCTCAAGCGGCGTCGCGCACTTCAACAGTCATCTGTTTGCCGAGCACGGCAAGGGCTGCCTGGATCTTTTCGGGCCTCGTGGCGTGGCGCGGGTCGAGCATGCGGCGGATGACGCGTTCGTGAACGCCGAGTCGGCGAGCCAGCTCTGAATTGCTGACCCTCTGTTCGCGCAGGGCCAGATAGAGCGCGAGCTTTGGCGCCAGCCAGAGCGGCACGGGCACCTGCCGCTGGCCGCGTTTCACGGGCGAGGGCGCAGGAATCTCCTCCCGGCGGGACAGGCGGATGGAGAGGTCGGAGCCGAGAGCATCGATGGCCTCCGCCATCGCTTCACGCTCGTCTTTGCCGTCCGTGGCCACACGGGGCAGATCGACGAACTCGACCAGAATCCGGCCGTCCTTGCCGGGGGTGAACTTCGCGGGATAACTGAGCACGGACATCGGTTTGCCACCTATAGCTCACGCGGGTCAATCTTGAGATCCGCGCACATCTTGGCCAGCAGGTCGCGGCCAATCTCCTTCTTGCGATCTTTGAGGGTCGTGAATTCGTTGCCGAAATAAAGGCGGCCATGGCTGCCTTTCCCCTTGCTGGTTACAAACCGTCATGGAATCTTCTTGCGGCGTGCCAGCCTCCGGACTCTGCGCTCGAACTCCGCACCGTTCACCATACCACTATCGGACATTTCTGTCCGAGTGTCAATGGCGTCATCCGTTCTCCGCAAGTTGCTGCGTGGAGCGGCGGGCGAAGGGGCCATCCAGGTGGCACCACGGTGCCCGATGGGTCTCTTCTGATACCTTTGGTCATGGCGAGGCCCTGATGCGCTGGCTGAAGATCGGACTGTTGCTCCTGATCACGCTGGCTGTGATGCGAGCCGTGAGCTGGGCGTTGGGCTGGGTTCTGATTCGCCTGGCGGGATCGAATGCCCGACTCGCCGCTGTTGTCTCGAATGCTGCCGCGTGCACCGTGTTTGTGCTGATTCTGTATGTCAGCTTGATGCCCGGCGAACCGATGGATTTTGGAGCGGTCGCTTTTGGTGTGGTCGTGTTTGGGATCTACACCGCATGGGATCTCTTCAGGTATCCCTGGAAGCCAACAACCTGAATGGCCAGACGGGAACGGGATCAGCAGGCGCTTTCGGAACCGAAGCGACAGGAAGTGTGCGGGCTTTCCCGGGTTGCTGAATGCTGGTCGTGATGCCTCGGGGGCAGTTCCGCCAGCCGCGCTGAATTCGGTTCGGCCCGTTTATGGCTGTTTTCGCCGGGAACAGGCGCAAGCGGCCATCTCTGACTTCGACTGACGCGCGGACGTATACTGAGCGGGACGCCGCGCCCAGCATCAGGTTTGACGAACGAGTTTTGCCTGCCGGGCGCGGCGGTGCTCCGCGATGGAGACAAAACGAGTGACGCCCGGGTTACCGCATCAGGAACCCCCTCCATTGAAGGGCATGGAAACTGGTGCGTCCGGAGAGGAGGCAGAGTGTCCAGGTCGAGTTCGGAAAGCAGGATCAGACTCAATCGCCGCCATGCGCTCCTGACTGCTACAGCCGGCGTCGCAGGGCTGGCAGGAAGCACGCCCAGCGACGCGAGCCAGAGAGAGAAGGCGGCGGGGGCGACGTGCAGCACGCCGCGGTGGGCTGTTGCCAAGACGCAGTACGGGAAAGTGCGCGGATATGTCGAGGACGGCGTCCTGACGTTCAAGGGCGTCCCGTATGGCGCGGATACCGGCGGAGAGAACCGCTGGCTTCCGGCCAAGCCGCCGGTTCCATGGGATGGCGAATACCCCGCTCTGATCTACGGACCCAATTGCCCGCAGCGCCTGCATGACTGGTCGATCGAGCAGACATTCCTGCAGCAGTGGACCGACGGCTGGCAAAGCGAAGACATGCTCAAGCTGAACATCTGGACGCCCAGCCTGAGCGGCAGGCGTCCGGTGATGTTCTATATCCACGGAGGCGGCTTCACGTTCGGTTCGGCTTACGAACTGGCCAGCCAGGATGGGGCGCAACTGGCACGCCATCACGATGTCGTGTCGGTGACGGTGAACCACCGCCTCAATGTTCTGGGGTTCCTGGATGTCTCCTCGATCGGCGGTCCTGCGTACGCCGATTCCGCGAACGTGGGCATGACGGATCTGGTGGCGGCGCTGCGCTGGGTGCGGGACAACATCGCCAATTTCGGCGGCGACCCCGACAGGGTCATGATCTACGGCAACTCGGGCGGCGGTTCCAAAGTGACCACGCTGCTGGGAATGCCTTCGGCGGCAGGACTGGTCCATCGCGCTGCGGCGCAGTCGGGCGGCGGCGGCAATCCGCCCGACGCGGAACTCTCCGCCGAGTTCGCCAAACGGGTGTTCGCCGAGCTCGGTGTCAGCGACATCGCTGCACTGCAAAAGATGGAATGGGCCAGACTGAACGCCGCCGCCAACGCAGTGGCGTCGAAAATGAACCCGCCGATGGGTCCCGGCGGACCGGTTCCGGCGCCGGGAACCGCGAAACCGCGCGTGGGCAATGGGCCAACTGTGGACGGCCGCGTCATTACCCTGCGGTCTTTTTACGATGTCGCGCCGGAGATCTCGAAGAACGTGCCCATCCTGTTCGGGTCAGTCAGCGAAGAAGGCAATATCATGCGCTTCCGCCCCACGGAGGCTGAGTGGCTGGCTACGCTCACAAAGATGTATGGCGAGGCGAAAGCCAAAGCGCTGGTCGAGGGGCTGAAGAAGGCCTATCCGCGGAAGAGCATCCGCACGCTGTCCTACATGTGCGGCGGCAGCAGTCTGAACACCCTCAACATGCGCAACAATGTCACGCGCATGGCGACGCTGAAGTACAACCAGAAGGGCGCTCCGGTCTTCACCTACTACTTCACCTGGCAATCGCCCATGCTGGAAGATGCAGGCGCCTGGCACACGTCCGAGCTCGCTTTCTGTTTCGACAACACGGAGCGCTGCGCGCAGGGAACGGGGAACGGACCGGAGGCGCGCGCGCTGGCCAGAAAGATGGCGACCGCCTGGGCCAATTTCGCCCGGACCGGCAATCCCAGCCAGCCCGGCCTGAAGTGGGAGCCGTTCGATCCTCAGCGTTGCCAGACGATGGTGTTCGATAACGAGTGCCGGATGGTGGACGATCCGGAAGGAGAACTGCGCAGGATTCTGCTGTCCTGAGAGCCGGGGCCTGGCGCCGCATCAACCCGGCATTTGCTGCGCTCCGGGCACGCCGCAGCGGGCCCTCCATGCGCGGCGGATATAATTCACGCATGCGTGCCATTCTTCGCAGAAAGCTGACGACGGTTCTGCTGTTGGCCGCCGCGATGGCGGCGCAGGCGCCTTCGAAGCGCCCGATCACTCACAGGGACTTCGACCCGTGGCGGACGATTTCGGCGGTGACGCTGTCGCCGGATGGAAAGTATCTGGCGTACGCGTTCATGCCGCAGCGGGGCGACGGCGATCTCGTCGTGCGCGAAGCCGCGACTGGACGCGAGTGGCGCGAGAACGTGGGCGAGCTGCCCCCGCCGCCGGTGACGCCTGCCGACGCGGAGGGACCGCCGCCCGAACCGCCGACGATCCGCGTGGCGTTCACCAGCGACAGCCGCTGGCTGATTGCGAGCACGTACCCGCGCAAGGAAGAGATGGACAAGGCGCGCAAGGAGCGCCGCCGCGCCGATGATATGCCCAAGCAGGGACTGCTGCTGATGAAGCTGGGCTCGGGAGAAACAACGCGGATCGACAGAGTGAAGAACTTCCAGGTTCCTTCGCGCGGCGGAGCGTGGGTGGCGTACCTGAAAGAGGCGCCGCCGGCGCCAGCCGCGAACCAGGCCAAGCCCGCCGCGGAGGCAAAGCCGGCCGAACAGGACGACGAGGCGGAAGACCAGCAGCGCGGGGCGGGCGGGAGCGCCGGCTCCCGGCAAACATTCGGGACCGATCTTGTTCTGCGCGAGCTGGACAGGGCGGAGAACAACGAGCGTGTGTTTCCTTTCGTCAGCGAATATTCGTTCGCCCGCGACGGCAAGACTCTGGTTTACGCGGTCAACTCGCGCAAGGAGGAGGACAACGGCGTGTATGCATTCACGCCGGGCGATGCCGTGGCGCTGAAGGCGGGCAAGGGGAAGTATTCGAAACTGGCCTGGGACCGCGGGCAGAAGAAGCTGGCGTTTTTTGAAGAGAAGAAGTCCGTGTGGGTGTGGGACCGGGGCGGCGCAGCCGCGGTGGAAACGGTGACCAGCCAGACGCCCGGCATTCCGGCGGGCATGGCGGTGAGCGAGAAGGGGACGCTGCAGTTTTCCGCCGACGGGATGCGGCTGTTCGTGCCGGTTGCGCCTCCGTCGGAAGAGCAGGCGGAGGGAGAGCAGCCGGCGCAGCAGGACGCAGGCGACCGCGTGCTGATGGATCTGTGGCACTGGCGCGACGATCTGGTGCAGCCGATGCAGCGCGTGCGCGCCAACCGCGAGCGGAACCGCACGTGGCGGGGCGTGTGGCACTTCGACGAGAAGCGGTATGTGCAGCTCGCCACGCCCGAAATGGCCGAGGTCACGCCTGCGCGCACGGGGCTGACGGCGCTCGGAACCGACGACCGCGCCTACCGCCGGATGGTGGACTACGACGGCAATTATCAGGACGTCTATGCGGTGGACACGAAGACAGGAGCGCGGAAGCGGCTGGCGCAGATGGTGCGCGGGGGAGGCTTTGGAACGGGCGGGTGGCAGATGTCGCCGGACGGACAGTACGCGGCGTACTTCAACAGCCGCTCGTGGTTCCTGGTGCGGCTGTCCGACGGCGCAACGAGAAACGCGACGGGGGCGTTGCCGGTGGCGTTTCACAGAGAGGATCACGATTCGCCCTCCGAGCCGGGCGCCTATGGGGCGGCAGGATGGACCAAAGACTCGAAGAGCTTCCTCGTGTACGACCGCTACGACGTGTGGCAACTGTCCGCAGATGGCGCAGAGCCGCGCAACCTGACCGCAGGGGAGGGGAGGAAGGCGCGCATTGAATTCCGCGTGCAGCGGATCGATCCGCCGGATGAGGAGGAGGATCCGGGCATCGATCTGTCAAAACCGCTGACGCTGATTGCGGAGAGCGAAGAGACGCGGGAGACGGGCTTCTACCGCGCGCCGGCAGGGGGCGGCACGCCGCAGCGGCTGCTGTGGGCGGCCAAGGCGTTCCGCTATGTGGCGCGCGCGCGCGACGCCGACGTGCTGGCCATCACGGCGCAGCGCTTCGACGAGTATCCGGACGTCCACCTGACGAACAGCGATTTCCGCGCGCCGCAGCGGGCGACGCGGGGCGGAGATCAGATGCAGCCGTTCCTGTGGGGAACGGGCGAGCTGATCCGCTACAAGAACGCCGACGGCGTGCCGCTGACGGCTGCGCTGTACAAACCGGCGAACTTCGATCCGAAGAAGAAGTACCCGCTGATGGTCTACATCTACGAGAAGCTGTCGCAGAACGTGCACTCGTTCGTGCATCCCCGGCCGTCGCACAATTTCAACTTCAGCCAGTATGTCAGCGACGGCTATGTGGTGCTGACGCCGGACATCGTGTACACGGAGGGGCAGCCGGGGCAGAGCGCGCTGAAGTGCGTGCTGGCAGCCGTGCAGGCGGTGGAGTCGATGGGCTTCATCGATCCGGACCGGATCGGGATCGCGGGCCACAGCTGGGGCGGCTACCAGGTGTCCTACATGGTGACGCAGACGACGCGGTTCCGCGCGGCGGAGGCGGGAGCGCCGGTGGGCAACATGACGAGCGCCTACTCCGGCATCCGCTGGGGCACCGGGTTGCCGCGGCAGTTCCAGTACGAGAAAACCCAGAGCCGGATCGGCAGGCCGCTGTATGACGATCCCCTGAAATACATCGAGAATTCGCCCGTATTTCACGTGAAAAGAGTCGCCACTCCGCTGCTGATTCTGCACGACGATCAGGATGACGCCGTGCCGTGGTATCAGGGCATCGAGCTGTTCCTTGCGCTCCGGCGCAACGGGAAAGAAGCGTATCTGCTGAATTACAACGGCGAACTGCACGGTCTGCGGAGAAGGCACAATCAGATGGATTATGCGATCCGCATGAAGCAGTTTTTCGATCATTTCCTGAAGGACGCCCCGAAGCCGAAATGGATGGAGAAGGGCGTTCCGTTCCTGGACCGCGAGAAAGAAAAGGAGCGTTTCCGGAAGGCGGCAGGACTGGAGTGAGGCGGCGCGCGGGGCGCGGAGGGCGTTCTGCTAGCCTGAGAAAGTACGTTCTCTCATGCGATTCGCCAGCGTGCCCTACGCCGAGCTGCCGGGCGTGAGCGCCCTGTTCGCCGCATACGTATCCGCTTCCGGCAATGCGGCGCGCTTTTATCGTCACGATCCTTTTTCGCTGACGGGCTGGCTTGAGGCGGCGCGGGAGGCCCGCGCGGCGGAAGGAGCGCCCAGGCGGGACGTGGCCGAAGCGCTTGATGCGGTGAATCCGCAGAGCGCAGCCCTGCAGAAGCTGGCGGATTCCGCAACGGTGGCCGTGGTGACAGGGCAGCAGGCGGGCCTGTTCGGCGGGCCGGCATACACGCTGTACAAGGCCCTGACGGCCGTGCATGTGGCGCGGCGGCTGGAAGAGGCGGGCCAGCCGGCAGTGCCCGTGTTCTGGATCGCCAGCGAGGATCACGATCTCATCGAGGTCAGCCGCGCGCAGGTGTTCGACACGCGGCTGCGGATTATCCGCCTGGACGCAGCCGCGGGGGACGGGCGGGGACGTCCGGTGGGGACGATTCCCATACCGCATCCGCCCGTGGAAGAGCTCGCTGCGGCGATGGAAGGTTTCCTGCATGCGGACGAGGCGATGGCCCTGGCGCGGGACGCCTACCGGCCGGGGCGGACCTTTTCGGAATCTTTCCTCGCGCTGCTCGAGCCGCTGCTGCGGCCCTACGGGATGGTGTTTGTGGATCCTCTCGAGCCGCGGCTGCGGCGGCTGGCGGCGCCGTTGCTGGAGCTGGCGTGGGCGCGCCGGGAGGAACTGGGCCAGGCGCTGACGGAGAGGAAGCGGGAGCTGGAACAGGCGGGCTTTCACGCGCAGGTGGACGTCGAGGACGGGACGGCGCTGTTTTTCGTTCTCGAACACGGCGCGCGCCGGCGGGCTGGGATTGCCGCTGCGCCTGACGACCCCGCGCAGTGGTCGCCGAACGCGCTGTTGCGGCCGGTGATGCAGGACTGGCTCCTGCCGACGGCCGTTTATGTAGGGGGGCCGGCCGAAGTGGCGTACTGGGCGCAGTCCGAGGCGCTGCACTCCCTGCTGCTGGGACGGATGCCCGCCGTGTTGCCTCGCGCCGGATTCACGCTGATCGATCCACGGACGCAACGGCTGATGGAGCGTTTCGGCGTGACGCTGGCCGAGTGTCTGCGCGGGGAAGAAGCTCTGCTGGAGCACGTCGCGGTCCGTCTTGTGCCCGAGAGGCTGAAAGAAGCGCTGGACGAGACGGCCGCAGGAATCGGGCCGCGCCTGGAAAGCCTGCGCGCCGAGCTTGCCGCCTTCGACCCCACGCTGGGCGAGGCGATGAAGCGGAGCGGCGCGAAAATCGCGTACCAACTGGAAAAAATGCGGCGGAAGACGGCCCGGGCGGCGCTGCGGAAGGCCGATGAGGCCGCCGACCAGGCAAGGCATGCGTTCCGCCTGGCGGCGCCGGAGCGCCAGTTGCAGGAAAGATATTACTCCTTTCTCCCGTTTCTGGCGAAATACGGCACGGGAGTTCTGGACGAAATCCTGCAGGCGACCGACGCGATGAAACCCGCGCACGAGGTACTGGTTCCATGAAGAAAAACACGGTCAAACAGGCTCTGAAGGAGGGCCGGTTCCAGCTCGGCACGGCCTATCAGCAGCTGCGCTCGCAGGACGCGATCCGCGTGCTGGCGGCGGCGGGGTTCGACTGGGCGTTTCTCGATGCCGAACATGGCGGGTTCGATCTGGAGACGTTGCAGGACCTTTGCCGGATCGCCGTGAAGGTGGGGCTGGCGCCGATCGTCCGCGTGGCCGACCTTCAGTATTCCCTGATCGCCCGCGCGCTGGACTGCGGCGCCGAGGGTGTGATCTTCCCGCGCGTCGAAGATCCCGCGGTGCTGGAGCGGGCGGTGAGCTGGACGAAGTTTCCTCCGCTCGGCGTGCGCGGCATGGGGCTGACGCCGCTGCACGTCGACTTCGAGCCTGCTTCGATCGCCGCCATCATGGAGCACATGAACCGCGAGCAGATGGTGGTGCTGCAGATCGAGACCGTGCGGGCGCTGGAGGCGCGCGACGAGCTGCTGAGCGTGCCTCACATCGATGCCGTGATGATCGGTCCGGTGGATCTCTCGATCAGTCTGGGAGTGCCCGGCGAGTTCGAGCACCCGAAGATGCTGGCGGCAGTGGAGAAGATCGTCGAGAGCTGCAAGGCGCATGGAGTGGCGCCGGGAGCGCAGGCTCGCAGCATTGCGCTGGCGGAGCGCTGGAAGAGCATGGGCATGCTCTTTGTCGGCTGCTCCAGCGAAATCGGCATGCTGTACGAAGCCGCAAAAGGGATCGCGTCGAAGCTGAAGCCCTGAGCGGTTTCAGGCGATGCCGAGCTGCTGCATTTCCCGCTCGATTTCGGTGATTTCCTGAACCGACAGGCGGAATTCGGCTGCGCCTTTCACGCCGTCGAGTTGCGCCGGAGACCGCAAGCCCACGATGGCGGCGGTGACCTCCGGGCGGCGCAGGACCCAGGCGATAGCCACCTCGCCGGGAGTGCGTCCGTGGCGGGCGCCGATCTCGCGGAGTTTTTCGACGAGCTGGAGGTTGCGGCTCAGAAGCGGCTCCTGGAACTGCGGACGGCGCGCCCGGTGGTCGTCAGGCGGCAGCTGGGCGATGCGTTCCCGCGTCATCCGGCCCGTGAGGAGGCCGGAATGCATGGGAGAATACGCAAGAATCCCGATCTTGTTTTCCGCGCAATAGGGCAGAATTTCTTTTTCGATCTCGCGGGCAAGCAGATTGTACGGAGGCTGGAGAGAGGTCACTTCTCCATATTTTTCCAGCCGCCGGAGCTGGGAAAGTGAAAAATTCGAGACGCCGATCCAGCGCACTTTCCCCTGCCGCTTCAGCTCCAGCATGGCCTCCCAGGCTTCTTCGATGTCCTCGTCGGGCTCCGGCCAGTGGATCTGGTACAGGTCGATGACGTCGACGCGGAGCCGGCGAAGGGAGGCTTCGCACTCGCGGAGGACCGAGTCGCGCTTCAGGCAGCCGTAGATTTCGCCGTTTTCGCGCCAGCATCGCTCGCACTTGGTAAAGATGTACGGTTTCGGGGAGACGCCCTCGAGCGCCTGGGCGAGGACTTCCTCGGCGTGGCCGAGCCCGTAGACGGCGGCGGTGTCCACCCAGTTCCAGCCGGCGTCGAGGGCGGCACGGATGGCGGCGATGGACTCGCGGTCGTCCTGCGGTCCCCAGGAGAATTTCCAGCCGCCCCCGCCCATGGCCCACTGGCCGATGCCGAGCGGCGTGATCCACATATCGCTGTTGCCGAGCCTGCGCTTTTCCATACGTCTTCTCTTATAGCGAAATGCGCAGCGGGGCGTTGCGCAGCGGCGGATCGGGCGTAAGATGGGGATGGAATGAGCGAGCGGCCGTCGCGGCGCGGCCTCTTTCCGGCTTGGCTTGTGTCCGCATTTTCCTTTTCGGCGAAAGGGCAGGACTGGACCGCATTGCGGGAGCAGATGGTGCGGCTGCAGATCGAGCGCCGCGGCGTGCGCAACGCGGCAGTGCTGAGGGCGATGCGGGAGGTGGAGCGTCACCTGTTCGTTCCGGAGGCGCTGCGGCGCTCGGCGTACGAGGATCACCCGCTGCCGATTGGCCACGGACAGACGATTTCCCAGCCTTACATCGTGGCGGCGATGACGGAGATGCTCGACCCGAAGCCGACGGACAGGGTGCTGGAGATCGGAACCGGGTCTGGTTATCAGGCGGCGGTGCTGGCGAAACTCGTGCGGCACGTCTACACGATTGAAGTGGTGGAACCTCTGGGCAGGCAGGCGCAGGCGCTGCTGGAGCGGCTCGGCTTCAGGAACGTAACCGTGCGGATCGGGGACGGCTACGAAGGGTGGCCGGAGGAGGCGCCGTTCGACAAAATCATGCTGACCGCTGCTCCGCCCGACGTGCCGCAGAAGCTGATCGATCAGCTGAAGCCGGGCGGACGGCTGGTGGCGCCGGTGGGCACAGGGTGGCAGGAACTGGTGGTGATCGACAAGGATCCGAACGGTCGGATCCGGCGGCGGACCGAGTTTCCGGTGATGTTCGTGCCGATGGTGCCGGGCAAGCGCTGATCAGGCGGGCGCGATTTCCTCGAATTCAAGCTGGTCGCCGGGCTGCGTGCCGGTGGCCTGAATGGTTCCCTCAGGCAATTCGAGAACCGAGTGCGCGCGCAGGCAGCCGGCGATGCGCCAGGGTTTCAGCGACGGGCGCAGCTTCACCACGCGCAGCTTCCGGTCCAGAAAGATCACGTCGATGGTGAACTTCATGAAGAAGCAGTGGACAGCCTCGCAGGGGACGATCCACAGTCCCTCGCCCTGGGGCAGGGAGCTGCGTCCGAGGAGCCCGCGGCGGCGGGAGGCCGATTCGCCCGCCTTCTCTGCGTGCGTGGCGAGCACCGTGGAGCGGGTCCGGTTGACAACGCGCAGCGGCATGACGGCTCCATTCTGGCAGAAGAGGGGCGGCTGAAGGGCGTTTATGCCCTCCGGGCGATGGAGATATGAAGTGGCTGGCCGCTCCGGCCGTTGATGAGAGGGATGGACGTCGTAGCGCATCCGATCATGATTCTGGCCGCCTGCGTGCTGACGCTGGCCGGATCGCTCGTTCTGTTTTTCAGTCTGAAACGGGAAGTGGCGCGCCTGCGCCGGGAGATGGAAGAGAGGGAAGAGCAGTGGTCTGCTGAGGCAGGCGAACTGCGGCGCGCCCTGCAGGTGCTGTCCCAGGAGCTCGAGCTGGAGAGGAAAGCTGCTGCGGACCGGACGGCCATCCCAAGGGAGGGCATGAATCTGAGCAAGAGGAGCCAGGCGCTGAGATTGTACCGGCTGGGACAGAGTCCGGAAAACATTGCGGCCGCGCTCGGGGTTTCGCGGCGGGAGGTCGACCTGCTGCTGAAAGTGCACCGGACTGTGCTGGAGACAGTGGCCGGCGCGGGGGCGGCGGCGGGTGCAGGATGAGGCGCGGCAGAGGCCGGGCAGGGAAGAGATAAAATGGCGGCGCTGGAGGTAATCATGAGGTTGATCTTGTGCCTGCTTGCCGCGTCGCTACTTTCCGCCCAGGCGCTGCGCGTGGAGCGGGGTGCGTCCGATTATCAGGTCTTTCAGCGCGGGCAGGCCAATACGGCTGACATCCGCGTCGAGGGGGCGGCTAGCGGCGGCGAAGGGCGCGCCGTGGAAGCTCGCGTCCTTAAAGCGGGCATGCCGGTGGCGGGCTTCGAGTGGAAGGCGGCTGGGAAGGTGTCAGGGGGACGCTGGTCAGCCGAGCTGAAAGGTCTGCCCGCGGGCGGTCCCTACCGGCTGGAGTTCCGCGTGGCGGGATCCCCGGACGTGGCAGCGATCGCGCACGTGCTTGTGGGCGATTTGTGGGTGCTGGCCGGACAGTCGAACATGGAAGGGGTAGGCAACCTCGAGGACCTGCCACTGCCGAGCGCAATGGTGAACTCGCTCGACATGACCGATACCTGGGTGGTGGCCGAAGACCCTCTGCACCGGCTGGCGGATGCCGCGGACAAAGTGCACTGGCGGAAGAACTCGAAAGGCGAAATCGCGAGGCTCGAAGGCGAAGAACTGCGGAGATTCATCGCGGGGCGGCGCAAGGGAGCAGGCGTGGGGCTGCCGTTCGCGCTGGAGATGGTGCGGCGGACCGGCGTGCCGGTGGGACTGATCCCGTGTGCGCATGGCGGGACATCGATGGATCAGTGGAGTCCGGATCTGAAGGACCGGGGCGGGGAATCGCTGTATGGCGCCATGCTGCGGCGGATCCGCCTGGCCGGCGGCCGTGTCCGCGGCGTGCTGTGGTACCAGGGCGAGAGCGACGCCAACGAGAAAGCCGCGCCGCTGTTCGAGGAGAAATTCCGGAGTTTCATTCAGCGGCTGAGAGAAGACACGGGCCTGCGGGACCTCCCTTTCTACTACGTCCAGATCGGCCGCCACGTGGTCTCCGCGCCCGAGGCGCCGTGGGACATGGTGCAGGATGCCCAGCTTCGCGTGGAATCGCAACTGCCGAATGTATGGATGACCACCTGCGTCGATTGCGAGCTGGACGACAGCATCCATGTGGGGACGGATGATTTCCGGCTCCTGGGCAGGCGGCTGGCCAACCTGGCCGAAGGCCGGGTCCGGCGCGGGCCGAGGCCCGTGGTTGCCAGGCTGAAGGGACAGACGATTCAGGTCGAGTTCAGCGAGGTGAATGGCCGGCTGACGCATTCCGGTCGGTTGAACGGTTTCTCGCTGCGCGATGGGTCAGGCAACGAGCTGCGCGTGATCTACCGGCAGCGCGTGTCGCGCGAGGCGCCGAACGTGGTGGAATTGCTGTTCCAGGGCAAACTGCCAGACGACGCATTCCTGTACTACGGAGCTGGACGGAACCCGTACGTGAACCTGCGCGATGAAGAGGACATGCCTGCGCCGGCCTTCGGTCCCATGAAAATCGAGCGATAAGGGCGGGAGGCGGCCACGGCTACGCTGGTCGCTGATTCAATGCATGCGGGTTTCCGCAGGGCGGGATCCCGTTGCCGCAGCCTTCCTGCCTCGGCGATACGTGAAGCCGTCAGGGTGCGTGGCACGGGAAGAGGTTCCTTGCACGCCCGGGCCCGGTGACTTCACCTGCAGGGCGGCCTACAATCGGGGCATGAACCGGACGATCAGAGCCTGGCGGGGCAGCGAACTCCATGCGAAAGGATGGCCGCAGGAAGCGGCGCTGCGCATGCTGATGAACAACCTGGACCCTGCCGTGGCCGAAAGGCCGGAGGATCTGGTGGTGTACGGCGGGGCGGGCAAAGCCGCAAGGAACTGGGAGTGTTTCGACGCCATTGTCCGGGAGCTGCTCGCGCTCGAGCGGGATGAAACGCTGCTGGTGCAGTCGGGCAAGCCCGTGGGCGTGTTCCGGACGCATGAAGACGCGCCGCGCGTGCTGATTGCCAATGCGAACCTGGTGGGGCGGTGGTCGGACTGGGAGCATTTCCGCGAGTACGAGCGGCTCGGGCTGACGATGTACGGCCAGATGACGGCGGGAAGCTGGATCTACATCGGGACGCAGGGCATCCTGCAGGGCACCTACGAGACGTTCGCGGCGGCAGGCCGGAAACATTTCGGGGGAGATTTGTCCGGCCGCTTCGTGCTCACCGGAGGCATGGGCGGCATGGGCGGCGCGCAGCCGCTGGCCGCGACGATGAACGGGGCGGCGATCCTGTGCGTGGAGGTGGATCCGGCGCGGATCGCCCGGCGGCTGCAGACCGGGTATTGCGACGTGAAAGCGGACACGCTCGACGAGGCGCTCCGGCTGGTGCTGGACGCCCGGGACGAGCGCCGGCCGCTGTCTGTGGGGTTGTGCGCGAACTGCGCAGACGTGTTGCCGGAACTCGTGCGGCGGGGAGTGACTCCGGACGTGGTGACGGACCAGACTTCGGCGCATGACCCGCTGAACGGCTACGTCCCATCGGGCTTCAACGTGGAGGAGGCGGCCCGGCTGCGGGCGTCCGACCCGAAAGGATATGTCGAGCGCGCGCTGGATTCGATTGCGCGCCACGTGGAGGCGATGCTGGACATGCAGCGGGCCGGGGCGCGCGTGTTCGACTACGGAAACAACATCCGCAAAATGGCGTTCGACCGGGGCGTGACGCGGGCCTTTGACATCCCCGGCTTCGTGCCGGAGTACATCCGGCCGCTGTTTTGCGAAGGAAAAGGCCCATTCCGCTGGGTGGCGCTCTCCGGCGAAGCCTCCGACATTCATGTGACCGACGAACTGGCCTGCGCGATGTTTGCGGACAATGAGGCTCTGGTGCGCTGGATCCGGCTCGCCCGGGAGAAGGTCCGGTTCCAGGGTCTTCCGGCGCGCATCTGCTGGCTGGGCTACGGGGAACGCGACCGCTTTGCGCTGGCGATGAACCGGCTGGTGGCGGAAGGAAGGGTGAAAGCGCCGATTGTGATCGGCCGCGACCATCTGGATTGCGGCTCGGTCGCGTCGCCCTTCCGCGAGACGGAAGGGATGAAGGACGGCAGCGACGCCATCGCTGACTGGCCGATTCTGAACGCGCTTCTGAACACGGCGGCGGGTGCGACCTGGGTGAGCGTGCATAACGGCGGCGGAGTCGGGATCGGCTATTCGCAGCATGCAGGGCAGGTGACAGTGGTGGACGGCAGCGAAGGCGCCGCCCGAAGGGCTGAACGCGTGATGCGCTGCGATCCCGGTCTCGGCGTGCTGCGGCATGCGGATGCCGGTTACGGGGAAGCGATCCTTTGCGCGCGCCGGCACGGTTTGCGGATTCCGATGGCTCCGCAGGAGCCGGCGGCGGGACCGGAGTGAGAGCGGGGCGGCCCCGCTCCGTCTGCTGAGCACCCGTCAGCTTTCCCTGCGGGCGCCGGCGTACTCCGCACCCTTCTCTGAATGGCTGCAGCCGACCGGGAGCGGAGAACGGTTCCCGCCTCAGGACGGAGGCAGCCCGGATGCCGGCCAGACCGCGGCAGGAGGGCTGAAGACTCCGCGAGCCAGAGGAATCGAATTTCCCAAATCCTGAATTGTCCGGTCAATTTACACCTGTTTCATTTTGGATTCCGGAAGATTCAGGGAAAAGCGGCTGCAGACGTGGAATGAGGGCGCCGGATTTGTTCGTGCTTGTCGGAAAAAACAGATCGACAAAAGCGGTCAGGACGGCTACGATGAAAAAGGTTGTCGGTCATGCAGTCACGGCTTCTAGTGCGGGGCGCGCGCCAGTTGCTCACGCTTCGCGGCTCCGCCGGGCCCCGGCGCGGGGCGGAGCTCAATGAGCTTTCGATCATCGAAAACGGGGCTTTGCTGGTGGAGGGAGACCGCATCGCCGCGGTTGGTCCCGCAAGCCGGGTCGAGAACCTGGCAAAGGCGAAAGGCGCGATCGAGCTCGACGTGCAGGGACGAGTCGTCCTGCCCGGGTTTGTCGACTGCCACACGCACCTTCTTTACGGGGCGCCGCGGCTGGACGATTTCTCCATGCGGATCGCCGGGAAAGATTACGAAGAAATCGCCCGGGCGGGTGGGGGAATCCTCTCGACGGTGCGGCGGGTGCGGTCCATGAGCACGCTCCGGCTCAGGGAGCAGGCGCGGCGGGAACTGGAGCGGATGGCCAGGTGCGGGACGACGACGGTCGAGGCGAAGAGCGGGTATGCGCTGGAAGAGGAAGGCGAGCTGCGATGCCTGCGGATCCTGCAATCGCTGGATGGCGAGCCGGTCAGCGTGATCCCGACATTCCTGGGAGCGCACGCCGTGCCGCCCGAATTCAGCGGGGATGCGGACGCCTGGATCGACCATCTGATCGCCGAGATTCTGCCGGCGGTCGCAAGGAGAAAGCTGGCTCGGTTCGCCGACGTGTACTGCGACCGCAACGCGTTCAGCCTGCCGCAGGCGAGGCGTTATCTGGAAGCGGCGCGGAAGCTTGGGCTCGAGCTGCGGATCCACGCGGCGCAGTTTCAGGATCTGGGCGCAGCGGCGCTTGCAGCGGAAATGCGGGCGCGAAGCGCCGACCATCTCGAGCACATCAACCGCTCGTCTGTTTCCGTTCTGGCGCGCTCGGAGACGGTTGCCGTCCTGCTGCCGGGTTCGGTGTATTTTCTGGGCAGCTCCAGATACGCGCCGGCGCGGACGCTGATCGAGGCGGGCGCGGCCGTGGCCCTCGCCACGGATTACAATCCGGGAACGAGCCCCGTGTGGAACATGCAGATGATCCTGTCGCTCGCATGCACGCAGATGAGGATGACGCCGGCGGAGGCGATCAGCGCCGCAACCGTAAACGGCGCGCATGCACTCGGAATCGGCGAGCGCACGGGCTCGCTGGAGGCGGGAAAACAGGCCGATTTTCTGATCCTGGACGCCTCCGATTACCGCGAGCTCGCCTATTACATCGGAGCGAACCTGGTCAGGGCGACCTTCAAGAACGGCAAGCTGCTTGAGTTCCCGGCGGAAGGAGACAACCATGGCAAGACGGCTGGTTGAATGCGTGCCCAATTTCAGCGAGGGGCGCGACGAGACGAAAGTGCGGGCGATCGCGGAGGCGATCTCTTCCGTGCCCGGCGTTCTGATTCTCGACCGGGAGATGGACCCGGATCATCACCGCAGCGTGATTACGTTCGCCGCGCCGCCGGAGCTCGCCGTCGAGGCGGCGCTGGCAGGCGCCGGCAAGGCGGTCGAGTTGATCGATCTGAACCAGCACCGCGGAGCGCACCCGCGCATCGGCGCCCTCGACGTGCTGCCATTTGTGCCACTGTCCGGGGTGACCCTGGAAGAGTGCGTGCAGCTGGCCGAAAAGGCCGCCGCCGAACTGTGGAAGCGCCTGCGCGTGCCCTGCTACCTGTACGAAGCTGCGGCTCGGCGTCCCGACCGCGTGAATCTCGAAAACATCCGGCGGGGTCAGTTCGAGGCTCTGCGCGAGGAGATCGCGTCCAACCCGGACCGAATGCCGGACGTGGGAGATCCCGCCATCCACCCGACCGCAGGGGCCACGGTGGTGGGGGCGCGCAAGTTTCTGATCGCCTACAACATCAACCTGCGCACGCCGGACGTGGAAATCGCGAAGAAGATCGCGAAGGCGGTCCGTTTTTCCTCCGGAGGCTACCGTCACGTGAAAGCCATGGGCGTGGACCTGGCCTCGCGCGGACTGGCGCAGGTGTCGATGAACCTGACCGACTTCGAGGCGACTCCCGTGCACCGCGTCTTCGAGACGGTGAAGCGCGAAGCCGCACGCTACGGCGTGGCGGTGGCAGGCAGTGAAATTGTCGGACTGATTCCCAGAAAAGCGCTCGAAATGACTGCGGATTTCTATCTGCAGATCGAGAACTTCGATTCCTCGCTCGTGCTGGAAAACCGCCTCGAACAGGCCCTTGAGGCGCGGAGCGGACTCGTGGAGTTTCTCGATGCGCTCGCGGCGCCTGCCGGAGCTCCAGGCGGGGGCAGCGCGGCGGCGGCAGCCGCGGCGATGGCGGCCGCACTGGGCGCCATGGTGGCCAGGCTCTCGAAGCTGGACGCGGGCGGATTCGAAGAGTTGCGGGCGTTCTTCACGGAAGCTGTCGAGCGCGACGCCGCGGCGTTCCGGGAGGTGATGGCGGCTTACCGGCGGCCCAAAGAGGAGCGGGCGCCCTTCGTGGAGAAGGCTCTGGAAGGCGCCGCCACAGTGCCTCTCGAGGTTTTCGTGAAAGCGGGAACCCTCGCCTTGCGTCTCGACAGTCTGCGCAATGCGGCTCCGGCGAAGTTCGCTTCCGACGTGGCGACGGCGCAGGCTCTGGCGCAGGCTGCCCGGGAGGGGGCGCGCGCCAACGTGGAGATCAATCTGGAATCCCTTCCTGACGGCGAATTCCGCCGGAAGGTTCTGGCCGCGCTTTCAGAAGCCGCACAGCCCGGCCCGGTATCATAAAAAGAGTGCTGGTTTCCATCGACACACGGCCCCGGCGTCCGGCGTGGCTGAAGGCGCCCGCCCCTGTGGGCGACAATTACATGGAGCTGAAGCGGCTGGTGCGCGGCCTCCGCCTGCACACGGTGTGCGAATCGGCCGCCTGCCCGAACATCGGCGAATGCTGGAACCACCGCACGGCGACATTCATGATTCTCGGCAACTACTGCACGCGCCGCTGCGGCTTCTGCGCGGTGCAGAAGGGCGCGCCGCTGGCCGTGGATCCGGACGAGCCGCGCCGCGTGGCCGAGGCGTGCGCGCATCTGGGACTCCGCCATGCCGTGATCACGAGCGTCAACCGCGACGACCTGAAGGACGGCGGCGCCGGCCACTTCGCCGCAGTGATCTCTGCGATCCGCGAAAGAATTCCAGGCTGCCGCGTGGAAGTGCTGGTGCCGGACTTCCAGGGCTCGCGGGAAGCCATGCGCACGGTGATGGATGCGGCGCCGGACGTGCTGAATCACAACATCGAGACCGTTCCGAGGCTGTACCGCGAAGTGCGCCTTGGAGCGCGCTATGAACGCTCGCTGGAAATGCTGGCCTATGCCGCTGAGCTGCGGCCGGAGATCCCCACCAAGTCCGGCCTGATGGTCGGCCTTGGCGAGACGGACGAAGAGGTCTTCGAGGTCCTGCGCGACCTGCGGCGCCACCACGTGAAGATCGTGACCATCGGCCAGTACCTGCGGCCGACTCTGCAGCACCTGCCGGTGCTGCGTTATGTGACGCCCGGGCAGTTTGCCGAATACAGGCGGGCGGCGCAGGAACTGGGATTCGACCATGTCGAATCCGGTCCGTTCGTCCGCTCGTCCTATCACGCGGCGGACGCGGTGGCGGCTAGCTCAGAGCCCAGCCTGCAGAACCGCTGAAGCCGGACCGAGCCAGGCGTCGAAGCTGTTCATCATCGTCGCGCGCAGAGCGGGCGCGTCCGCTTCCACCGCTTCCAGCCGCAAGCGCAGAAACGACCGGGGCTGAAGCTCGATTCTCAGGGGCAGCGAAGGGCGCGCCGCAGGGTCGTGCCAGAGAGTGAAGCGGGAGCGTCCGCGGGTGGATTCATCAATGATCTCCGCCTCGAAGCGCATGACGGCCGTTCCCGGCTCCACCAGATGCCGTGAGGCGAATTCATGTCCGGCTTTGCTGTCGGGCGAACGCTGCCACACAAGCCGGCGGGGATTGCGGCCGTACAGAAACGGCGTCTCGCCGCGGGCGCCCGTCTGCTCCAGCAGCAGGCTGAGAGTGTGCAGAAACGTTCTGACGGCGTTTGAACCGGAGGACCGGGAAGGGTCGGGAGCGTCCGTGTTGAGAGCACGGGCGGCGGCGGCGAGGCAGCGGGGCCAGACAGACCAGCCCGCCCCTGCCTCCAGTTCCAGATTGGTCAGGCGGGACAGGTGGCGCCCGCCGCGGGCCTCGCCGCAGATGGTCACGACCGGCACGCCGCCTGCGCCCGCATGCAGGGCCCGTTCCGCCTCTTTGATGTTCTTCTCGTCCGACCGCGTCATGAAGCCGAAATACTGCGCCTCCGCACCGGCGTCTTCCGCCATGCGGATGGACTCGCTGAAGTAGCCGAACCGGTTCAGACCTCGCGCCCTCTCAGGCCGCGAGCCCGCCGCGAAGGCGAGCCGGAGCTGCCGCTCGGCCGCGGAATCCTCCTTCCGGAAATAGAGCACGCCCTCGCCCACGCCCGTGCGGGTGAAGATCGGCGCGGAAAACAGGACAATCACGGCATCGACGCGGTAGGCGACGATGCGGTCAGAACCTGAAGGAAGGCCCGGCGCGGGCGCCAGAGGCGCGGCGAGCAGGGCGAGAAACCGCCGTCTTGTGGTCATTCAGACCTCCATGCCCAGCCAGTTGCCGGGCGTCGAAACGAAAGCCGGGGGAGTTGCCGGGGCCCAACCGTCGCGCCGGACCGACTCCGCCAGCTCCCGGTACAGTTCGAAATAACGGGCCGCAACTCTGGGCCAGTCGTGCGCTTCGGCTGTTCTGCGTGCCTCCGCGATTTTCTTCTCCCGGTCCGGCGAGCCGGGCGAGGCTGCGCGCACCGCGCCAGCCATGGCGCGCGCGTTGGGACAGGCCAGCCAGGCGTTGCCGCCGTTGGCGTACGACAGCAGACCGCCCGAGTTCGGCGCCACCAGGGCCAGACCGGAGGCCATTGCTTCCAGAGGCGCGATGCCGAAAGGCGCGGCGGGATTCGGGTGCAGAAAAACGTCGCAATTAGCGTGGATTTCGGCCAGCCTTTCCCTGTCGCCAAGATGCCCCAGAAACGTCACGAGGCCCGGCAACCGCCTCCGAGCCTCAGCCTGCAGGGAGGCCGAGAGAATGCCGCTGCCGGCGATCAGCAGCCTGTATTCGCGGTCCGCGTCCCGGGCAAGTTCCTGCAGAGTGTCCAGCAGCAGGGGCAGGTTTTTCTCAGGAACCAGGCGGCCGGCATAGAGAATGAGCACGGCGTCGTCCGGCGCTCCGGTCAGCCAGAGAAGCTGCCGGCGGACCTGCGGCGAACGCCGCGAAGGCCGGAAAAAGGCGGCGTCGACGCCCATGCCCCGGATCCAGACTGCGCGGGCGCGTTTGTGCCCGCGCGCCGCAAGCCGCAACTCCTCCGCCGTATAGCCGGACACCGTGATGTGGTGATCGAACATCGGGAAGTACAGCCACTTCATGTAACGGCGCGCGAAGGCCATCGCAGCCCGGTGCGGGGAAAGATAGGCGCGCACGTTGGCATCCATGCGCTCGCAGCTCAGGCCCACCGTCGCCGGCCGGAAAGAGACGCCGGGCAGGCGGCGCGTGCGCAGCAGCCCGGCAAGATAATTCAGCGTGTATTTGTCGCACACTTCTACGAGATCCGGGCGCTCCGCGGCCAGAATGCGGCGCAGTTCGCCCCCGGGAAGCAGGTAGGATGCCGGGTGGATCATCCGGTAGGCCGGATTGAAAGGAGCGCGGGGCGAGCGCACGTAGTAGATGCGCGTCCAGCGGTCAGGAGCTTCCACGCGGCTTTCTGCGGCGGGAACGGCGAGCCGGACCAGGCATCCGGCTTCTGGGGCTGCGGAGAGAAGCGCACGGTAGAAGGTGGCGACGCCGCCGGAAGACTCGTGGTGGGCGTTGGTGAGATGCAGCGTCTTCAACATAGCAGGTATGCGCGGCCGGCGCGCGGAAGGGCCGGCGCCTGCCGGCGGCCACCTGCGACGATAGCGGCTGCCGGTTCCAGTGGGATAACAGAATTACAAAGATTTGTTTTATTGCGCGGGGCCTGCCGGCCAGCCGCCGAACCGGCGGCGCGGGGAACTTCCGGACGCCGGAAAGCGTATCTCCCAGCGAGGAGGTGGCCCGATGGCCGGGTTCCTGCTGTTCTGCATTCTGGCGGTTCTGTGCTGGCCGCTTGCCCTGCTGGCGCTGATCCTCTACCCGATCGTGTGGCTGCTGCTGCTGCCGCTGAAGCTGCTTGGCGTGGCGATCGCAGGGGTGTTCGAGCTGATCGGCGCGCTGTTCCTGCTGCCGGCGAAGATCGTGAAAGCGATCCTGTAAGCCTCGCGCCGGCTTAGAAAGTGATCGAAAACAGGATTTCGTACTGGTCGCGGCGGGACTGCGCAGCCCGGTTGTTGAAGATGCCGCCGAACCACCGCGTGTAGCGGAATTCCGGAATCAGCTTGATCCCGAAATCGTCTTTGACGACCAGGCCGATGCCGGCCACGGCGCCGAAGATATTTTTGTGCGCTGGCGTCGTGGGCGTCTCGTCGCAGCAGGTTTTGACGTTGCGGGCTTCCCGCTCGGTGGAACTGCGGATGCCGGTGACGCGGCGCACCACAGGGCCCGCCTCGTAGAACCACTTCCAGCGGTCCTCGAACCGGCTTTCGTTGTACCGGCGGACCAGCACGGGCAGGTCCCAGTAGCGGGCGCGCGTGTCCTCCGTCGTGAACGTGGCTGTGCGGTCGTCGAACGGCGTGTTCGGATTGTCGATGCCCTCGTAGAAAGTCGTGGTCAGCTTGTAGCGGGTGCGGCGCAGTTGCAGGTCGGCGTTGACGGCATAGCGCTCGGTGATGAAGAACTGGACGGAGACGCCGCCGCCGAACAGCGTGCCCTTGTTCTCGTTTTTCGTGTCGATCTGCAAAGGAGGCGCGGTGATGGATTCGGACTGTTCTCCGCCCTTCATCAGGCCGAGGATGAGGATGCTGGCGTTGCCGCCCACGGTAAACCGGCGGATGTAAGGCTCGTCCTGGAAGAACGGCGAAGACTCCTGCGAGTCGGGCTTCGGTTTTGCGGCTGCGGGAGGCTGGGCGGCCGGGGATTCGGCCTGCTGCTGGGCGGGCGCGGCGAGGCTCAGGGCCAGCAGAGCGGGGATCAAAACGAAACGCATTTCTTTTGTTCTCGCGATGATTTCAGGATATCTGCCCATAGGCGGCTCAGAACTGGACGCGGACGGCCAGCTGCACGGAGCGCGGACCGCCGGGCGCGAAATACGAGGACGGGTTCGGAGCAAAGGACGCGTTCAGCGAGCGCACCGGAAATCCGAACACCGGGCTGCCCAGATAGCCGCCCTCGTTGCGGTTCGGGTTGGCGAAGGCAGGCGAATTGGTGAGGTTGAACGCCTGCACGGCGATGTTGAGCCGCAGCGATTCGGTGAAAGGAATCTCGCGCCGCAGGGCCAGGTCGATCTGCGCCGCCGGCCTTCCGTACAGGATGTTCCTGCCGAGGTCTCCGGTTCTGTTCGTGGCCGGGGCGGTGAATGCGGCCGGATTCAGGCGGCGTCCGCCGGCCACGTTGTTATCGGAAATCCACAGATCGGCGCCGTTGTAGTTGGGGCGCACGAAACCGTGCAACCCGCGGATGAGCGGAGTCTGCACGGCGCCGGCGTCGGCCGAAGGCGTCGAGTTCAGCATCAGGACGTCGAACGGAAGACCGGTGCGGGCCGAAGCGATCCATTCCAGATGCCAGTCGCGCAGAGCAGCGTTCAGTCCGCTGATCTGCGGGGCAGGGATGAGATAAGACCCCGAGACGTTGAGCAGATGGCGCACGTCGTAATCGGCGTTGCCCTTCTCGTTGCCGAAGATGGTGGCGAAGCCGATGCCGCTGTAGTTGGCGTCGTCGTCCGTGGCATGGCCGTAGGTATAAGTGGCCTGCATCTGCAGGCGGCGGGAGAGCCTGCGCCGGTACTCGGCCTGCAACGCATGCCACGACGAATCGACGACGCTGATGACCTTGTGCAGGTCGATGTAGTCGGCCGTGGCGCTTCGCTCCGCCGACGTGCGCAGGAGGCGGCGGCCCGTGGTGTTCAGATAGGCGATCGAGACGATCTGTTCCGCGCCGAGATGCTTCTCGACGCTGACATTCAGATGGCGGATGATGGGGGACTGCAGAGCGCTGCGGTCGGGCACGACCACGAGGCCGTAGCGCTTCGACGGCGGCATGACAGGCGCGGCCAGATCCGTGCCGACCAGAGGAAACGGCGGCAGGGACATGATGCGGACGTTCGAATAGGGCGCTCCGTCGAAGAAGCTCGTCACAGTGCTGGCGCCAAAGGCGTGGAAGCCGCCGGCGCCGATGCGGGCGATCAGCTCCCTGCCGGGCTTAGCGGAGATGACCTGCGTGTAGCTGAACCGGGGAGCGACGTCAGACCAGCTTCGATTGAAAATTGCTTCGTTCTGCACGATCCGGTTGGAAAACGCCGACGACAGCGCCGCTGGCCGCGGCCCCCTGCGCACGCCCGGCGGAGAGTTGATATCCCAGCGGATGCCGAATGCGAGAATCACGCGGGACCCGATCTTGGCCGTGTCCTGCAGGAAGAAAGACAGGTTCTGAAACGCGGGATAGACCGCATCCGAATTGGACGACACCACGGAAGAGACCGACCGCGAAGAGAGGAACGTGCCTGCCGCTTCCGTGCCGTCCGCCTGCAGCTCGGACAGAGAACGGAAGTAGGAAACGCTCGAGTAAGCCGGTTTGCGGATGGTCGGCGCGATGTAGCGGAAATCGAATCCGGCCACGTAGGAGTGCGCGCCGGCGACCATCGTTACCGTATCTGCCGCATTGAGCTGCCACTGGCGGTTCGAAATCTGAGGCCCGAAAGAATAACCCGACATGCCGAAGACGTGGAAGCCGTACTCGGCATGAGCAGGGTTGACTGCCGCGGGGAAAATCCTCGCGAAATCGGGCAGTGTTTCATGCATGAGATCCGAATAGCGGTTCTCCATGTCCAGAGACACGTTGGTGTAGTTGAGGCGGAAATCGTTCGTCGTCCCCGGATTGAGCGTCGAGATCAGTCCCAGCGTGGCCGACTTGTAGTCATCCTTGTACGAGCGGCGGACATTCGGTGTCAGGAAAATCGATCCGCGGCTCTCCGCGTCGGTTTTGGCGTAATTCAGGCGGGCGAAAACGGAATGCGATGCGCCGATCTTCTGGTCGATGCGCAGGGAGGCCGTGTCACGGTCGTAGGGATAGGAGAAGACCTGGGTGAACGGAGCGGCCTGGCTCGTCAGATTGGGACGGTTCGGCATCGGATAGGCGCTGACAAACGGCAGCAGGGAAGCGGGTGCAGCCTGGCGGAATCCCGCGGAAGGGACCACGGTGTACACGGTCTGCGGCGCTTTCAGCCGCAGACCTTCGTAAGAAGCGAAGAAGTGCGTGCCGCCCGGAACGATGGGGCCGCCGAGCGAGGCGCCGAACTGGTTCTGCCGCAGCCGCCCCCGTCCGTGGCTCAGGGCATTGGCGAACCAGTCGTTGGCGGCGAAGCGGTCGGAGCGGTAGTAGTTGTAGGCCGATCCATGCAAAGCGTTCTGCCCGCGGCGAGACACGAGCGCGATCTGCGCACCGGGAGTTCTTCCGAGCTGCGGGATGAAATTCTGCGTTTGAACGCGCACTTCCGTCAGCGAGTCGAGGCTGATGAAAATGGCGGGCGCGGGTTCCGACAGCGTCAGCGCCAGGCTGGAAAGCGGCTCGCGCGGCGCGTTGGCCGAGTGGCTCAGGCGCGCCAGAGGCTCGTACAGGTTGAGGCCGTCCAGAGAGAGGTAGTTGAACTGGACGGGCACGGCGAGGGAGTTCGGCTGCCCCTGAGGCGCAGCTCCGGTCACGGTGGCGGGCGCCGCGGGCGCCAGAGCGAGCGCGTGGCGGCCGTTGAGCGGCAGGTGGTGGAGTTCCGAGGCATTCGCGGAGGCTGCCAGGTGCACATCGCCGCCGAGACCTTCGGATGCCTCCTTGATGTCGACGATTCTGGCCGTGTCGCCGGCGTTCAGGGTCAGCAGCAGCGTGCGGCGCTCGCGCGCCCGGAGCACGATGCGCTGCAGCCGCAGCGTCTCGAACGATTCTTTCGATACGGTGAGCTCGTACTCGCCGGGCTGAAGCAGATCGAAGGCGAAGTCGCCGCCCTGATTGGCTGTCTTCTCCACGCTGAACTGCGAATCGAGCGATGCAAGGCGGAGACGCACCACCGGTACCGGCGCTCCTTTCGCGTCCAGGACGGTGCCGGACAGCAACGCCGTGTCCTGGGCCCAGGCCGCAGGCACGCAAAAAGCGAGCAGCAGGAGAAAACGCATAGGCAACTTGTTGTGGACGGATGCGAGATGCGGCCGGGGTACGGCCAAACTTTCATTCTAGCCCGGCTCGGCCCGCGGCATCCCTGACGAGGTTCCACGATGCGCGCCGGCGCCTGCACCCGGCACGGTAAGGATTGGCGCGAAGGGTGCACCCCGCGCCTCTCCGAGCCGCCGGTTTGGACCGCCTGCCCCGCGGCTGGCGGCACTTTACAAACTTTGACAATCTGCCTGCAACCCTTTTCAGAGGAACCCCGTTCAGGGAAGAGAGGAGAACCTCGCATGAAACGCCTGACGTGTCTGTCTGGAGTCCTGCTTCTGGCAGCTTTGGTTGCGCCCGCGCAGATGAGGAGCGGTTTGCCCGGCGGGCAGATGGATCCCGCCAAATTGGTGGAGGCGCGCGTGGCGATGCTGTCGCAGACGCTGAATCTGACCGAGACCCAGAAAGCCCAGGCCCTGAAGATCTTTTCGGACGCCCAGGCTGCTGCAGAGCGCTTCCGCGAAGAAATGCAGGTGGCGCGGCAGGAGTTGCAGACGGCGATCAAAGCCAACGACCTGGCGTCGATCGAGCGCAACGCGCGCGAGATCGGGACCGCCACAGGCGAAATGACCATTATCGATGCCCGCGCGCAGGCGGCTTTCTACGCCTTGCTGACGCCGGAACAGAAAACGAAGTACGACCAGATGCCCGCCCGCGGCTTTGGAATGGGACCTGGCGGGATGGGGCCTGGCGGCGCGGCTCCCGGCGGCCGCGTGCGTCCCGAAATGTAAAAGTTCCCGTCTCGGGGGAGGAAAACGCACTTTCTTTCCGCCCCCTCCAGGCGAGAAATCATCCGAGAAAAAGCATGGCAGACGCCCAGGTCATTCCAGTCAGTCCGGCCGCAGCAATCGCCTGGAAAGCGGAACAGCGCCTTGCGCAGCGAGAGCAGGTCTGGAGCAGGCTCGTCGAAAAGGGACTCGTCTGGCAGCCTGATCCAGGCCGGACTCCCGGGCCGGGGACCGTCCTTACGCTGTCGTCGCCCGGTGAGTGGACTACGGAACATCTGAAAGACGCTGCCCTGCACGTCCTCCGTGTGGAAGCCGCGCTGAATGAAATGAACTGGACGCTGGGCTCAGCGGCGGCGCACTGGGTTCAGTTTGCCGGATGCCGTCCGGCCTGGATCAGCCAGGGTGTCCTCCGCCCCCGGAGGCAGAGAGAGTGGATGGCGCGGGAAGAGTTCGAGTCCAATTTCCTGTCGCCACTGTTGCGCCATTGCTCCCGTCAGGGCCGCAGCCACCGCCTGCGGCGGTGGGGCGGCGCTCTGCTGACGCTGATCCGGTCCGTCTCCGGAGGCCGCGACCCTGAACCTGTTGCGGAACTGGAGGACCTTGTGCAGAGGCTGACGCCGCGCGGGCGTTGGTCGCCGTGGCAGATCTGCGCGCGGGCGATGGAGCCGGCAGGGCTCGCAGAAATTCTGGTCAAAGAGGAGGCTGTGCGGCGCGGCGCGCGGCTGATTTATGAGTGGCGCGGTTCGAGGCCCTCTACTGCGCCCCTGCGCCCCTGGCCCGGCGTGGCCTGGGTCCGTTTTCACGAGGACGAGGAACAGGCGGCAGCCGACTACCTCGAGCAGCACGCCCTCCACGCCTGCTCGTTGCCCTTGTGGAACCGCACGGGCGATCCGGCGGCTGCCTGCCCGCAGCGCCCCGAGGCGGATCTGCTGGTCGCCGCGGGCCGCGGGAATGTGCCGGCGGCAGCGCCTGAACTCGCACGGTTCGCGCAGGTGATCCGGCGCATGGCTCCGGCAGCGCTGGTGGAATTTGCAGGCGGCGAGGATCCCGCAGCCTGGAATCTCTTCGTGGACACCCTTCGCCGCGGATTCCGCTTCAGCCGGGTCACGGAGACCGGCACCGGCCGCAGGCTGTGCCTTCTCGAGCGGATCTGAGCCGCGTTTGCTAGCCTGATCCGTGATGCTGGAATCCCGCAGGCTGCTTCCTGCCGTCGCTCTGTTTTTTCCGTTTCTGGCGCCGCTGCAGGCCCAGGTTCCCCCGCCTCAGGTGCTGCTGCGCAACCGCTCGCTGACAGCGCGAGTGTACTTGCCCGACCCGCAGCGCGGCTACTACCGCGGCACCCGGTTCGACTGGTCCGGCCAGGTGTTCAGCCTGCGCACGGTGCGCAACGAGTATTTCGGCCAGTGGTTCGACCGCTACGACCCCTACCTGCATGACGCCATCATGGGGCCGGTCGAGGAGTTCCGGACGGGCGGCGCCGCCCTCGGATATGACGAAGCCCCTGCCGGGGGAGAATTCGTGCGGATCGGCGTGGGAATTCTGCGCAAGCCGGCGGACGAACCGTTCCAGACGTTCCGCACCTACGAGATGGTCGATCCGGGCCAGTGGCGCATCATCCGGGGCCGGTCCCGCGTGCAGTTCATCCACTCGATCCGCCCCGCCAACGGCTACGCCTACGAGTACCGCAAGACCGTGCGGCTGGTGCGGCAGAAGCCGCAGATGGTGATCGACCATACGCTGATCAATACAGGCTCGAAAACCATCGAAACCGACCAGTACAACCACAATTTCTTCGTCATCGACGGGCTTCCCGTGACACCCGGCATCCGGGTCATCTTCCCGTTCGAGCTGGAAACCGTGCGGGAATTTCAGGCGGATTTCGTCGAAAAGCGGGGCAAGACGATCGAATTTGTCAAAGAAATCCCGGAAGGGGCCAGCACCATCGGCGAGTTCCGCGGCTTTTCGTCCCGCGCTTCGGATTACGACATCCGCATCGAGCACGAGCCGGCCAACGCGGGCGTGCGCATCCGCGGCTCGCTGCCGCTCTCAAGGCTGGTCTTCTGGTGCATGCGGCGGACATTCTGCCCCGAGCCCTATGTTCACATCACCGTCCCGCCCGGCAGGCGTGTGTCCTGGCGGTTGACTTACGACTTCTTCACCCTTCCGCAGCGGTAGAGCTGCGCCCGCCCGCGGGAACGCGATACTCTGGCATGATTCGGACCGGTTGCGGTCCGTGGTCTCCGCCCGGGAGGTCTGTCTTGCTTCGCTCGATACTCACTGACGTCCAGTTCTGGATTCCTGTGGCCGTGCTGTTTCTCGGCGCCATGCTGCTGGCGGCGATGAGGTAAGACCGATGCACGAGCTGCGCAATTCACGGCTTTCGCTCCACGCCCTGGGAGTGATCTGCGGCCTCACGGCGGGCGCCTGGCTTGGCGCGGCGGAAGCGCCCACAAAGCTCGTGATGACAGGCATCTCGCCCTTCATCATCTCGCTGGGCATGGTGGCCGGCGTGTTTGTGGCGCGCTGGACGTTGCCCGTGGCCATCAAGGGCACGTCGTACGTGTGGCTCGACCTGAAAGACAAGCCGCACCTCGCGGTCTGGGCCGTGCTGGCCGGCATGCTGTGGGCCGTCGCCAACACGCTGACCGTGTTCGCCATCCGCAACGTGGGGCTCTCTGTAGCGTTCCCGCTGTGGAACACAAACAGCCTGGTGGGCCTGTTCTGGGGCTGGCTGCTGTTCAACGAGCTGCGGGACGCGGGGCGCGGCGCATGGGCGAAGGTCCTGGGCGGCGCGGCAGCCATCGTGGCCGGAGCGATGCTGCTGGCCTGGGCCACGGCGCATCAGCCTCCGAACGCCGAACACTCCGCTCCGATGGGAGTGGCGGCAGCCCTGATGGCAGGGCTGCTCTGGGGCACGATGTACATTCCCTACCGCAAGGCCTACATCAGCGGCATGAATCCGCTGTCGTTCGTCACCGTGTTCACCGTCGGCG
>FWPV01003040.1_pt1 | contig 39168 bp, 34 predicted proteins | sample 2228371 | NCBI WGS metagenome assembly FWPV01 (sample SAMEA103939776, study PRJEB20133) | metagenome
GCGGTATGAAAGTACTTGTTTTGGGTCTGTTGGTGGCAAGCGTTTCGTTGGCGGCGTTGGGTCTCCCTGTCACCAAGGTGGAGCCAGTCTCTCCGGGCTGTTTCTGGATTTGGATTAAGAACACCCACCCCTGCGAGTACGACACCTTCAAAATCATCTTCGACGGCAAGGTGATGAACCCGAGCGTCAAAGCTCTCACTGTGAACGGTCCAGCCATCAAGGCGGTGGAGGTCGGTGCCAACGTCACCACGATTAAGCTGGCTGCACCCCTCAAGCCGGGTGCCTGGCTGTGGGTGGGCGTGTGCAACGTCCCCTCCGAGGTGACAGGGGAGAACTTGGTGAAGGGCAACAAGGTGTATCCCCGGCCGATATGCCGGTAAAAAAGGAGGCTTGGAGCGATGAAGAAGCTGCTTGTAGGCGTTTTGTTGGCGTTGGTGGCGTTGGGGGCTTGGGCCCGCAACGGGGCCTGGCTGGATGAGGTCATCCTCGTGGAGGAGCCCTCCCCAGGGAAGGCCATTGAGCGGCTCATCGCCGGCGACATCGACATGTACGCGTTCTCCCTGACCGACCGCGCCCTGTTCAAGAAGGTGCAGGAGGATCCCAACCTCAAGTACTGGATGAACTACGGCTCGTTCAACGACCTCACCATGAACCACAGCGGGGACAGCCCGTTCTTCAACGACGGCCGGCTCAACCCGTTCGGTGTGCCCAAGATCCGCGAGGCCATGCACTGGATCATTGACCGCTACTACATCGCCAACGAGATCATGGGCGGGTTGGCCACGCCGAAGTTCTCCTACCTCAACCCGGAGTTCCCCGACGGGAAGGTGCGCTATCCGGACATCATGGCTGAGATCGAGGACTACTACGCCTACGACTTCGAGAAGGGGAAGGCCATCATCACCGAGGAGATGCTCAAGCTGGGCGCGGAGCTCATTGATGGGAAGTGGCATTACCAGGGCCAGCCGGTGGAGCTCAAGTTCCTCATCCGCACTGAAGACGAGCGGCGGCAGATTGGTGACTACATCGCCGACCAGCTGGAGAAGGTGGGGTTCACGGTGGTGCGCCAGTACGGGATCAGCCGCGAGCTTGCCCCGCTGTGGATCCAGAGCGACCCGCGCGAGGGGCTGTGGAGCCTGTACACCGGCGGTTGGGTGACCACCGCGGTGAGCCGTGACCAGGGTCCGGGGTTCAACCAGTTCTACTCCGAGCGCGTGCTGCCCTGGCCGCTGTTCACGGCCCTCAACACCAAGAACACGGACCCCGTGCTCTATGAGGTGATCGACAAGCTGGCCCGCCGCGACTTCAACTCCATGGAGGAGCGCCGGGTGCTGTTTGAAGAGGCCCTGTGGCGGTCCAACGCCTACGCGAACATCATCTGGTTGGCGGACCGGACGGGGTTCACCCCGGCGCGGGCCAACGTGGGCGTGGCCGCCGACCTCGCGGGCGCCGTGTACGGCTCCTGGAGCTGGGCCTACGGGCTGCAGTTCCAGAAGGAGGGCCAGCCCGTGGAGGGTGGGAGCATGAAGATCGCCCACTCCACGCTGTTGGTGGAGCCGTGGAACCCCATTGCGGGTTCGAACTGGGTGTATGACATGTTCCCCATCCGCGGCACGGCCGATTCAGCGTCGGTGGTGGACACACAGGACGGGCTGATCTGGCCGCTGCACTTTGAGAAGGCGGAGGTCCGGGTCCTCGCGGGTCTGCCGGTGGGCACGAACCGCGAGCTGGGCCACACCTGGCTGGACTTCGCGTTTGTGGACAAGATCGAGGTCCCTGCCGATGCGTGGATCGACTGGGACGCGGCCGCGCAGCGGTTCATCACCGTGGGCGAGAAGTACCCCGAGGGCCTGACCGCCAAGCGCAAGAGCGTGGTGTACTACCCGGAGAGCCTGTACGACGTGCCGCTCCACGACGGGAGCAAGATCTCCATTGGTGACTTCATCCTGGGGATCATCCTCACGTTCGACCGGGCCAAGCCGGAGAGCGCGATCTACGACGAAGCAGCGGTGCCCGGGTTCAAGACCTTCATGGGCCACTTCCGGGGCGTGCGGATTGTCTCGGAGAAGCCGCTCATCATCGAGACGTACTCCGACCTGTACACGTTGGACGCCGAGCTCATGGTGAGCACGTGGTGGCCGTACTATGCGCAGGGTCCGGGGTTCTGGCACGTGCTGGCGCTGGGGATCATGGCCGAAGCCAACAAGGAGCTGGCGTTCTCCAAGGACAAGGCCAGCTTGCTCAAGGTGGAGTGGATGAACCTCATCGCCGGTCCGTCGCTGGAGATCCTGGCCAAGAAGCTGGACGAGGCGCTGGCCACTGGGTACATCCCCTACGCGCCGGTGATGGGCCAGTACGTCACCGCTGCTGAGGCCAAGGCCCGCTACGAGAACCTGAAGAAGTGGTACGAGGCGAAGGGCCACTTCTGGGTGGCGAGCGGTCCGTACTACTTGGAGAAGGCGTACCCCATCGAGAAGGTCATCGTGCTCAAGCGGTTCGAGGCCTACCCGTTCGACTTGTCCAAGTGGCAGTTCCTCGTGAAGTAAGGGGGAACGCCTCAGCATAGGTCGTCAAACGAGGGCCGTCGGGTTCCGACGGCCCTCTTGTTTTGACTTCGTTCCCGTGGTATCCTCCTCCCGCAACCCCAGGAGGTGACCTCCATGTCCGGGAACTTTTTGAAGTTCGCCCGCTACACCACGGTCAAGGCGGTGATGCTGGGCATCGCCGTGGTCATCGCCTTGTACCTCACCATTCTCATCGTCAACATGGGTGGAAAACTGGACGAGATTCGGAAGTCGGAGATTCGGTTGGCGGTGGCCACCGCGATTTACGCGGACCCCAACAACGCCCAAATCCCGGCCTCGGAACTGAAGAAAATGATCGACGACAGAGTGCAGCTGGAGTACCGGCGGCTGGGCTTGGACCAACCCTTCTTGGTGCGCAGCTTCAACTACCTCCTGACTGCGCTCTCCTTGTCGTTGGGGCGATCGGAGCAGCTGGTCAGCGACACGGGATCCAAGGAAGTGAGGCGGATTATTTTGGAGCGTCTGCCGTCCACGCTGGTTCTATTTGCCACTGCGAACTTGCTGATTTTCTTCTCCACCTTGTGGCTGGGGCTTTCGTTGTCGCGGCACTATGGGAGTTGGTTCGACCGCCTGGTGGTCACGTTGGCGCCCACCTCCGCCGCCCCGGGTTGGTTCTACGGGATTTTCCTCATCCTTATCTTCGCCGCGGTATTGCGGGTGCTGCCGTGGGGTGGGATGGTGGACGATCCCCCTCCGTCCAACCCGTGGGTTTACGCCGGGAGCGTGGCCAAGCACATGATCTTGCCCGTGTTGGCCATGACCGTGGGTTCGTTTTTCTCCGCTGTGTACTCCCGACGCACGTTTTTCCTCATTTTCTCTAGCGAGGACTATGTGGAGATGGCCAAAGCCAAGGGGCTGTCCGCCCGGCAGGTGCAAAACCGCTACATCCTGCGCCCGACCTTGCCCACGATCATCACCAACTTCATGCTCATGATCATTGGCATGTGGATGGGGGCGATCATTTTGGAGACGGTGTTCAAGTGGCCCGGGCTGGGCCGGTTGTACCTCTCGGCCGTCAACACCAACGACACCCCGGTGGTGGTGGGGGTGATGGTCATCTACGGGTACCTCTTGGCCCTGTCCGTGTTCTTGTTGGACTTCATTTACGCCATCGTGGACCCCCGGGTGCGGGTCACGGGCGGCATGCAGAGGAGGTTATAAGGCATGAGGCGAACGTTGCAGGCCCTGCGCGAGCTGCGCCGCTATCCATCCGCGGTATTGGGGCTGGCGGTGATCGGTCTTCTTGTTTTGATGTCCATCTATGCCGTGGTGGCCATCCCTTACAGCCGGGCCATTGAGCTGTGGCGCGGGGGGCCCGGCGTGTGGGACGACAACCCCCGTAACGCGCAACCCGTCTGGGTTGATCTGTTCACCCGGGACAAACTCCCGCGCACCATTATCGTAAGCACAGCTGATGCAGGTGTAAAACAGGTGCGGCGGGTCGATGGGCGAAACGTTGTGGAGATCACCCTCCCCTTTGATTACCCCTATGACCGGTTCCCCAGCGAGCTCAAGCTCTTCGTCAACGCAGCGACCGAACCAGGGGCACGCACCTTGTATTCCGTGTCCTGGAAATACCCCGATGGGAAAACGGTGCAATTGGCCACCAACCGTTCCATGCGCGGAAGCGAAGAGTACTACATTTCGCAAGACATGAAGCTAACCGCCGAATTGGGGGCCTCACCGGAGGTGGCCTTGTTCTCCGGCGTGAAGCTGGCCATTCCTGTGCGCGAGCGCACACCCACCAAAGGGAGTTACCAGTTGGTGGTCACAGCACAAGTGCCGGAGGGCGCCGATTTCAACGCCAAGCTGGTTGTGTACGGCACGGTTCACGGGTGGACCGGCACCGACCACCGCCGCCGGGACCTCACCGTGGCCCTGCTGTGGGGCGCTCCCCTCGCGTTGGTGTTCGGCCTGATGGCGGCGGTGGGTTCGAGCCTCACCACGTTCGTGCTGGCCGGGATCGGCACGTGGTTTGGTGGCTGGGTGGACAACCTGTTCCAGCGTCTGACCGAGATCAACATGATCATCCCCATGTTGCCCATCTTGATCATGATGGCCCAGTTCTATCCATGGGCCAAGAGCATTTGGGTCATCCTGGGCATGGTGATCGTGCTTAGCATCTTCGGCGCGGGGATGAAGACCTATCGAGCCATGTTCCTGCAGGCCAAGGAAGCTCCGTACATCGAAGCGGCCAAGGCCTATGGGGCAGGGAACTTCCGTATCGTGTTCCGTTACCTCCTGCCCCGCATCGTTCCTGTGCTTCTGCCCACATTTGTGACCATTGTCCCGTCGTTCGTGTTCCTTGAGGCCTCGTTGGCCGTCATCGGACTTGGAGACCCGATCCTGCCCACGTGGGGCAAGATCATCAACGATGCCCAAAGCAACGACGCTTTGTACAAGGGCTACTACTACTGGGTGATTGAGCCCGCCATTTTGCTCATGATCACGGGCTTTGCGTTCTCCATGGTGGGGTACGCGCTGGACCGGGTGTTTAACCCGAGGCTGAGGACGGTATAGGCATGGACCAGAAAAGCGAGATCAAAGCCGGCGTGGAGCCAAAGGGTACGGTTTCCGTGGGCGAAGAAACGCTCCTTGATGTCAAAAACCTTGTGTTGCACTTCCGCACCACCCGCGGGGTTTTGCAGGCTGTGGACGACGTGAGCTTCACCATGGCCAGGGGCAGCTCCATTGCCATCATCGGCGAGTCGGGCTGCGGCAAGACCTCGCTGGCCCGGGCCATCCTCCGCTTGCTTCCCCGCAACGTGTATAAGTACGCCGGGGAAGTGTGGCTGGATGGCGTGGACCTTATGAAGCAGTCGGATGAGTGGTTCCGCCAGAACATCCGCTGGCGCAAAATCTCCATGGTGTCCCAAGCGGCGATGAACGCCCTCAACCCCGTGCTTAAGGTGGGTTTTCAAGTCGCTGAGCCTTTAATCGTGCACATGGGGATGTCCAAGGAGAAAGCATGGGTGCGGGCGCGGGAGATGTTCCGCGTGGTGGGCGTGCCCGAGGACTTCCTCAACCGCTACGCGTTCGAGCTCTCCGGGGGCATGCGCCAGCGGGCCATTTTGGCCATGGCCTTGGTCACCAACCCCGAGCTGATCATCCTCGATGAACCCACCTCCGCGTTGGACATGCTGACCCAGGCCAACATTTTCAACGCGCTCAAGGACGTCAAGAACCAATTCAACTTGAGCTTCATCCTCATCACCCACGATATTTCCACCTCCAGCGACCTGGCCACCGAGGTGATCATCATGTACGCCGGACAGCTGGTGGAGAAAAGCGCGGCGGAGATCGCCTACCGTGAGCCGTTGCACCCCTACGCCCGCATGCTCATGGCCAGCGTGCCCAGCCTGCGCGAGGACAAGAAGCTGGAGTTCATCCCTGGCCGGCCGCCGAGCCTGATGCCTCCACCGCCGGGCTGCCGGTTCAAAGACCGCTGCCCCAAGCGGTTTGCCCGCTGCGACGAGGAGCCGCCCACCTACGAGGTAGGAAACGGCAACATGGTGAAATGCTGGCTGTATGCCAAAAGTTAAGGTGAACCGACGATGAACAACGACTTCCTCCTGCAAGTGAAGGATTTGCACACGTGGTATGAGCTCAGGAAGTGGGGGTTCTTCCACGCCGGTTACGTCCGTGCGGTGGACGGGGTCACGTTCGACCTCCGGCGCGGCGAGGCCCTGACCGTGGTGGGGGAAAGCGGGTCCGGCAAAACCACCCTGCTGAAGACCATTTTAGGGTTGGCGCCGATCACCAAAGGCGAGATCATCTTCGACGGCAAGAGGCTGGACGGGAGGAAGGGTGGCACGTTGGCCCTACGGGCCAAGGTGGGTTACGTGCAACAAGATCCGTACGGGGCTTTGCCGCCGTTTATGACTGTGCGGCGCATCCTGCTCGAGCCCATGGTCATCAACAAGGTGGGCACGCCGGCGCAGCGCGAGGACCGCGTGCGGGAAGTGCTGGAAGAGGTGCGCCTGGTGCCGGTGAACGACTTTGTGAACAAGTTCCCCCATATGCTGTCCGGAGGCCAGCAACAACGCCTGGTCATCGCCCGGGCGATGGTGCTGCGGCCCTCGCTCATCGTGGCCGACGAGCCGGTGTCCATGCTCGACGCCTCCGTGCGCGTGGAAATCCTGGAGCTTATGCGCCGGCTGCAAAAGGCCCACAACCTGGGCGTCATCTACATCACCCACGACCTGTCCACCGTGCGCTACTTCTCCGAGCGGGTGTTCATCATGTACGCGGCCAAGATCGTGGAGCGGGCCGATGTGCGGGAGATCGTGTACAACACCCTGCACCCGTACGCCAAGGCCCTATTGGCCGCTATTCCCGATCCAGACCCCGCCAACGCCCACCGGTACCGGGAGGTGCCGCCGGGCGAGCCGCCCAGCTTGGTGCGGCCGCCCAGCGGGTGCCGCTTCCACCCCCGCTGCCCCGTGAAAATCGAGGGCCTGTGCGAGAAGGAGTCCCCGCCCGCGTTTGAGCCGGTGAAGGACCACTTCGTGGAGTGCTGGCTGTACCGGTCATGAACCGCGGCCCGTTCACCCAAATCGCCCTCGGTGTGCTGATGATGCTCGCCGCGATTGCCCTTGCGTTTATGATGGTGATGCGGGTCATTGAGCCCACGTTGGGGTTGAGTTTTGCCGCTTTTGCCCTGACGGTTACGGGCTTGCTGTTGGGGGTCGTGGGCGTCATCCAACACGTGCAGATCCGCCGCGACGGCGAGGAGTAATGGAGACGCCCGTCCAAAAGGCCTTTCAAGGCCGCCTCATCGCGGTGGAAGTGCGCGGCCCCTACGAGGTCGTTGTGCATCCCGGTGCGGTGGCCGTCGTGGCACAAAACGAGCAAGGGAAACTGCTTTTGGTGCGGCAGGAGCGCGAGGGCGCAGGAAAGGCCCTGTGGGAAATCCCCGCCGGTGTGCGCGAACCGGGTGAGAAACCGCTGGCGGCCGCCCAGCGGGAGCTGGCTGAGGAAACAGGCCTGCGGGCCCGCACGTGGAGGTTTTTGGCGGTTTTGTACCCCACCCCGGGTTATTCCACCGAACGCATCTACCTTTTCCTCGCTCAGGGGTTGGAAGGCGCTCCTTTGGCGCGCTCGGAAATCGCCGAAGTAGGCTTTTTCAGCCCAGCAGAAATCCTCCGCTGGGCCCATCGGGGCTTGGGCGACGCCAAGACCTTGGCCGCGCTGAGCTTCCTCGCCTACCCCAGGCTATAAACCCAGCTTGGGGATGCGCACGCCCCGTTCCTTGGCCACGCGGATGGCTTTTTCGTAGCCGGCGTCGGCGTGGCGGGCCACCCCCAATCCAGGATCCACCGTGAGGACCCGCTCCAGGCGTCGAGCGGCGGCAGGGGTACCATCCGCCACGACAACCATCCCCGCGTGGATGCTTTTACCGATGCCCACGCCGCCGCCATGGTGCACAGACACCCACGTGGCTCCGCACACCGCGTTGAGCAGGGCGTTGAGGATCGGCCAGTCGGCGATGGCGTCCGAGCCGTCCTTCATCCCTTCGGTTTCCCGGTAAGGGGAGGCCACTGAGCCCGCGTCGAGGTGATCGCGGCCGATCACAATCGGAGCTTGCACTTCGCCCCGGCGTACAAGCTCGTTGAACCTGAGGCCGGCCTGCGCCCGCTCGCCGTACCCCAGCCAACAGATCCTCGCCGGCAGCCCCTGGAACCGCACCTTGGCCTGGGCTTGTTCAATCCACCGCCGCAACCCCTCGTCCTTGGGGAACAGCTCCACGATGGCCTGATCTGTGCGCCACAAGTCCTTGGGGTCGCCGGAGAGGGCCACCCAGCGGAACGGGCCCTTGCCCTCACAAAACATCGGTCGGATGTAAGCCTGGACGAACCCGGGGAAGGAGAAGGCCACTTCGTGGGGGAGGCCCCCTTTCTCCGCCTGCGCCCTCAGCGCGTTGCCGTAGTCAAAAACCACCGCGCCCGCCTCCTTCATCTCCGCCATGGCCTGGGCATGGCGGACCATGGACCTGTACGACAGCTCGATGTACCGCTGCGGGTCAGCCGTCCGGAGTTTGAGGGCCTCCGCGTAGGTCATGCCTCCCGGCACATAGCCGTGGAGCTCGTCGTGGGCCGCGGTTTGGTCGGTGACGACATCGGGGATGAGCCCGCGGCGGAGGAGCTCGGGGTGGACGTCGGCCGCGTTGCCCAAAAGCCCCACGGAGATGGGCTCGCCCTTCTTCTTGTGTTCCATCACGATGTTCAAGGCCTCATCGAGGGAGGAGGTCCAGGTGTCCAGTTGCCCCAACCGCAGCCGGCGCTGGATTTTTTCGGGGTTGATTTCCACGATGAGGCCCACGCCCTCGTTCATGGTGATGGCCAGGGGCTGGGCCCCGCCCATTTCGCCCAAGCCCGCGGTGAGGACCCAACGGCCGCGCAGGGTGCCCCCGAAATGCTGGCGCGCACACTCCGCCAGCGTTTCGTACGTCCCCTGCAAAATCCCCTGCGTACCGATGTAGATCCAGCTCCCCGCCGTCATCTGCCCGTACATGGTCAGCCCCAGCCGCTCCAACTCGCGGAACTTGTCCCAGGTGGCCCACTCCGGCACGAGCATGGCGTTGGAGATCACCACCCGGGGGGCATCTTCGTGGGTGCGGAAGATGGCCACAGCCCGGCCGGATTGCACCGCCAGCGTCTCGTCGTTCTCCAGCTCCTGCAGCGAGCGCACGATGAGGTCGAAGTCTTCCCACGAGCGGGCGGCCTTGCCTGTGCCGCCGTAGACGATGAGGTGGGCCGGATCGCCGGCCACCTCGGGGTCAAGGTTGTTCATCAGCATCCGCAGGGCGGCCTCCTGCAACCACCCCTTGCAGGAAATCGTCGTTCCCCGCGGGGCCCGCACCGTTCGCACACCTGTGATCTCAGCCATCTCCACCCTCCACAATCGATCTTAGGGCCAAAGCTTGGCGGCGTAAAGTCCCATTCGCCTGGCGAGACCGGAAACGGTACAATGCGGTCACTTTGCAAAGGAGGTCGTGTATGAAACGTTGGCTTTTGGTTGTGATGGGGCTGGTCGCCGGAGTGGCAAGCGCATGGGCCCAACCGGTTCCACGCCTGGGCGTAGGGGGCAGCTTCAACGTCACGTTGGGCACACCGATGGTGGACTTCTTCTACGAAATCCCCAGCGGGGAGAACGCGGCCATTCGGTTTGGGGCGGGGATTCTTGCCGTGGTGCAGGGCGCTGCGGCGGTAAGCCTGGACGCTTCCTACCTCCTGATGCCCAAGGTGGAGGGACTGCAGCCGTACTTCGGCGGTGGGGTCGGGGCGTTGGTGGCCCTGGGCGCCGGTGTGGCCGAGGGCAACCTCGCCGTCAACGGGCTGGCCGGCGTGTACTGGCCGTTGGCCCCCACGTTTGGCTTGTACGGGCAAGTGCGCCTGCTGGGCGTGGTGGACTTGGCCACGCTGGGCTTTGTGGCCCTCGTTATGCCCGGCGTGGGGCTGTTCGTGGTCTTCTAAGCTGCGTGCAAAGCGAACATCAGGGGCTGGAGGGAATCCAGCCCCTTTTCTTTTGCCCGCGGGTCTTGCGTCCTTGGGGCGGCGCTGGCTTCCGGGTACCGTGGCGAGGATGAAAGCCGTCTGGATTTCGGTTTTGGTGTTGGCGGTGGTGTTGGGCGTGGCCTGGATGGCCACGCACGAGCTTTGGGGGCGCTCGAAGTTGGGCGATTACCCGCGGCTGTGGAGGGCACGGGATGGGCTTCCCGCCACTTTGCAGGAGTTGGAAGCGTTGGCCATGCGGGAGGATGGTGTGGGCTGGCAGGCCCGGGTGCTGTTGGGTCGCTATTATGCTTCCCAAGGGGCATTTGCCGCAGCCGCCACGCACTTCCGCATCGCCTTGGCTTTGCGTGCGACCTCCAGCCTGCGCGAGGAGCTGGCCCGGGCGCTGGAGGCCGCAGGCCAGGGGGAGGAAGCCCTGGCCGAGTGGAGCAAGCTCTTGCCCAAGGCCGAGGCCATTGAGGCCGTCCTCCGCTTGGAGAGGGACCCTGTCCAGGCCGCGCGGATGCTCGTCCAAGGGGGGGCCCCCGCCCAAGCCCTGGCTGTGCTGGCGGGGGTGAAGGGCTCCCCAGCGGCCCTGGAGCGGGCCCGGGCCTTGGTCGCCCTCGGCCGACGGGCCGAAGCCGTCCAGGAGTTTCAAACCTACCTCGCCGCCTCCCCCCACGACCCCATGGCCCAGCTGGAACTCGGAAAAGTGTGGGAGCGGATGGGCGAGCAGGAGAAGGCTTTGCAGGCCTACCAGGCCGCTGGAGCCCTCGGCGCGTACAACGCGGGCTTCCTTTTGGAATCCTTGGGAAGGACCGCGGAGGCCATCGCCGCTTACATGGAATCCCCAGAGCCGGAGGCCCGCTGGCGGGCCGCTCGTCTGCTCGAAGAGCGCGGGCAGGAAAACCAGGCGCTCGGCCTGTACCGAGAGCTTGCGTCATCCTCCCACCGCGTGGCGGACGATGCCGCCCTGCGGGCGTACTTGATCCTCACCCGGCGTGGGGAGCCCCACGGGGCCGCCCCGTTTGAGAAAAACTTGCCGCCGGCGTTTCTGTGGCTGTTGGGCCGCGGAGAAGCCCTTGCGCCCACAGGTGTAGCGCCAAACCCGCTTTTCGTCTCCAGCCGGTCCGTGGAAGTGGCGCAAGCCCTTGTTGAGGTGCTTCCTCCCAGCGAAGGCCCTTCTTGGGCGCGGGCCGAGCTGGACCTCGCCCTGCGGAAAGCCAGCCCCACCGAGAAGTTGGCTATTGGCGAATGGTACGCCGCTCAAGGGGATTTCAACGCCGCCTTTCGCCTCGGAGTGCCCTTGCTGGCCCAACTGCCTTGCCGCCGAACCTACGCCCTGGCTTACCCACGGGCCTACGAGGCCACGGTACGCCAATGGGCTGAGGCCTACGGCGTGGACCCTTGTTTGGTTTGGGCGGTGATGCGCGAGGAAAGCGCGTTTTCGCCCACCGCGGTCTCTTCCTCGGACGCCCGCGGCCTCATGCAGCTCCTTCCCTCCACCGCACGGTGGATCGCCGAGGACATGCTGCACATCCCGTACCGTGAGGCCGACCTGTGGAACCCCGAGTCCAACATCCGCCTGGGCACATGGTACTTGGCGTACCTCCTGCGGCAGTTTGACGGCGACGTGGCGCGGGCTGTGGCTGCGTACAACGGTGGTCCAGGGAACCTGCGGCGCTGGACGGCCCACGGTGTCCCTGGGCCGGCCGACCTGCCCGCCCTGCTGCGATCCCCGGAGACGCGGGAGTACTTGGTGAAAGTGCTGAACGCTTGGCTGGTGTACCGCTGGCTCTACGCCGGGTCCCCGGCCGGCTAGAATCGCCTCGCATGCCGGAGCGGCGCAGGGTGCAAACGAAGCTGGGGTTAGCTTTGAGCTTGGGGGTCGTCCTTTGTGGGGCCGAGGTGTTGGGCGGGCTTTTCACGGGAAGCCTTGCCCTGGTTTCGGACGCGGCTCATGTGTTCCTCCACGTGGTGGCCCTGGGCCTTTCCTACGTGGCGTTGCGGCTGGCCAGCCGGCCCCCCAACCCCCGCTACACCTATGGTTACCACCGTCTGCAGGTGCTGGCGGCATTGGCCAACGGCGGGATGCTGGTGGCCTTGGCCCTGGGCATTTTCCGCGAGGCGTGGAGCCGGCTTTGGGAGCCTGCGCCCATTTTGGCGGGCCCAATGCTGGGGATCGCTGCGGCAGGACTCGGGGCCAACTTGGTGATGGCCTGGCTGCTTCACCAACATGACCACGACGATATCAACTTGCGTAGCGCCTTCCTCCATCTCCTCGGGGACATTCTGGGCTCCATCGGAGCGATCACCGCCGGTGTGGTCATCCTGTTCACGGGTTGGACCCCCATGGACGCCGTGGTGAGCTTCTCCATCGGGGCGTTGATCTTCGCCAGCGCCGCCTGGATCTTGAAAAGATCGGTGCACATCCTGGCCGAAGGCGTGCCCGAAGGCTTAAGCGCCACCCAAGTGCAAAAGGCCATGAGCCAAGTTCCTGGCGTTTCCGAAGTGCACGACCTGCACGTGTGGACACTGGGACCGGGTTACGTGGCCCTCAGTGCCCACGTGGTATTGGCCGACCAGGCCCTGAGCACCACCGAAACCGTGATGCGCGCCCTCAAAGGAATGCTCAGCACCCAGTTCGGCATTCACCACACCACGATCCAATTCGAATGCAGGAATTGCCAAGGGGACGTGAGCTGTCCCGGGCCGGTCTGCCCCGTGCCCGCTGACCCCGCCCACCGCGACCCTGCCTAACCGCGGCGTGGGCCCAACAGCCGCTCCGTAATCCAAGAGCTGCGCACGTCGTGCACCAGTCGGTACGCGGGCTGGTACAGGCGCTGAAACTTCGGCGAGTGATGGGGAACCTCGCCTCGTTGGATCAAGCGTTCCACAGTTTGGAGGTCCTGTGCGTCCCAGGGCAAGCGGCCTCTATGGGCCAGGACCTGCAGTTCTTTCCACAGCTGCAGAAGTTCTTCGCGCGCGCCGTTTTTGGCAGGCTGGGCGAGCAGGTGTTCCACCAAGGCGTGCGGTTCCCAGCCCCGCGCTTTGGCCCCGCGCAGGTGTAAACGCGCTGTGCGCCAGTCCAAGCTCACCGGGTCGAACAGCGGCTCGCCCGGGAGTGGGCCCCCAAGCCGCGCCCACTCCTGCAGAAAATCCTCCCGGAATTTTTGGGGATCCTTGAGCAGGTGGTCCATGCCCATAACCCCCTGGTATAAGAGTTTGGCCACGTCCTCGACGCCGAGTTCAGGATAGTACTTCAGGTGCCAGCGCAGCAGGCGCTCCAACTCCTCGGCCAGCATGCTACTCCCCAAGCGCGGGCAGAACCTCCTGCAGGGCCTGCACAAGCCTCTCCACGTCAGCCCACGTGTTGTAGCCTTGGATGGAGAGGCGCAAAAGGACACGGCCGTTCCAGGCGATGAGGGGGGCTTCGACCCCAAATCGGGTCCACAGGGTTTTCTGCACGGCCTTGCGGTCGCAGTGGGGGAACAAAAAAGCGGCCATTTGCGGGGCACCGAGCTCCGCTCGTTCGGCCACGGGCTGGAGTCCCAGGGCGTTCAACGCTTGGCGGGCTTCCCCCAGCAGGGCTTGGCATTGGGCAATCACCCGCGGCCAGTTGTGGGCCTTCCAGAACTCGATGGCCGCGCTTACGGCGAGGTAGGCGGAGATGTCCCGTGTCCCTTGCCATTCGTGTTCATCGACGAACGGAGCTTCCCCAGGGCGTTCCCGGATCTCCGCGCCCCAGGAGATGGCAAGAGGCTTGAGCAAGGGCTGGACCTCAGGGCGGGCGTGGAGGAACGCCGCCCCCTTGGGGGCCATGAGCCACTTGTGCGCGTTGCCCACGTAAAAATCAGCCCCCAGGGCTTCCAGGGCGAGCGGGATTTGCCCGGGCGCGTGAGCACCGTCAATCACGGTCATGATCCCGCGCTCCTTCGCCCAGCGCACAAGCCCTTCCACCGGGAAAAGCAAGGCTGTGGGCGAGGTGATGTGGCTGAGGCTGAGCACCCGAGTGCGGGAACTGGCCCAGGCTTTCACGGCTTGCGCGATATCTTGGGTGGAGCGCACAGGGACGGGGATTTGTGCCCGAACGTACCGCGCTCCTTTTTCGGCGCAGATTTGGCTCCACATGCGGTCCACGGCCCCGTACTCGTGATCGGTGCTCAGCACTTCATCGCCGGGGGCAAGGGGCAGCGAGCGGGCCACCGTGTTCATCGCTGTGGTGGCGTTGGGCATGAACACGAGGTTAGGCGGATCCGCGCCGAGAAAATGGGCGAGATCAGCTCGGGCCTGGGCCATCAGCGCCTCAAAGCGGCGGCCTAAGAACTCCACCGGTTCCCGCTCCAATTCCCGCTGCCAAGCCTGGTAGGCGGCGAACACCGGCTGGGGGCAAGCGCCAAACGAACCGTGGTTGAGAAACGCGATGTCCGGGCGCAGCAGGAACAGCTTGCGGAGCTCGCTTGCTTCCCTCACCCTGGTCCCCCGCTATTTCTTTAAGCGCCGGCCGCGGGCCAAATGGGCCAAGGGATGCACCACCTTCCCCAGGCCAGGATGGGTGAGCACGATGGCCCCGAACCGGCACGCCTCATGGCAGCACATGCACCGCACACAGATGGCGGGGCTGATCCGCGCCTTGCCCTCAAACATGTGCGCTGCTCCGGTGGGGCACATCTCCACGCACGCCCGGCAGGCCACACACTTCTTGCGGTTGACCATAGGCTGGACCACAAGCTGGCGGGCGACGAAGCGCGTAAGCGCGCGCGGGAAAAAGCCCACGATCTCCCCAGCCGGCAAACTGGGCAGGCGGAAGTGGGTTGCCCGTACTGCGGAGAGGGGTTCGCCCACCACGTCGATGTGCGTCAAATCCCCTTGCCCCAAACCGCGTCGGTGGGCCTCGGCTGTGGTGCCCAACTTGAGGGGGTCCAAGCCTACGATATGACTGGCTACGGCGTCGACAGCCACCGCATCGGTGCTGGCCAGGATCAGCCCCAAGGGCCGCACCACCCCATCCGCTGGGCCCGCGCCTTCCATGGCTTCGATAGCGTCCATGATCGTCAAACGGGGTTGGGTCACCGAGAAGATGTCCACCAGGACTTGGCTGAACTCGTGGGGGTCGTTGTATTGGCCGTGGAAGTTCACCCGCAGCCCGCGAGGAATTGTGCCGTACATGTTTTTGATCGCGCCGGTGAGCACGGTGAGGGAGTGCGTTTTCAGCTTGGGGAGGTTGACCACAACGTCGGCTTCCCGCAGGGCTTTGCCCACAAACACCTCCCGCAGGCGGGCCCCGGAACACGTCACACGTACGAAGCCCTCTTCCCGTAAATTGACCAACTGAACGCCCATCCGCGTGCACAGGTCCCGATAGCCGGAAATTTCGAACGGATCTTCATCGTGGTTGGCATAGACATCGTCGCCCACCCCGATGTGGGGTGTGCGTGTCAGCAGAAGTTTGAGCACCGCTTCGGTGAAGCGGGGGTGGGTGACGATGCCCCGCTCGGGTGGAGAAGGTGGGGACAGGTGGTTGATTTTCACGAACACCCGCGCCCCGCGGGGGATGAGCTGCTCCAGGCCGCCGAGGAGGTCCAGGGCCTGGGTCACGGCCCCTTCGGCTTGGGCGTAGGTGGGGGCCCGTACCACGGCCACTTTGCTGCGCACGGGATCCATCTCCGCCTCCATAAACCCAGTATGCCTGCTCTTCCTGGGGAAGGCAAAGTGGGCACTGTTTCTTGTGCGCCGGAGTATAATGACCTCCATGCCGGGGGCGCTGAGCACGCCCGTTCTTCGGGTGCATAACCTACGCAAAGTTTACGGTTCGGTGCGCGCTGTGGACGGCGTGTCCTTTTCTGTAGCTGCACAGACGGTGTTCACCCTTCTCGGCCCCAACGGGGCGGGGAAGACCACAACCCTGGAAATCCTGGAGGGATTGCGGGAGCCGGATTCGGGAGAGATCGAGCTTTTTGGGCAGCGGGTGCGCAAGGTGACACCACAACTTAAGCAGCGCATGGGGGTCCTCCTTCAGGAAGGGGGCTTTGAGCCTTACCTCAAGGTGCAGGAGGTGGTGGAGCTTTTTGCTTCGTTTTTCCCCCGGCCGCGGCCGGTGCGGGAAGTGCTGCAGTACGTGGAGCTTGAGGACAAGGCCCGGGCCCAAGTGCGGCACCTCTCCGGCGGGCAAAAACACCGCCTGGCCCTGGCCGTGGCCCTCATCAACGATCCCGAGCTTTTGTTCCTCGACGAGCCCACCACGGGCTTGGACCCCCAAGCCCGCCACAAGGTGTGGACCATCGTGGAAAACCTCAAGGCCCGTGGGAAAACCGTGGTGCTCACCACCCACTACATGGAGGAAGCGGAGGCTCTTTCGGATTGGGTGGTCATTTTGGACCACGGGAAGGTCATCGCCGAGGGCACGCCGCGGGACCTCACCGCCCGCCTGGGGCAGGAAACGTTTGTGGAGTTTGAAGCGGCCCATTTGGCGCCGACCGCGCTTGAGGAACTGCAGACCCAGTTTTCTGCGCGCTGTGAGGGCAACGGGGTGACCCTCAGCACCCACGACCTGGTGGGCACGATGGACCGGCTTGTGCGTTGGTCCCGTCAGTACGGCGTGGAGCTCAAAAACGTGGTGGTGCGCCAGCCCAACCTGGAGGATGTCTTCCTGGCCCTCACCGGCCGCCGCCTGCGCGAATGAATCCCACCCTTGCTTTGGCCTGGGCCCAAGTGAAGCTCACCCTCCGCGAGAAGGAAACCCTGTTTTGGTTTGTGCTTTTTCCCCTGCTGCTTCTGTCGCTGTTGAACCTCGTGTTCGGCCGGTTGGGCCAAGAGGGCGCCATGAACTTCACCGTGGCCTTCCTCAACGAAGACCAAGCTGGACCTGAAGGCATGGGCACGTTGATCGAGCAGATGTTTGCGGCCCTGGCCGTACCCAGCGAAGAGGGCAAGGAACCCTTGTTTACCTTGAGGAAGCCCCACGGTGAAGCGAACGCGGAATTTTTGGCCCAGGCTCAGGAGGCGGCCCGCCTGGGGCGAATCCACGCTGTCGTGCGCATTCCTCCCGATTTTACCGCCCGCCTGCAATCCGCCCTGGCCGGTTCCTCGCCTTCTGGGCCTGTGGTTTGGGTGGAGGTCTACTACCGTAAAGGGGACGCGGCCGCCAGCATGGCCGCCGGTATTGTGGAGCAAGTCCTCAAAGGAGCGAATTGGGCGCTCAGCGCCCATTGGGGGATGTACCGCCAGGAGCTGGAAGTGCCCTTTTCCATCGCGTGGGCCGGAGGGGGGCGGGCATCCGTGCGCTACGCCGACTACATCCTGCCCGGCCTTGTGCTGATGGGATTTTTTGTGGGCGGGTTGTTTGGCGTGCCCGGCTCCATTTTGTTCGCCCGGGATTACAAGATCCTGCGGCGGTACTGGGTTACACCGGTGCGCGTGCCCCAATACTTGGGGGGGTTCGTGCTGAGTTACGCGGTGCTGTGTACTGTTCAGGCCGTGCTCCTGGTCGGGGTGGGGCGGTGGGGGTTCGGGGCCCAGGTGAACTTCCTGCGGCCGGCCGCTTTGGGGTACTTGGTGCTGGCGGCGAGCACCTCGCTCTCCTTTGGCTTTTTGGTGGCCACGCTGGCCAAGACAGCCCAAGCAGGGATGGCCTTGGCCAACATCCTCAACATGCCCATGATGTTTTTGAGCTCCCTGTTTTTCCCCGTGGCGGATTTGCCGTGGGCCTTGCAGGTGATCGTGAGCCTCAACCCGCTCAGCTACCTTGCCGATGGCTTGCGGTCTGCGCTTGGCCTCGGCCAGCCCGTGTATCCCGTCTTGGCCGGCGTTTTGGTGCCCCTGGCGTGGTGTGCGGCTGGTGTGGGGATCAGCGCCTGGCGGTTTCGCTGGGATGTGGAGCGATGAGGGCGTGGAAGGCGCTTTTGAAGACACAGCTTGTCCTCCTTTGGCGCGAGCCGTGGACGCTCATCTTCACCCTCCTTTTCCCCGTCCTGTTCGTGTTGGTGTTTGGGTTTGTGTGGGGGGGAGGCGGGGACCCGGGTGGGGAGCGGCCGACCCGCGTGGGGTTGGTTGTCGTTTCGCAAGCCGAGCAGGCGCTTTTGCGGGAGGTGTTGGGCCGGGTAGGTGGCCTTAGAGTGCAAAATTACCCGGACCGAGCCAAGCTGGAACAGGATCTCATCCGCCGGCAGCTGGACCTCGGCCTGGTGTGGGACGGACGCCAGCTGGAGTTTGTGCTTGACCCCGCGCGCGTCCAGGAGAACTACGCGCTGGAGTCGTTGGCCCAAGCCTTGGCTGGGGAATTCAACTTTGCCCGCCAGGGCCTGACCCCTTGGATCGAGGTGCGGCGGGTGTACGTGGGGCGGGCCGGGACGACGGGGTGGTTCAACATGATCATCCCCGGGGTCATGGCCTTTTCCATGTTTTCGGCAGGGCTGTACGCCGTAGCAGGGCGGATCACGTACATGAAGGAGCGGCGGCTTTTGGACCGCATGCTGGCCACGCCGATGCCGCCGGCGGCCCTCCTGGCCAGCATCGCCATCTCCCGCTTGGTGTTTGCGCTCTTCTCCACCTGGGTCACCTTGGCCTTGGCGATGGCCTTGTTTCGCGTTTACTTTGAGGTCCATTGGGCGCTGTACGTGCTGCTGGTCGTGGTGGGCACGTTGGGGGCCATGGCGTTGGGCACAGGGATTGCCCTGTTTGTGCGCCGGCCCGGAAGCGCCAGCGTGGTGGCTAGCATCCTCGCCCAGCTCATGCTGTTCCTCTCCGGTGTGTACATCCCTGTGGAGCTCATGCCCAAGTTCCTGCGCACCCTCAGCCGGCTCTTTCCGCTCACGTACCTGGTGGAGGGGATGCGGTACGCCACGGGCCTGGTGGACATGACCGCGGGCGCCTTTGCCGCCATTGTGCTGGGGTTTTCCGCTCTGGCCGTGGTGTTGTTCCCCGTGTTGGGACGGTACATCGTGACGCCGAGCCGCCGATAAACCGCCTTGCGATCGCAGCCTCAACGGGACAGACGTCCGCTGGAGCCCCGGGTCTTGGGGTATGATTGGCATGTTGGAGGTGATCTGCATGGAGGAAATCCGCATTGGGAAGGTGACGCACTTCTTCAGCCGGATTGGGGTAGCTGTGGTCGCCCTGACCGACCCCCTTAAGGTGGGCGACACCATCCGCTTTAAGGGCCAGACCACCAATTTCACCCAGCGGGTGGAATCCATGCAGGTGGAGCACAAGGCCATCCTTGAGGCCAAACCCGGGGATCAGGTGGCCATCCAGGTGGCCGGCAAGGTCCGCGAAGGCGACGCGGTGTACAAAGTCCTGCCTTAGGCGCGCTTCGCCCAGTTTTGGCCGCCTCTTCCGCCGGTCCGTACAATGCCCCTGTGCGGGTGTTAAGTGTTGGGTGGGATATCACCGGCCCGGGCATTGTCCAGGCCGAGTTCTTCTCCGCCGAGTCCCTGGCCAGCTACGATGCCGTGCTGATCGATCCCGAGCCGCTCCCCGACCTTTGGCGCGGCCACGCCCTTTTGGAGCCCGATGGTCAGTGGCGGATCTACCCCGGAAGGGACCATGGGCTAAGCCGAGCACTGGAGAACCTGTTCCTCACCCGCCGGCAGGAGTTGGAGGATTTGCTCACGCGGGGTGGGGGTGTGGTGGTGGTGCGGGTGCGCGGTCCGGGCGAAGGTGTGGAAATTGCCGGCAACCCGCCGCGGCGCCTCGGCCGCTATGATTTCCTTCCCCGCGTTTCATTGACGGCTCAACCCCACCACTTGAACTTGCCCCAGGGCCTGCGCTTCCTTCCCCGCCGGGGCCGGGATGTGGTCTCCCTCGACCGCACGAGCCCTTTTTACCCGTACCTCGCTCGGTTTGCCGATTTGGGTTACGAGGCGTTTCTTGCATCCACGTGGGGAGCTCCGCTGGGTGCGTTTGGCCGCGTGTTGGCCCAAAACAAGGTGGGCGATGTGCTGGGCCTTCAGCTTCCCATCGGCCAAGGGCAGCTCGTGTTTCTTCCCTCGTTGGCAGGGGCCAACCCCGCTGAGGCCGGGAGTCTGCTTGTCCCGGCCTTGGCCGCTTTGCTCTCCGCCCCATTGGGCGAAGGGGCGCCCGATTGGCTCGCCCACTATCCCCTTCCTGGCGAAGCCAAACTCCAGCAGACTTGGGAAGAGCTTCGCGCGCAAAAAGAGCGTTTAGAGCGCCAAGAGGAGGAGCTCGGACGGGCTTTAAGCGGCTACGACGCCCTGCGCGGCCTGTTGTTCCCCCGTGGGGTGCAGGGGCTCCTCCAGGCCGCCCAGGCCGCGCTGGAGAAGCTGGGTTTTTCTTGCAAAGAGGCCGGTCCAGCCCTTTTGCGCGCGGAGGCTGCGGAGGGCGAGATGCTCTTGCGCGTAGCCCTTGCGCCCTTTGAACCCGTGGGCCCTGAAGAGCACCGTGCGCTTCTGCTGGAAGTGGATCGGCTGCGGACCGAACAGCGGCGCGACGTGAAGGGCGTGTTGCTGGGCGTGACCGAGCCCCGCTTGGACCCGCGCCGCAGGGGCTGGACCTGGACGGAAGCCGTGCGCCGTGGGGCCCACGAGCACCGCTTCGCCCTTGTGAGCGGCACCGAGCTTTTCTTTGCCGTGGCTGCGGTGATGGAAGGCGCTGATGCAGCTCGGGTTCGGTCCAGCCTGCTGCAAGCGGAAGGGGAGTGGAAGTGGAAGGACTAATCCAGGGTTTGGTCCTGGCCATGGTCCTCTTCCCGGCGGTGGCTTGGGGGAGCCTGGTGTACGCCCGCTGCGCGCGGTGGGGCCAGCACGTCCGCCCCGAGGGTCCTGCGCGGCACCGCGGAAAGGAGGGCCTCCCCACGATGGGGGGTGTCGTCCCGTTGGCGGCCCTGGCCGCTGGGCTGGGCCTTCTTGCCCTGTGGAACAGGGCTTTCCCTTGGACATGGCGGTTCATCTTGGCCTCCACAGGGGCTGGAGCGGCGGTGGGACTCCTTGACGACCTGCGTTCTCAACGCCGCGGCACCTCCGTGGGCTTTTTCCCGCATCAAACCCTTCTTGTGCAATGCATCCTCGGGGGCCTTCTTTGTCTCCTCGCTGCGGGGGGGGAGCCGCCCCTCCGTGTGCCGTTTTCCTCGCTTTCCATCCCAATGACCGCTATCCCCACGTGGGCCTGGGTGGTGTTGCTCATCGTGGCCTTTGTGAGCACGGTCAACGCGGTGAACTTGGCCGATGGTTTGGACGGCCTGGCTTCGGGATGTTGGATCCTGGCTCTGTGGGGTTTCGCTCCGCTGTGGATGGGGTTCTCGGAGCTTTCCGCGTTGACCTTGGCGGCCATTGGTGCTGGAATGGGTTTCCTGTGGGCCAATGCGCATCCCGCGCGCGTGATCCTGGGCAACGTGGGCTCCATGGGCCTGGGTGGCTTTCTGTTCGGCTTGGCCTGGGCCAGCGGGGGGGTGTTCGTGCTCCCCTTGGTGGGCGGTGTGTTCGTAGCCGAAGCCCTGTCCGTGCTTGTCCAGGTGGCCAGTTACAAGTTGCGCCGGAAGCGGGTGTTCAAGATGTCCCCCTTGCACCACCACCTCGAAGAAGGGGAAGTTTCTTGGCCCTACGACCTTCCCAGCCCGCGTTGGCCCGAACCCCAGGTGGTGGTGCGCCTTTGGCTTGGGGCTGCAGGGTGCGCACTGTTGGGTGCGCTGGCGATCCTTGGGCCTTAGCCCTTATTTGAAGGCCTGCTCAAACGCCAACGCACAGGACAGGAGTTTCCCCTCGGAGAGCCGGGGGCCGATGAGTTGCAGTCCAAAGGGCAAACCGTCCACCTTGCCGCCGGGGATGGAGATGGCAGGGAGCGCGGCCAAAGCGGAAGGAAGTGTGAACACATCGGAGAGGTACATGGCCAAGGGATCAGCCTTTTCACCTAGGCGGAACGCCGGTGTGGGCGAAGTCGGCCCCAAAATGAAGTCCACTTCGCGGAAGGCGCGTGCGAATTCCTCGGCGATGAGCGTCCGCACCCGCTGGGCTTTCCCGTAGTAGCGGTCGAAAAAGCCCGCGGAGAGGGCGAACGTCCCCAGCATGATCCGCCGCTTGACCTCCGGCCCAAAGCCCAACGTGCGGCTGGTGGCGATCATCTCCCCCACGCCCTGGCCCGGACCGCGCAGGGTGTAGCGCACCCCGTCGTAACGGGCCAAGTTGGCCGACGCCTCGGCCGAAGCCACCAAATAGTAGGCGGGCAGCGCGTACTCCGTCAGAGGCAGGGAGATCTCGCGCACCTCGGCCCCCAGCTCCTCCGCCACCGTGTTCCACTTCTCCACCAGGGCCAAGGCCTCGCGCCCCAGTTCGGAAGGCACGTATTCCTTGGGCAGGCCCAGCTTGACCCCCTGCAAGTGGGGGCGAAGCTCCCGCACGTAGTCCTGCCGCGGGATGCGCAGGCTTGTGGAATCGCAGGGATTATGGCCGGCGATCACCGAAAGCAAGAGGGCGGCATCGCGCACATCACGGGTGATGGGGCCAATGGTGTCCAGCGACGAGGCGAACGAAACGAGCCCGAATCGGGACACAAGCCCATAGGTGGGGCGGAGGCCCACCACCCCGCACAGGGCCGCGGGCTGGCGCACCGATCCTCCCGTATCGCTTCCCAACGCGGCCAGAGCTATTCCAGCGGCCACGGCCGCGGCTGAACCGCCCGACGACCCCCCCGGCACACGGTCCAGGTCCCACGGGTTGCGCGTGGGGCCAAACGCCGAATGCTCGGTGGACGACCCCATGGCGAACTCGTCCAAATTCGTGCTTCCCCCCACAACCCCGCCAGCTTCTTTCCAGCGCCGCACGGCCGTGGCCTCGTACGGGGAGCGGTACTTCGCCAACAGTTTAGACCCGCACGTGGTGGGAAACTCAAGCGTGCAGATGTTGCTTTTCACCGCAAGGGGCAATCCCCTAAGGGGGCGTTCCTCTTGCCCGCGGGCGGCCTGGAGCAGTTGTTCACCGCGGGCCCAAGCCAAGTACGCGTGCACCTGAGGTTCGCGCGCCTCGATGGCCGCCTGCAGATCCGCCAAAACGTCGGAAAGCGAAATTTCTTCGGCGGCCAGGAGGGCCAAAAGCTCGTGCAGGGGCCGCTCATTAAGCCCCATGGGGCCTCCACACAGGATGGGCGTAGCAATAAAGGCATCCGCTCGGGCAGCGCAGGGTGTACGAGCCGATGTCCACGCTCTGCGTGCACAAGCAGGCTGGGCGCTGGCCGCGATCTTTGCTCATCGGTGCGGGGACTTTAGCGGGGTGAAGCTCGGTCAGCAACCTTCCGTCGATGCAAGCGGCGCGAGGGACACCCCACACTTCCCAAGAAGGATCGGCGCAGGCGCGGAGTTCAACCCCGTAGATTTGGGCCAAATCACGCAGAAGCTGCGCGGCGGCTTTCCGCTCGGCCCACGTGGGGACGTGCCATGCCGCGCTGCGGCGACGCACCTTAGGGTACAAGGTCACAAAGCTTACGCGGACGTCATGGACGCCGGAGCGTCGGCACGCTTGGAACACGGCCTCGGCTTGGTCGAGGTTGCTCCGCACCTCATCTTCTTCCTGCCAGTGCACGACAGGGTCAAAGCGCACGACCACGCGGCGCGGGTCTCCGCACAGGTCCACCAGCTTGGGCAGCTGGGCCAGGGCCTGGGCGGGCTTGGGGACATGCGGTTCCAGCCAGGTACCGCCCAACCCGGTGACCGTGAAGTGGCAGAACAAGGGATAGGGGCGCAGGAGTTTCTTGATGTGGGCACTTTGCAAAAGCGGGGAAAAATCCTTGGACCACAGGACCAAGGTGTGCACGGCATCCGGGTGGAGGGGGACGGTGCGCGCGGGGCCAAAGGGTGGCTGCACCACGGCGTGGCCTTTCCTGAGGGCGGCCGCCAGCCAGGAAGAGCACCAGCGGGGAATGTCCGTCCGCCTTGAGGCGGAGATGACCTGCGGGTGCATGGAGGGTTGGTGCCGGGGGTGGGAGTTGAACCCACAAGGGGAGTGGATACCCCACTGGATCCTGAGTCCAGCGCGTCTGCCAATTCCGCCACCCCGGCGGCGGTTCAAATTCTATGGCCCGCGGGGGCGGCGTCAAGATTTGACGAGCCGTGGGGTTGGTCGGTACACTGGGCCCTTGGGTGAGGGGGATGGTTGAGCTGAAAGATTTCCGCGTGTTTGCGGACCTCAAGGGCGAGGACCTCAAGAAGCTGGAGGCCCTCATCCGCAAGATTTCGTATGGTGAGGAGGAGCTCCTGTTCATGGAGGGCGCTCCCGCCTTCGGCTTTTACCTCGTGTTCTCCGGGGCCGTCAAGCTCGTCAAACGCAGTTTCCAAGGCAAGTCGCAGATTTTGAAGATCGTGGGCCCGGGGGGCATGGTGGGCGAGACCACCCTGTTCGACAAAGGACTGCACAACGCCTACGCCAAAACGCTCATCCCCTCCGTGGTGGGATTCATCGAGCGCGGGGACTTCTTTTACTTTTTGGAGCACCACCCCAAGGTGATCTTCCGCTTCTTCGAGTACATGTCCCAGGAGCTCAAGGCCTTCCAGAACAAGCTGGCCGAGCGGTCGTACGCCTCTTCCAAGGAGCGTTTGGCCCGCCTCATTATGGCGCTTGATCGTTTGGGCTTGGAGCTTTCCCGCTCGGAGTTGGCGGAAATGGCGGGCGTGTCCTCCAAAACGGCCATCCGCACCCTGGGAGAACTGGAGTCTCGCGGGATCATTGCCATCCAAAACCGTCGCATTGTGGTGCTTAAAGAAGACTACATCCGCCGCTTGATCGAGCCTTTTGCCGTTTCGGTGGACGAGGCGGTCATCATCTAAACTCCCGGCAAAGGGAGGACCGATGTCCTTGGCGGGGGCTTCCCCTCGGTGCATATTCCCTCCGATGGCGGTGGAGAAGAGGAAGAGAAGGATACGTCTGTGGGTGTGCATAGGGGCCTTTGTGCTCGCCGCGGCTGGTTTGTGGGGCACCCTACTTCCCTGGGGCTCGCCGCGGTCGCTGGAGCTTGTGCTTTTGGGCGCGGCGGTGCCCCTCTTCCTCAGCTCCCTTTTGCTGAGCGTGCGGGGCGCGGTGGCCGGGCTTCTTGGGGCAGTGTTGCTGGTTCTACCCGGCGTTTTGGCCGGTGGGGTTGGGGAGGCCCCACCGGGGGCTTGGGGCGTGGCCGCCCTGCTTTTGGTGGGCGTGGCCCTGGTGGGCCGCGGTCTGGGGTTCTTGTGGGAGCACCGCGCGCGGCAAGAGGAGATCCGGGAAAAGCTCGAACAGTGCTATGGCCATGACCTGTTCGACAATTCCCTCAACATCATCCACGTCATCAGCGATCGGGGCAATGTGAGCCGGCGCAACCGCCGCTCCAAGGAGCTGTTGGGTTGGCCCCACCGCGAGGCCTTGCAAATTTCCGAATACGTGCATCCCGAAGATGTGGACCGGTTTCGGGACCTTCTCAAAACCTTGTTCGAGCGCGGCGAGGTGCGGGGAGAACTCCTGCGGTTTGTGTCGGAGGGGAAGCGGGTGGTGGGGGTGGAAATCAACGCCCGCCGGGTTACTCCCGGCGTAGCCGTCCTGGAAGCGCAAGACCGCTCGGAGGTCCAAGCCCTGGAGCAGAAACTGCGGGAGCAGGAGGCCCGCTACCGCTTCCTCATCGAGGAGGGCATCGACACCATGGACCTTGGGGTGATGTTGTGGGATGAGAGCCGGCACTTGCTATGGGCCAACCGGGCCATCGAGGTCTTCTTCCACGTGCACCGCGAGGACCTGGTGGGGCTGCCCGTGGACCGCGTGGCTGAGAAGCTGGCTCACAGTTTGGAGAAGCCCGAAGAGTACGTGCACTTGGTGCGGCAGGCTTATCGATTGGGGCAACCTGTAGACAACCACGTTTTGCGCACAGTGGCGGCCTCTGGACAGCCGGAGCGGGTCATCCAGTTCCGTTCCATCCCCATCGTCACCGAGCGCTACCGGGGCGGGCGCGTGGACTACTACGCCGACATCACGCAGCTCAAGGCCTTGGAAGAGGAGTTGCGCAAGGAGAAAGCGCTGCTCAACGAAGTCAACGAGAAGCTAAAAGAGTTCAATTGGGCGGTTTCCCACGACTTGAGAAAGCCCGCGCGCACAGCGTTGGGTTACCTGCGCGACGTTTTAGCCAACTACAACGGCCAGTTACCCCCGGCGGTGCGGTCCGATCTGGAGGTGGCGTGTGGTCGGCTGGAGCGCATGGAAGTGCTCATCGACGAACTTTTGCGGTTCAGCCAAATTCGCGTGGACCCCGCCCAGTTTGAACCTGTGGACCTCAACAAGCTGTTGGCCGAAGTGCGGGAGGACCTTGGACCGGTGTTGCAAGGGGTCCATCTGCGGATCAGCCCCGATTTGCCCACGGTGTGGGGCATTCCCAGCCTGCTGGGCGAGGTGTTCCAGAACCTCATCGAGAACGCCGTGAAGTTCAACGACAAGGCCTTACCGGAAGTGGAGGTGGGATGGAAGCCCCACCGGCGGGACTCATATCTCCTCTACGTCCGGGACAACGGTCCTGGCATTGAACCCGATTGCCTGGAAATTATCTTTGGGATTTTTGAGAAGCTGAATCCCGAGACGGAGGGCACAGGCGCGGGTTTGGCCATCTGCCGCCGGATCGTCGAGGAACATGGAGGCAAAATTTGGGCCGAGTCGGAATTGGGAAAAGGGGCCACGTTCTGGTTCACCATTCCCAAGGTGCCCGTGAGAAAAGGGGTGGAACATGATACCCACTGAGCGACGCATGGTGGTGCTAGTGGTGGAAGACGACCCACATGACTACGAGCTGGTGGAGCGCTCGGTGCGGGCTGTGGAGAAAGGCGGGGTCCGCTACGAACTCCATTGGGTCAAAGACGGTGCTGAGGCGTTGGAGTTCCTGTTCCGCCGCGGCAAGTACAAGGAAGCGCCTCGCCCCAACCTCGTGTTGTTGGACTTGCGGCTCCCCAAGAAGCCGGGGTTGGCCGTGCTCGCCGAGATCAAAAAGGACGAGTTGTTGCGCAAAATCCCAGTAGTGGTGCTCACGGTGAGCAAAAGCGAACAAGACATTGCTCGGGCATACGATTCGGGGGCGGCCGGTTTTCTCAACAAGCCGGTGAGCCGCGAAGACTTTGAAAAGCTGATGTCCACGGTGTTGGACTACTGGCGGATTGTGAAGCTTCCGGAGTAGGCCGCCTGGCGGTCCGCTGCCGGCAGGACAAAAAGCACCTCGATCCCTAGCGTTTGTCCTTGCTCTCCCTCGTCGGCGTGTAAAATTTTTGTGGAGCAAACCGCGAGCCGAGGCGTGGTGCCGGCCGATGGGGTTTCCTGCTCCACAGGTCTGGACCCCCGGTCCAGGCCGAGAAGGCTGCCGTTCGAATCGGCAAGGCCCGCGGACACGCCGCTTCCTGGCATCCTGCTCCTCGCCCTCGGGGAGGGACCCCCGTCCCTCCCCGCCTCTTCTCGTTGCAGGCCCCCGCCTTGTCCAGTAGGCTTCACCCCACGGGAGCCTTGAGCTCCCGAAATCCCAAAGGAGGGATTTGGCGATGAAGAAGTGGCTTGTTGCGGCATTGGTGTTGGGGCTTTTGGCAACTCCGGTCTGGGCCCAGGCCCTCAAGGGCAAAGTGGCCGTGGTGTTGGACGTGGGCGGTCGCGGGGATCTTTCCTTCAACGACATGGGGTTCAAGGGCACCGATCAGGCAGCCCGAGACTTCGGCCTGCAGATGGTGGAAGTGCAGAACGCCACCCCTGAGGACTACCTGCCCAACCTGCGCCGGCTGGCCCGGTCCGGGGAGTACGACCTGATCATCTGCGTGGGCTTCCTTCTGGGCGATGCTTTGAGCCAGGTGGCCGAGGAGTTCCCCGAGCAGAAGTTCGCCATCATTGACTCAGTGGTGGACGCTCCCAACGTGATGAGCATTGTGTTCCGGGAGAACGAGATGTCGGCCTTGGTGGGCGCGTTGGGCGGCATGCTGGCGGCCCACTACAACTACCCCTACGTGGGCGTTGTCCTGGGCATCGAAATCCCGGTTTTGTACCACTTCGAGGCCGGCTACCGCTTCGGCATCGACTGGGGGTTGGAGAAGTACCGGGAGAAAATGGGTCTTCCCACCAAGCCCAATGTGGGTCTGCTGTACGTGTACACGGGAACGTTCAGCGACATCGCCAAGGGTAAGACGGCCACCGAAGCCCAGCTGGCCCAAGGTGCGGTCGCGGTGTACAACGTAGCGGGTCCGTTGGGCATTGGGGACCTGGAGGCCATTACGGAGTGGCATCAGGCGCGCGGCACACGCAGCGGCCCACCCTACTACTTCGGCGTCGACGCTAACCAGGACTGGATGGGGAAGGGCATGCACGGGTTGGCCAGCGGGATGAAGCGCGTGGACGTGGGCTGCTACAAGGCTGTGGAAGCGGTGGTCAAGGGCACGTTCCAAGGCGGCGTGATCAGCCTTGGTTTGGCGGAGAAGGGCGTGGGCATCAGCAAGTACGAAGACTTGCTGGAGTTCATCGAGTTCGGCATCGCCGCCGGGGCCCTCAAACCCGAGGAGGTGGAGGAAACCATCGCCAACTGGCGCGCCAACCGGGCCACAGTCCCAGACTGGATTTGGGAAGCGGTGGACGAGCTTGAGCAGGGTATCCTCGCCGGGACGATCGTGGTCCCCACCGCGGACAGCCGCGAAGAAATGCTGGCTATCCGTGAAAAATACCCGTTGACCCGCTAACGTGGGTTGCACACGAACAACCGCGGGGAGGGCGCCGAGCCCTCCCCGTTCCCTCCTTAGGGAGCGAACGTGATGGACGCCGTACGCTTGCAAACGCAAACAGCGCAGTATTTTCTGCGGGCGGAGAAGATCACCAAGGTGTACCCCGATGGCACGGTGGCCCTACGGGACGTGGATCTAGAAGTTCGCCCCGGGGAAATCCTCGGGTTGTTGGGCGAAAACGGGGCAGGGAAAACTACGCTCACCAAAATCCTTTCTGGGTTGCTGCCCCCTACCCGGGGCCGGGTGATTTCGCCCAAGGGCCCAGTGCGGTTCGCCAGCCCACGCGAGGCTTTGGCCTTTGGCATCGGCATGGTCCACCAGCATTTTGCCCTTGTGGGTACCTTGACGGCCGTAGAAAACGTGGCCTTGGTCCATCGCCGGGCGGGGACCCCTCCCCGTTACGCCAAAGTGCGCCGCCTGTTGGAAAAGCTCATGCAGGAGAGCGGGCTTCGCGTGCCGTTGGACGTGCCGGTAGAAAACCTGGCCGTCGGCGAACAGCAACGGGTAGAAATCCTCAAGGTGTTGTCCCGCAACGTGGAGCTCCTCATCCTCGATGAGCCCACCTCTGTGCTCACGCCCATCGAAGTGGAAGAGCTGTTTCGGCTTCTGCGTCGTTTGCGGGACCAGGGTAAAAGCATCATCCTCATCACCCACAAGCTCAAGGAAGTACTGGCTTTGACGGACCGCATCGCCGTGCTGCGCCGCGGGGTGCTGGTGGGGGATTTGCCCACCTCCCAAGCAACGCCCGAAATCTTGGCCCGGCTGATGGTGGGCGAGGTTCAGCCCCGCAGGAGCGCCATCGAGCTTCAGGTGGAAGAGGTGGTCCGCGGTTCAGCCGAGGCGCAAAAGGACGCCCCCGCCGTGCTGGAAGTGCAGGACCTCACCGTTGTGGGCGATGCCAAGGGCGTGGCCGTACAAGGTGTGTCGTTCACCGTTCGCGCTGGGGAAATTTTCGGTATTGCTGGGGTCGAGGGGAATGGGCAAAGCGAGCTGGTCGAGGCGTTGACGGGCTTGCGCCGTGCCCAGGCCGGCCGCGCCCTGATCCGCGGTGTGGAGATCCTCAACAAAGATCCCCGGGAGATTTATCGGTTGGGCGTGGCCCACATCCCTGAGGACCGATGGAAGCTGGGGCTGGTGTTGCCGTTCACCTTGGCGGAGAACGCCATCTTGGGTGTGCACCGCTGGCCGCAGTTCCGGGGTCCGTTGGGCTTGCTGCGGTGGGGGCGCATCCAGCGGCATGTGCGGCGTCTCGTGGAGCAGTTTGGCATCCAAGCCCGCGGGATCACGGCCCCGGCGCGCTCCCTCTCCGGAGGCAACCAGCAAAAGCTCATCGTGGGCCGCGAGCTGGCCAAAGATCCTGCGGTGATCATCGCCTCCCAGCCCACGCGGGGGTTGGACATCGGTGCCGCCCAATACATCCGCGATTTGCTGGTGCAAATGAAAGAAAGTGGGCGCGCGATCCTGCTCGTTTCCGCCGACCTGGACGAAGTGCTGTCCCTCTCCGACCGGATGGCCGTGATGTACGGGGGAAAGTTCATGGCCGTGGGGGCGCCCGCGGAGTTTGACCGCCATCGGCTCGGGTTGTTGATGGGCGGCGTAGCCCACTGAAGGAGATTGTCGATGGATAGGGACGTGATGGCGCGGCAGTTGGGCGTTGTGCTGCGACCAGCTATGGAGTCCATGTTGGCTGGTTTGGTGGGACTGGCCGTGGGCGCGGTGATCATGGCCCTGTGGGGGCACAACCCTGTGCGGGCTTATCAGGCCCTGTTTGTGGGAGCGTTTGGGGATTCCTACGGGTGGGCTGAATCCCTGGCCTACGCGGTGCCCTTGATTTTGACGGCGTTGACGTTTGCTGTGGGGGTGAGGGCTGGGATGTTCAACATCGGGGCCGAAGGCCAAGTGTATTTGGGGGCTATGGCCGCGATCACCGTTGCCTACTTCCCATTGCCCTCGGGCTGGCATCATGTGGTGGGGTTGGCGTTGGCGGCCACGGCCGGCGCCGTGTGGAGCTTGGGGCCGGCCTTGCTCAAAATCACCCGCGGCGTACACGAGGTCATCTCCACCATCATGTTCAACTGGATTTCCCGCTGGTTGTGCTTCTACCTCATTGCCAATGTGCTGGTGGACCCGCGGCGGGCGGAGAAGACGGTGAGCATTCCCCGCACGGCGCGGTTTCCCATCCTCATCCGCGGGACCGATCTAACCGCCTCCATTTTTGTGGCCGTGGGTTTCACCGTGCTTTTGTACTTTTTGCTTTGGCACACGGTGACCGGCTACGAGGTGCGGGCCGCGGGCCTGAGCCCTACGGCGGCCAAGTACGGGGGGATCAGTTCCCGGCGCACGATGGCGTTGAGCTTCCTTTTGGGCGGGATGGCTGCGGGGTTGGCCGGGGCGGTATTGGTCATGGGTGTCCCTCCCACGTACGCCGAGGTCACGGGTTTGGGGTACACCATGGGCAAGGGGTTTGACGGGATGGCGGTGGCCATGGTGGGAAGGACCCATCCCCTCGGAATTCTGTTTTCCGCGGTGTTTTTTGGCGGCCTGTCTGCGGGCGGACGGGCCATGCAAGGTGTAGGGGTGCCCTTGGAAATGGTGCGGGTGGTCTCCGGGGTTATTATTTTTGCCATGGCTGTGCCGGAGTTGGCACGGGTGTTCCGGCTTGTCCGGCAACGGCGGTTGTTGGTGAAGGCGGAGGCTTAACATGGGCAACTACGTCCTATTGCTGCTTTCAGCCCTGCACGCCATGGTCCCCATCACCCTCACCGCGGTAGGGGAGGTCATCGGAGAGACAGCCGGCCTTTTCAACATCGGCCTGGAGGGCATTCTCCTCATCGCGGCGTTCGTGGGGACCTTGGTGGCCAATGCCGCGGGCCCCCTGATGGGCTTGCTGGCGGGGATCGCTGTCGGCGCGGGGATTGGCCTCATCTTCTCCCTTGTGGCCACCTACGGCAAGGGGAACCAGATGATCGCCGGCGTGGGGATCAACCTCTTTGCCCTGGGGTTTGTGGCCTTTGGGCTCATCATGTTGGGGGCGCCGGGGTTCCGTCCGGTGTTGCCTGAAGGCCGCTTGCCGCTCATCCGCACCCCCGCGGGAGGCCTCTCGCCGTTGGTGTTTGTGGCCCTCGGCCTTCCTATTCTGGCTTATTTCCTTTTGAACCAAACGAAGGTGGGGCTGATCTTGAAGGCGGCGGGGGAGAACCCCGAGGCGGCGGACGTGGCGGGCATCCCCATTTACCTCGTGCGCATCTTGGCCACCACGGTGGGCGGGGCTTTGGCCGGTTTGGCAGGGGCGTACATCAGCGTTTCGTGGATTGGCTCGGTCACCAAGGAGGTCTCGGCGGGCCGGGGGTTTATTGCCCTGGCCACCGTGGTGTTCAGCGGCCTCAACCCGCTCCTCGTCCTTCTAGGCGGCTTCCTGTTCGGTTTTTTCGACTCTTTGGCCACCTGGATGAGCAACCTTCCCGGCTTGGTCCGCTACGCCTACTTCGTGTACATGATCCCCTACGTGGTCACGCTGTTGGTCGTTACTGGGGTGATCGGCAGGGTGCGCTTCCCGAAGGCGTTGGGCACGCCGTACACCCGGGAGTGAGATTGGAGGTGGAATTGTGCGCAAAGTGTTCGCTGTAGCTTTGTGGGTCTTGTTGACTTGGACTGCGTGGGCCCAGGACGGGGGCCAAGTGGTGCTGCACGTGACCCTCGACGGGGCCCCTGTGGACGCCAAAGTGCTTGTGCGCCAGGGTGCTACGCTGGTGGGCACGTTCTACAACGCCCCGCTGGAGCCGGGGGTCGTGCGGATGAGCCTTGCGCCGGGCGCGTACACCTTGGTGGTGGACCGTGCCGCGGGCTTTCACCGCCCCGCACAAATCCTTTCTGTGAATGTGAGCGCAGGGCGCCTCACCGAAGTTTCCGTGGAGTTGCCGCGCGGGTTTTCCCCAGCCCAAGCGTGGGGCTACTACTGCGCCGATCCCCACGCCCACAGCAACGCCAGCGAGGACGGCATCACCCCTCCCGACGCGTTGGTGGCCGTGCTCATGGCCGCCGAGCTCGACATCGGGTTCCTGACGGACCACAACACCACCGCTGCCCATCCCGCGTTTGCGGCCACGGCAGCCGCCCGCAACTACCCCGTGGTGTTGGGCATGGAAATCACGGCCATCCGCTGGCACTGGAACGCGTTCCCACTTACAAACTACAAGCCGGAAATCCCGCCTTTGGTCATGTTGGGGGTGGCACCCCCCACGCCCACGTTTGCCCATGCCCGGGCCCATGGAGCCCAGCTCATCATGGCCAACCACCCCTTCTCCACGTACCCCTACTTTGAAACCCTGGGCAAGCCCTACTTCGATCCCAACTTTGACCTGGTGGAGGTCATGAACGGGCCTATGGACGAGGACGACGAGCGCACCTTGCAGGTGTTGTTCGGCTTCTGGAACGAAGGGCGGCGGTACGTGGCCGTGGCCTCCAGCGACGATCACGACTGGAAAGCCCACCGCGACGTGTACGGCTGGCCCCGCACGTACGTGTACGTGGAAGGGGAACTGACGGTCGACAAATGGCTGCAGGCCCTTGGCCAGGGCCGGGCCTTCCTCACCTCGGGACCGTTGGTGCACTTCACCGCGCAAGGGGGCCGGTTCCGTCCGGGGGACACCGTGGTGCTGCCCGCTGGTCAGGCTGTCCAATTTGAGGCCCAACTGCTCGTGGTCCCCCGCGAACAGCCGCGCACCCTCAGCCTCGTGCGCGTCATCCGCAACGGCCAGGTGATCCGGGAGTTCACCTTCACGGAGGAGACGGAGGCTTGGGTCCAGTTTGCGGATGCTCCCCAAGGCCGCGCGTGGTACATCCTTTGGGTGGTGTCCTCCGACGGGGAGAACGCTTTGACCAACCCCATCTGGGTGGAAGTGCAGTAACAGGACTGGAACGAAAAGGGCCGCCGGCGCTATGGGCGGCCCTTGGTTTTAAGCGCGCAGGAGCTGCAACAGGGCTTCCCACTCCTCCTTGGGGATGCTGTAGGTGTGCTCAGGGCCGGGGAACCGTCCTTCCTTCACGTCCTGGACGTAGTTTTGGAACGCCTGGAGCATCACCGCCGCCACGTCCGCGTACTTTTTCACGAACTTGGGTGTAAAGGCCTCGAACAAGCTCAGGATGTCGTGCACGATGAGCAGCTGTCCGTGGCAGGCTGGGCCCGAGCCGATGGAAAGCACGATCACCTTGGACCGCTCCACGATGAGTTCCGCCACTTTGGCGGGGATGGCCTCCAAGAGGATGGCGAACGCGCCCGCCTCTTCCAACGCCTGGGCGTCGTCGAGAAGGGCCTTGGCTGCCCGGGCCGAGCGGCCTTGGGCTTTGAGCCCGCCGATCATGCTTGCCGCCTGGGGGGTGAGCCCGATGTGGCCCATCACAGGGATACCCGCTTGCACAATGGCCCGGATCCTGTCGGCCATGCGGGCCCCACCTTCGAGCTTGACCGCGTCCGCCCCGCCTTCGGCGATGAACCGCCCCGCGTTTTTCACCGCCAGCTCGTCCGACGGCTGGTAGGACATGTACGGCATGTCGCCCACCACAAACGCCCGCGTCGCCGCGCGGGAGACCGCGGCGGTGATCGCCACCATAAAGTCCATCGTGGCCGGCAGCGTGCTTTTGTGGCCGAGCATGCACATCGCCGCCGAATCGCCCACCAGAATCATGTCCATGCCCGCGCGGTCCTCCAACAGCGCCGTGGGGTAGTCGTAGGCGGTGAGGAACGTGATCTTCTCCCCGCGCTCCACCATTGCCTGCAGATCCGGAATTGTGAGCTTCTTGCGTTCGTCCATCGCGCCTCCTTGGCCCCATGGTAACGGGGCTGCTCTCGTCCACCAACCCGTGGGGTTATGCTTGAAGCCGTGTCATCACGTTGGACTACAATGCGGAAAAGGCTTTTGGCGTGGTACGCGGAAAACAAACGGGACCTCCCTTGGCGGAAAACCCGTGATCCTTACGCCATTTTGCTCGCGGAGGTCCTTCTTCAGCAGACCCGTGTGGACCAAGCCCTGGGCTACTATCAACGCTTTTTGGAGCGTTTTCCCACGTTGCAGGAGCTGGCCCAAGCCGCGGAAGAAGAGGTGCTCAAGGTGTGGGCAGGGGCGGGTTACTACCGCCGGGCGCGGCAGCTGCACCGCTTGGCCCAGACCGTTGGGGGCGGCGACCTCCCCCGTACGTACGCGGAGCTTGTGAAGCTTCCGGGCGTGGGGCCGTACACCGCGGCGGCGGTGGCGTCCATGGCTTTTGGGGAGCCGGTGGCTGTGGTAGACGGCAACGTCCGTCGGGTGCTGTCTCGCTTGTGGGCAGAGGAAAACCCCACGCCCGGGTGGTTGCGGGAAAAAGCCGCGCAGCTTTTGGATCGCCGCGATCCCGGGACATGGAACCAGGCCCTCATGGAGCTGGGGGCGTTGGTGTGCTTGCCCCGGCAGCCGCGCTGTTCCGCTTGTCCGTGGGAGCCTTTTTGTCGCGGGAAAAGCAGTCCAGAGAGGTTCCCGCAACCGCGGACCCGCAAGGCCCAAACGATGGAGGTCTGGGCCTTGGCCGCCCGGGGGGCCCACGGGTTTGTGTTGGAGAAGCGCCAGGGTCCCCTTCTGGGCGGGCTTTGGGGGTTCCCGTTGGCCACCACCGCACAAGACCTGGGTGCTTTGGTGCAGCGGTATCGCGTGGATCGAGCCTGGGCCCTTGGGACCGTGCAACATTCCTTCACGCATCGCGACCTCACGGTGCACGTCTACGCCGGGTTTTCGGCCCTGCCGGGGGAGGACCCCCAGTCCCGGCCCCTGTCCCGCCTGGACCAAAAGATCCTGCTTCTGGCCGAGGCGGCATTGGTGGAAGGGACGCCGCTCCTTTAGCCCATGCGCTTCAAGCACGTCCCCGAGGACTTTGAGGTGGAGGAACTCCTGACTTTGCAGCCCCGACCGCAAGGTCCTTGGGCGTTGTACCGCGTGACCAAGCGGGGCCTTCCCACCCTGGCTGTGCAAGAGCAGCTCGCCGTGCAACTTCGTGTTCCCCGCGCGCAGGTGCATTTCCCCGCCCTCAAGGACAAACAGGCCGTGGCCACCCAGTGGGCCTCGGTCAAGGCCCGTGCGGGGCTTCCCCTGCGCGGGGAAGGACCTGGGTTTGTGGCCGAGCGGATGGGCTTCTTGGCCCGGCCGCTTCGGCCCCAAGACTTGCGGGGCAACCGGTTTTGCCTCGTTTTGCGCGACGTTGGGGAAAGCGAAGCTGGGCGCCTGCAAGAGGCCTTTCACGTGCTTGTGGACGAGGGCTGGCCCAACTATTTCGACCTGCAGCGTTTCGGGTCGTGGAGCCCGCATCTGGGCTTTCCAGGGAAACTTTTGCTGAAGGGGGACTGCGAAGGGGCTCTTCGAGCCTACCTGGCCGAACCCTTGGTGGGCGATCCTCCGGAGGTGTTGCGGCTCAAGACCCTGGCCCGGGCGCACTGGGGCGATTGGGCGTTCCTCAAATCGGTGGCGCCGCGGTCCAACCTGCGCAGCGTGCTTGCTTTTTTGGTGGATCACCCCTCCGACTTCCGCCGGGCGCTGAACTTGGTCACCCCGCGCGTGCTTTCCTTGTGGCTTTCCGCCTACCAAAGCTTCTTGTGGAACCAGATGAGCTCGGCGTACCTCAAGCAGGTATTGCAGGGCCAGCGCACGGTTTCCTTGGCCATGCCGTGGGGGGAGGTGGTGGCGCCAGCCGGTCCATGGCCCGCGGACCTGCGGACCAGGGTGGAAAACCTGGAAATTCCGCTCCTTTGGCACCGCGTTTCGCTTCCGGAAGGGGAGGTAGCCCGCTTGGCCGAGGAGGTGTTGGCTCAAGAGGGCCTAGGTTTGCACGACCTCAAGGCGCGGGTCCTGGTGCGGGCGTACCTTGCCCGGGGCTCGCGACGGCTTTGGGTGAGGCCTGAGGAGCCGAGATGGCTCGGCCAAGAGCCCGATGACCTTTTCCCGGGTCGGCACAAGGCTCGGATGCAGCTTACCTTGCCTCCGGGAAGCTACGCGACTTTGTTTCTCCGCATCCTGGCCCGTTGGGCGGGCATCCATGAGGTGCAAGGGCCCGGTTTGGATTCCCTTTCTGGCGTGGAGGGCGGCTGACCCGTGCGTTCGGAAGGCAACCTGCCGGGAGGGCGGAGAAAGGTTGTTTGGAGCGTCGAACGTGCAAAATCCGCGCGTTCCTGGTGGTCGGTGGAGAAGAGGCAAGAGCGGCAATTCAGAGTCGAGCAGGCCAGGCGGCTCTCGCTCCCACGAGCCACACCCTTGCCTCGCCCGCGTCCTCCCTCGGTTCAACTCTCCTTCCAGGGTCAAATGCCAATGGTAGACCCCAGGCGGATTGGGAAGGCCCGCATCAGCAAACGGGGAGGCGGTTTCATGTAGAAGGTGCTGTACGAGGCGACCTGGGCAGCCGTGCGGTTCCACCCCGCCGTGAGGAACACCTACCTCGGGCTCAAGGAGAAGGGGAAGCCGGAGAAGATGATCCAGGTGGCGGCTGTACAGGAGCAACTGTTAATCGCCCATTCCATCTACAAAACCGGCGAACGGTTCAATCCAGTCCAAGAAGTACGCCCTTGACCGCCAATGCAGCGTCTTTCTCCCTCTACGATCGCAGTTGACTTGCCACATGACTCCGTTGTACGCTAAGGGGGGTATCCGTGAGTAAGCGGTTAGGTCGACGTCAAGGCAGGTTGATCCAATCATTTCTCTTTGCTTTGGTGCTGAGTGGAATAATGTCTTGGAAGGCTACGAGCTCCCTCGGACTTTACGTTGTGGGTGTGTCCTCAAGCTCGGTCTCCGTTGCGTGGTCAAGAGTTGCCAACGCCACGAGCACAAAGGTCTTCCTAGGTGCCGAGCCTGGCAATGCTGTGGGTGCACCGATGCCCGGAGAGGTCGAGATCGCAGCCCTCGATGGGGCAGCGAACACCTATACCGTGACAGGTCTGGCGCCGGCTGTCGATGTGTTCATCAGGGTAGAAGTTCGTACAAGCACGAATATCTTTTCTGAGCATGTCCATGCGCGAACCAGAGGCGGGCCACGAGCGCCGCTCACCACGCCCGTCCGTGAGGTTCATCTCTATTCGCCCAGGATATTGGAGATCGTCATTGCCAACGGCGACGGAGAGGCCCTCCAAGCTGGCCCTTGGACAGTGCAGCGCTTCAGCGGGGGATCTATCGGCATCGAGTCGGTGTACAGGCACTCGGTGGCTGTGGGCGCACCGGCGTATCAGATCGGCTACGGGCTTCCTTACGATGACAGCGTCATCGATGTGGACCATCGCATCTTTCTCGTGCTGGATCAACCGATAGGAAATCGTGAGATACTGCACGTGACCGGCCCGGGCATCGATTTCATTCTTCCGTTCAGTGACTGGTATCTTGAGACGCCGGTGATCCAGCTCAATCAAGTTGGCTACAGCCCGCGAGCTACGAAGAGATGGGCGTATGTGTACGGCTGGCTTGGGGATGGCGGGCCTCTGACGTTTTTAGACTTTCCCCCTGCGGCTGATGTCATAAGAGAAGCGAGCGACGCGAGATTGCCACGCGAGTATGTGCTGCGCAATCTCCCGATCACCGTGAGGGCATCGTACGATGAAGACGCCGGTGGTGAGGTTCGGGAAATAGATCTAGCCTCGCTTCCTCCTGGGGGATACTATCGGATAAGAATTCCTGGCGTCGGGGTTTCGTGGAGGACAGAGGTCAGCGAGAGCGCGATATTTCGGGCATATTATGTCACGATGCGTGGGCTCTTTTTCAACAGATGGGGAGGGAATTTAGGCTCTCCATACACGAACTGGAGCCGGCCGCCTGATCACCCGTTCGTGTACACAGGCGAGGAGCCCGACTTCACTCGCTTTTACCCCGAAGACCAACCTCGAGTTGGGCAGAGGGGCCTTGTTGGGGGATATCACGACGCGGGCGACTTCGACCAGCGCCCCATGCATACGGTAGTCCCCCAGATCTTGATGCGCGCTTATGAGATCAACCCCCAGCTCTATAGCGACGGGCAGCTCAACATTCCTGAGAGCGGCAACGGCATTCCAGATATACTCGATGAAGCGCTCTGGGGCATAGCTGCCTGGGAGCAGCTCCAAGAAGCAGATGGCGGGGTGCGCCAAGGAGTAGAATCCTATAGACATCCGTGGGGATACTACTTCGCTAGCGATGATCCGTTGCCCTATTGGACGTATGCGCGCGATCCCAGGGTGACCGCGCGGGCGGCGGGGTTGTTCGCCCAAGCCGCGCGGCTCCTCCGCCCCTTCAACGTACAGCGATCCAATGAGCTGCAGCAACGAGCAATCGCTGCCTATGCCTGGGCTAAGGCCCATCGCACTGAAGCTACTGATATCTTCTTGCTCTACGGCGCAGGGGAGCTGCTCCTGCTGACAGGAGAA
>FWPV01003041.1_pt1 | contig 39161 bp, 33 predicted proteins | sample 2228371 | NCBI WGS metagenome assembly FWPV01 (sample SAMEA103939776, study PRJEB20133) | metagenome
TGACATTGCCGGATAAACCGGTGCCACTCACCCAGCCCGACGTTGGGCTTAGGGTGGCAGTCACAGTGCCGGTGACTAATTCAGTACAAGCCGGATTTTTGCAGGCTTTGATGGTAAAGGTTTCATTTTTGCAGGTTAACGGCTGACCCGAATACACAAATTCAAAGTGATCAATCTGCTCTCCGACAGGCTCGCTTCTTAACGCACAAATCTGCAGATCGTCCAGTTCATGAATGTTATTGGAACCGCCGGTGGAGCCGGTGACAGACAAAATAAATTTATCCGGTACCTGCGACTGTCCGGTGGCGGTCAGCACATTAAAGTTATTAATCAGCGTCTGATAAGTGCCGCTGACGCGCCGCTCCACCTTCACCATAGCCTGGCCGCTCAGGCGGGAATCTATCGTCACGCGATAACGGTGCGCCGCCGCGTTGTTGTTATCAACAGCAGGAGATAAACAATCGGTATTGGTATTGGTGGTACCGTTGTTACAGGTACCCGCCAGATAACGATAACCGGAACTGCCTGAGCCGGAACCGCGCAATGCCACCGATTGCTTGCGCCGCCCCGGGCTATTAGGTCCACCCTCGGCCGAAAAATTGCCATATTCGTCCAGCCCTATACCAAGCCAGCCGCCGGCAAAACCGGCAATACCGGGTTTAACCCCATATCCCAGCGGGCCACCAAAAGCGCCGGGTTGTGGGGTAATAGCTGCATCAGACAACACCACCGCCATGCCATCCGCGCCTTCAGCGCCGGTGCGGCCATAAGCGTATTGATTAAACTCAACCACCACCAGATTTTGATCACCCGGAAACAACCGCTGAAAACTGGCTGCAGTGGACTGGTTGCCGACATTTTCTGTCATTCTTAAGCGGCCGTTGTTAATGGCCGGGGTGTAGCTACCACTGCTGCGGCTCACCGACCAGTTGCTGAGATTTAAGCTGCCAGCCTGAAAATCATCGTTAAAACAGCTCAAAGTGGCACCACAAACCACGCCACCATCCAGTCGCCCCAAAGCCGCCGCATTATAGGTGGCATTGGAATTGTTCCAGCCGCTGATATCCCCTTTGGCGGTTAAACCACCATTAATACTGGCGTTGTTACTGAAAAACACGGCGCCACCAACCAACACAAAACCACGGATCACTGAGTTGTTAAAGACCGTCAGATTGCCTGTGACTACAATCAACAGGTTTTCCGGCGGGCCACTGGCATTTAATAACACGCTGTTATTCAGTTGCAGGTCGCCATTGACAAAAATCCGGGTGGTGGCGCCAGTTGTGGTCAGCACCGTATTATTGGGGATCACCCTGCTGCCTGTGGTGTAGTCGCCTGGGCCAAACTGGCCGGAAAAACTACTGATACTGGTTGGATTGGCCGGCGCATAACTAACAGATGCCGGCACAGCACTGTATTCGGTCACTGCCCTTGGCCAGATATCGGCACATTCTTCGGCGTAGAGCCAGGCCGACCAGAATGTTAACAACAGCAGCAATACACGCATTAATAAGCCTCCATCCGCACCACCCGGCTGGTACTGATCTCACCTGCCAGACAACGGCCTTCACTTTGTAATGCATACAAAGGCCGGCTGCTGTTATCGGGGTTTTGCACCTGCTGGCAGCTTAAAGTGGCGCTGCAGCCATTCAGGCCTGCGGTGGTAAAACTAATATTGGTGCTGACTGCTGCACAGCTGCCAGTGCCTGTCAGTGGAAAGAGCTGCACTAAACCGGCTTGCAAACCCGACTGCGCCGCATTAAAGGCCCTGTTGCCCTGCACTTCATAACTGACTGCAATGCTGCTACTGATAAGCTGCCGGCCTAAAAATAAAATCAGCGCCGACATCAGCACAATCACAAACAGCGCCATCACCAGAGCGCTGCCGCGCTGGCGTTGCCTTTGCCATACAACATCAGGGTACATCTGATCAGGGTACATTCGGAATATGCACCTCATGGTTAAAAAATAAATCCTGCCCCTGCGAAACCGCCGGACTAAAACGCCAGAACAAATGCAAAATAGCGCTGCGGTTGAGGCTGGCGCCACTGTAACTAAATACCGCTTCGCTGCTGCCGTTTGAAAGCCCCACCGCCAACAATTCACCACTGACCAGCGGTGGTAACGGCTGCGCCACTAAAAAACCATAATTGCTGTAACGGCGAAGCTCAGCGCCAACCCGGCAAATACTGACCGGCTGGTCGGCCAGATAAAAACGCCGCTGTGGTGATTCAGTAACAAAACTGGCCTGCAAGGCGCCAATATTGGCCAGACTCACCCTGCTGGTATGGGCATTGCCGTCGGCATCGTCCGGAGCATTTTGCACCGCAGCCACATCGGCACTGCGGCCCTGATTTAATGCATAAATATGGCTGGCATCCGTTGCATACACTGTCAGGCGCTGGCCTGGCTGGGCTGCCCAGCCGGTATTTAAACTGGTGACACCTATCCAGTTCCGACGGTCCGGAAAAAGCGGCAAGTCGCGGTAAATCCCACTTAGGGCCAAAGGCGCAAATTCAACACAGCTCACTGAATTATCGGCATTAGCGCTTACCCGCACACTGCCGGGCACCGCAGCGCGCACTTCACGCACCACCCGCTCCAGCGCAAAACGGCTTTGTTGCAGTACCTGCTGTATTGCATTGGCATCCATATACATACCGGCACCCAGGCGCAGATAACTGGTCAGTCCCACCGCCAGAATGCCCAAAAGCAGCATCACCACAATCAGCTCTACCAGGGTAACCCCCCGCTGATACCATCCAGTGTTACTAAGCTTGGACAGCGGCATTACCAGTTCCCCTTATAACCGGCAAACACAATAGGTTCGCCACCCGGTGTGGTCACTGTCAGGGTGATTTTTTTAGCTCTGTTGTTGGCAAGGCCAAGCTCGCTGCCGGCATAACTCACCCGCACCGCCACCTGATAATTTTGATACTGCGCTGCCAGACTCTGGTTCAGCACATTCACCAGGCTGGCACCATTTACATTCAGGCAATGAAAATCATCGACATCGTCATAAAGGTCACGACTGGCTTCTTCAGTGGCAAAAGATAAACCAGAGGCAGGACAACTGGGTAAAGTGGTAATACAGGCGCTGGCGCCTGCTTCGTTGCAGCGTAATAAGGTATTACCACGACTGGAATTTTCATCAAAACTCATGGCCATCATTTCGTTCATCAGGCTATGGCCCAGTTCAGCCGCCCGCACCTGATGCCAGGGTTCAGTGCTGCGTACCAGCATAGGCCCCATAATCTGGCTGATCATTAAAATGGCAATCGCCAGCACCACCATGCCGACAATCAGCTCAATCAGCGTAAAACCACGCTGCAGATTTAACATGGGCTTTAACATGAGCTTTGATATCCGCTGGCGGCAATACAAAAACTGGCCTGCTGGCCTGCTCTGGTCAGGTCGATTTGGCAACCACCGGCACAGCTGCCTTGCGGCCGGCCCCAGCTGTCAAATCTTAATAACAGCGGCAATACGCCGGTGCTGACGCTAACTTTCGCCTGACTTAAATCAATTTGTTGTGGATTATTGGCATCAAAAGAAAAACCGGCGGATGGCAAACAAGGATCTGTGCTGGCAGGGCCAGCTGCTGTGGAGGTGATCACCAGCGTTGGGCAAAGGCTACTGAGGCTTGCGGTATCCTGCATACTTTGCAGCTGAATTTGCCGGCTTAAACTTAACAGCTGGTCACGCTGTGCCAGCACTGTTTCTGCATCTGCGGTAAAAAATTTGGGTAAAGCAGTTACGGCCAGAATGCCGCCAATCAGCAAAACCACCACCAGTTCCACCAGAGTAAAGCCGGTTGATTTTGCATTCATCAGCAACATCCTGACCTGCAGGCTGGATTAACAGCCTTGTGTTTGAAGTTCAAGCACAGGTTTCACACCAGCTGCAGTTGATTCTGAATAAATCAGCTGACAAGCTTCAGCTGCTGTAGATTTATAAACAAGCGGCTTTGGCGTAATGACGACCTTTCCGGCAACGCTAGTTGCATCAACAGTCCATTCATCAGTTGACAGCTCAATCACCAATCCCAAATCAGCCGCAGTCGCTTTTGGATAACCATAAACCACATTGACTGCCGGGTTGGTCAGAGTGCCGGTCGCGCCCTTTTCTTTGCTTTGCAAAATCGCTTTGCTGTACACCATAGCATTAGCCGACTCCAAAGAGCCTTTTAAGGCGCTTAAGGTCGAGGCTTTAGCATCACCAGATAAATTTAAAAACTTTGGTGCTGCTGTGATGGCTAAAATGCCCAAAATCACAATCACAATCACCAGCTCAACTAAGGTAAAACCCTGATTTTTTTTCATAACGACTCTCTGTACTTAGATTAAAAGCAGCAAGGTGTTGAACAGCCTTGCAGCACAACTTTATTAACCCATTAAGGTTTATTTAAAAACGAACTCACCTGGCCAGTTACCGGGTTATAGGTAAAACCATTGCTGGCCGTATTGTCTGTTGGCGCTGCAGTTAAACCTGCCGTCTGGTGGTAGATGCAAAGACCACCAGCGCTACGCACATAAAAGCCCACGGCAGCCAACTCTGCAGCAGTTGCAGCTGTGGTGCTGGAGCTCGGTGATTGCTGGAAAATGGTGTTTAATACGGTCTGACAAGCAGCAGCTGTCAGGTTAGCCGCAGTCACACCACCAGCCGGAAAACCATTGGCGGTAGCAACAGACACATTCACACCGTCATAGTTCACATCAACCACACCACCGGTACCAGCCGGACGGCCAGCCACTTCCCAGGCGGCGCGCACTAAACCTACAGCAGAAGCAAAACCACCAGCTGTGCCTTCCACTGATACGTTTTCCGCCTGCTCAGTCACATTTAAAAAACGTGGCAAAGCAGTGGCTGCTAATAAACCGAGAATAATAATGACGATCACAAGCTCAATTAAGGTAAAACCTTGTTGCCGGCCCGACATGCTGTTCATATGGTCTGCTCCAGAAAATTAGAAGTTAAGTTATTGTGTGTTATATCAGTAATTAATGACAGCTTTTGGCTTTATTGCCAAGTGCTGTTTTAACCACTCTTTTTATAGGCACTGAGCATATCCCACATTGGGGTAAAGATACCCAGCGCCAGGATCAACACCATGACCGCCACTATCACTATCAGGATAGGTTCGATTTTGGCGGTCAGGCTTTTTAAATCAAACGCCACTTCCCTTTCGTAAAACAGCGCTACTTCCTGCAGCATATCGTCGACTTGCCCTGTTTCTTCACCAACCGCCAGCATTTGCATCACCAGCGGGGTAAATAAATTACTCTGGCCCGACACCCGCACCAGACTTTCGCCACGTTCTATGTTACGCCGCATTTCACGGATTTTTTCGCCCATATAGTCGTTATCCACAGCATCAGCCACCAGACTGAGCGCTGAGGTGAGCGGCACACCGGCTTTGAGCATCAGCGAAAAACTGCGGGCATAACGGCCCAGCGTGGCTCTGTTAATAATGTCGCCCATAATCGGCAATCTGAGCTTGAGCTTGCTCCAGCGATAACTGCCGGAAGGGGTTTGCAAATAACGGTATAACGCAAAAGCGCCGGCTGCTGTACCGAGCAATAACCAGGGCCAGTAGTTAATAAAAAAGCCCGAGGTGGCGAGCAGCACCTGAGTGGCCCAGGGCAACTCGGCATTAAATTTGGCAAACATATTGGCAAATTGTGGGATCACCAGAATGTTCAGGATCACCATGGCGATAACAATAGCGGTTAACACAAAAATTGGATAACGGGTGGCCTGGCTGATTTGTTTGCGCGTTTCCTGTTCCTGTTCAAAATAATCCGACAGCTGCAAAAAGGCTTCGTCCAACCGGCCGGTGTTCTCCCCCACATGCACAATACTGACAATAAGCCGGTTGAATACTTTGGGATGACTGGCGAGCGCCACGGATAAATTACGGCCTTTTTCCAGCTGGTCAGCAAGGTCGGATAACACCACCCGCAACGATTTAGACGCTGTGCTTTCGGCCAAGCCACGGATAGCGCGGATAATAGGAATACCGGCCTTCATCAACGAATACATCTGGCGCGAGAATACAATCAGCTCGGTCAGCCCCACCTGAGGCCCGCCCAGCTTCAGCTGCCAGACCGAACTACCGGCTTCCGGCTGCAATTCTATTTTTAATGGGATCAGCCCACGCCGGCTGAGTAAATCCGCTGCCGCCATTTCATTGGCCGCATCCAGCACACCATTTTGTGGCTGGCCCTGATGGTCACGGGCGGCATAACGGAAATTGGCCATTAACTCACGGCTCCTTCTGGCTGCGCCATATCGTCAAGCTCTACATATTCCGACACTTTAATCACTTCTTCCAGTGTGGTAATGCCTTGCTGGGCGTAGTCGAGCGCCATATTGCCCAGGGTTTTAAAGTCACTGTTCTGATAAGCAATATGGGCAAAATCTTCGGCGTCGTTGCGGCGCAGCGCATCGGCCAGCGGTTTATTGATCACCAAAAGTTCAAACACCCCAACCCGGCCTTTATAACCACTGTAGTTACAGGACTGACAACCACGGCCCTGCCAGAATTTCAGACCATCACGGGCTTTAAAGTGTTTTAACCAGGTTTGTTCCAGCTCATCAGGCTGATAAGGCTGTTTACAATGTGGGCAAATACGCCGCACCAGACGCTGTGCCAAAATAGCGCGCAAAGCACTGGCCACCAGATAAGGCGCAGCGCCCATATCAATCAGGCGCAACGTACTGGTGACAGCGTCGTTGGTGTGTAAAGTAGACAGCACTAAGTGGCCGGTTAAAGCACCCCGTAAACCCATTTCAGCGGTTTCCTGGTCGCGCATTTCACCGACCATCAGAATATCCGGGTCTTGCCGTAAGCTGGTGCGCAGCACATTGGCAAAGTCGAGACCAATTTTATGGTTAATCTGCACCTGATTAATCCGTGGCAAACGGTATTCCACCGGATCTTCTACAGTAATAATTTTTACACCGGCCTGGTTCAGCTCGCTGAGCACGCCATACAAAGTAGTGGTTTTGCCCGAACCTGTGGGCCCTGTGACCAGCACCATACCGTGTGGGCTCTGGATAATACGTCTGAGCTTTGTTAATAAATGCTCCGGCATCCCGGTTTCATCCAGCGACAATAAGCCGGCCGACTGGTCCAGCAAACGCATGACCACCGACTCGCCGTACTGCACCGGCATGGTCGACATCCGCACATCAATAGTGTGGCCTTTGACTTTAATCTGAAAACGGCCATCCTGCGGCAGGCGTTTTTCCGAAATATCCAATGCCGCCATCAGCTTTAACCGCAGCACCAAAGCTGAAGCAATACCGGTTTCTTTTAAAATGCTTTCCTGCAGCACACCATCCACCCGCTGCCGGATACGCAGCACCTGCTCGTCAGGTTCAATATGAATATCGGAAGCGCGCACCTGCACTGCATCTTCAAATAATGACTGCAACAGCCGCACTATGGTGTTGTCTTTGTCGTTGTCGCTACTTAATGCAGAAAAATCAATGGCATCTGTGTCTTCGTATTCTTCCTGCAGCTGATGCGCAATACTTTCAATTTCTTTGGTGCGCCGGTACAGGTTGTTAAAAGCCTCAATCAACTGGCTTTCCCGCACCACAGCAATGTCGATCAATTTGGGTTCCAGCAGCGGCGCTATCTGATCCAGAATAGATAAGTCGGCCGGGTCACTCATGCCAAGCAACACCGACTCTCCTCTGTCTTCCAATACCAGGGCTCTTAACCTGCGGGCGTGCACTTCCGGCAATAACTGCGCTGCTTTAGGATCAATCCGGCGCTGACTGATATCTAAAAAGGACACATTTAACTGCTGCGCCAAAAACTGTAATAACTGATCTTCAGTTAAAAAAGCCAAATCAATCAGACTGGCACCAAGTTTGCGACCTGTGGTTTTTTGTTCAGCCAGAGCACGGCTCAGTTGTTGTTCGGTGATGATGCCTTCATGCACCAACAAATCACCAAGTCGCATTTTTAAACGGGGTCTTTGCATCGGTTCACTCTGCTGTGGCTAAACGTTGCTGAATAAATTGCACTGTGGCGGCCGACAAACCGCCTGCGGTTAAAGCCCGCTGATACGCCTGTTTGGCCTGTGGTAACCGGCCAAGTTGTTCCAGCACCAGCGCCTGACCAAGCCAGCCCCGGCTAAAACCTGGCTGTATAGTGGTCAGCTGTTGCCATGCCAGCAAGGCCGCATCCAGCTTTTGTTGTTGTTGCAGCGCATTGGCTTTGAGTTGTAATACTTCAGCGTTGCTGACTGCGCTGCTGATTTGATTCAGCGCAAGTTCGGCACCAGCCCAGTTTTTTTGCACACTGGCCAGGCGTGCCTGCTGCAATAACAACAGATCTGAACTTAGTCGCTGCCCGGCACAGAGTTGCAACAGTTGTTGCAGCGCCTGCCACTGCTGTAGCTGGCGGTAACTTTCCGCCAACCACTCATAACCCAACACCTCATTGGGCGACAGCTCGATATACAGCTGCGCTTTCTGGCCAAGTTCGGCATAACGGGCGCTGGCAAGGGCTGCTATGGCCTGTTGTTTCAGCTGCGCTAACTGCATCGTTTTATCAAATACCACCTGCTCCACCTGCATCGAGGAAGGCGCTGGTGCTGCGGTTTGTGCTGCTGTGTTATCAGCAGCAAAAGGCTCTGCTTTGGCTGCCGGATATACCTGACTGCTGCCCTCAGGCTCTGAAGGCCAGACCACCAAAGCTTTTTGTTCAGCCAGTGCGGTTGCAGCCGTGGCGGGTTCGGCTGCTGCAGTTTCGGTTGAGCGCACTTCCGCCGGCCCTGATTCAGCTTGTGGCGTCGCTGTTTGGGCTGCAGCGGTCACGGCCTGCAGCGCTGCCGGGGCTTCTGCACCAGCTTCGGCCGCTTTTATTGCCGCAGGCGCTGACTGAATTGCCGCCTGATCTGACTGATTAGCAGTGCTCTGGTTTTGCTGCGGCACTGCAATTTGGCTTTGTGCTGTTGCCACCGGCTCTTGCTCCGCTATAGCGACGGACATTGGGCTCTGGCTGCTGTCAGACTTTGCATTTTGCCTTGTATTTGGGCTTGTATTTAAAGGCGCTGCCACCTCTGGTTGTGGCGATAACAGTGCCAGCATCCGGCTTAGCCGTTCTGGTGCCAGCAGGCTAAATCCGCCGCCAATCACCAGCAAAGCACAAAGCCCCCATAACAGCTTGTTGCTGCGCCCTGGTGGCCTGGGCAGGCTGGGTCTTTGGCTCACCACAGCCGGGCCTTTTTTGCCTTGTTGCTGGTCAAGGTCCTTCAGCATCTGGTTAATAACACTCACCACCCGCCTCCCGGTAACCAATACCACAACGCCAACAGCGCTGCTGGTGCCAGCAGCGGCCACCAAAAACCTGAACCAGTGCCTGAGTGCACATCGTCGGTGTCGCGGGCGGCCTGCATCACCTGATAACAACCAATTTGCTGCAGCGCTTTACCATAGCCCAGCATCAACGCTTTATGCGCCAGAATATTAATCAGCCTTGGAATACCCCGGCTGTAATAATGCAATAACCACAAGGCGGTGCGGCTAAACAGTTGCGACGCGCCGGCCAGCTGCAGACGGGCATTGACATAACAAGCCACCTGAGCGCGGTTTAATACCGACAAATCATAAGAAAAGCTGATGCGCTGGCGCAGCTGCCTGAACTGATACAAAGCCAACCGCTGATTCAGCTCGGGCTGACCAAACAGCACCACCTGCAACAATTTACGTTGTTCGGTTTCAAGATTGGTCAGCAAGCGCAAGGCTTCCAAGGTTTCATCGGGCAAAGCCTGGGCTTCATCAATCAGCAGTACCACCTGTTTTTGCTGTTGCGCCAAGAGCACCAGCTGGCGTTGCAGCAGTTGCGTCAGTTGCTGCGGGTCGATATTGGCGGAATGTTTTAAACCCAGCTCCAAAGCCAAAGCCCAGCGCAGTTCCAGCGGCGACAAATGCGGGTCCGGGATATAAGCCAGTGCAAAATGCTCCGGCGCTTCCTGCAATAATTTGCGGCACAACAGGGTTTTGCCCGTGCCGACTTCGCCTGTGACTTTAATAAAACCTTCACCTTGCGAAAGCGCCACGGTCAGCACGGCCATCGCCTGCTGATGGATAGGTAAATCCACATAAAATGCCGTGTTGGGCGTCAGGCCAAAAGGCGCTGCGCTCATGCCGTAGTGCGCAAGGTACATCATCAGCCGTTACCGCTGCGCCGCCCAGTCCTGCACCTGACTGCCCGACTGCTGAATTTGCTGCTGCCAGACGCCGCTTTGCACTACTGTAGGTTTGAGTAAAATCACCAGCTCTTTTTTCTTTTCGGTTTTGCTCATCGATTTAAATAACGAACCCACCACCGGAATCGACATCAGACCTGGCACACCACTCTCGGTGTCGTTGATCACCGTTTGCATCAGGCCGCCAATCACCACAATTTCGCCATTACTGGCTTTGATAATAGTGTCCGACTCGCGGATATTACTTTGCGCCAGTGGCAACACAATTTTTTCTTCACTGAGCTGTACAGTTTTGGTTTGCTCAGCAGTTTCAGTGACTGAAGGATGCACATGCAAAATCACCTGACCGTTCTGGTCTATTTGTGGCGTGACATCGAGCGCAATACCGGAGAAAAACGGCTGCAAAATCACCGTTGGTGTGGTGTTTTGCACGCCATTGGCGGCTGTGGTGGTATTGCTGGAAATTTCAGTGACAAAATATTCGTCCTGACCCACTTTAATCACCGCTTTTTGGTTATTAATAGCGGTCACGCGAGGGCTGGACAGTACCTGGGCATCACCCTGGGTTTCCAGCAGGCTGATCACACCGTTAAAGTCGGCATTCTGAAACGAAATGCTGGTGAGGCCGCCAATGGCGGTATTAATAGGGTTGCCAAAGTTACCGGCGGCATTGCTGATGCGCAAGCTGGTGGAATCGATATTGGTCAGCGCATTTTGCCAGTTGATGCCTTGCTGGTAATCATCACTTAAGGTCACTTCAATAATTTTGGCTTCCAGAATCACCTGACGCTGCAGATGTTGTTCCGACTGGGTTAAAAATGCCCTGACTGCGGCAATTTCATCCGGCATGCCACGCACTGTGACTAAACCGGCCTGCGGCGACACCACCACAGTTCGTTGTTCACCGCCCCCCAGAATACCGGCCACGGCTTTTTCCAGATCTTTCCAGAAGTCGGTTTTGCTGCCGCTTTGGATCATACTGCCGTTAAATTGCTGATTATTCTGCTGACCGTTATTGAGGTTGTTGTCGTTAAAACCATTCTGGTTATTCTGGCCGCTCTGGTTATTGCGGTTATTGCCATTTCTGTTGCTTTGGTTGTCCTGCGACACCCCACCTGAGTTCACGGCAATAGACGACATGCCCATCCGCTGCATCAACAGATAATTGACCGCTATGGTTTCGGTACGCAAACCAGCCGGATATACCTGCCAGACATTACCTTGCTGACGGATATCAAAACCGTACATCTGCTGCACCACCTGCATCACTTCAGGCAAAGTGACCTGTTTCAGCTGCAGGCTGATTTGCCCCTGCACATCAGGGTGCACCACGATGCTTTGTTCAGTGTCAGCCACCAGGGAGGCAAAAAAGTCGGGCATAGCCACATTCAGTGCCGACACATTGATGCGGGGCAACAGCAAATTGGCTGTTGGCGGCGCCATAGGTGTCAGCAGGTCGTCTGTGACTGCGGCCGGCACTTGCAGCGGCACGGCTTTTGGCGCGGCCTGCTGTTGTTGTAATTTGCCAAGTTCAGCACTGGTGTTACTGGCCGCCTTCGGAGCTTCAATACTCTGGCAGGCGCTAAGCGCGATGATACTGGCAAGTAAACTAAGTTTTGTGCGCATAAGGTTCACTACTTTGTTGTACTGTTAAATAAATTCAGCTGCAGCCGCTTTTCGCCTTGCTGCAGTATCACCCGGCCGGCGCTGATACTCTGCACCTGATAAGGCCCCACTTTGTCGCCTGTTTTGACCAGCACGCCGTTAATCAGCGCCTGATAGCTACGACCGTCACTGCGGATCAGGCTAAGCCTGGGGGCAGGTTCGGCGGCTTGTACTGCGGCACTCTCTGGCTCTATCTGTGCTTCAGGTGCAGTTGGATCGGCAACACTGCCGCTGCTGCACAGCAACAACAGCGCCGCCAGCTTAAATTTGCAGATAGCTGTCATGTTCACTTACCGTTTCAAGTTCAAGCTCAAGCTCAGCTTTGGGAAACTGACTAACTTTATACCGCAGTTGCGACCAGTGCAGTTGCCAGGGCAATTGTTCCAGTCGCGTCAGTAATTGTTGTAAAGCAGCATAACTGCCGGCAAACACCAGTTTGGTGCCGTGGCGGTACAACAGCGGTTGGCTGCTGTCCATGCCCGGTAAAGCCACTGCCGCTGCCGGCAGATTTTCCAGCGCCAGCAGACTGACACCCTGCTGGCTGGCCAGTACGTCTTTGAGCAGCTGCACCATTTGTGCACCGCTGATATAACGGCCTGTCATAGCGCGGATTTGTTCCAGCAACTGCTGTTGTTGTGTATTCATGGCGTTAATTTCTGACCGCAGCTGCTCATCCGGATCCTGCTGTAACGCCTGCTGCACTGCATCTATCTGCTGTTGCAGCACCTGCAGTTGTTTGCTGGTTTGCTGATATTGTTGCTGTTGTTTTTGCGCTTCTGACCAAAGCGGCTCAACCCCATACAACAGACCACACCATAACAGCAGCACCAGCACTGCAGCGCTGATGAAATATCGTTCGCGCAGCTGAAACTGCAAAAAACGTTCTTCCCACTGTTGCATCAGGTTCATGGTTGCCCCCCGCTGCTGTCGTTATTTTTTAGCGTTTTAGCTGCTTCTGCTGCTGGCGACGATGCTGCCGGTGCTGCGTTGTTGACTGCAGGCGCAGTAGCCGCTGGTTGTTGCAATAAAGCGGTGAAATCCCGCGCTGTTTTTTGTTTGGCAGACACCAAAAACTGCCGGTATGCACCTTCGGCCACCGGCTCCAGTTTGACCAGACTAAACTCCAGCCCCTGCAAACCTGGCGCTGCGCCCAGGGCTGTTAACCAGCGCGGCACGAGCTCAGCGTCTCTGGTGATGCCCTCAAATTGTTCACTGCCGCCCAAAGCAAAACCTGTCAGCCATAAACCTTTAGGGTCAATATCGGACAGATGTTGCATCACTTTGGCATATTGCGGCGGGGTTTTATTATTTTCCTGTTGCAGATAACTCAGCAGCTGCTGCTTTTGCGCAATACTTTGCTGCAGCACACTGGCTTGTTGCTGTAACTGCGCCGACGGCTGACGCGCCGACAGCGCCTGCTGATACAGCTCCAGCTCTTTGACTTTATGCTGTTGTTGGGTCTGCGCCAGCGCTAATTGTGCTCTGGCCGTGCTTAACTGCTGATACGCCAAGCCGCCCCCAACCAGCAATAACAACAGCACCAGCATTGTTGCTCTGATAAGTTCGGGCAGCGTCATTTTGTCGTGGCGCGGCTGTAATGCCGCCTGGTATAAATTAACCCTGAGCTTCATTGGCCTGCTCCCCGGCTAGGATCAACTCCATGGCGCCTGCCATGGTTAACCAATAATCCTGTTGTTCAGCGGCGCTGAGTTTAGGCATTTGGCTTGCCAAATCCAGCATACCGACCTGACTAAAACCATTGTCGGCAAAATAACGCACTATGTCCGGCAGCTGCGGGCTGGCTATCTGGAATAAAATTTCTTTGACCGGCGCCTGACGCAGCTGCCCTTCGAAATAATCCAGCGAACGCTGCACTTCCAGCAATAAATTATCCAGCATACCCTGGCGCAGTTCGGTCATTTCATATTGATCAATACGGTTAAAACCACGCAGCTTGCGCGAAAAATACAGCATCCCCTGCTTGATGATCTGCAGGCTCAGCTCCTGCCCGGGCTGATGCACCAACAACATCACAGCGCTGTTTTGTACCGGAATAAAGTTGCGCGGCAACCACTCTTCCGGCTGAATATTGGTAAGTTGGATATTTTTGCGCTGCAAAGCACGGCACAGCTCCAGCAGGCTGCTTTTAGACGTCACCACCACGTTGATGCGGGCGCCCTGAGTGCTGGTATGTTCGGGTAAGTCGAGATAATCCAATAACATATCTTCAACCGGCACTGTAGTGAGTTCCCGCACCAGCCAGGGCAGCGCCTGTAACATTTCTTCAGCTTTAACAGCGGGTTTATCCAGCTGCACCAGCTGATAGCGGTCACTGCTCAGTACCAGACAAAGTTCGGTGCCCGAGGGCAGCTCACTGCACAACTGCAACAACATCGTTTGTAGATTGTCATTGTTGCCGGGCAGCAGGGTGTCTACTTTCAGCACTTTTAAACCGGTGCTTTGTAATAACACCAGTTTCAGATAATCATTGTGCAAATGCACGGCCGCCACATGCGCCGCAGTTTTGGAACTGGACTGACCAAACTTGATCATACCGGCTAACTTTTCAAACATGATTCAGTCCTGAGACTATGTATAATCTGCTGCTTGTTGTTCCCCGGGGTGCTGAAATGTCCGATCCGTTTTATCAGCTGCAATGGCAGCTCCTTGTTGACCCCCAGCTAACGGCCCGGCAAGTCCAAATCTGGATTGCCACACTCGCTTGCCGGGTACCTGACATCGCCGGGAATAAATGGTTAAAACTAAAGTATCACATCCAGCAAATACAACAACATAACAAAAAAGGAATTCTGAGTTTTGGTGGAACTTTTTCCAATCATCTGGTTGCTTTAGCGGCTGCCGGCAAGCATTTTGGTTTTGCCACTGTCGGCATAGTGCGCTCCCATCAGGCTGATTTGCATAATCCAACGTTACAACGATGTACTGAACTTGGCATGCAGCTGAAGTTTGTGTCGCCTGAACAATACCGCAATAGGCAGCATGCTGAGTTTGTGGCTGAACTTTGCACTTTATATCCGGATTATCTGATGGTTCCCGAAGGCGGCAGCAGTCCACTGGCCTTGCCCGGGCTTGCTGAACTTCCCATTTTACAAACGCCTTCAGGCTCCGCTAGCCTGATCAGCTGCGCAACCGCCAGCGGCGGTACTTTGGCCGGTTTAAGCGCCGCCCATCCCACCACCGCAGTACTGGGGATTTCGGTGGTCAAAGATGCCTCTTTGCCGGATCGCATTCGCCAGTTAGTGCCCGTTGATGCGCCGCAGAACTGGCAGCTGCGTCAGGAGCAAAGCCAAAAGCCTTATGGCAAATTTACGCCGCAAACCCTGCAGTTTTGTCTGGATTTAACGCAGCAGCAGATTTACACCGAACCTGTATACAGCGGCAAAGCACTGCAAAGTTTAGTGTTATGGGCACAACAAGGAGATTTTGCACCGGGTAGCCATATTGCCTTTTTCCACACCGGAGGTTTACAGGGGCTCGCAGGGCTTTATTATCGCGGTTTGATAAACCAGCAGCAGTATCAACAATTACAGCCGCAAGTTAATGCGGCTGATCCTGCGGAATAATACGCGACAACGGCTGACTGAAATAATAACCCTGAGCACCACTGACGCCGAGTTTTTGCAGTACCTGCCATTCTTTCAGGTTTTCCACCCCTGTGGCGATGACCCGCACACCTTTGCTGGTATTACAGCTGATTAAACCACGGACAAATAATTGTTGTTCCAGCTGTAAATCCAGATGCCGCACCACAGAAGGATGCAATTTAATGGCTTCAATGGTCAGCTCATCCAGATAGGGGCAAGCTTCAATCGACAGTCCCACATGGTCGATAATCAGCGCAAAACCCTGCTGCTGCAAATGGGCTAACACAGGTTTTAACTTGCGGTAATTTTTCTGCAGATGATATTCGTCCACTTCCAGTGCAAACTGCCGGGCGTTAATTTGCCCTTGCGCCAACATCTCACCCAGCCATTGCAGCCAGTCTTTACTGAGCAGGGTTTCCACCGCCAGATTGACACTACACCTGTTGTTGCCGAAGTTTTCCAGCTGGCATAATTTTGCGGCTTTGAGCAGCACGTACTGGTCAATGGCCTGGGTTAAACCACAGTTGGCCGCCATCGGCAAAAACACTGCGGCGTTGAGTTTATCGCCTTCGCTGCTTTGCAGGCGTACCAGCACTTCATGCTGGATCACATCATGTTGCTCCCAGGAAAACACCGGCTGAAAAGATAAAATCAGCCGCTGCTCTTTTAAGGCGTTACTAAGCTCAGTGCGCCACCAGACCGAACCTTTAATTTTGGGTTTGTGGCTTGGGTAAAACCCATAAGCGGCATTGGGCCCCTGTAGCTGCGCTGTTTTCAGCGCCATATCGGCTTCGGCCATCAGCTGATAACTACCCTGCCCCTGCTGATAAATAACATAACCAATATGCAAAACATCAAAATCGAGATAATCGGCAAAATAACTGGAGCGGCTTAAGATAGATGCCATCCGATCCCCCATAGTTTCGGCATCTTTTTGCGTCAGCCCTGGCAATAACACCGCTAAATCGTTGTCAGCAATACGGGCCAGCACAGTCTGGGGCAAATGGGCGCACAGCTGGGTTAATAACTCAGCACAACCGGCCAGCCGCTGCACCTGCAACGGCAATTCCAGATACATTTCCGGGTGACTGACCTGAATTAAAAACAAAGCACCGGACGAGGCTTCCTGTGGATCGTTCAGATAATGCTGCAGCTTGCTTTCAAAATAGATGCGGTTACCAATGGCAAGGTCGTGGTCTATCAGGCCCTGTACCCGCACCAGATGGCGGATTTCCTGCTCACGGCGCGCCTGCGCCTGCTGATTTTGCTGTAATAACGTCAGTTTGCCGATCAGGCTGTCTTGTTGTGACAGCGGTAAATGCGCCTGCTGCATTAAGGCATCGAGCTGCGCCGATAAAGCGGCGATTTCCTGTTGTTGTTGCTGGTAGTGTTCCAGCCGCCCCAGCAATAACCAAAGCGGCAATACCAACAGCAGATCAAACAGCAGATAAGCCCAGAGTTCAAACCCCAGACCCACCTCACTGGTTTTGCTGACCAGCAACAGCGCCAGGTTTGCCACCAGCAATAACAAAATTAAACCAATCCAGCGTCCATACTGTTGCCACAAAATTCCCAGCTTCTGCACAATCACCTCCAGGTTATGATTTCAGTGTTGTTGCCACACAGAACTTTGTCGAGCCACGGCGTGGAATTATCTGAGCTCTGCCACTGACGCTGATTTGTGTTGTGCTGAGCTGGCCATTTTACGTAAATACAGCTGCAGATCCTGCTTCACTTCCGGCAATAACAAATACAAGGCCAGAATATTCGGCACCGCCATCAGGAAAATCATCGAATCAATAAAATCAAACACGGCCAATACGTTAGGCACAGCACCTATGGCCACCACAGCACAAATCAGTACCTTATAAGCGCGGATACTGTATTTGTGTTCACCAAACAAAAAACCCCAGCCTTTTTGGCCGTAATAAGCCCAGCTCACCACAGTGGAGTAACCAAAAAGCAACAAAGCCACCATCAGCACCAGCGGGAACCAGTCAAATACTGACGCAAAAGCCGAAGAAGTGAGCTGCACGCCATCCAGTCCGGTTTGCAGATAAGCACCGGTTAAAATAATCACCAAAGCGGAAATAGTACAAATCACCACAGTGTCGATAAAAGGCTCTAACAAACCAACAAAACCTTCGGAAACCGGGTCATTGGTGCGGGCGGCGGCATGGGCAATAGGTGATGAGCCAATACCGGCTTCATTGGAATAAGCGGCACGGCGAAAGCCCTGAATTAACACGCCAATCACACCACCATAAGCGGCTTCAGGGGCAAAAGCACCTTTGACAATGGTGAGAAGCGCCCCAGGAATGTCCTGCCAATGCAGGCCAATAATCACCAGCGCCGCGGCCAGATAAATACCACACATCAAAGGCACCAGTTTACTGGTGACCCGGCCTATGCTTTTAATACCGCCCACTATCACCAGTGCCACCAGCGCGGCATAAATAAAACCAAAGAGCCAGGCATTATCAAAACCTGTCACTGTTTTTACCTGCACAAAACCCTGGTTCACATGCACAAAACCGGCAGAACCAAAGACACAGGCCACGGCAAAAAAGCCAGCCAGAAATTTACCAAGCCTGGGCAAATGGTATTTTTCCAAAGCTGCTTTGATGTAATACATAGGACCGCCGGCCACAGTACCGTCCGGCAAAATCTGCCGGTATTTTACCGCCAGCGTACATTCGACAAATTTGGTGGTCATGCCCAAAAAGCCGGCCACTATCATCCAGAAAGTAGCGCCTGGCCCACCCAGGGTAATAGCAACAGCCACACCGGCAATATTACCGGTGCCGACAGTGCCGGATAAAGCGGCTGATAAGGCCTGAAACTGGCTGATTTCACCTTTGTCGTTTTTATCGGCAAAATCACCACGCACTACACGCAAAGCATGGCGAAAACCACGGATATTGATAAACCCCAGATAACAGGTAAAGACAATGGCACCGCACATCAGCCATAACACTGTGACCGGTATGGCCACACCCTGCACCTCAAATGAATAAAACACCACACTGGCAAGCGCCGTGCTGAATTGCTCAAAAGCCTGCTGAAAGCTGAACTCGCTGGACATCTGGAAATCTCTGGCTGCAAAAAGCAGCACCTTATCACAGAATTTCCTGCCTTTGCCCTGCCAACTTTTTGAAACTTCATCATTTGGTTATAAAAATCGCACCAAATTGTCATGCCCGGGCGCAACACTTTGCGGGTGAAACCTTGCATCAACCGGGGATAACTGATGAACCGAATCTGCTTTGCACTTTTCACCCAACAGCAAATTTTGTGTGATGTACCAGCGGTTTTGCCCTTATCCACAGGCGGTATCCAAAGATGTTGGCAACAAATGCTGTGGCCACTGCTGTTGATATTGTTGTGTGCCCTAAGCCAGCAGGCACAGGCTACACAGCAAAAAAACACCAACTTCAGCCCCAAAGTGGTGCTGGTGAGTATCGACGGCTTGCGCTGGCAGGAATTGTTTTATGGCGCCGATGCAGAGCTGGCCAATGACAGTCGTTATGTGCGCAACAGCACCTTATTAAGCCCGCTGCTTCAGGGCAATAAAGCCGAAAATTTACTGCCGTTTTTTCATCAGGTGATTAAAAAACAAGGTTTATTAGTCGGCGACCGTCATCAGGGCTCTCTGATGAATGTCAGTAACAAAGCCCGGGTGTCTTACCCTGGTTATAACGAAATGCTGAGCGGGGTGGCCGATCCCAATCTTCACAGCAATGCGCGCAGGTACAATCCCAATGTCACAGTGCTGGAATGGCTGAATCAACAACCCGGTTTACAGGGTCAGGTGGCGGCTTTTGGCTCCTGGGATATGCTGCCTTTTATTCTGAATGTGCCGCGCAGCCAATTGCCGGTCAATGCCGGTTTTAGCAGTGCCAGCGGCGAGCTGACCCCGGAGCTGCAACTTTTGAATAAACTACAACGCCAAACCCCCAGCCCCTGGGCTTCGGTGCGGCTGGATGTATTTACCCACCAGTTTGCGCTGGAATATCTCAAGCGGAAAAAACCCCGGCTGTTGTATGTGGCTTATGGTGAAACCGACGATTTTGCTCATGACCGCCAGTACGATCAGTATCTGTGGGCGGCCAAACGCAGCGACCAGTTTATTGCTGAGCTGTGGCAACAACTGCAAAACGACCCGTTTTACCGCGATCAAACCACCTTGTTGATCACCACAGATCACGGCCGCGGCCGCCACGCCGATAGCTGGTCGCATCATGGCAGTGTGCGGGCTATGGCTGGTTATCTGCAAAAACTAACAGCTTCTGCTGCAGTAGAAGGTTCGGACGAGATTTGGCTGGCCGCACTTGGCCCGGCCATTGTGGCTCAGGGTATCAAAAACACCGGCACCACCTGGTGGCAACATCAGGTGGCGAGCACAGTGGCTGAACTCCTGGGTTATGATTTTCAGCGTTTTCAATATAAGGCCCAGGCCGCTTTGCCGGTATCGGGTAACAGCCAGCAACTGGCACAGCGCGGCAATAGTCTGCAGGCGACTGCGCCTTAAACTACGGCTATGACCAGAGCGCCGGCCGCTCATGACAGAAACAACTATGACGAAAACAAATAATACGACAAAAAACAGCGGTTAACGGCGCTGGTAAATTTCCAGCGGCAGGCCATCCGGATCGGCAAAAAAGCTAAATTCTTTGCCGGTATAAGGATCCACCCTGATAGGTTCCACTGTTATACCCCGCGCTTCCAGCCAGCTTTTTGTTTGCGCTACATCAGCCACCACAAAACTTAAATGGCGCAACCCCTGAGCTTCAGGGCGGCTTGGCCTTGACGGCGCATCGGGAAATGAAAATAACTCCAGCTGACCGCCATCCGGCAAGGCTAAATCAAGTTTCCAGGACTGGCGTTCGGCGCGGTAATGTTCCGCCAGGATTTTAAGCCCAAGTGTTTGACTATAAAATATTTTTGATTTTTGGTAGTCGCTGCAAATAATGGCAACGTGGTCTATGGCTAATAACAAATGAACTCCGGAATATTCAATCACAGGGCTGCTGAAAGTGCTGGCAGACGCATTCCAGGATAACGCTGATACAACTGCTGTAATGCGCCGGAATGCTGTAATGCCGCCATGCCTTTATCCCAGCGTTTTTTCAGCATAGCACCGCGTACAGAGCGGGAAAAACCAACGTAAACAGGCACCTGTAGTATTTCTTGTTGCACCAGCTGGTGCTTTTGCAACAGCGGCTGGCCACTTTCTTTTAAATCAGACTGTTCAGCCAGATACACATCAATGCGGCCTTTAATGACCATTTCAAGACCTTGCTGCACCGAGTGGACTTCGTAGCCTGGCACCGACAATCCAAGCGCAGCACCATAGTTATAAGCCAGATCCCAGGCCAGTCTCAGCTCAGAAAGCTGCTTTATGGTTAACGGCGGCCTTAGCTGCAACCCTGGGGCGTACACAGCCATAATGGTATCAAAATCAATAGGTTCTGCTGACAACAACAGCTTATGGCCATCTTCTTTGGTCACTGCCAGCACCAGATCCGCCTGCTGTTTTTCCACCAGTCCCAGAGCGCGGTTAAAATTACTGAACTCCAGTTGCAGTTCACCGGATTTAGGCTTTAACACCAGCTGCACCAGTTCAAAATAACCACCAGTGCCATCTTCATTGGTGTAACCGGGCCAGCTTTTGGTCATCAGTCTGATATTATCTGCCGCCAGCGGCCAGCTCAGCATGATGAATAACAACAGTAAAAAACGGCTCATCATCAACAGTCCCATAGCACAGCACTGTTATGAGCTTAGTGGCAGAATTGCGGCTCAGCCAATCTGTGGTGACACAGATAAAAAAGGCGCCCACAGGCGCCTCTTTTTTGTATTGCTGACTATCAGCGCCCTTGCAGGGCTTTGGCCTGGGCTTCAACCTGACGCCAGACCCGCAGCAAGTTGCCGGACAGAATTTTTTCAATGTCGGCTTCGCTGTAACCACGGCGAATTAAACCTGCAATCAGATTCGGATACATAGACACATCCTTTAAACCTTCGGGTAACGAATCACCGACACCGTCAAAATCTGAACCTATACCAACATAATCCACGCCCACCAGTTTGGTCACGTAATCAATGTGATCCAGCACAGTGTCGACATTGGCAAATGGATAAGGATGTTTTTTCAGATATTCGGCTCTGAAAGTTTTTTCGTCAGTACCCTTGGGCGCGGCAGCCAGCGCAGCTTTAAACTGCAAACCCCATTGGTTGGCCTGTGACACCACAAAAGATGAGCCAAAGTTAATCTGAATCACTCCGCCGTTTTTCGCCAAAGCTTTGATCATGGCATCGTCCATATTGCGTTCAAAACCCGGCACAAAACTGCGCAGCGACGAGTGTGAGGCAATCACCGGCGCTTTGGTCAGCTGAATCACTTTATAAAAAGCGTCATCGGACACATGCGAAATATCGATCATCATGCCAAGCCGGTTCATTTCAGCCACCACCTTTTCACCAAAGGGGCTTAAACCTTTCCATTTGCGGCGCATATCGTAACTGGAGTCGGAAATATGGTTAGACTCCGAATGCGCCAGCGTGATGTATCGAATACCACGCTGATAAAAATGCTGCAGGTTCTCCAGTTTGCCATCGATAGGCGTACCGTTTTCCATGCCAAGCGCCAGCGAAATTTTGCCTTGGTTAAAATGTTTGGTTAAATCATCGGCGTTGTAGGCCATGGCAAACTTGTCCGGCGCCCGGCCCACCAGCGCTTCCATACTGTCAATCAACTGATTGGCCAGCAGATAACCGCCACCGGATTTTTCGTAACTGGACGGAATATACACCGACATAAAAGGCGCATTTAAACCACCGGCTTTGGCGCGCGGATAATCAAACTCCCCACCTGGTGCGGCCACACTGACATCTTCCCATTTGTCCTGCAAACGGTAAGGCACGTCGATATGGGTATCCACAATCAACATTTGTTGCGCCAGTTGCTGGGCGCGCCCGGCTGGATCTGTGGCCACTGTGCTGGTTGATGTGGTGCCTGAAGTACTGGCACAACCGGCCAGCAGCAAAGTCAGACTGCAAGCAATAAGCGTTGGTTTAAACACTGGATAGTCCCTCTGGAAAACGCCGTTGTTGTCGGCAAATTCAGTGTTTTTAGCCAGTCACACAGCGTAAAAACCCTGATTTATCATTGTTTTTGTCAATTTTTTTGTTGTCTGGCACAGAGCATAAAACAAATACAGCCGACAGCACTATGGTGTTGGACTGTTATTTTTTACACTTGGCCGAAGCAAGGCCGCCGCCCGCTGTGGTCAGAACCTTGCTCAGTGCAACAGCCGGCACTGCTCAAAGCCGGCTGCAAACACAAAACCTCAGGCCTTTAAGCCAAACTCAGCTTCCAGCAAAGCCGCAACCTGCGCCGCTTCCACCTGCTGCACCTGAGTCACCCCCGCCACTGTTTGTTTAAATTCGTTGCCCACCAGCATTTTGCGGCCCTGGGGCGTTTGCAGAATGATCAGCAGTTTTTGCACAAAAATAGTGTCAGGATGCGTCGAGTTCAGGAAATTAGCTGGCATAAAGTCCAGCCAGTCGGCGGGGTATAAATCAAAACCGTATTGATTCACCCAGTTGTTATCCAGCTGCGCCTGCAGCACATACTGACCAGGCTCAGGGCTGACTAAGCGGAACAGGTCAAAATCCTGCTGCTGCACTAAATTCACCTCTGATAAGGCAATAGGAGCCCGCAAGCCATAGCTGCCAAAACCTAAATCACACAACAGCTGCTGCCCCTGGACTTTCACCAGCAGCGCCATATGGGTTTTGGGCCGGCGCATCGGGTAAAACATCGGCCGGCAGAATACAAACTGATACTCCAGCCCCAGCGCTGTCATCGCCATGGCAAAGAGGCCGTTCACTTCGTAACAATAACCACCGCGGCGGGCTTTGCCGTCATTGCCGACAATTTTGTTAACTATCTGCTCAGGCTCAAGCGACACCACTTTTTTTGCCTGCACATCAAGATTTTCAAAGGCAATGCTGCGCAGCTGCTGCTGCATCAGCGCTGTCACAGTGGCAATATCCGGTTTTACCTGCTGCTGATAACCAATACGTTGCAGGTACAGTTCAAGACTAAAATTGCTGGCGTACATCTTTTACTCCACGCTTTGGGATTTAATCGCCGTTATTGTCACCGATTTTGCAAAAGGCCGCCATCACCACAAAACCAGCGGTGGCAGCACGGACTTAGCACCAGCGCAAAACCCACAGGCAATGACACAAAAAGCGACTAAGCCTTGCCGCAACAAATAAGCTTTGCGATGATGTTTTATCTCAGATTTAAGGTTGATGTTATGCCGCAATACCAACGTTTTACCCCGGATGATGCCGCAGTTTTTGCCAATGATCACAGTGAGTTATTTGGTATACACAGCAAACTGACCAGTGTCAGCTTTGGCGACAACCATATGAATCAGGTATTTAGGGTAAAAAATCAGTTTGGCACCAGCCTGATTGTAAAACAGGCACTGCCGGTGGCGCGTGGTTTAAGTGAACAGTGGCCGCTGAGCCTGGACCGGTTGCGGATTGAAGCCGAAGCTTTAATTCAGCTGGGCAAAGCCTCGCCGGATCATGTGGTCGAAGTGCTGCATTATGATGCGGATCAGGCCGCTATGTTGCTGGAAGATTTAGATCAATACGAGCTACTGAGTAAAACCCTGGCCGGCGGCCGGCAATTTCATCAACTTGCCGAACAGCTGGCGCAACTACTGGCCCACAATAGTTTTTTCAGCAGCGACTTTGCCACTGATATTGCCGGCAAAAATAACGCACTGAAAAAATTGAATAACCCGCAGGCGCAGCAGGTGGTGGAGGATTTGTTATTAAGCGACCCTTATATCAACCATGAGCGCAACCAGCATCAGCAACATTTACAACAACTGGCCCGCCAGCTGTGGCAGGACGAAAAACTGCAGGCAGAGGTCGCCTCGTTACGAGCCGCTTATCGCAGTTGCCCACAGGCACTGCAACATGGCGATTTAGGCTGTAACAGCATTTTTGTCTGTGGTGACGACATTAAAGTGATAGACGCCGAGTTTGCCTGTTATGGCCCGGTCGGTTTTGATTTAGGTATATTTTTTGGCAGCCTGATGCTGCAATATTGCGCTGCGCCCGGGGTCATTGCTGAGCCCAAACGCGCTCAGGATCAACAGAACTACCTGCACAACCAAATCAAAGAATGCTGGTTGCATTTTGCCAAAACCTTTTTCAATTTGTGCCAGCAGCATTGCCGCGATCCGCTGTTTAGTAACAGCGCTTATCAGCAAAAATTTCTGCAACAGGTGCTGCGTTATAGCATTGGCTTTGCCGGCGCTGAAGTCATCCGCCGGGTGATAGGCGCATTTCCTGCTGCCGAATTTAAACAAATTGCCAATGTCGCAGTCAGGCAACAGGCACAGCAACAAGCTATAACACTGGGCTGTCGTTTGATAATGCTGCATGCTGAAGCCAGCAGTATCAGTCAGTTGCTAAGTCCGTTGCAGGATTTGCAGACACAATAAAGTCTGTGACAAGGGCAGCAGCAGGACAGAAGGCAGCCCAGCGGCTGAAACTCTAATTCAAAACGACTTATTCATCACTACTTGTTCAGAACTGCAGCGACCACATCACTGCACCAGCTATCACAACTCAGACCGCTGGCCCCAAACCTGGCTAGCGGTGTATTTGTCATTAGAGTTGTGGTTGATACCTTTGCTGGATACTGCGCACTGTCTGGTCTTTTTCCATGGCCAGCCAGGCTTGTTGCAGTTTGGCAAACTCTGCTGCACTGATGCTTTTTTTACTAAAACCAAAATAAACCGGCGCCTGATAAACCTGCACTATAGGCTGATATAAATCGGCACTTTTTTGTTTATGGTGTTGCCAGTAGTGCAGCACAGACCTGTCCTCGAGGATGGCGTCAACCCGGTCGGCATTCAGCAGCGCTAATTTGTCCTGAATACTGCTGATGGGCACCAATAAAGCCGCAAAGCCCGGGTTGCGCTGAACCGCAGCAAAATCCTCACCATAATAAGCGCCGTTTAGTACCGCAATACGGGGGGCGGGCTTGAGATGGATGGTATCGGTTAAGGTTCTGACGTCTTTAAAATCCGCCGCTTTGCCAATCAACCAAATAGCTTCCAGATGATGCGGACCCAGAAAATAATAATCTTTCTCACGCTCGGTGTTACGGTACAGGTGACTGATCACATCCAGTTCACCGCTTTTTAATTGCATCAGTGAACGCAGCCAGGGGCTTGAACGATAGTCAATGTTACAACCCACTTTAGCTGCCAATGCCTGCAGTAGTTCGGCGGTTTGCCCGTGCCAGTGCTGCTCGTCGTTTTTAATCAGATGCGGCGGAAAGTCGGTTTCAGCGGCAAAGCGCAGCTGGCAGGCAGTGGCTTGCAGACTAAATGCAACACATAACAGCGCTAATACAGACTTTGGCCATCCTTTCACAACAACATCTCCGGCAAATCACAGCATTTTAATCAAACAAGGTACTGCATTCCGTTTGGCAGATAAATAGCTGGTCATTTTTTTACCACCGGAAGCGGCAATTTAGCGATGGCGTGCCGCAAGCAAAAGGTGCGCACTGTTGATTGCAGCATCAGCTCCCGCCACACTCCCCTGCGCTTTTGGTTTTTCAGGTGAAACATGCTACAACTGAGCCCGGTATCAACAGCAAAAGAGACTCTGCAATGCAAAAAGTAACAGGGATAGGTGGTGTGTTTTTAAAAGCGCGTGACCCTATGGCACTGGCGCTCTGGTATCAGCAACATCTGGGCGTACCTTTATTGCCGGGCAGTCCTTATGGCAGTTTTATCGCGCAAAGTCAGGATGAAACTGTCTGGTCGACTTTTGCCGACAGCAGCGATTATTTTGGCCGACCGGAACAACAGATGATGCTGAACTACCGAGTAACGGATTTAAACGCCATGCTGGCACAGCTCAAAGCCGCAGGTGTACGGGTGGATGAACAGCGTGAATCCGGTGACTACGGCGATTTTGGCTGGGCTTATGACCCCGAAGGCAATAAATTTGAGTTATGGCAGCCGAAATAACCACTCACAGAGTTGCGCCGGCAGCCGCTGGCTTCCTTCTTTTCAACAACAGATTAAAGCCTGCCCCCTACAGTTAGCCTTTTTCTGACATTTATCCCGAATACGCAGCCAAATGCTGCCAACTCCTGCAATAACAAGCAGTTATCACGAATTAATGATATATTAGCTGTTGATTATCAAACAGTATTGTGGTCACTCCAATACTGTCGGGCTGGCGGGCAGCGTGAAAACTGCTACACCTAAGCAGTTGCTTCAACACACTGTTATCGCTCAGGTCATAACTGAAAAAGCGCACAGACGCTCCACCCCAATTGGGCTCAAACTAAGGGTATCCACTGATGAAAAGCAAACAATCATTGTTAGCTCTGCAGATCAAGGTCGCTTTAATCGCTGCCACTGTTGGTCTTTCTCCTGCCGCTCTGGCGCAGGAAAGTGACAAAGCCAAACAGGACGATCAACAACTTGAACGTATTATGGTGACAGCGCAAAAACGCGTGCAAAGTACACAGGAAGTGCCTATTTCGGTTGCCACTTTATCGGGCGAAAAGTTTGACGCTATTTTTTCTGCCGGTGATGACATTCAGGCACTGGGCGTAAAAGTACCGGGTTTATTTGCTGAATCATCGAACGGCCGGGCCGCGCCACGTTTTTATATCCGTGGTTTAGGTAACACCGACTTTGACCTGGCCGCTTCACAGCCGGTGTCGGTGATTATGGACGACGTGGTGCTGGAAAACGTGATTTTAAAGAGCTTCCCGCTGTTTGATATTGAGCAGGTGGAAGTGGTGCGTGGCCCCCAAGGCACTTTATTCGGCCGCAACACCACCGCAGGTATTGTGAAGTTCAGCACCGCCAAACCACGGCAGGATTTTGATGCTTATACCAAGTTTTCATTAGGTAACTATGGTACCCGTAATATCGAAGCCGCTGTTGGCTCAGGCCTGACTGACGAGCTGTCAGCTCGGGTCTCTGTGTTATCACAACACCGCGACCATTACATCAACAACACCTTTACCAATGAAAAAGACGTGATGGGTGGTTTTGATGAAACTGCCGGTCGTCTGCAATTTTTATATGAAAGCGGCAATCTCAGCGCTTTACTGAACGTGCATGGCCGTAAATTAGACGGTACCTCGTCTATTTTCCGCCGTAACGTTTTTACCAAAGGCAGCAATGAACTGAATGCCAATTATGACCGTGACAACGTGGCATATGATGGCGGCAACAACTTCCAGAAATATGACAACTCAGGTGCGTCGTTAAAACTGGATTTTGATCTGAACGATATGACCTTCACTTCTATTACCGCGCACGAACAGGCTGACGGTAATGGCCGTGGTGATATCGACGGTGGTACTGAAGCAGGTCCGGGTCCTTCTGCTGTTGGCAATGCAGTAACTGAAGATCAGTTAAAAGATTTAAAACAGTTCACGCAGGAATTCCGTTTAGCCAGCGACACCAGCGAAGCGCTGGAATGGCAGGTCGGTGCCTTTTATTTTGACTCTTCTTTTGGCGTCACCAGTATTGACGGCTTTTTTGGTCAAACCTCGGTCTACCATGACAACCAAAGCTGGGCTGTGTTTGGCCAGAGCACTTATAACCTGAACGACCGCTGGGATGTGACTGGTGGTATCCGTTACACCCACGACAAAAAATCTTTTGATGTCGGCGAGCAGAATGTGAACGGTTTTGCTTTGGTGATTGGTGAAGCGAAAATTCAGAACTACGCGCCAATTAGCTTAAGCGACGGCCAGGTCAGCTGGGAGCTTGCCACTAACTACCGTGTCACAGATCAAACTTCAGTATTCGCCCGTTTTGCCAACGGCTTCCGCGCCCAGTCTATTCAGGGCCGTAACGTGGCTTTTGAAGAAGATCCAACCACAGCCAAATCTGAAACCATCAACTCTATTGAAGTTGGTGCCAAATCAGACTTACTGGGTAACACGCTGCGCTTAAACGGTGCTGTGTTCTATTACAACATTGACGATATGCAGCTATCAGCTATTGGTGGTAACAACAACGGCAACTCGCTGGTGAATGCGGAAGAAGGCACAGGCTATGGTTTTGAAATTGACGCCGACTGGCGTGCACTGTCGAACCTGACACTGGGCGGTGGTTTTAGCTACAACAAAACTGAGTTAAAAGACCCTAACTTGTTAGTGGGTGTTTGTGGCTCAGGCATGTGTACGCCACTGGATCAAACCATTCAGGTACCACGCAAAACGCTGGCTTATGTCAATGGCAACCCATTCCCGCAAGCGCCTGAAACCATCCTGACGCTCAACGCCCGTTACGATATTCCGGTGAGCACAGGTGAAATCTACTTCTACACTGATGTGGCTTTCCAGGGCGAAACCAACCTGTTCCTGTATGACTCTGTTGAATTCAAAACCGACGATAATATGGAAGCAGGCCTGCGTATTGGCTACCAGAACTACGACGGTAACTACGAAGTGGCGTTATATGGCCGCAATATTACCGACGAAGATAACGTGAAAGGTGCAGTGGACTTTGCCAACCTGACCGGTTTTGTCAACGAACCGCGGATGGTGGGTATTGAGTTTAAGAAAAGCTTTTATTAACAGCTGACGTTGTCACTGCAAAGTACACAAGGCGCCTGGGACGCCTTGTTTTTTCCTGTGTTTTAGTGTGACCGGCTTACCGCATCGGCCGGGACATTAGTTAGTATTCAATCCCTATGCGGCCAGCTCAGTTGCAACTTCGAGGTGCATCATGAACAGACGTCTTTTTCTTCAGCTGATGCTGCTTTTTGGCAGTACAAGCGCTGCCTCTTTCCAGAGGCAACACCAACTACAAAATCTAAAGGGCGCTGGCAGTACCAAAAAACGTATTCTGGTGATTGGGGCTGGTCTTGCCGGGCTTGCAGCTGCGCATGAATGTCAGCGCCATGGCCATCAGGTCACAGTGCTGGAAGCCCGGGACAGGATTGGCGGTCGTATTTATACCAGTCACGCCTGGCCGGATCTGCCACTGGATTTAGGAGCCAGCTGGATCCACGGTGTAAAAGGCAATCCGCTCAGCACTCTGGCCGATGAAATCAACGCCAAACGCTGGCTCACCAGTTATCAGCGCAGCGCCACTTATCACAGCAAAGGACATTTACTCAGTGCTGCGGAAGAAACAGCACTGGACAGCATGCAACTGAAGGTGCAGCAGGCACTGCGTCAGGCGCAAAACACTGAACAGGATAGGTCGCTCAGACAAGCTGTTGCCGTTTTGCAGCAGGAATTTGCCCGGGATCCGGCCGCACTGCGTTTGCTGAATTTTTGTTTATCGTCCGGCTATGAACAGGAATATGCCGGCAGTGCCGCTGAGATGTCGGCACATTGGTTTGATAACGGTACCTTTTTCAGCGGCGATGATGCGCTGTTTGCCGCCGGTTTTGGCGTGATTACTGATTATCTGGCCAGAGACTTAGCCATTAAACTGGGGCAACAGGTGACAGCCATCGAATACAGCGCAACAGGCGTACAGGTGCAAACAACACAAGCCAGCTTTGTTGCCGATCAGGTATTAATCACCCTGCCACTTGGCGTGTTACAGCATCAATCAGTGCGTTTTGTGCCTGAACTGCCTGCGGCAAAACTTGAAGCTATCAACAAACTTGGCATGGGCGTTTTAAACAAATGTTATCTGCGCTTTAACCAGGCATTCTGGCCAACAGATGTTGATTGGCTTGAATATATTGCGCCAAAACATGGCGAGTGGACCGAATGGGTTAGTTTTATGCGTGCGGCACAAGTGCCGGTGTTATTAGGTTTTAATGCCGCAGCGCATGGCCGGGCCATCGAAAAATTCAGCGATGCAGAGATAGTGGCCAGCGCCATGGCCACACTTAAAACCATCTTTGGCAAAGATATCCCCCAACCCATCAACTACCAAATCACCCGCTGGGCGTCTGACCCTTTTGTCCGTGGCTCTTATTCGTATCAGGCGCTTGGCTCCAACCCGCAAATGCGCGATACATTGGCAAGAGCAGTGGATCAACAGCTATTTTTTGCCGGCGAAGCCACAGAGCGCCACTATGCAGGCACTGCCCATGGTGCTTATTTATCCGGGCTCAGGGCTGCTGCCGAGCTTCTTTCAAGCTAAAAGCCGCACCGTTGTCTGATTGCGGCTACAGCCTTTAACCGCTATGGCAGTCCTTGATGGTTTTAATAGTGGCCTGCGCCAGCGGGGACGTGGCATTGGTTTTAGAAGTAATAAGCACCACCGGAATTTGATAATGGTATTTTTCCGGCCTGATGGCCTGAAACAGGCCTTTTTCCACCCAATAACTGGCGTAATGCTCGGGTAAATACCCAATAAACTTGCCGGATAAAATTAAATGGGCAATGCCTTCGTCGTGATAAGCGCTGGCGCTGTGCTGGTAATTCAGGCCGTCGTTACGGATTTCTTTATCCCGCATATAGTTACTGCTAATCACCTCAGCCTGCGCCAATAAAGTATGGATATCTTTGGCATCACAACCAAATAACGGATGGCCCTGGCCACAATACAGATAGTTGGTTTCCAGATGCAGTGGTTCGTAATCCAGACCGCGGATATGATGGCGGCTGACGCCAATCCCCACCAGAGCGCGGCCATTCGCGACACTGGTTTCTACTTCCCGCGCTTCACACACATGAATATCAAACTGCAGGTTATTACTTTTATCTTTCAGCACCGCTATCGCCTGGGCCACACCACAACGGGGGTCGCTGACCAGAGTATCAATAATGGCAATGCTGACCCGGCCCGATAAATGGTGTTTAGAGCCCGCCACTGTGCTGGCAAAGGTTTCACATTGTTGCAGTAATTCCAGTGATGCCTGATAGGTAATACGGCCGGCGTCGGTGAGCTCAAAACCGCTGCGGCCACGTTTACACAGCGTCAGACCTAAACGAATTTCCAAATCAGATAAATGGGTGCTGATGGTCGAGCGGCCAATATTCAGCCTGGACTCTGCCGCCGACAAACCACCACATTCCACAATAGTGACAAAAATACGCAATAAGCGTAAATCAACGTCCTGCACCTGCATTTGCCAACCGCCTTTAGTTCGATAAATCCGGAATAAGATACGATTATTATGTATTTATAAAACATCTGACACAAGCTAGCATTTGACCATCACACGCCTTTGTGGCGGCCATACAGCAAGACATTTCAGGAGTCAGTCATGGTTTTTAAATACGGTATTGATCGTCTCGATTTAGCCACAGTGAACGGCATTGCCGACGGCAGCATTCAAGCAGAACTTTGCGCCGAAGCTATCGCCAAAATTAACCAAAGCCGCAGCTGTGTGGATGTGATGGCGGCCTCCAGCAAAGCTATTTATGGCATTAACACCGGTTTTGGCCCTTTATGCGACACCCAAATCTCCCCGGCTGAAACTGCCTTGCTGCAAAAAAACCTGCTGATCACCCATGCAGTGGGTGTAGGTGAACCTATTGCCAAAGCGATTTCCAAGCTGATGCTGATCACCAAAGTACATGCGCTGAGCCAGGGTTATTCTGGTGTGCGGCTGGAAGTAATTGAGCGCATGCTGAAGTTTATTGAACTGGATCTGATCCCAGTGGTGCCGGAGCAAGGTTCTGTCGGTGCTTCAGGCGACTTAGCACCGCTGTCACATTTATTCCTGCCACTGATTGGTGAAGGTGAATTCTGGGCTGGCAATAGCAGCGTGCCGGCCAGTGAGGCCTTAGCGCAGCATGGTTTATCACCGCTGGAATTACAGGCGAAAGAAGGTTTGGGCCTGATTAACGGCACCCAGTTTATTTTGTCGCACGGCATTACCGCACTGACCAAAATGCAGTACTTACTGAATTTAGCCGATGTGGCAGGCGCCATGAGTATTGAAGGTATGCAAGGCAGCGGCTCACCGTTCCGCCCTGAATTACACCAAATCCGCCCATTTGCCGGCAATATCGAAGTGGCAGCGCGGATGCGCCGGTTATTTAAAAACTCACAAAATATGGCCTCGCACACCGGCTGCGCCCGGGTACAGGACCCATATTCACTGCGTTGTATTCCGCAGGTGCACGGCGCCTCCCGCAACGCTTTTCACCACCTCAAAGAGCTGGTTGAAATTGAGATGAACTCAGTGACCGACAACCCTATTGTCATTAGCAGCGAAGAAGCGCTGTCCGGTGGTGGTTTCCACGGTCAGCCGCTGGCCATGGTGCTGGATTACACCTCCATTGCCGCCGCTGAACTTGGCAATATTTCCGACCGCCGTTGTTATTTGCTGCTGGAAGGCCTGCATGGTTTACCACGGTTGTTAACCAAAGCCGGTGGCTTAAATTCGGGTTTGATGATCCCGCAGTACACTACAGCGGCGCTGGTCACCGAAAACAAATCTTTATGTTTCCCGCCGTCGGCCGACAGCGTGCCTACTTCAATGGGTCAGGAAGATCATGTGTCTATGGGCAGTATCTCAGGCCGGAAGCTGAACCAGATTTTAGGCAACCTGGAAAAAATTCTGGCGATAGAGCTGATGTACGCAGCTCAGGCTATTGAATTCCGCCGGCCGAACACTTGCTCAGACTTAATTGAAGAAAATCATGCCATTATCCGCGCCAAAGTAGCCAAGCTCGAAGAAGACCGGCTGTTAAAACCGGACATCGACGCCATGATCAAACTGGTGAAAACCCAGGCCTTGAAGGTCGACTTTGCGGTCAATGTTTAAGGAGTGCAACAGATGACTTTTCAGGATCAAATCAAACAAGGTATTCCAGCCGAGCTGCCAGCAGCCAAAGCTTACCCTGTAGGCGCCAACCGTGCGCCTAAACGCAAAGACATTTTAACCAAAGCGGAAAAACAACTGGCGGTGCGTAATGCACTGCGTTATTTCCCCAAGGCATGGCATGGCGAACTGGCAGTGGAATTTGCCAAAGAACTGAATGACTTTGGCCGTATTTATATGTACCGCTTTAAGCCGGATTATGAGATTAAAGCCCGGGCTATCAGCGATTATCCGGCCAAATGCCAGCAGGCCGCTGCCATTATGCTGATGATTGACAATAACCTCGACCCGGCCGTGGCACAGCATCCGGAAGAGCTGATTACTTATGGTGGCAATGGCGCAGTGTTCCAGAACTGGGCGCAATACCGCTTAACCATGAAGTACTTAAGCGAAATGGCCGAAGACCAGACTTTGCATATCTACTCAGGCCATCCGATGGGTTTATTCCCGTCATCGGTAGAAGCGCCAAGAGTGGTGGTGACCAACGGCATGATGATCCCGAACTATTCCAAACCGGATGATTGGGAGCGGTTTAACGCCCTGGGCGTCACCCAATATGGCCAGATGACCGCCGGCTCTTTTATGTATATTGGCCCGCAGGGCATAGTGCATGGCACCACCATTACGGTGATGAATGCGTTTCGCAAAGTGCTGCCAAAAGGCGATAGCCCCAAAGGCAAAATTTTCTTAACAGCTGGCCTGGGGGGCATGAGCGGCGCTCAGCCAAAAGCCGGCAATATTGCACAGTGCATTACCGTCTGTGCCGAGGTAAACCCAAAAGCCGCCACCAAACGTCACCAGCAAGGTTGGGTGGATGAGCTGATTGACACTATGCCGGCCTTAATTGCCCGGGTAAAACAAGCCCAGGCCAATGCCGAAGTGGTGTCTATTGCTTATATCGGCAACGTGGTGGATGTATGGGAAGCCTTTGATGCCGAAGATATTTTTGTGCATTTAGGTTCAGACCAAACCTCTTTGCATAACCCATGGTCGGGCGGTTATTACCCTGTTGGCATTTCATATGATGAAGCCAACCGGTTAATCCGCGAGGAGCCGGAATTATTCAGAGCCAAGGTGCAGGACACCTTAAAACGTCACGCCGCTATCGTGAATAAACACACAGCCAAAGGCACTTATTTCTTTGACTACGGCAATGCGTTTTTGCTGGAAGCCTCACGCGCCGGTGGTGATGTGATGGCGCAAAACGGCATCGACTTTAAATATCCGTCTTATGTGCAGGATATTTTAGGCCCTATGTGTTTTGACTATGGTTTTGGCCCTTTCCGCTGGGTTTGTACTTCAGGCAAGCCGGAAGATTTAGATAAAACCGATGCCATTGCCGCACAAGTGTTAAAACGTTTGATGTTAGCTGCGCCGGAAGAAATTCAGCAGCAGATGCAGGACAATATCAGCTGGATTCTGGATGCCAAACAAAACAAGCTGGTGGTGGGTTCTCAGGCGCGCATTTTATACGCCGACGCTGAAGGCCGTGCTGAAATTGCCGCTGCTTTTAACGCTGCGATAAAACGCGGTGAAATTGGCCCCGTGGTATTAGGCCGTGACCATCACGATGTCAGCGGCACCGACTCGCCATTCCGTGAAACCTCCAACATTTATGACGGCAGCCGTTTTACCGCCGATATGGCCATTCACAACGTAATTGGCGACAGCTTCCGCGGCGCCACCTGGGTGTCGATTCACAACGGCGGTGGTGTGGGCTGGGGCGAAGTGATCAACGGCGGTTTTGGCATGTTGCTGGACGGCTCAGTGGAGGCAGATCGCCGGTTAAAGTCGATGTTGTTTTTTGACGTCAACAACGGCATCGCCCGCCGCAGCTGGGCGCGTAACAATGAAGCCGATTTTGCCATCCGCCGTGAAATGGCGCGCACGCCTAAGTTACAGGTCACGCTGGCCAACAGAGTAGACGACGATCTTCTTGAGCAGTTGTTTTAGCTGCGTTTTTAAATAGCAGCAGGTTTAAGCGAAGTTGCTTGAACACAGCCCTGCTGTTAAACAGCCAGCTTTTAAACAACGTTGTTTTTAAGCTGGTTTTAAAAAAAGATAAGCGCCGCAAGGCGCTTATCTTTTTTGTTTTTAGTGCAGCGTAGATATCTGCTGTAACCCGCTTTGCGCTTTACGAAATAGAAGCAACTTCATCATATGCACTGTTCGTTTACTTCGAACCGCTTTTTCCTTTTGTGTATGCGAAGCCTGCCTTCCCGCGGAAATTATTCTCAAACCCAATCCCCTGGATAAATATTCATCTGGCTCCATCATTTTATGTCACTTTTCTTTACATGTTTTGTAAGAAAAAATGATAAAACTAAGTAACACATTGAAGTTAAAAGATTTTAAATATTGGCATTAAAAGTGCTGTTCAATTCCGATCTATGGGTAAAAATCGTCAATCCTTTGGAAATCATCATGAAAAATAAAATGTTAAAAGCAGCAGTCGCTGGATTGGTGTTATCTCTCAGTCATGTTGCCCAAGCCGGTGTCGTGCCTGTTGGCGTGCAAAATGATATCAATTTCTCTACGGTAACTGCTGATTGGGGTTGGACACTTTGCCATCGCAGCAACTACGGTAGCAGTGTATCCATTGCAGATATGTTTGGTACTTGTAATGGTAGTTATGTGATGCTGGCTGGTGCGTTAAGCTCATCAAACAAAATTGATACACTGGCAGCTGCTTTATTCTCTGATGTAACAGCCTATACCTCGGTAAATACAACAAGAACTTCAAATGGCGCACAGTGGTATTTCAACGGTTATTCAATGGGTTTTGCTGGTTTAGGTGACATGATCAGTCAAACAACTGCTGACACCGCAGGTTTGAATGAAAGAGACCGTTTAAGTTGGCATACGTCTATGTCGGCAGGTTATTGGAACCAAAATTCAGCTTTATCTCCTCTGCATGTTTATAACGGCTGGAGAAGTGGTAGTAACTATAGTATCTACGAAGGTACTGAATGGGAACGTTTGGTATTTACCTATAACGCCCCGAAAAACGATATTCCAGAGCCATCAACTCTTGCCATCTTCGGTTTGACCTTAGTTGCCTTAGGATTACGCCGCTTCAAAAAGCAATAAGCTTATTGATACCATTCAAAAAAACACAACATTATTGTGGGAATGCCAGTCAGTTAAACTGACTGGCATTATTTTTGTGCGGATATTTACCGGGTTTTCCTTTAACTAACCTTGGCGACCAAAGTTCGTCACGTCTGAACGGCAACTTTAAGAATTCAGCTTTTCCTTTGAAATCCTTGATGTCAGCCGTTGGCACAAAGCCACCTTTTGAAGGTAAACATCTGCATTAAGGTCGCACCGACAATCAAAGTGAAGGGCAAGTCGCCAGAAATTTCATCTGCACTTGTTCTGTCGCTTGCCCTCGCAGTTCACAGCCCTTTTCTCCCGGTATTTGTGCAAATTGCCAGCTTAAATCAGATCGCAACAAGGGCAATGCCGCTGCCATACAGTCAGTGATACGCGAGGAACCGTCAACCAATCCTGTTTGATATTCGGGGTCTTGGATCGCAACCGGCGGTATTGAAGTTTTTCGCTGATTTGAAGGATTTTCAGTGATGATAATTTCGCCGGCATGATCTACCGTAAAATCGTAAACAAGAGACAGAGCAGTACTGGTCGGATACTTGCCAAAACGCAATTCGATCCGTCGAACTCTTCGATCCACCTGTACCGCATCTTGCTCAAAACCAGGCCTGAGAGTCATAGGATCCAAAGCAATAGATTTTGGGGCCATAAAATCAAGCAGAGGCTGATAGAAATAGTCCTGATTTCTATCGTGAAGTTGGCTTAAGCTCTGTTTTAAGGTGTTTGATTTGCGAAAGTCCAATTGATACTGCAATAGCATCAGTTCAGTATTTTGCAGACATTGATCAGGCAATTGTTTTGCCAGCTCAGAAGACAAATGAAACTCAGGCACATCAATGACTAACCAGTTATTTGACAGTGGTTTAGACTGTATTGCCGCCACCCACAACAACACACCAGATGCACACATACTGATCAATAACTTAAGCGACATTCCTTGCTCCATTGCTGCGTCTGTGTTTTTTATTGAATTGATCTGTACCGGCAACAGTGGACACTTTGCTAAGTCCTGCTTTTCAATTCAAAACTCTTGGCTTAGGCAGCCAAAAGTACTATGCCTTCAGGTCTTGTTGTAATCAACCTCAATGTATTGAAAAACATACAGCCAATATAAGGCGAAAAACGAGTTTTTACACAGTGAGTTCCAGCAAGCTTCGTTCATTTGTTAACCGGCGGACAGCCACTGCTGGCACCAACCAGAAACCAATTCCCCAAGCCTGCGCTCTTCCCCTTTAAGCCAAGCCGGCAAAAATCGGCAGTTTAAGGTTTTAACACGCCAACTATTTGAAGCGACCGACGGCGCCAGTCGCTGCCCCCAGATGTTGAAAAGCAGGCAGCCCCTCAAAAGCGAGTCAAAACAACAGGCATCAAAACGCCCCCGGGTACAGCAAGCCCAGGCGATACAAAAACAACAAAAGCCAATCACAGATAGCCTCTTCCGGCCCAGGAGCATCAGACAACACCTTGAGTTATCGGTACTTGCTGTATAGAGTCAATGCAGTACTTGCAAACTGATAAGTGCACTCAAATCAGAGGATGGTTTATGTTTGATTGGTTCGGCCTCAGGGCTTTGCGGGAAGAAAACCAGCAGTTAAAAGAACAAGTCAGTATGCAAAAGCAAATTCGTGACAGCGTCAGTAAACAAATGATGCGCTTAACGATGGATGATAGCGGCAAAATCCGGGCTGTGAATGCGAACTTTTGCAATGAAAGTGCCCTTAATGAAACTGACCTGATTGGCCGGCCAGTGCTGGATTTGGTACCGTCTTTTTTGCAGCAGACTGAACATTTTAAAAAACTGACCACTGCGATCAGAAATGGTGAATTCTGGATAGGAGCCTGGCAAATAGCCAACCGGCAGGGCCAGGAATTCTGGTTACGGGCGGCGCTTTGCCCGGTAAAAACCAGCGCTGGTAAGCTGGATCATTTTGAAATTTACGCCAATAACCTGACCCGCACCATCGAAACTTCGCAGCAACATGATGCGCTGATCAAAGCCATGCAACGCTCTACCGCCGTCATTGAATTTGATATGCAAGGCCATGTACTGAGCGCTAACGACTTGTTTTTACAGGCCATGGGCTACCGGCTTACTGATATTGCCGGTAAACATCACAAAATGTTTTGTCCGGCCGAAATTCATCAAAGCAGCGAATACAGCCAGTTCTGGCAACGTTTAGGTCAGGGCCAGTTTGTCGCCGACCGTTTTCGCCGGGTCGACAGTGCCGGCCGTGAAGTCTGGCTGGAAGCGTCTTACAACCCTATCGCCAATGCCCGTGGTGAATTTTACAAAGTGGTGAAGTTTGCCACTGTGATTACCGATCAGGTGCTGCAGGAACGGGAAGTGGCCAGCGCCGCCCAGGTGGCATTTTCCACCTCACAGGCCACAGACGAAAGCTCGCGCCAGGGCAAACAGGTGATGCACAACACAGCCGCAGTAATGGAGCAGCTGGAAGCCCAGATGAGTAAAGCGGTGGAAAACATTAACGATCTGGCCCGCCAGGGCCAGCTGGTGCAAAGTATTATCCAGAGTATTCAGGGCATTGCCGATCAAACCAATCTGCTGGCGCTTAATGCCGCTATTGAAGCAGCCCGGGCCGGTGAACAAGGTCGCGGTTTTGCCGTAGTGGCGGACGAAGTGCGTCAACTGGCGTCGCGCACCAGCGCAGCCACAGTGGAGATAGTGGATGTGGTGAACCGCAATCAGCAGCTGTCGTCC
>FWPV01003043.1_pt1 | contig 39148 bp, 26 predicted proteins | sample 2228371 | NCBI WGS metagenome assembly FWPV01 (sample SAMEA103939776, study PRJEB20133) | metagenome
CGCTGCCGCGCATAATCGTCAAATGGCCGCCGGATCGCCCGTGCCCCCGCTGCCTCAGCCACCCGGACAACGTCATTGGCCATCGGGCTGTTCGCATCCACGAACACCACAATCTCGTCGGCGAAGCGCACGGTGTCAATGCAGGGCCGGAGATGATCCAGTTCATTATGACAGAGGATAATCGCCGCCAGGGTCGTCATAGTTCAGCCACCGCCCGATACGCCTCTGCCAGCGCAGCGCGCTGCTCCGCCTCCAGCGTCCGATCCTGCGCCAGCAACCGCAACCGGCGCCACATCCCCAGCCGCACCACCGCCCGGATCGCGGCAACCTTCAGAGGTGAGTAGTGCTTACGATACAAAGAAAACCGGCTACGCCACAGATTGAGGTAGCTCGCCGGGCGCACCTGGGCAGTGCTGCGTCCTTCCAGGTGGACAATCCGCGCTTGCGGCACGCACAACACCCGCCAGCCAGCCCGCCGGATGCGCATAGCCCAGTCAATCTCCTCACAGTACATGAAGAATTGCTCGTCAAACATCCCTACCTGCTGGATCACTTCCCGGCGCAGCATCATCGTCGCGCCAAGGACGAAGTCCACCGGGAACGGTTCGCTCTGCTCATACAACCGACGCGGGTAGCGGCCGTTCAGTCGCGTGGGGTACAGACGCGCTGGCAGCGGCAACAGGTCGAAAGCAGTCTGCAACACACCGGGGAAGGCAAATGCACTGTGTTGAAACTCACCATCGCCGTAGAACAGACGCGCGCCAACCAACCCGTTGTTCGGCGCAGCAAACAGCGCCTCATATAGCGTGCGAATGGCGCGATCCTGAACCAGCGTATCCGGATTCAGGAGAAATACCGCTTCCGGCAGGCGATCGGCGGGCGTATCCTGTCCGAAGCCCATCGCCCGCAGGGCCAGGTTATTCCCGGCAGCAAAGCCCAGATTTCGATCGCTGGCGATCACCTGTACATCAGGGAAGCGTTCATGAAGCGCCTCCACTGTGCCATCAGTGGAGGCGTTATCCACCACCCAGATCTGCCCCTCCGGGCCGTTCCTGGCCAGGTCGTCGCGGGCGGTGCGCACCGCCTCAAGCGCCAGGTCACGCACATTCCAGGTGACAATGACGACGGCAAGCGCCACGCTCACTCCCCCAGCGCCACAAAGTCCAGTCCGGAAGCTTCCGCAAACTCACGGAGATCGTCAAAGTTTTCCGCGGAGACGCGCTGCAGCGCGTCCTGTTGCAGGATGTCCTTCAGGGTACCAGCCCGGGTCTCATCCGCTGCGATCTGCAGGAAAACGTCGCTCAGCGGGATGCGGATATGCAGCGGGACAGTCGGCGGATAGACCAGCACATTGTAGGGGATGAGCGGCGACTCACTGACCGGCACCACACGGGTAGCCAGGTCTTCCAGCGCCCGCACTGTTTCCCCTACACCACTCTGCAGGTATCCAGAGGGCACAGCCCCGGCCTGGCAATCACCGTTGTAGATGCCGGTGACCACGCCATCATAGCCCTCAACATCGAGGATAGCCCGCAGATCCGTAACCGGATTGACGCCCGCCGCCCGGAGCATCATCTCCGCCGCCAGCCAGGCGGTATCTTCGCCTGCCGCCCGACAGACGCGCTGCCCGCCCAGCTGCGCCAGATCGCCGGCAGCCAGGCGGTATCTTCGCCTGCCGCCCGACAGACGCGCTGCCCGCCCAGCTGCGCCAGATCGCCGGCATCGATCTCATCACCAGCAAATCCGGCAGACACCAGCAACGCCACCTGGAACCCGGCACGCCGGGCGCGCAGCACCTGAAGGGCCGGATCAGCGCAACCCGCTGCCTCTGCAGCGAGCAATGCAAAGCCGTCCAGCCAGCCGACCACAGGTGTCGCGCTACACAGCCGGGCCAGAATCTCCCCATAGCTGTCTGCAAGCTGCACTTCAACCCTGAGACCGGTCAGTTCCACGATGGCAGCTTCCAGATCATCCGCCGCAGGGACCGCCGCCCGGCGCGTCCCCTGAGGCACCATCAGCACCGTCAGAGGCCGCTCCTCCGAAGCCAGGGGCACCGCTGTAGGGACTTCCGGCAGCGGGGTAGAACGCGGTGTAGGTGTCGCCGTCGGGAGCAGCGTGGGTGTGGGCGTGCCACCACCACAGGCGGCGGTGAACAGGCCCACAAGGACAACGACCAGCACTCCGGCCCGCAAAGTTGGTGCACGGCGTTTCATGGACTTGATCCCTCAGTGAGCACAGGTGCGCTGCGGGTTATGGTACAGCCAATTCACCCACCCGGCAAACTCGCCCCGCCCCCGCTTTGCGGCGGCCCCGGTTGAATCTCCACCCAGCGGCGATCCACATTGGATTGGACAACCGCCACATCCTCATGGATCAGCCCGATCCAGCAGGGCTGAGGATTGCGCTGCGGCAGGATCTCCGTCAGCCGCACGCCTCCCCACACCACCGCCTGTTTGCCGGGTGGCAGATAGTAATAGGTCTCACCGCCTTGTTCGACAGCTTCCAGATCTTCCGGCGAGCCGATGGCCCAGCGCCAGGGATAGCTGCTCTTGACCGTATCGCACTCCAACCCGATACGCCAGGCGCCGGACTGATCGTACCAGCCGATGCCGCTGGCCCGCTGATCCTGCTGGTAGACTGTCCCGGGTGGTGGCCCGCTCGTCCGCAGCCCGACCGGGCCGTCATTGGTCACCGTCAGCCGGAAGACCAGCATCTCTCCCTGCAGCACAACCTCACTATCCGTGATGATCGATTCAACCCCCTGTGGTACCGGGATCAGTTCGCCAATTGTGTCAGCATCGGTATAGTAAGCATCGCGATAGGGCATCGTGTCGTAGAACACGGTCGTCCCGGTGGGCTGCGGGTAGATCGCACCAATGGGCGAGCCGCCATCGGCGATGGTCAGATTGCCGGTACGATAGACGCGCTGCCCGACGGCATCTTCTGCTTCCACGACAACGCTATACTCGCCATCGGGCGGCGGCTCCTCACCTGCATCAATGCCACCATCGTAGTCAAACTCATGCATGCCAGCCTTGCCGAATGTCAGGCCTTCATTGCGCTCGGTAATATACTGGCGCTGGCCTTCCGCATTCAGCAGGTACATGCGGAGATCAGCATCCTTTTCGACATAGACGTAGATCGTCACCCGGTCATCCAGACCATCCTGGTTGGGCGTGAAGCGAGCCGGCGACAGCGTGAAACCGGAGATATCCGGCAGACGCGAATCTGCGTTTTCAATGACCAGTGTCCCGCTTGCGGTCATCTCCTCATGTTCAGCCGTCGCCGCCAGCGTCCAGGTGTATTCGCCATCCGGCATCAGCCGCGTATCGACCTCGCCGAACACCGTCTCGCCCGGCAGAACATAGCCGTCCACCAGACCGCCAAACAATACGCTATAGTCCCCTGCGACGCGCGCCTGCCGTTCACGGAACACAAAGCGCCGTCCTTCTGCATCGGTAAAATCCAGGGTGATGGTTGCCGGGCGGGCCAGGGTGTAACGAAAGGTGGTCAGATCGTTGCTGCCATCCGCATCAGGGGTAATGCGCACGTCATCAAAGGCAGCGGTCACAATAAGGGGCAGCGGCGGTCGCAGCAACAGCGCACCCGGCACCAGCGCTACCCCCAGCGCTGCCAGAGCAACCAGCACAGTCAACAGACGCGGAATTCGCATGGTGCAGACTCCTTCACCAGAGCGCCGGGAGTGTAACGCACAGGCGCAACCGATGGCAAATCCTCCGATTGCTTATGGCGTCCCAACCGCGCCGACCCACCCCAGAACACGGATCTGCCCGCGCAGACTGGCAGAGTGATTCACTGCGCTGTAGCCGTTGGCATTGGCAATGTACAGGTCAAGCCGTCCGTCGATGCGCGGGTTGATACCGGAATAAGCGATCCAGTTGCCATCCGGCGAAAAGATCGGATCGCAGACAGTCGGCGGCGGGTTAGCAACCGAGATCGGCTCCAGATCCGCGGTCATCACCACCAGTCCGTAAGGGCACTGACCACGCCGACCCGCAAAGGCCACCCGCGTTCCATCCGGCGACCACGCAGCCTGCATGGCAAAGCGGACAAAATTGAAGCGATCGGTACTGGCAACCAGTTGTCCGCTGTCATCCATAACCACGATATCGGTCACATCTGCTGCACGCTGGAAGATAACCCGCCCCGCATCCATCCGCCAGCTTTCCGCCAGGTAGTACGACACGCCAGTCTGCCCCTGCAAGCTGACCTGGCGCACGACGCCGGTCGCCAGATCGGCCAGCCATAGCAGGCGGAAGTCATCGCCTGCCACGGAATTACCCGTGACAAAACCGATTGTCCCGGCGTTGACCCAGTACGGCGGTTCGCTGATCGGCTGGTCACTGAGCTGGCGCACTTCCCCCGAGACCAGATCGACAACATAGAGATGCCCGCCAGCAGGACCATTTGGTCGTTCCTCAAAGCAGCCATCGCCAGGCCGCCAGCTGGGGCATTCAGCACGGTCGGAGACAAACGCCAGGTAACGCCCATCCGGGGACCATGCCGGCCAGAGATCGTATCCTCCACTGGGCGCTACCGCCCGCAGGTCGGTGCCATCGGCGTTCATCACGTAGATATCCACGTCATACTCGTTGGCAACCGCCAGGGCAAGCCCGGTGCCATCCGGCGACCAGCGCGGCGGGTTAAAGAATCCCCGCTGGTTGAAGTCATTCAGCCGCAGGATCCGTGAACTGACGCCAATGGTCAGGTCAAATACATACAGCCCGTTACGTTCCGGCGTGTCCGTTGTACTCAGGAGATAGGCGACTCGTTCCCCTGTTGGCGCCCAGTACACCCGCTCATCCGTACTGGAAGGCATGTTCAGCACAGGCACACGCTGACCGGTGCGCGGGTTGACCAGGTAAAGCGTCTGGACGTTTGTCTCCGGCTGCGGCGTGCGCGGATCACCAATACCGTCCCGGTCGTTGATGTTCACAAACGCTACCCACGGCTCAGTCAGCGCCTGTCCCAGGGGTTCGGGCACTTCACTCATCGTCCAGTTATCCCCGGCGAAGGCCAGGGTCGGCCAGGGTGTGGCGGAAGGCAGAGGTGTATCGCTGGGCGTCGGGGTGATGGTTGGCGTGCGTGTTGCTGTTGGCGTCATCGTTGGCGTCGGGGATACCGTGGGACTGGGTGTAACACTGGGCGTGGCTGTTGCCGTCGGTGTCAGGGTCAGGGTAGGTGTCGGGGTCGGTGTGGGCGCTGCACACGCTGCCAGCAGCAACGCCACCAGGCTGGTCATCCCCAGGCGCAGACAAAGCTTGATAGACTGAAGAGGTCGTGTTGACTCCAAGGCCTGTACCTTTTCGCTTAAAGCGGGTGAAAATGGGCTACCGGAGAGCGGTCATTTCTTCAGAACGTAATAGGAGCCACGCTTCTCGCCCATCTTGACCAGGATTCCTTTGCTCACCAGATCAGCGAAGTCCCGGCGCAGTGTCTCCGCATGCACATCCGGGCAGAGCTCCTGCAAATCCTTATTGGTGATACGGGAATTACCCCGGTTGATCAGAAAATCGAGGGCGCACTCCTGACGGGGATTGATCTCGTGGCCCCGGAACTGGCCCGCAAAGCCGGGGCGCGACAGAACCGGTTGAACGGCTTCCAGAGGCTTGTTGCGCAGAGTCACCCGTACCCCGCCCGCCGTCTCCTCGAAGATAGGCGCGGGCAGGTTCTGGGCTTTCATCAGGGCGATAACCCGGTCGATGCCATAGCCCAGGCGTTCGATGAATCCCATGTCGGCCAGCACCTGCACCAGGATGGGATTACGAGAGAAACGCTCATCAGCGATGTTATCGACCGTCACCGGGCCGGGCAGCCCGCCGGGGCTGGTAACCTCCATCCTGTCGGCAAAGAGATACAGCCGCACCCCATCGCCGCGAATACTGTAGTCACGGTGGGCCACGGCATTCACAATCACTTCACGGGCAGCTTCCAGGGGATACTCATACTGTTCATCGCGGGCCATGGTCGCGCCCATCTGCACCTGCTTGCGCAGATGATCGGCCAGAAACGTCTGAGCGCGGCGAAGTTGCGCCGGCAGCGTGCCGCCAATATCCTGCCGGGTGAAGGTATCGCTCATCTCCACACCGGCAAAGCGCGCCGCTGTGATGTCCGACCCGCGGACGATCTCCTGGGGCGCCCGACCAAAAAGCAGGATACCGGCATATGTGGGATGGTACTGGCCTGACTCATCCCTGACCAGACAGCCCCGCTTGAGCAAAACCTCCTCAGCGGAAAGTCCGCTGAAACCCTTCAACCCTTCCACATACGCCCGCACCTGCTCCCAGTCCAGATCGGCATGGCTGACACCCGGCGGCACCATTTCCTCAAAGCTGACATCGCCGCGCTCGATGAGCATTTGCCGCAAGGAGCGTGCATCAAGCGGTATGTTGCGGGCGCCCTGGCGCGTCAGGAAGCGCCCGTCGTAAGCATAGACGTGCGGCAACCCGCGCGGGACATCCGCTATCACCAGCGTTCGCTGATCGACGGCTACTTTTTCCGCGAGAGGAATGATCAACGGCGGCGTGATCGCCAGTGTCGCCTGCAGGACGCGGTCGACCGCGTTATCGGCGTCCTCAACACCGGTGATCCCATTATCGTCCGGGGCAATGCCCAGCAACAACGTACCGCCCTGGCTGTTGGCCATCGCCGCCAGGATCGGCGCGATATCTTCCACCGCCGCATGCCCCGGCAGCCAGTCAACGTCCGCCCGGCGACCGCCGCTGATCAGACCCTGAATCTCCTCCGCGTCCATAACTCACGACGTCTCTGCGGCTTCAGCCTCATCACCCTCAGCCTCGTTCCCGACCTGTTCTCCCGAGTCTACCGCAGGGAGCAGGACCTGCTCAAGTATGGCATCAATATGGTCAACCGGCACAACCTGCATATCCTTCAGAACCCGTCTGGGCAACTCTTCCAGATCAGGCTTGTTCTTGGCCGGCAGGAAGAACTGCTTGATGCCCACCCGATGCGCGGCCAGCAGCTTCTCCTTGATCCCGCCCACCGGCAACACCCTGCCCCGCAACGTGATTTCACCGGTCATGGCCACTTCGCGACGCACCGGCCGGCGAGTCAGGGCCGAGATCAGGGCGACTGTCATGGTCACACCGGCGGAAGGGCCGTCCTTGGGAATCGCGCCTTCCGGCACATGAATGTGAATATCCGTTTCCTCGAAGCGCTCCGCGTCGATTCCCAGCGCTGCAGCCCGCGAACGGGCGTAGGTCAACGCCGCCTGAGCCGACTCACGCATCACCTCGCCAAGCTGGCCGGTCAACTGCAGGTCGCCTTTGCCGGGCATCAGGGCCGCTTCGACTACCATGATATCCCCGCCTGCTTCCGTCCAGGCAACCCCCGTCGCCACACCGATCTCATCCTGCTCCTCGGCCAGAATATGGGTGAAACGCACCGGCCCCAGGTAACGCTGGAGCATAGCGGGCCGCACCCGGCGCGGATAACGCTTGTCTTCCGCCACCCGCCGGGCGATCTTGCGACAGATGTTGGCAATTTCGCGGTTGAGGTTACGAACGCCTGCTTCAAACGTGTAATCGCGGATAATCGCCCGGATGGTGCTGTCATCGATCTGAATGCCCAGATCGGCCAGACCATGGGCTTCCAGTTGTTTGGGGATCAGGAACTGCCGAGCGATGGCCAGCTTTTCTTCCTCGGTATAACCGGAAAACTCGATCACCTCCAGGCGATCCAGCAGTGCCGGCGGCAGTGGATCCAGGTAGTTGGCCGTGGTAATGAACATCACCCGTGACAGATCGTAAGGGACTTCCAGATAGTGATCGCTGTAGCTGTTGTTCTGCTCCGGGTCCAGCACTTCCAGCAGCGCAGCAGCCGGATCACCACGAAAATCCTGGCCCAGCTTGTCGATCTCATCCAGCATAAATACCGGGTTGATCGTCCGCACCCGGCGCATTGTCTGGATGATCCGTCCGGGCATCGCACCAATGTATGTGCGCCGGTGACCGCGGATTTCCGCCTCATCGCGCACGCCACCCAGACTCACCCGCACGAATTCGCGCCCCAGCGCTTCGGCAATACTCCGGCCCAGGGAGGTCTTCCCGGTACCCGGCGGGCCAACAAAACACAGGATCGGACTCTTGACCGTCGAGGGCGCGATTTTCCGTACAGCGATGTGCTCCAGAACACGTTCCTTGGCTTTGGGCAGACCGTAATGGGCGCTGTCCAGCACCCGCGCGGCATGAGCCAGATCAAGGTTGTCCTCACTGGTCACCTGCCAGGGCAGGCTGATCAACCAGTCCAGATACGTCCGGATCACCCCGACTTCCGGCGCCATTGGCGAAAGCATGCTAAGACGGCTGAGTTCCTTGTAGGCCTTATCCGCCACCTCGTCGGGCATCTGCGCCGCAGCGATCTGCTCCTGCAGTTCACTCAGTTCCTGCTGGAAGACATCCATCTCGCCCAGTTCGCTCTGGATGACCCGCATCTGCTCCCGCAGGAACACCTCCCGCTGGCCGCGATCCATCTCCTGCTGCACCTGGGTCTGGATCTCGTCTTCCAGCTGCAGGACATCCAGTTCACGTCCCAGGTACATGCCGACTTTGCGCAGTCGCTCAGCCGGATCAAGGATCTCCAGCACAGTCTGGCGCTCTGTCAACGACAGCGTGAGGGTGGAGGCAATGGCATCGGCCAGCCAGCCCGGATCCTCGATGTTGAGCGCGTAGATATACGCCTCTTCCGGGATATTGTGGTTGAGGTTGACACAACGCTCAAACAGGGCGAGTACGGCCCGCATGTGCGCCTGTGTCTGCCGGGAGATCGAGGCGGAACGCTCCTCAGGGATGGGCCGCGCCCTGACCCGAATGTACGGCTGGGTAGCCACAAACTCCACGATCTCCACGCGGCGACGCCCCTGGCCCAGCACACTGACTGTGCCGTCCGGCATACGCATCACCCGCCCCATGGCCATTTCCGTGCCCATCCGGTACAGATCGTCGGGTGTCGGCGCCGGGACATTGGTGTCTTTTTGCGCCACGCCGATGACTGTCCGCCCCTCCGCCTGGGCAGCCTGAATCGCCAGCAGGGATGCTTCCCGACCAACAAACAGCGGGGTAACCATGTTGGGGTAGACGACCAGATCACGCAACGGGATAAGCGGCGCCTCGATCAGCCCATCGGCATCCGGCTCGGCATCCCGCACCTCGTAGAAGTCGTTTTCCCCATAACCCATAATGAACATAGCAGCCTGTTTTCCTGCCCGTCTAGATCTCTGTTTTGGCGCCGCTAGCGGCGGCTGCCCCCGGCGCCGGGAAGATGGCGGCATCCAGATAGGCGGCCCGCCCCACCGCCAGACCCAGCGCATTACGCGCCTCACCAACCACAAACAGCGAGCCTGTCAGAACTACTGCACCCGCTGGCCCGGCCAGCCGCCGGGCCTGTTCCAGCGCCTGCGCGACGGTCGGCACAAGGATGATCTGGCCGCTGAATCCCGCCATCCGCGCTTCCGCAGCCAGGCTGTCAACATCCAGGGCGCGAGGATGATCCGCGTGAGTCAACACCAGATGATCCATGCTCGGCAGAAGAGCGCGGAACATCCCGGCCACGTCCTTATCGGCGGAAGCGCCAAACACCAGAGCACGGGCAGATCTCTCCGGAAAGACCTCCAGCACGGTGTCCCGCAGACACTCCGCCGAGGCAGCGTTGTGGGCCGCATCCAGGATGATGACCGGCGCTTCGCCCACAATCTCAAAACGGCCAGGCCAGTTGGCCGCCAGCCTGCCCCCGCTGACCAGCTCCGGCGGCAACGGCAGCCCGTGCTCACGAACCACCGTCAGTGCTGCCAGAGCAACCGCGCCGTTAATGGCCTGATGATGACCGGCCAGTGGTGTCCAGTATTCCTGTAGGTGCCCTGCCGGCCCGGCCAGAAACCGTTGTCCCTGGCGCGTGCTCTGGCCGGGTACCACTTCCCAGTCGCGGCCAACAACAATCAGCGGTGATCCGCGCTCGGCGGCGACTGCTTCCAGGACAGTGGCGGCTTCCGCTGCCTGTGGTGCGCTGACTACCGGCACGCCGGGCTTGATGATCCCGGCCTTTTCTCTGGCAATTTCCGCCAGGGTATTGCCCAGCAGGTGCATATGATCATAGCTCAGGCTGGTGATCACAGAGACCAGCGGTGTCACGACATTGGTTGCATCCAGCCGCCCTCCCAGGCCGACTTCCAGCACCAGCGCATCTACCTTCCGCCGCTCAAAGTAGAGGAAACCAAGCGCTGTGGTCAATTCGAACCAGGTCAACCCAGGGATGCGATCGGCGACCGGTTTGAGTTCCGCCAGCAACTCGGCCAGTTCGGCCTCGCTGATCATGTCATCATTCAGGCGGAAGCGCTCGCGGAACTCCTGCAAATGAGGCGATGAGTACAGTCCGGCGCGCAATCCGGCAGCCTGGAGCGCTGCCTGACAATAAGCGCCAACAGATCCCTTTCCCTTGGTTCCGGTGATATGGATGACCGGATAGGCGCGGTGTGGATTGCCCATCGCTGCCAGAAGTTCATTAGGACGATCCAGGTTCATCACTTCGGGGGCATAGCGCACTTCCCGCCGTACTTCATAGTTGGTAAAGCTGTAAAGGTACTCCAGTGCTTCCTGGTATGTCCACATGAGATGGCAGCTCCATTAGTGCCGGGACAACACACCCGCAGGCGAAATCAGACACCATACTACCGCCCCCACCAGCCACATACAAGTGCGGGCTTGGGGCAGCACAAACACCGCCAGGACGCATGCAACGGCCTTCCCTGGCGGAGAGCCGGACGCCACCCGCCTGTGAAACACGTTCTATGGCAACGGGGGCAAGGGGGCAGCCCCGGCGATGATTTCCAGATCGTCCTCAGTAAAGAAGAAAATACGCACAGGCAGGCTGCCAAGAATGACCTCAGTGGCGTTCTTCAGGGGGACCCGTTGATTGGGTGGTATCTGCACATTATTGACAAACGTGCCATTACTGCTGCCCAGGTCTTCGATGGAAAAACCATCCGGTTCGCGGTGGATTGCCGCGTGAATGCGGGAGACACCCGCTTCAAAGGCTCCGTATCGTTCCAGATCCACATGTGGACGGCGCGAGGTGCTACCACTGCGGCGCCCGATGGTGATCCGGGAAGGAACAACAACCGCAATCGGCTCCTGATAGCCGGAGACAAACAGAACCACCGCATCCCGCCGAACATCGGCGGGCATCCCCCTCAGGCGCGCTGTACCGGAAAGCTGCTTCGTCTGGCCCAGCGGCTTCTTGGACTCATACCACCGGACAAGCGAGGCAACCACCCGGACCAGTTCATGCATGCTGAACGGCTTGCCCAGAAAGACATCCGCCCCGACCTCCATCACCTGGTTGATCGTGGCCTGCTTGGCTGCGGCACTCACCACCACAATCGGGATCTCCCGCCGCTCCACATCCCGCCGGACATAACGACACAATTCCAGCCCATGAATGTCCGGCAGCATCAGATCGAGGATGATTGCACTGGGGGATTCGCTGTTCAGGACGCGGATCGCGCTCACGACTTCCCGGCAAATATGCGGTTTGAAACCCGCCCGTTCCATGATCAGCCGGAAGATTTCGGCAGTTTCGGCTTCGTCTTCAACGATCAGAATCGATTGCCCGCGCCCCGGCGCCGGATCGTCCACCAGTTCTACATTCTGCTGCCGCTGGACAATCCCCCCTTGCGTGGGCGAGGCGATGATATTGACCTGCAGATGAAGCACGCCAAGTTGCAGATCATCACCATGATGAAGTGTATGCGGTGAGCCAGTCAGAAGCGCGCCATTGAGCAGGGTCGGCTTGCCCGATTCCAGATCGGCAACGGTGAGTTGCTCATCAATAACCGCGAGCCTGACATGGCGCGGCGCAACCCCTTTTTCCATCGCGCCCCAGGGGGTTAGATCCAGATCGGGAATGACACCACTGTCTTTGTCAACACGACCGACAATGGCTTCCCGCTCTACTTTGAGCTTGGCAACACTCGACACGCCAGGGATGCGAAACTCGATCATCCATGGAAGGGTCGGCTGCTCTGCTGACATGCCCTGAGATCCTCTTTGGAGGTTTACTGCTCCGCTCTGTGGGCATAATACCATAAGTCAGGCATTTATGGCACACGCCTCCGCATCGGCCAGCCACATAAACTGGTAGGCATCCAGATTCAGAACCTCACCCAGGACAAGTGGCTCTCCGCTCACAAGGTCTGTCACCTGCCCCGGAATCTGCCAGTGCCGCTCCAGCACTGCCCGCTCGACCGGCTGGGGGTACTCGGAGAAATTGGCCAGCACCAGCACGATGCCCCGCCGCACATAGCCAAAGACATGGGGGTTACCGGTGTCAAAGCACTCTGTCTGGCCATTGGCCAGGGCCGGACAGGCCTTGCGCACGGCAATCAGACGGGTGAGCGCCTGGAAGATGCGACCGGGCAACGTCTCCGGATCGGTACGGTAGGCGGCCCGTTCCCAGTTGAAAACCGGACGGTGCACCCAGCGGCTATCATCGGCAAGCGCCGGATTCTGCTGGTAGCGATAATCGTTGATCGTGCCCAGTTCATCCCCCAGGTAAAGCAGCGGGATGCCACCAATGCTCAGGATGATACTGTGGATTAGCAGGATGCGCCGCACGGCATGTTCAATCAACAGTGGATCGGCGCGTTTGAGAGCCTGCTCCAGCCCGGCCAGCGAAGCGGCCATACCCGATATCCGCATGTCGCGCGTGCGCGGGTTGTAGTTGAACGGCAGCCCGGTGGCAAAGCTCCCCGGGAAGCGACCGGTGTAGAAGTCGTTGAGAAACTGACGGTGGTCAAACCCCTTGATCCCCAACTCGGCGGCATCTTCGTCAGCGAAGCTCCAGCCAATGTCATCGTGGCAGCGCACGTAGTTCACCCAGGCACAATCGGCGGGGATCGGCAGGCGCTTGATCATCGAATGCCGCAACAGGCGTACCTCCCGCGTGGCCAGCGCCTCCCAGAGCAGGTTCATCAACGTGGGGTTATAGGAGAGCGGGCATTCTTCCCACCCAATGTACTGGGCGACAAAATCGGGATGAACGATCGCCTCGGACTTGAACACCATGGCCGGCGCAACCACCTGCGCCAGCGCGTTGAAGGCCTGGATAATCATATGGGCTTCCGGCAGATTTTCGCAGGAAGTGCCCATTTTCTTCCAGATAAAAGCCACGGCATCCAGCCGGAGGACTTCCACCCCCTGATTGGCCAGAAAGAGCATCTCCTGCAGCATCGCCCCGAAAACTTCCGGGTTGGCATAGTTCAAATCCCACTGAAAGCGCCGGAAGGTCGTCCATACCCACTTGTTGATCTGCGGCAGGTACGTGAAGCTGCCAGGGTCCTGCTCCGGGAAGATCTCGCGCAGGTGCCGCTCATACTGATCCGGGAGGGTGCGATCATCAAACATCAGGTAGTAAGCCTGGTACTTTTCCTCACCGGCCAGCGCGCGTTGCGCCCATTCATGCTCGTCAGAGGTGTGATTGAAGACAAAATCCAGCACCAGGCTGATCCCGCGCTCGCGCAACTCTGTAGCCAGGGCGCGTAGATCATCCATCGTGCCCAGCGCGGGATTGACTTCCCGGTAGCTGCTGACGGCATAGCCGCCGTCGTTGTTCTGTTCCGGCACACGGAAAAGAGGCATAAGATGCAGGTACGTCAGCCCCAGCTCCTGAAAGTACGAGAGATGATCCCGGATGCCCTGCAGAGTACCGGCAAACCGATCAACATAACAGACGCCGCCCATCATCGACTCGTGCTGGAACCACAACGGATCGGCCTCGCGCTGGAGATCCAGAGCCTTCAACGCCGCAGGCCGCTCACGGTACATCCGTGCCGCCCCCAGCAGGATTTGCTCCAGATAGTAGAAGAAATCGTAGCGCCAGCCATACAGGTGCAACAACAGCCGGAACAATCGCGGAAACTGAACCCGCAGGCGGCGCTCAAAAGTCTGCCAGTCAGTACTATCTGGCAGTTCCAGCTGCAGACGCGGCAACAGACGTTCCAGACTGATCCGGGATTCTTTCGTTATCCAGGCGTCATCAGACATGGCAATTCCCACCGAGACAGCAGCAACCTTGCCCGTGTACCGGCGTGAAGATCAGAACTGCAGCGAACGCTTCATCGGCGACACAGGCATGGCGGAGATCCACAGGCGACTGAGCCGTATTGTACAGGGCCGAATCCCGGACTGCAACGCGCCACCGCCGACTTCACGCTTCTTGACAGTCTACCAGCCTGGTGCTACAGTAATCCTCAGTTCACAACCTACCAATAGCTCCGGTCAAGGTGTCCGACTGCCCCGGATGGCAGGACACAATGGCGAAGTCGGTGCGAGACCGACGCTGCCCCGCAACGGTAAACGGCCCTGGAATACAGAGTCGCAAGCCCGGACGCCCGCCTTGATCCGAGTTCTGGCCTTCGTGGAGTGGGGCCGGGAACTGTTGCTGTATCTCCTGTCCCAGCAACGAGACCTGTGTGCGATACTCGCACACGATTCAGGCACACCTTGCCCCGCTCCCGCTTGAGAAATGGAGCGGGTTTTGTTTTTGGGTCACGCCGGCAATTCCCCTGCCTTCTGGCTCGCTGAACGCCCGGTAGGACAGCGCCTGGCCATTGTCTGCAGCGCGCTCCTGATCGTGCTGGCGCTGGCTGTGGTCTTTTCGGTCGCCAGCGGATCGTCAGCCATCCCTGCCGGGGATGTTGCCCGTATTCTGCTGGCCCAGCTGGGTATCCCCGGCATGGGCGAATTCCCGGATGCTCAGGTACGCATCGTGATCATGGTTCGCCTGCCACGCACCCTCGTCGGCGTGTTCGTTGGTGCGGCGCTGGCTATCGCCGGGGCAAGCATGCAGGGCATCTTCCGCAACCCGCTGGCCGATCCGGGCATCATCGGCGTCAGCGCCGGCGGTGGTCTGGGCGCCGTGATTGCCCTCACCAGTGGTCTGGCCGCCGGCAACCTGTGGGCACTGCCCGCCGCAGCCTTTCTTGGAGGGATGATCGCGGTCACCGTCGTCTACACCCTCTCGCTGGTCAACGGGCGCACCCAGGTTCCAACCCTGCTGCTGGCCGGTGTAGCGGTCAACTCGTTCATGGGTGCAGTCACGTCGGCCATTCTGTTGCTGGGTGCCGAATTCGGAGAGGTACAGGCCATCCTGACCTGGCTGGTCGGCGGTCTGCGCGGGCGCGGCAGCGAGTATCTCCAGGTACTGATCCTGCCGGTCGTAACCGGCGGCCTGCTTCTGACGGCCTTCAGCCGCGATCTCAACCTCCTGCTGCTGGGTGAGGAAACCGCACAGGGGCTTGGCGTGAACGTTGCCCGCACGCGGCTGATCCTGCTGGCGCTGGCCTCACTGCTAACCGGTGCCGCCGTCAGCGTGGCAGGTGGTGTGGGCTTCGTCGGGTTGATTGTGCCTCATGCCATGCGCCTGATCATTGGCCCTGATCATCGCGTCTTGCTGCCAGCCAGCGCCCTGGGCGGTGCAATCCTGTTGGTTACCTGCGACACGGTCGCCCGGCTGGCCCTCCAGCCGGCTGAAATCCAGGTCGGCCTGATCACCGCCTTACTGGGCGCGCCCTTTTTCCTGTTTCTGCTCTGGCGTAACCGCCGCCAGTTCGCTTCATTCTGAACCAGCAGTTGTCCGTCAGCGCCTATCCTGTTGAGGAGTAGCCCCATGAGAATCCGCCGTCCAATCCTCCTTCTGTTCATCCTTGCCCTTCTGATCGGGGCCACCGGCCCATTCCCCGGCGGGCCAGTTCATGCGCAGGGTGGCCCCTGGCCGCGTACGGTGATCGACGCTGCGGGCCGGCCGGTCACACTGGAGGCGCCGCCCACCCGTATCGCCAGCGTCACCATTGCCTCGGATGAAATCCTGCTTTCCCTGCTGCCTCCCGAACGCCTGATCGGAGTGACAACACTGGCCACCGATCCAGGCATCAGCAACGTCGCGGCCAGAGCAACGTTGGTTCCCTACCGCCTCACTGCCGATCCAGAGTTGCTGATCAGTCTGGAACCGGACCTGATCATTGTCGCCAGCTGGACTGATCCGGCAGTGGTGCAGCAACTTCGTGACGCCGGGCTGACTGTCTTCCTGATGCCCGCCCCGGTCGGCCTCCAGCCAATCGCTGAAGCCGTCCTGCTGCTGGGTGAGCTAGTCGGCGAAGAGGCAGGGGCGGCGGCACTGGTCGCCGCCATGCAGGAACAGATCGCCGCCGTTGGCGCTGCAATCAGCGGAGTCGAGCCAGCTCGCGTGCTCTATCTTACACCGGGCAACTACACCAGCGGCTCTCCATCCACAATCGCCGAAGTTATTGCCGCAGCAGGAGGGATTGATATCGCCGCCGAGGCTGGCGTATCCCAGTACGACTCCCTGGGCGATGAATTCATCCTGGAACAGGACCCTGACGTCATCCTGCTCACCGGCTGGACACCTTGGGACCCGACCTTTGTAGAGACCTTCCGCCAGAATTCGGCCTATGTCGATCTGCAGGCCGTGCGCAACAATCGGGTGTACGTGGTCAACGACGCCCATCTGACTACAACCAGCCACTTCATCGCCGAAGGCGTTGCGGATGTTGCCGCCTTTCTGTACCCGGATCGTTACCCCGCCTATCCCATGACCGTCACCGATGCCCTGGGGCGGCAGGTCACCCTGCCCGCTCGTCCGCAGGCTATCGTCAGCCTGACTCTGGGCACCGATGAACTGCTTGCCGCATTGCTGGCGGATAACCCGGAACGCCTGGTCGGTTTAAGCCATCTGGTTGACACTCCCGGCGCCAGCAATCTGGCCGGGACGGATCTCCTGGCCAGCCTGACCTCAACCCGCGTGGAGGCCGATCCGGAACAGATCATCGCCCTGCAGCCTGACCTTGTCCTGGCAGCCACCTTTACCGACGAAGCCGTGATCCAGCAGCTCCTGGCTGCGGCCATCCCTGTGATCAGCGTTGGAAACTTTGCCAGCGTCCCGGCCATGCTGGATAACATCACCTGGCTGGGGCAGATTCTGGGAACGCGGGCGACTGCCCAGCATCTGATCGGCAATCTGACCGATCGCCTGGAAGCCATCGCCAGCCAGACTGCCGTCCTGCAAGAGCGCACCAGTGTGATCTACCTCGCTACTGATAACTGGGTCGCCGGTTGCCAGACCACCGTGGATGACATGATCAACCGGGCAGGAGGGATCAATGCTGCCTGCGCCGCCGGCCTTGACAGTTGGAAGCAGATTGACACGGAAACGCTGCTGTCCCTCGATCCCGATGTGATCGTCTTCTCCAGCTGGGTAGACATCCCGTCATGGCTGTCCGACCCCGCCATACAGGGGCTGGCGGCAGTTCGCAACGGGCGAACCATTGCGGGAAATGATGCTCATCTGAGCGCTGTCAGCCACTATATTGTGGACGGCGTGGAAGACCTGTTCGCCATCCTGTACCCGACAGGAGCCGGTTCGTAAGTGAGCAAATCGGGAGTCGCCGATGAGGGCAACCTTTGTGTTGCCCTCGTTGCGTTTTTGGGGCCGCGCGTGTACATTCGGCACGCAGCAGAACCGCAATTTGCTTCTGGAAGGAGCAGCTTTGCATGGGCAAGCCGCGAATCGTTGTCCTGGGTAGCTACAATACCGATCTGGTGACCTTCAGCCCGCGCATCCCCCAGCCCGGGGAAACGATCCTGGGCAGCGGGTTCAAGACCGGCCCCGGTGGCAAAGGATCCAACCAGGCCGTAGCTGCCGCACGGGTCGGCGCCGCAGTAACCTTCATCGGGCGCATCGGACGCGATATGTTCGGCGAGATGGCGCTCAAAGTCTGGCAGGAAGCTGGCATTGAAACCGCCCACGTCATTCAGGATGAGGGCGCCCCGACTGGCGTGGCCACGATTATCGTGGATGATCATGGCGAAAATATCATCGTGGTTGCCTCAGGGGCTAACTGGCGCGTCTCCCCTGCCGATGTTGACCGCGCTGAGCCGGCGATCGCCGCTTCGAAAGTCTTCCTGACCCAGCTGGAAACACCACTGGATGCCGTCCGGCGCGGCCTGCAAATCGCCCGCCAGCACGGCGTCACCACCATCCTCAACCCCGCACCGGGCCAACCACTAACCTCTGACATGCTGGCCCTGGTGGACATCATCACGCCCAACCAGACCGAAGCCGCCATCATTACCGGCATCTCCAGCGCTAACGCAACCGATGCCTGCGCCGCCCTGCGCGCGCATGGCGCGAACACTGTGGTGATGACCCTCGGCAGCGAGGGTGTGCTGCTCTATGACGATCGGGGCGCACAGCATTTTCCGGCCTTCAAAGTGGAAAAGGTCGTTGATACCACCGGCGCTGGCGACGCCTTCAACGGCGGGCTGGCTGTCGCTCTGGCTGAGGGCCGGTCGCTGGTGGAAGCCATCCGCTTTGCCAGCGCTACCGGCGCGATCAGCGTCACCCGGCCCGGAGCCACCGAGTCGATGCCTACCCGCGCTGAAGTCGAAGCCTTTATGAACAGGTAGTGGTCTCCTGAACGAACCTGCCCGGTCCGTGTTTTGGCACGTGGCCGGGCAGAACTACCTGTAAGAACAGATCCCTATGCCTCTGACGAAAGCACCGGCGCCGCAGCCCTGACCGCTTCCGGCACATCAGCAGCAAACTGGGCGAAATTCCTGTGGAACAGCCCTGCCAGTTGCGCTGCCTGGCGGTCGTAGGCCTCGCTATCCGGCCATGTGGCGCGTGGATCGAGGATGTCTTCCGGGACGCCCGGCACGTGACGCGGCACCGCCAGCCCGAAGACCGGGTCTAGCCTGGCTTCCACGCCCTCCAGCTCACCGCTCAGGATGGCGCGGATCATCGCTCGTGTATAGCCCAGTTCCATGCGATGCCCCACCCCGTACGGGCCGCCCGTCCAGCCGGTGTTCACCAGCCAGACCTGTGCGTTGTATCGGGCCAGACGATCGGCCAGCAACTGCGCGTAACGCCGGGGATGATGGACCATAAACGGCGCACCAAAGCACGCGCTGAAGGTCGCCTGCGGCGCATCTCCCATCCCTTTCTCGGTGCCGGCGACTCTGGCCGTATACCCGGAGAGGAAATGGTACTGCGCCTGTTCAAGGGTCAGACGGCTGATAGGCGGCAACACCCCGAAGGCGTCCGCAGTCAGGAAGATGACGTAACGGGGATGGCCTGCCATGCCCGTAGTGGAAGCATTAGGGATGTGGCCCAGCGGGTAGGAGGCGCGTGTGTTTTCCGTATGGGTGCTATCGTTCAGATCAACCCGCCGGGTATCCTGATCGATTACCACATTCTCCAGGATGGTTCCAAAACGGCGGGTAGCCTGGTAGATTTCCGGCTCTCCCGCCGGATCCAGGCGAATCACTTTGGCATAGCAGCCGCCTTCAAAATTGAAGATGCCCCGCTCCGACCAGCCGTGTTCATCATCGCCGATCAATGTCCGCGTTGAATCGGCGGACAGAGTCGTCTTGCCTGTCCCGGAAAGCCCGAAGAAGATGGCGACATCATCCTCATGCTTCCCGTAGTTGGCGGAGCAATGCATGGGCAACACATCACGCAGGGGCATCAGGTAATTCATGACGCTGAAGAGCGATTTCTTGATTTCCCCGGCATAGCTTGTCCCGCCGATCAGGATCAGCCGTTCTGCAAAGTTGATGAGGATGAAGGCCGAGGAGTTGACGCCATCAAGCTGCGGCAGGGCATGGAACGAAGGCGCATTGATGACTGTGTACTCAGGAACATGATTGAGCAGATCATCGGCGGCAGGCAGGCTAAACATATTGCGGGCAAACAGGCTGTGCCAGGCCGTTTCCGTAATGATACGCACCGGCAGCCGGTAAGCCGGGTCGCGGCCTACATACACATCCTGCACGAAAGCCGCTCTATTCTGAAAGTACGCCAGCAGACGCTGCTTGAGTCCGGCGAAATGCACTGCGTCGATCGGGCGGTTGACCTCGCCCCACCAGATGTCCTGCGCTGTGGAAGGCTCTTCAACGATGAATTTGTCACGGGGCGACCGGCCGGTATGCTGCCCGGTCCGCACAACAATCGGCCCATGATGAGCCAGCACGCCTTCACGAAAGCGCACGATCTGCTCGTAGAGCGCAGGGGTTGTCAGGTTCCAGTACTCGCGCTCCAGGTTGGTGAACCCGTGATTTCCCAGCCCGTACGTACTTCTGATGGGCATGAGTCTCCTCCATAAAGCAACTCTATTTGTGAGCGACAAACAAAATGGGCGGGAAACCCGCTGTAGAATTTCCCGCCCATAGACGCTATTCAGGCCAGCTAGCGATTCTTGATCGCTGCATGGGCCGCCGCCAGCCGGGCGATCGGCACGCGGAACGGCGAGCAGCTCACGTAGTTGAGGCCGGCGCGATGGCACAGGTCGATCGAGGCCGGGTCGCCACCATGCTCGCCGCAGATACCCACCTCCAGGTCAGGACGGGTCTTGCGACCCTGCTCCACCGCCATGAAGATGAGCTGCCCGACACCTTCCTCATCCAGCGTCTGGAAGGGGTTCTTGGGCAGGATATTCAGGTCGCCTTCGTCCGCGTAGCGCAGCAGGAACTTGCGTTCAGCGTCGTCGCGGCTGATCCCGAACGTCATCTGCGTCAGGTCGTTGGTACCGAAGCTGAAGAACTGGGCGACCGAGGCAATTTCACCGGCGGTCAGGGCCGCACGCGGAACTTCGATCATGGTGCCGAACTTGTACTCGACACGGATGCCCTTCTCCGCCATGACCTGCTCAGCGACTTCCTCCAGCAGCGGCTGGATGTGCTTCAGCTCATTGACATGGGAGGTCAGCGGGATCATGACCTCAGGCTTGACCACCACGCCTTCCTTGGCTGCATCGCAGGCCGCCTCGAAGATAGCACGCACCTGCATCTTGTTCAGGCCGGGCATGACGATACCCAGGCGGCAGCCGCGCAGACCCAGCATCGGGTTGAACTCATGCATGTTGTTAACGGCCGCCAGCAGCTTCTTCTTCTTGGCATACTCCGGCGTATTGGTCTGGCCGGCGCTGTGAGGGGGGGCGACCTCTTCGGTCAGTTCGATCTGCGAAGGCAGGAACTCATGCAGCGGCGGATCCAGCAGGCGGATGATCACAGGTAGACCATCCATCACCTTGAAGATACCGTAGAAGTCCTCGCGCTGGAGCGGCAGAAGAACCTCGTACAGGACACGCTCGAACTCCTCAGGCGTTTCCGCCAGGATGGCTTCCTGGAATTTCTCGGTGCGCTCGCCGAGGAACATGTGCTCGGTGCGGCACAGGCCAATGCCCTGGGCGCCATAGCTGCGGGCGCGGGCAGCCTGCTGCGGGTCATCCGCATTGGCCCACACCTGCAGCTTGCGGATCTCATCCGCCCACTGCAGGATAGTCTTGAGATCAGTCTGTTCATCAAAGTTGGGGGCGACGGTCGGGATAGCGCCCTGGTACACCTCACCGGTAGCGCCATCAACCGAGATCACGTCACCTTCCTTGATCGTCACGCCCTTGACGGTGAACTGGCGCGCCTTGAGATCGATCTTGATCTCCTCCGCACCGGCCACGCAGGGCTTGCCGAGCTGGCGGGCCACCACAGCCGCATGGCTGGTCGCGCCACCATGCTGGGTCAGGATACCCTTGGCCGCCAGCATGCCGTGCACGTCATCAGGAGTCGTCTCCGGACGAACCAGGACAACCGCCTTGCCTTCTTCCTTGGCCTTCTTCTCGGCAGTATCCGCGTCGAAGTAGACCTCACCAACCGCCGCACCGGGCGAAGCGTTCAAGCCCTTGGTCAGCTTGACCGCCTTCCTGAGCGCTTCAGGGTCAAAACGCGGGTGCAGCAGCTGATCGATCTGGAAGTGCTCGATACGGGAGACAGCCTCTTCCTTGGTGATCAGGCCTTCGTTCACCATGTCAACGGCGATCTTCACCTCGGCAGCTGCCGTACGCTTCCCGGTACGGGTCTGAAGCATGTACAGCTTACCGTTCTCGATGGTGAACTCCATGTCCTGCATTTCACGATAGTGCTGCTCCAGGATTCTGGCCACATTGAGCAGCGCTTCCCAGGCCGCAGGCGCCTCTTCCTTGAGCTTATGCACCTCGGTCGGCGTGCGGGCGCCGGAAACCACATCCTCGCCCTGGGCGTTGAAGAGGTACTCGCCAAAGAAGTCTTTCTCACCGGTCGAGGGGTTGCGGGTGAAGGCAACACCGGAACCAGAGTCATTGCCCATGTTACCGAAGACCATCGCCTGGACGTTGACCGCCGTGCCCAGCTTGTGGGAAATGCCGGTTGCATTGCGGTAGTCAACAGCGCGCTTACCATTCCAGGACTTGAAGACGGCCTCAATAGCCAGCTGCAACTGCTTCCAGGGGTCCTGCGGGAACTCGGTGCCGGTCTCACGCTTGGTCACAGCCTTGAATTCGGCGACGGCCTTCTTCCAGCCATCTGCGGAGATCTCCGGATCGGTCTTGACGCCCTGCTCCCGCTTAATCTGATCGATAACTTCCTCAAAGAGATGCCCCTCGACATCCAGCACAACCTTGCTGAACATCTGAACCAGGCGGCGGTAGGCATCCCAGGCAAAGCGCTCGCCAGCCTTGGCGGCCAGCGCATGTACCGATTCGTCGTTGAGACCCAGGTTGAGGATGGTGTCCATCATACCGGGCATGGAGAATTTGGCGCCGGAACGCACAGACACCAGCAGGGGATTGCTGGGATCGCCAAACTTCCGCCCCATCTTCTTGCCCAGCGTCTCCATGCCTTCCAGGACCTGTTCCCACAGCCCTTCCGGCAGGGTGTTGTTGTTGTTCAGGTACTCCAGACAGGCCTCGGTGGTGCAGGTGAAGCCCGGCGGCACCGGCAGGCCCAGGTTGGTCATTTCAGCCAGGCCGGCGCCCTTACCACCCAGGAGGTCGCGCATCTTCGCGTTACCTTCTTCGAAGAGATAGACCCACTTCTTTGTCATGGTGAATCCTTTCCAGATTGCTGGCGGTCACAGGCAACACATTCCGCGCAACAGTAAAGAGCGACAGCGCTCGGTTCGTTTAGGTGCCAGTCTTCTCTCGAATCGGCGCGGACTCAGCAAAAAACCGAGCGGATTATACCACATCACACGTAAAATGCTGGTCTGAGCATATGGCAATCTGCTCAAATCACGGAGATAAAGATCAGAAGATCGACCGCTACGAGGCCGTCCGCAGGGGAACCAACCGCAGATGGCCGGTTGCCGGCTCGTGCTCCACACTGACTTCAACGCCGAATACCTGAGCCAGTCGACCTGGCGTAAACACCTGGTCGGGCCGCCCCGCTGCCAGAACGCGCCCCTGAGCGATCAGCACGATCCGGTCGCAGAAACGAGCCGCCAGCGGCAGGTCATGAATCGCAGCCACCACGCCCAATCCTTCCCGATACGCCAGATCGCGCACCATCTCCAGCAAAGCAAGCTGATGTTTGATATCCAGGTTACTGGTCGGTTCATCCAGCAGCAGGATAGCAGGTTCCTGAGCCAGCGCCCGCGCGATCAGGACGCGCTGACGCTCCCCCCCACTCAGGGTGCTCACCAGTCGCCGGGCAAAGGGAAGGGTTTCTGTCGCCTGCATCACGCGCTCGGCAACCCGCCGGTCGCGTTCCCCCTCCAGCTGGAAACGTCCCAGATGGGGGCTGCGCCCCATGAGCACCACATCACGCGCCGTGAAAGGGAAATCCAGCGCGGTCGCCTGCGGCACATGAGCCACCAGGCGGGCGATCTCCCGCGGGCTGTAAGCACTTAGCGGTTTGCCCAGCAGTTCCACCCGGCCCGTGATCTCGCCGACTGGCAGACCGCCCAGCACCCTGAGCAGCGTTGACTTACCAGCGCCGTTTGGCCCTACCAGGCCAACCAACTCACCGGCCGCCAGGTGAAAAGACACCTGCTGCAGAATCTTGCTACTGCCGATGCAACAGGACAGGCCCTCCGCCCGCAATAGCCACTTCCCCGCGTTCTCCTGCTGACCTTGACGCTCGCTCATGGCTTCTCTCCGACCGGTCGCCGGACAAAAAGAACGGCTCAGCGGAGGGGGCTGAACCGTCAATGACCTTATGCTGCTCAGCAAAAGCTGGTACCCGCCTCCCCTCCGCGAAAGGCAGGAACCCGGCCAGGGTGGTCGTCCGGACTGAGGGGTCGCCAGCAGCAACCCGATCACCGTTGCGGGGCAGCGCCGGATTTACACCGGCTTCGCCATGCAGACCTGACAGATCAGGCCTGCCCCTGACCAGAGCATGGTCTTTACACAGGAAGCGTAGCATACGCGCCCGCCAAATGCAAGCATCCTGAACCATTTACAGGTACAATTGACAACGCGAGACGAATGAATCGGAATACAGGGTAATGAGCAGTCAGGAAACTTTCCTCAACAACCGCTACCGCCTGATCGCACAACAGGGTTCAGGCGGTATGGCTGTCATCTACAAAGCCTTTGACCAGGAACTTGGTCGCATGGTTGCCATCAAGATCCTGCGACCCAGCCTGATCTCCGACCCCTCCTTCCTGGAGCGGTTCCGCAACGAAGCGCGCAGCGTTGCCCGCCTGAGCCATCCCAACATCGTCACGGTGCATGACGTTGGCCAGTCCGGCAAGACGCACTACATCGTCATGGAGTTTGTGGATGGGCAGGACTTGAAGAAGCTCATCCGCACAGAAGCGCCGTTCCGGGTGGAACGGGCGCTGGATATCGCGATCAAGATCTGCGCCGGTGTGGGGTATGCCCACCGCTCCGGGCTGGTGCATGCCGACGTTAAGCCGCAAAATGTGCTGGTTGCCGAAGGTGACATCGTCAAAGTCACCGATTTCGGGATCGCACAGGCCCTCTCGGACGCCTCGATCGGGGAGAAACAGCGGGTCGTATGGGGTAGCCCGCATTACTTCTCGCCGGAACAGGCCCAGGGGGAGCGCCCTACCCCGGCCTCTGACGTGTACTCAATCGGCATTGTGCTCTTTGAGATGCTGACCGGGCGTCTGCCTTTCATTGGCGCTGACCAGCAGGAGCTGGCACTCGCCCACATTCAGCAGGAGCCGCCGCACGTCAGCGATTTCAATCCCGCCATCCCGCCGGAACTGGATCAGATCGTTCAGAAAGTGATGTCCAAGGAACCGGCATCCCGTTACCGTACCGCCGACCAGCTTGGCCGGATCCTGATCACGTACCTCCGCCAGGGTCACCAGGCAACCAGCCAGTATGTCCCGCCGGTCGCTCCGCGCACCGGTGCGCCAACCGTTGTTGCCCCACCGGTAACCGGCAGTGCGCCCACCCAGGCCGCCCCGCCGCCATACCAGCCAGTACCGGCCCCTGCCTCCTGGACACCGCCGCCCTATACACCCACGCCCTATACTCAGGTCCCCGTGCAGAAACCGGCGCGGCATACCCTCCGGGAAGTGGAAAGCACTGAGCAGGTCAACAACCTGATCACGGTCATCCTCGTCCTGCTGGCTATGATGGCCGTTCTGGGGCTGATTCCCCTTGGCCTGACCATCCTGGCTGCCTACCGATGATTCTGCGCCCAGGCGCTCCGGCATCCAACATCCATCCGGCGATTTGTTATAAGTATACTAATATAAAAATAATGTTATGGAGTTTTGACTGCCGCAATTGTATAATTTTATATAGAACATGGATTAACGACTGGTGCTGAAGGTGATTCGCGTTTACTGTCTTTGCTGGGGGACATATCAGCCGCCCGCTGGTCGGGCTGGAGGAAACTGGTAGTGAACAATACCCGGTATCGTAATTTTCTGGTGTATCTTCTGGTCGGTATCGCCATCCTGGTCATTACCATGAGTTTCTGGGGCAACAATACCAGCGCCCCGGAAATCTCATTGAGCGAGCTTGCCCAGGATGTGAACGCCGGGCGGGTTCAGCGCCTTGTTGTCGCTGACAACGAGATTACTGCCCGCTACCTGGATGGTAGCACTGCCGTTAGCCGCAAGGACCCCAGCCTGCCTGCCCCGGAGCAGCTTATCGCGCTGGGCGCTGACCCGCAAAAGCTGCGCACCATCGACCTGCAGATTGCGGCCCCCAGTAATGTTGGCGCCTGGCTGGGTATCCTGAGCAGCATCCTGCCACTGCTGCTGCTGGGCGGTTTCATCTACCTGATGCTTCGCCAGGCCCAGGGTTCCAACAACCAGGCCCTCTCCTTTGGCAAGAGCCGCGCCCGCATGTTCACCAGCGATCAGCCAACCGTGACTTTCAACGATGTAGCCGGGGTGGACGAAGCCAAGGAGGAGTTACGGGAAGTCGTTGAATTCCTCAAGGAGCCGGAGAAGTTCATCCAGCTTGGCGCGCGTATCCCCAAAGGTGTCCTGCTGGTCGGCAGCCCTGGCACTGGCAAGACCCTCCTGGCCAAAGCCGTCGCCGGGGAAGCGGGTGTGCCCTTCTTCAGCATTTCCGGCTCCGAATTTGTGGAGATGTTCGTTGGTGTAGGCGCCAGTCGCGTGCGCGACCTGTTCGACCAGGCCAAGCGTCACAGCCCCTGCATCGTCTTTGTCGATGAGATCGATGCGGTCGGGCGGCATCGTGGCGCCGGACTGGGTGGCAGCCATGACGAACGCGAGCAGACGCTGAACCAGATCCTGGTTGAGATGGACGGCTTTGATACTGACACCAATGTCATCGTCATCGCCGCCACTAACCGCCCGGATATCCTTGACCCGGCGCTGATGCGCCCCGGTCGCTTTGATCGTCGCGTCGTCCTGGATCGCCCTGATCTGCGCGGGCGTGAAGAAATCCTCAAAGTGCACGTCAAGGGCAAGCCACTGGCCAGCGACGTTGACCTGCACGCCCTGGCCAAGGCGACGCCGGGCTTTGTCGGCGCTGACATCGAGAACCTGGTCAACGAGGCAGCCATCGTCGCCGCCCGCAAGAACAAAAAGAGCATCTCCCAGCGTGACTTTGAGGAGGCGATCGAGCGCGTTCTGCTCGGCCCGGAGCGTAAGAGCCGGATCATCACCGAGCGCGAACGCCAGCTGGTCGCCTATCATGAAGCCGGGCACGCGGTGGCCTTCCATATGCTGCCCTACAGCGACCCCGTCCGTAAGGTCACCATCGTTCCACGCGGCATGGCCGGCGGCGTCACCTGGAGCATGCCGGAGGAAGACATCAATTATGTCACCGCCAGCCGCCTACGCGCCCAGATCGCCGGGGCGCTGGGCGGGCGCGCCGCCGAGGAGATCGTCTTCGGGGAAGTTACAACCGGCGCCATGAGCGATCTCGACCAGGTCACCAAGATCGCCCGTTCGATGGTCAAGCGCTATGGCATGAGCGACAAACTCGGCCCGATCATCTTTGGCCAGAAGGAAGAGCTGGTCTTCCTGGGCCGCGAGATCGGCGAGCAGCGTGATTACAGCGAGCATGTCGCTGAGGAAATCGACCATGAAGTGAGCAAGATCATCAGCGAGGAATACGAGCGCGTCAAGCAACTGCTGATCGACAACCGCGACAAACTCGACCTGCTTGTGGAACATCTGCTTGAAGTCGAAACCATCAACCAGGAGGAATTTCTGGCTTTGATGGGCGAGAAAGTCATCCCGGAGTTCGATCCCCTGGCGGCGAAAAAACCCGCCCGCTCCAAAGCAGCCAGCGATGGCGATGAGAACCCGGCCAATCCGAAACTAGGTACAGCGCCCAGCCCTGCCCGTTGAGCGGGTATGTAGCAAAGAGTCAAGCAGGGGCGCTGCCGGCGCGGGCAGCGCCCCTTTCATTCGCCTGCACAGGAGCATCCCGGCAACAAAGCGGCCCCACCTGATAGTGGAGCCGCTCGGTATGCGTCGTTCGCGTACTGCCTTACTTACCCGATTCGCTGCACGCTCAGCACCAGTTCTTCATCATCGATCGTGAACGCCTGGCTGAAGGCGCCAGCTGGCGGCTCAGCCGCCTGTACCGACTCCGCCAGCGTCTCGCCAGCCACGTAGTCGCGATGCGCAGCCAGCGCCCTGGCCACTCGCTCCGAACCGCTGTAGGTGATGGCGATCCGATCGCTGATTTCAAAATCAGCATCGCGGCGCATCATCTGCACCCGCCGCACGATCTCGCGGGCCAGCCCTTCCAGGATCAGATCCTCGGTCAGGGCCGTGCGCAGCGCAGCAAGATAGCCCGCCTCCTCAGCAATGGCATACCCCTCCGCTGCGCCCTGCCGCACCTCGCACTCATCCGGCGCGACATCATAGACCTGCCCGTCCAGCGCCACCTGAATCGTCTGGCCATCCAGCAAGGCTCTGGCCCAGGCCGCCACAGCAGCGGGATCCCCTTCACGCAAGGCCTTCTGCACCCGGGGGAAATCCTTGCCGAACTTCCGGCCCAGCTTGGCTGGCAACGGATTGAGCGCATAGGTCACCACGTCGCTGGCGCTATCCAGCACAGTCACCTGCTTGACATTCAACTCGCTGGCGATCAGATCGCTGAGCTGTTGAACCGTCTCACGCTCCGCCGGGAAGCGCACAGCAAAAGCCGCTTCCAGCAGCGGTTGGCGTACACGCAGGTTCGCGCTCTCCCGCGCTGCACGTCCCAGGCTGACCAGCCGTTGAGCCAGCGCCATGGACGCCATCAGATCCCGGTCGATGAGCTGCTCATTGGCGACCGGCCAGCGAGCCAGGTGCACACTTTCCGGCGCATCCGGTCGCGCTGACACCACCAGGTTGCGATAGATGACCTCCGCCATGAAGGGCATGGCCGGCGCAAGCAGATAGGCCAGCGTCGTCAGGCATTCATACAGCGTCGCGTAGGCGCTCAGCTTGTCCGTATCGTCCTCGCTCTTCCAGAAGCGGCGGCGCGACAGACGTACGTACCAGTTACTCAGCTCCTCCACAAATGTCTGGATAGGCCGTGTCGCACCCGGCACATCGTAGTTCTCATACGCCTCGGTCACCCGGCGCACAAGCGCGTGCAACTCCGCCAGCACCCAGCGATCCAGCGGATCGCGCTCCGCTACCGGCGGCGCGGCCTGATCCGGCGACCAGCCATCCAGGTTAGCGTAGGTCACGAAGAAACTGTACGTGTTCCACAGCGTCAGCAGGAACTTGGTCACCACCTCACCGACCAGATCCATGCTGAAGCGGCGCGGCTCACCGGGCGGGCTGGAGGTATACATGTACCAGCGGAAGGCATCCGCCCCGTACTTGTCAAAAACCTGCCACGGTTCGACAAACGTCTCCGGGCGGCTCTTGGACATCTTCTGGCCAGTTGCGTCCAGGATGTGCCCCAGGCAGATCACGTTCTTGAAGGCGACCTGCTCAAAGAGCATGCTGGCGATGGCATGCAGGCTGTAGAACCAGCCCCGAGTCTGGTCAACCGCCTCGCAGATGTAGTCCGCCGGATACTGCTCGCGGAACATCTCCTGGTTGTAGTAGGGGTATCCCCACTGCGCCACCGGCATCGCGCCGGAGTCGAACCACACATCGATCAGTTCGGGCACGCGGTACATGGTACCCCGGCCATTGCATTCCCGGCAGGCCCAGTGCACCTCGTCCACATAGGGGCGATGCAAATCCAGGTTGCTCTGATCCACACCACTGAGCCTGCTCAGTTCATCCACCCCGCCGACGCAGACCATATGCCCGCAGTCCGGGTTATCGCACTGCCAGACGGGCAACGGCGTCCCCCAGTAGCGTTCCCGCCCCAGCGCCCAGTCTTTGAGGTCTTCCAGCCAGTTGCCAAAACGCCCGCTCTTGATGTGATCCGGCACCCAGTTGATCGTGTTGTTGAGCGCGATCATCTTGTCCCGGTAAGCAGTCGTCTTGATGAACCAGGTGTCGCGCGCATAGTAGAGCAGCGGCGACTTACAGCGCCAGCAGAACGGATAGCTGTGCAGGTACTTCTGCACCCGGTACATCAGGCCGCGGCCCTTCAACTCGCGCATGATATGCTCGTCGGCCTCTTTGACCCACATGCCGCGCCAGGGCGTCACCGCATCGATGAAGGTGCCATCCGGACGAACCGTCATCAGGACGGGCAGGCCATGTGCCTGGCCAACCTCCATATCATCCTGGCCGAACGCGGGCGCGATATGCACGATCCCGGTGCCCTCTTCCGTGCTGACAAAGTCCCCGGTCACCACGTAAGCGTAATCCTGTTCGACCGGCACAAAGGTGTAGAGCGGCTGATAGTGCTTCCCGGCCAGATCGCGCCCCTTGAATCGATTGATGACGCGGTAAGCTGATGGCTCCTTGAGCGCCGCTTCCAGCAGCGATTCAGCCAGGATCAGGCGCTCCGTCCCGCCATCCTCAGCCGGCCCCTCCACCTGCACATAGTTGACGTCAGGACCGACCGCCAGAGCAACATTACCGGGCAGCGTCCAGGGCGTCGTCGTCCAGACCAGGAAGTATGTCCCCGGTTCATCCCGCAATGGAAAGCGCACGAAGATGCTGGGGTCGCTCACATCCTCATAACCCTGAGCGACCTCATGGCTGCTCAGCGGCGTGCCGCAACGGGCACAGTACGGGACGACCTTCTTCCCCCGGTAAAGCAGCCCCTTATCCCAGAACTGACGCAGAATCCACCAGACCGACTGAATATAGTCGTTGGTGAAGGTGACATAAGCGTCATCCAGGCTGACCCAGAAGGCCATCCGTTCGGTTAGCTTTTCCCATTCATTGATGTACCGGAAGACGCTCTGCCGGCATTTTTCATTGAAGGCTGCCACGCCATAGGCTTCGATCTCGCGCTTATCCCGCAGGCCAAGTTCTTTTTCGACCTCGATCTCCACCGGCAGGCCATGCGTATCCCAGCCACCCTTGCGCAGAACGTAGTAGCCGTTCATGGTCTTGTAGCGGGGGAACATGTCCTTATAAGCGCGGGCCAGCACGTGGTGCGTCCCCGGCTTGCCATTTGCGGTGGGCGGGCCTTCATAGAAAACATAACGGGGGCCGCCTTTGCGCTCGCTCTGGGTGCGCTCAAAGATGCGCTGCTTGCGCCAGAATTCGAGTTGCTCACTCTCCACCGCAGGGATATTGACTTTTGCTGATACAGGCTTGAACATGCTCGTTACTCCGTTGGTGTCTCCCGGACAGGGGTGAAGCAGCAAAACGCGATCAACCGCCAGCCGGCTCACCAATCGGACCCTGCGCGGGCAGGTGCCACGTCGCCATGGGGAAACACCTCCTTATGAAGAAGATCACCAGACTGCTACGGTCTGACAGATAACTCACTTCATCCTACCACAATGACGAACCGCTGTGCAGCGGAGGCCAGCGGTCATGACCATCATTATACCTTCAGAAGCGTCTCAATTTCCACTGGCAATCCCGCCTGCCAGCGATCCTCAATAGCACCCCGTAACGATTTCCGGCAGGGCCTGCGGGTTATGCCAGCAGACGCTCGATATGCGTCATATCCTCCGCCAGCGCCACGCCGTACGGAGTCGCCCCGCAGCGGGCAGCCTCCGCCTGCCACCATTCCAGGCCTGCCGCTACAGGTGCCAGTTGCGCACGAAGATCTCCCTCATCCGCGCCAGACAGCCGCCACAACAGGTAACGGGTCATCAGCACGCGGTGCGGCTCCAGCCTCAGTGCGTCAGCCCGGCGCAACGCATCCGCCGCCGCATCCCACTGACCGGCACGATACAGGGCATGACCCAGATCGGCGACAATGGCCGGCTGGCCGCCGCGCGCCAGCGCCCCGCTGATCAGATCGGCGGCCTCAGCGTAACGTCCCAGCGCCAGCAAGGTGCGCCCCAATCCATAAGCGACAAAAGGTTCCCCCGGCTCAGCAGCGTATGCCTCCCGCAGGACGGCTTCACTGCGATCGAGCTGGCCAAGCTGGCGATAGGCATTGCCCAGCAATGTGCTCTCGGCGGCATCCCCCTGCCCGCTGGCGCGTTCCCCCTCCAGTATGTCAACCACTGCCTCAAACTGGCCCTCCAGAAACAGCCGTCGCGCCCGGCGGAGCGTCGGTCGCACCTGCCAGAAATGCCACAGCACCGCTCCCTGGACAAGGACGAAAACACCGACCAGCCCCAGCACCGCCCACAGTTGTTGCTCAGGCGGCAACAGGAACGACAGCGCCAGCAGGACAAGCGCCATACCGCCAGCAACAACGATCACCCGGCGCAGATCGCCGGGTAACCGTCGCCAGCCTTCAGCCAGGTAGTATTGCCAGCTCATCGCCCCTCAGTTCAATCGGAATGGGAAGCATCAGCATCGCCCAGCGCCTGCTCGATAGCTTCAATTTCACGCGCCAGACGTTGCCCGTAAGAGGTGCCCCGCAACGCTTCCAGGCCGGATTTCCAGCTGGCCAGCCCATCACGGCTGCTGACCATCTTGGCGGCTGCCGCTGCCGCCTGCCGGGCGTCCCCACTCCGGGTATAGGCGTCGGCCAGGTGGAAGTACACCCGTACAGCGTACATGGCCGGCATGCGCTGCCGCGCTGCCTGTTCGAAGGCTTCCCGCGCCGCCGCCTCGTTTCCGGCATACAATTCCATGAAGCCGAGTTCGGCCCACGTTGCCGCTGAGTCGGGTTCCAGCAGGGTAGCGCGACGCAACACTTCCGCTGCGGCATCGTACATCGCCTGCATCCGGTAGACATTGCTGAGGGTGACATAAGCCGCGCCGCTCTCAGGATACAGGGCTACCGCCCGGTCAGCGACCTTTTGCGCCTCGGCCAGTCGCCCGGCGTAGGCATAGGCACTGGCCAGCAACATCAGCACATCGACCGTCTCTTTGCCTTCCTCGATGGACTGCTCCAGCAGAGGGATAGCGTCCTCAAACTTGAAGGCTTCGATCAGGCGGTAGGCCTCGCCATAGCCCGGCCCCTGGCGCCGCGCCTGCACACCCAGCAACAAAGCCACACTGACAAACCAGACCAGAAACATGGCCGTGGCAACTGCCAGTCCGATCAGCGCCAGCCATGTCAGGTTGGAAGGCACGCTTTCCCCAAAGGGGTCCTGCCGATTGACTACATATTCCCCCACGATCCCACCGATAAATGTCAACAGGCCCAGGATAGCCAGCACCAGCGGGATTTGTGCCAGGGCGATGACCAGACGGCGTCTCATCACGCCTCCTTGGCCGCAACATCAGCGGCAATCGAACCAGCCGTACCCGCGCTAACGAACACTTCCATACCGGCTCCATCGAATATGGCCCGCGCCAGGGCGATGTCCCCGGCCAGCACTTCCCGCAGGGCGCGGGACTGCTCACTGGCAAAGATGGCCTGCCATTCGTCCAGGCCGCGCCGTTCCCTGCAGAGGGCCTTCAGTTGATCGGCGACTTCCGCGGCTCTGCCCTGCCGGGCATAGGCACGACCGAGCCACAAGCGAACCAGCAGGCGATGGCGGCTATCAGGCACGCCACAGCTGAGCGCCTCCTGCAGGTGACTGATCGCTTCCGCGGCCATGCCCAGCCGATCTTCGATCATACCCAGATTATAGGGCATCGCCCACTGGCGGGGATCGCGTTCATACGCTTCGCGGGCATGGCGTAGTGCCTCGTCATATTGCCCCTGTTGCAGGTAGATCTCGGCCAGGCCATTGTAGCCCACGCTCGACTGCGGCTCCAGCTCAACAATCCGGCGATAGTCCTTCAGCGCACGCTTCGGATCGCCTTTCAGGCGGTACAGATCGGCGCGAAAGCGAAAGTGCCGGGTATCCTGCGGTTCAGCCTGGATCAGGCGGTCGATGATCCTGATCGCCGCGTCATACTCCGCATTACGCAGGTAGCGGATCGCCTGCTGGTATTCACGGCGCACATTGCGCCGCAGGATGTAGATCGAGACGATCAGCCAGCCAACCCCTGCCCCCAGAAACCAGAGCGTAAATTGCGGCAGGAACAACCCCAGTGCCAGCCCCACAACCAGGGGGAAAAAGGCAATAATCAGCGGTCGGCGGTCAATCGGATCGAGGCGGCCCAGCATGATAACCACCGTGCCCGCGAGCGCGATCAGCAACAGGGCGTTCTGCGCCGGGATCACCCAGGCAACGTCAGTGCCGACCGCCTGTAACATCAGGCTCAGAGTGCCTGTCCCACCGATGATCAGCACCAATGCCAGTGCCCGTCCCTGCCCCAGCCAGTCCAGGAATCGCTTCATGCGCTCAATCCCACCCGTTTGTATTCAATCAATTCGACCGCCAGGTGATCTGCCGGCAGTGCCCAGCGCAGCGGTACACCGAATGGATCCAGCACCAGCGTCTGCGGCCCCAGACCTGGCATCCGGATAGCGAAGGCCTTTCCCCTGTACGGCCCGGCAGGACCCGGGACAATCTCGTACCGCTCCAGCGTGGCTTCCATTTCCAGCAGAGACGGCCACAATGTACCTCTGGCCAGGCCGGGGCCAAGCAGAGTCAGCGTCTGCCGCCCTTGCCGACGATAATCATAACGGCGCCACAACAGACTGCTCATGATCGTATGCCAGCCGTACACGTCATAGTCAGCGGGCAAGATCATGTCCTGTACCTGATCGCGGTACAGAATAGCTGCGTATCCCCCCATGAAACGGTACTCGATCAGGTCCTCCCGGCCATCCTGCCAGCGCCAGTAGAACACCATCTGCACCGGCTGAAAATCCGGATCGCGCAGCAGGTAGCAGGCAGAAACCGGCAGGACCTGATCATAGACCAGTTGTGCCCGCCAGATCGTGGCCTGATCGGGCAACATGTGCACGCTCCACAGTTCCTGGAACCGGGTTGGCTCGCCCTGTCTGAACTGCTGGTAGAGGCCATGCGCGGCCAGGCGTTCGTCCGATTCAACCGGCGGCAGCATCACAGGCCTCCAGCCCCGGGATCAACCTGAAGACTCCAGGGCAACATACAGGCGTTTGTTAATGCCTCCCTTGCTGGTGTAATCCGTGATCCGGATCGGGCCAACCTCAGCCGTCGAAGCGACATGCGTGCCGCCATCAGCCTGCAGATCAAGCCCCACAATTTCCACTACCCGCACCTGTGTAATGTCTTCCGGCAGCAGATTGATCCGGGTGCGAATCAGATCAGGGATTTTGAAGGCCTCTTCACGGGGCAGGATAGCCGTCCTGACCACACGGTTAGCCGTCACCTCTGCATTGATCTTCTGCTCAATCTCCTGCACCAGCTCCTTCTGCAGGCGCTCAAACTCAAAATCCATACGCCCTCTGAGCGGCTCCATATTGCCGCCGGTCACGCTTGCGCCGTAATCCCGCCAGACAACCCCGCACAGAATATGCATGGCCGTATGCGTGCGCATCAGCTGGTAGCGCCGTTCCCAGTCGATCTGTCCGACAACCCGCGCGCCGACCGGCGGCAGCGCGCCCTCCACGATATGCACCACATCGTCACCAATCTTCCTGACCTTGAGAACCGGGTACACTGCACCATCAACGACAAGGGTCCCCAGATCAGCGGGTTGCCCGCCTCCGCCGGGATAGAACGCGGTACGGTCAAGCACTACACCGTTCTCCTGACCGTCCACGGCGGTGATCGACGCCTCAAAAGTACGCAGATAACTATCCATCTGATACAGCAGATCGGTCATTACGGTTCGCTCTCCAGCAAGTCTTTCGGGTTGCCAGCAAGCATACCACACCTGTCACGCCGTGGTCAGGGGGCGACCCACGAATGGCATTTCCGCCATTCCCCGGTACACTACACGGTAAGCCATCAGACCCATTGCCACCCGCCAAAGCACGGCTGATAATCGGGGCAGGCATGGTTCGTTCGGCGGCAGGCAACCATTCCCTGCTTGCCCAACCCTCTGAAAGACCATGAGTGCACAGCGAGGAGGACGATGAACAAGCCCTCTCCCAGGGTGCCTACCCCCGAAGATGCGGAAGCAGCGATCCGCGAGGCTGGCCATCGCCTGACTCCCCAGCGGTTGCTGCTGCTGGATCTGCTACGCACGCACAAAACCTTCCTGGATGCCGAGCAGATCTATGAACTGGCCCTCAAGCACGAAGTCGATACCAGCCTGGCCACCGTCTACCGCAGCCTGCAACTCTTTGTCGAACTGGGCCTCGTCGAGGCTCGCTACCTGGATCCTGAGCACAAACGCGAATACTACCGTATCGCTGGCGGGCTGGAATACCATTACCTGACCTGCCGCGGTTGTGGCAAAATGGTCCCCGTCGACCCGGAAATTATTCAGGAAGCAGCCTTGACCTGGGCTAACCAGCACGGGTTGACTCTGCTCACCGCTCATGCCTGCTACACCGGCTACTGCGAAGCATGCACACGGGAACGCAAACGGAACCGGACGGGCCGTTCATCCTGACGTCGCTCAGATCGCGGTTGGCAATGCAGAGGGAACCTGGGCGCATGAAACAATCAAGACTCCTGGACTTGCTTGTTTCAGTTTCATCACCTGTTTTCCTGGGCATGGCCCCGCTGTTCGGCAAGCTGGCCTACCAGGGCGGCTCGGATCCGTTCACCGTTGCCGCCGCCCGCACCATTATCGCCGCCGCGATCCTGTGGGGCGTCTACCTGATCTTCTGGCGGCGCTACATCTACATCTATCCAGCCGGCCTGCTGGGCTGTGTGGTTGTCGGCACAGTCAACGGCCTCGGCTCCCTGATGTTCTACACAGGACTTAACCTGCTGGATGCCAGCCTGAGCCAGCTCCTGAACGGGATGTACATTGTTTTCGTCGTTGTGCTGGCCCGGCTGGGCGGTCAGCACATCACCTACCGTACCAGGCTGCGCATCGGGCTGGCATTGATCGCCCTGCTGCTGCTGACCGGTCTTTCCGCCAGAACCGTCAACTGGCTGGGCATCGGGCTGATGCTGGGCAACGGGATTATGTTCGCGGGAACCATGCTGCTCAGCCAGCGGGTGCTCTACGAGATGCCCGCCCGGACAGTCACCCTGTACGTTCTGACCACAATGGCGGTTGTCGTTGCGATGGCCCGCCTGGCCTACGGCTTTTACGACACCAGCTGGGTGATCCCTGCCGACGCCCTGCAAGCCATCGTTCTGCTGGGACTGACGACCGCGTTAGGCCGTCTGACCATGTTCCGCGGTGTCAAGACTCTGGGCAGCCTGCAAACCGCCATGCTGGCGATCATGGAAATCGGCGTAGCGCTCCTGCTGGCCTTTACTCTGCTGGGCGAACGCCTGACTACGACGCAGTGGATCGGGGTGTTATTCCTGGCCGCCAGCATACTCCTGATGCGTCACGAAGAGAACCCGCAAGGTGTAGCGGCAGAGGCAACACCATTGCCGACGATGGCTGGCCTGACTCTGTTTCACCAGATGGCCTTTGACCAGGCTTTCGGCCCCAATCGTGTCGCGGTGACCCCCGAAGAACTGCAGGCCATCCGGGCCATGATGGGACAGGCCGCTGACCAGCCGCCCCCTGCTGTCCCCGCCAGTCCGGATGAACTACCAACCGCTCCTCACCCGGACACCACAGACCCTGCCTCCAAACTGCCACTGCGGGCGGAATAGCGGCGCCTTAGCCACTCACGCTCACAACGGTCAGGCGGGCGGCCTGGCCATCTGCAGTGCTATCGCGACCTGCCACCGGCAACGGCACGCCGGTTTGCCAGTCATAAACCTTAACCCATATCTCGTACTGTCCGGGCGGCAGATCAGCCGGTAACGCCAGACCGTGATTGTCGCGGATGTACTCGCCCGGTCGCCAGCTGGTCATCGGACGGAACGTCCACTGCGGCGTCCCATGTTGCTCAAGCACCGTTCCCGCCTGGCCAATGACGAACACCCCCACATTAAAGTCACGTTCCGGCGTCTGCACTGCCCGCCACAGCAACGACAACGGGATCACCTCGCCAGGCCGGTACGCCGTACGATCGGGATCAGGCCCTGCATAGGGGCCAACGCGCTGCCGCGGGGACGGCAGATCGTATCCCACCAGCGCGATCGCCTGATCAAAATGGGCCTCGACAGGATGCTCAGGCCAACGCATAGCCTCCGATGGCGCATCAGCATTGACATCGAAGGCAATCAGTCTGGTCAGGTCGGTGGTTTCTACCGTCTGAATCGGGAAGTAGTGCCGAACCATGTACCATTCTACCGGCCGCACGGCAAAAGTTGTGAACGGCCCGTTATTGGCCAGTAGCCAGATACGCCCCGTGTATTCCGGCAACGTATCCAGGAAGATCGTATCGCGCGGTTCCAGCAAGGCGTCGGGATTGTTGCTGGTCAGCACCGGTGGCTGTTCCGGGCTGGGCCGCTCGCCGGGCGCCTGCCGCAGGGTATAGACCGGTGTATCTCCTCGATAGGTGTTCATCATATAGTACTGGTATTCCGGACTGGCCAGCACCAGGATATCCTCAGGCCGCAAGTATTCCGGCAGCCTGTCGACCAGCTCCCTGAGCGGTTGGTAATCCCCCATGTAGACCGGATCGCGGTAGATGCTGCGCAACCCGCCATAGAATGCCACCAGCACCCCCAGCACCAGCGCCGCCGCCGTGATCCTCCCGGCGAGAATCGGCACGTCCGCGCGCCGCAGCCAGACGACCAGCACCAACCCGCTGCCAGCCACCAGCAACACCGCCAGAACGGCCAGCAGATACCCTGTCGGCGCTACGCGCAGCCAGGCAAAATCGAGTGGCTGCGTGATCAGCAACCCCGGTATCACCAATAGCGGAGTTAACGGGAGTTGCCACGTCCCCTCCTGCCAGGCAACCGCCCCCGGGAATTCCTTCAGGGCATCATAGTAGGCTGCCTGGCTGATCAGCACGCCATTGAGCTGCACCCAGACACTCAGCAGGATCAAAGCAGCAACCGTAAGCCTGATCCAGCGCGCGTTGCCCTGATGCTCCAGTTCCGCCAGAACCGGCAGAACGGCCAGCATCAGCAGGGGTGTGGCCGGTACCAGGTAACGCGGCCCCCAGGCCAACCCGCCGTACCAGTGCTCATGGCGCAGGATGGCGTATCCCACCGCAAACACAACCAGCGTGGTCAGCGGAACCAGCGCTTCCCGCCAACGGCGACGCCGGATCAGGATCACAACGCCGGGAATGCCCAGCAGCAGCACAGGCGAGAAAGCAAACAGACCCCGGCCAGGGCTGAAAAGATAGCTCAGCAATGCATAGATGATGAATTCCTCTTTGCCCGCCACCGCCTGCAGGCGAGCTAGCGGATCGTAGCTGCGCGGCACCTCCACCACGCCGAGCACGGCGTTAAGAACGACGACCACAATCAGAACCAGGACGGTCATCAAGACCGCCAGTCCCGCCAGCCGTCCCCAGCCATGGCGCAGAGAA
>FWPV01003046.1_pt1 | contig 39111 bp, 39 predicted proteins | sample 2228371 | NCBI WGS metagenome assembly FWPV01 (sample SAMEA103939776, study PRJEB20133) | metagenome
GATGGGGGAGGCCAGGGTCCCAGGCTATGCTGATTTCTCACAGGGATCTATCTTGAGAGCATTGGATAAGCAATCCCAAGGTATAACCGCTTTTTGAGTTGTTAAAAACAGTGAAGGAGCAGCCCTCGGGGTGAGAGACTTTTCAATAATTTTTGAACAATGTTCAACTGAGCCTCAGGATCAGTGATAATAGAAAAAGGGAAAGATGAGCTTTTCCAGGTAAGTGGTCCAGGTGGGCGGCCAAGTGGATGGGTGGACCTTCCACTCAAAAGCGGGAACACTCTTGGGAAGATTTTTTGAGCCCTCGCATGGATAGAAAAAGACAACTCTAAGGGATTCACTGGGCCATGGGAATTGCTTTGCAACACATGACGAGGCCACATACATCATGTTCTTACCAAATTCCTGTGGGCCATTTGCATCAAGTTTGCGAGGAGGTGACACCATGTCTGGATTGGCCAGGCTGTCAGAACTTTTCCTGCCAGGGATGGTCCCATGGCTCTTTGTGCTCATGTGGCCTTTGACAGCGATCCCAGCTTGGGGGGATTTCCAGCGGGTGAAGGTGCAGGCAGTGGTGAGAGATCCCCGTACGGCTCAGCCTGTGGTTTTGTTAACAGATCCGAGGGGAAGGAGAACCATGCCCATATGGATAGGAGAGGCAGAGGCCATGGCTCTGGAGGCAGCCATGGGAGGACATGTGTCCAAGAGGCCCCTTACCCATGACCTGCTGGCCTCGGTCATAAACCGCCTGGAGGCTTCACTGGAAGAGGTCAGGGTGACGGAACTAAAAGAGGAGATTTACTACGCCCTGATCTTACTCAAAGGACCCAAAGGACTCATCCAGGTGGATGCCCGCCCCAGCGATGCATTGGTCTTGGCCGTTAAGACCATGAAACCAGTCTCAGTGGAAAGATCTCTTTTTGAAACCAAGTCCTTGAGCATGACAGGCTCTCTCATCGAGCTTTACGGTTTGGAGGTGCAGGAGCTGGACCAGCAGCTGAGCCTGGCGCTGGGGCACAAGGGTAAGGGTGTTTTGGTCGCCGATGTGTTTTCCGATACCCCGGCCCAGAGGGGAGGGATCCAGCCAGGAGACATTCTGGAGAAGATTGAGGGCAGGACCTTGGAAAGCTCTGAGGAATTGGAGGAGGCCCTTCAATCTTCTCAAGGGAAAATGAGGCTGGAGTTGTTTAGGAAAGGTAAGAGGCTTGAGCTGGTTATTCCCCCAGTGCCCAAGAGGTGAGAATAGGAGGTCTTCATGAAGGGGGGGAAGGTTAGAAAGATCCTGGATGCGCGAGGACTAAAGGTAATAAGAGGGCAATTGGGTCCCTGGGAGACCAATGCCTATGTCCTGAAACATATCTCCAGCCAAGAGGCCTTGCTCATAGATGCACCATGGGATCCTGAGTGGCTTTTGGGGGAGGTGGCCCATTGCCAGGTGGTGGGAATCCTGCTTACCCATACTCATCCGGACCATGTGGGGGCCCTCCCAGATGTGCGCAAAGCCACAGGAGCACCAGTGGGAGTTCATGTCTTGGAGCCTGGGGCAATGGAACTGAAACCCGAAATCCATCTGGAAGATGGACAGGTATTTACACTGGGTGAGGCCAGGCTGAAAGTTCTTCACACCCCGGGCCATACCGACGGAAGTTGCAGCTTTGTGCTGGATGAGCTTTTGGTCTTCTGTGGGGACACGGTGTTCCCAGGAGGCCCGGGGCGGACGTGGAGCCCGGAAGGATTCCAATCACTCATGGAAAGTCTGGAAAAGAAGATCTTCACCCTGGCTCCGGAGATCCTGCTTTTGCCAGGCCATGGAGAGGGCATAACCGTGAAGGATTCTTTTTCGGAATACAGGCGGTTCTTGGCCAAAGGGTTCCAACCCGGGCTCTGGGGAGAGATAAGCTGGGATGGCCCCTGAGTTTCTCTCCGAGGATAAGAGCTTTCTGCTTTACCTGGAGGGGGAGGATGCTTTATGGGGATAGTGAAATCGGTCCAAGGGGCTTTAGAAGGACTCCTGGGCTTGGAGGTCTTGAGCTGCCAGGCACAGTTCTTTTGGTCAGCGCCATGATACCATATGCCATGGAATAGGGATCCACCGCTTCCAAAACAAAAAAAGCATCTTTTGGAAAAAGCCTGGCCCGTTATGCCCCTGAGATGTGCTTTAGGGCCTGTTGTACATCAAAGGGTTTGGGGCCAGCCTGCATTCAGGACCTATCCTCATGTTGGTGATGCGCCCCTGGTCTCGAAGCTGATACAACTTGGGAACGATCTGATCCCTTAGCTGGATGTAGCTAATGGGGTTGATGTATATTTGTGTGCCACCTTCAAATCCGGCGGGATTGTTCACCCTCCACTTGATCATGACATGCCATGGAATTCTATCCAAACAATCCTCGGGCATGAAGTACCATTCCTCATTGCAGGACACGCTGCTTCCGGTAGCCGCATGGCAGGCATGGATTAGATCGCTCATGCCTTTTACCTCCTCAGGTTCATGCTCTGAGGGCCTGAGGTTGCGGCTCTTGGAGTAAATGGCCACCGTGGGGAACCTGTGGCCTATGTCCACGAAGGCAATGGCATAATCATTTTCTGCTATTACCCTGTTTGTGTAGCTGGCGAAGTTGACTACCAGTTCATTGTATGCATTGGGGTTTTCCCTGGCCACCGCCACCTCGTTTTCCATATCCGTGCCCCACTCATCCAAGCCCACCAGCTGCTTGTGGAGGTGTTCAAAGGAGGCACCCGCAGGTGACAGCCAGTTCTGGAAAACCACCACGTATCTGATGTACCGGTTGGTGCGGTAAATGTCCTCAACAGCCTCTATGGTGAACCGAATGTACTGGTAGTGTTCCTCTTCGCTCATCTCTCCTGAAGAAAAAAGTTCATGATCGAACTTGGCACCTTCCCGGTAATGGCGTCCGGCCACTATGAGTTCGTGTCCTCCTCCGAAGAAGGCGTCACACATCTTTTCCCTTTCGGGGAAGTCGGTCACTGCCGCTATCTGCTCTGGGCTCTTACCCATCATGCGAAGCTTGGCATCCACCACCCCAAAGGCATGTTTCTGACCTGCAGGGTTGCTCAGATAAGTTTCTTTCCAAGCCTGAAGTTCCGGGCTGAGGGTGTAATCGTAGTTCTTTTCCCAGTATTCTGTGGTCACTATTTCGAAGAGGTTTGCCATACGTCGAAAAAGTGGTGTAGTTTCATGGAGTTGATGCGGCAATAGCCGGTAAAGAGTGCGATAACCGTTTTGGGTTCTTACAAGTCTGGATTTTTCAGGAGGGGTTTCAAAATAGCGCGACGTGCAGAAGCTGCAAAAGTCCTCTACCTCCTTTACTTCAATGGGTTTTTGCTGATCCGGCTTATGATGGGGAAGCGGCCTGTTACCACGCCCCGGCACATACCAGGACTCCCGTCCTGTCAAAGGATTGATCTGCTTGATGGTGCCATCCGCCATGCGGACGATCATTTCGGCATATTGGCGGGTCCTTGTCATGGCCAGCTCCCAAGTTGCATGAGTGAATTTTTCATGATGGACACATGGAATGCTTTTTCTGATGATATCTTAGTCTGGATCATTCTCCAAGCCAGGTGAATCTGAAAAGGCCACCTTTCTGACCTGGCAGAGTAATCCAGACCATAGAAGCAGCCCCCCAACCAATGGCTTGTCAGGAGTGAAAACAGAATCTGGATCCACCTGGGTTACCCAATGCCCACCCTTGGGAACCTGTCCCCAGGCCAGAATCTGATCCGGGGCGAGTTAGAAGATCTGGAAGGCCAGATCTTCTAACCCCGAATGATTTGAGAGGTAATCCCACCTGCTGACCCGGCTCATCTGCTGGGCTAATCTCAATTGATGCTTTCACTGCCCCCACTGCGTGCCCTTTGCTCCTAAACTCAAACGGAGATCACGGAGGTAACCCCGGGTACCTTTTCCTTAAGCCTTCTTTCGATTCCCATTTTCAGGGTCATCTGTGACATGGGACAGCCCCCGCATGCTCCTGTAAGCCTGACCTTTACGACACCATCTTCTCCCACGTCCACCAAAGAAACGTCCCCGCCGTCGGCCTGAAGGGCTGGGCGAATCTCATCTATCACCTTTTGAACTATTTCTTTCATGGCTCCCCCTCTTTCGATGGCGGTTCATGCCGCCACAGTTTTGAGAAACACACTTCAGTATGGATCCATATGTGCCTCAGGGCAACCCACTTCAGCGAACTCCCGCAAAGGCATTCTTCCCCGGGAATTCTGCGGTGGTCCCAAGCTCTTCTTCTATTCTAAGCAGCCTGTTGTATTTGGCTGTTCTTTCTGAACGGCTCAAAGAGCCCGTCTTTATCATGCCAGTGCGCGCAGCTACAGCCAGATCCGCTATGGTAGTATCTTCGGTCTCTCCGGAGCGATGTGAAACCACAGTGGTATAGCCTGCCCTGTGAGCCTTTTCTATGGCTTGTAGAGTCTCGGTAAGTGTTCCTATCTGGTTCAATTTTATCAAAACCGAATTGGCCACCTTTTTTTGAATTCCTTCTGCTATCCTCTTGACATTGGTCACAAAGATGTCGTCTCCCACGATCTGGATCTTGTCCCCCAGTCTTTTGGTCAAAAGAACCCATCCTTCCCAGTCCTCCTCGGCCAGGCCGTCCTCAATAGAAATAATGGGGTAACGGGAGACCATTTCTTCGTACATAGATACCATCTCCTCACTGCGCAGGCTACGCCCCCCCTCACTCTTGAGCACGTACTTGCCTTTTTCAAAAAAGCCGCTGGCTGCTGGATCCAAAGCCAGAGCCACATGATCCCCCGGGGTATAACCCGCTTTTTCAATGGCCTCCAAAATGGCATCCAGAGCCTCCCAATGGCTCGAAACCAAAGGAGCAAATCCACCCTCATCCCCCACTGCGGTACTGAGACCCTTTGCCTTGAGCACACCCTTTAGTTTCTGGAAGACCTCAGCTCCCATGCGCAAAGCCTCTCTGAAACAGTCTGCCCCCAAGGGCACTATCATGAATTCCTGGATGTCCAATCCGTTGTCCGCATGGGCACCCCCGTTGAGTACGTTCATCATGGGGACCGGAAGCAGGGTTGCAGCAACACCCCCTATGTATCTGTAGAAGGGTAAACCGCAATAATCAGCTGCAGCCCTAGCACAAGCCAAAGAGGCTCCCAATATGGCGTTGGCCCCCAAAGAGGACTTGTTTTCCGTTCCATCTAGGTCCATGAGGGCCCGGTCAATACCGCTCTGGTCAAGGGCGTCTCTGCCCACCAGCTCCTCTGCTATGGCACCATTTACATTTTCCACGGCCTGGAGCACTCCCTTGCCTGAATAGCGCTTGGGATCCCCGTCTCTCAACTCCAAGGCTTCATGTTTGCCCGTAGAGGCCCCGGAAGGAACAGATGCTCGACCTATCTCTCCTGTTTCCAAGGCCACCTCAACTTCCAGGGTGGGATTCCCTCTGGAATCCAGGATTTCCCTGCCTCTGATCTCTACTATTGTGCTCATGGCGCCTCCTTTCTGTCTGTGAGGGGGATTTTCCAGAGTCTGGCAGCGTTTTCTCCCAAGATGCGCCTAAGGGCCTTCTTGGGAATTCCAACAGCTTCCAAATCCCTGAGATAGCGAGCCGGCCGTATCAGGGGAAAATCGCTTCCAAACATCACCTTGTCTGGTCCCAGTATGTCAATGGCCACCTTGTAGATGTTTGGAGTGTAGAGAAAGGGGGATGCTGCGGTGTCGTAACGTATCCTCTGGAATGCGCTTCTGACTTCGGGCATGAGCTCGTAAAAAAGAATGCCCCCCCCCCAATGGGCCAAAACCAGATCCAACTCCTGATGTGCAACTACCCAGCGGTAAAGTTCTCTTAAGTCTGTGCGGTCCTTCCCAGGGTAACTGTGCCCCACGCTTTCTGTGACGTGTAACACCAAGGGGGCACAGTGCCATACCAGGAGTTCGGCCAGGGACATAAAGAAGTGATTGAAAAGGGAGGCTTTTGCATCGTAAAGGGCTATCTCTCCGATGCCTTTAAGACCCATTTCCATGCACCTGACCGCCTCCTTAAGGCCTTTGCGGCCCAAAGCAGGGGAAATGCACCCCAGCCCCACGAGTTTCTTCCCACCAGAATTGGACAATTCCAGGATGTAATCGTTGTGGAATCTACAAAGGCCTTCATCCCGCCATGGGAATCCGAATAGCACTGTTGCCTGCGTTCCGACCTGCTCCATCTGCTCCTGGATTTCCTGGGCAGTGGCCATCTTGGCCCTGGGATCTCCATAGATGGATGCAAATCCTGGGTCTTTGAGGCATAGCTTTTCCCTCTGCCTGCAAAACTCCTCTGGGAAAACATGTACATGACAGTCCACTATCTTGTAAGTTCTTCTGTCTTCTGACTCTGGCATAATGTTTAAGACCTCATGGTGGTTTCCTGGAAGCCAATGGAGCATCCTGCCCCAGGAATTCCCCCGAAAGCTCGGATACCTTGACCCAACGGATCCCCTGGGCCAGGCAGGACCTGTACAGTTCTGGGAGCAAGGCCAGGGTTTCTGGATAAGGATGGCATATGGCCAGAGCATGCCCCTTTTTCTTGGCCAAGCTCATGGCAACTTGGAACTGTTCCCTTATTCGTTCGGGGCTCTTGATGTTGTCTAGGAACACGTCTCTTCTGTAAGCCTTCAATCCCTTTTGGGTGGCCACGCTATAGGCCACGGAGTGCGGGCTGGTAAGGCTGTCCACGAAGTACATGGACCTCTTGGCCAGCAGCTCCATCAAGGTGGACATATGTTCAAGGTCCTCTGTCAGCTTTGAGCCCATATGGTTGTTGGCTCCCAAGGCCTGTGGGAAAAGCTCCAGCTGGTATTGGATCAACCTGGCGATTTGCTGACCATCCATGGAGACCATGAGGGCAAGAGGTCCTGGTTTACGGGAGGGATAGTCCTTGGGTTCCATAGGTATGTGTAACATCACTTCCAATCCCCTGGAATTGGCCTCCCTGGCCATTTCCTGAGCCTGTGTCCCCCCTGGGAGAATGGACAAAGTAAGGGGTATCCCCAGCTCCATCAATTGCCTGAAAGCCCGTTGATCCTGACCCACATCATCCATGATGAGGGCTATCTTGGGCTCCCCTCCAGGCTCCTGGGCCATGGGTGCATCCTCCTCCAATAGCAAGATGGTGAGGGCCTTGGAGCCGTTGAGGTTTATGACTGCCATTCGGGCGGTGTTTTCTTCCTTTTCCCAGCGGATCTCAAGTTTAGTTGCAGGATCTCTTGCCAAAGCCTCCAGAGCCATGCTGGCCGAGCCCAGAGAAACATTCTTGGGGAGCCTTACTTGCAGGTTTGCGGGTAGCTTCCGACTCGAAGAATCAGACCCTGTGGTGACAATATTTTCTTGGGGAATTCCCAAGTCCTCCCATAGAACTTTCAGCCTGGCATTTATCCAACCCCAATCTCCAAACCCAGAACCCGAATCCAGGCTAGGAATTGGGGCTTTTACCATGCCAATGGGTTTTTCTGATCTATGGGGGGAAAGCCAGATACCTGCCAAGACGCCCAGGCCTGCCAAGAGCGACATCAAGAGAAGGTTTCTGACAGGCAAGTTGCGCTTTTTGGGTCGAGAGCCACGCCCTTTACGCCTGGGAGTCATGTTCAGAAGAAGTGCTTAATTACCAAGAATCCATTCAATAGCCTGCCTTGGGGCATGAGACCCCAGGGCAGGCTGCCCACTGAATCAATTGAGGCTGGCCCATTTCAAGGGGAACGGGCAGCCCCTGTGCTCTGAAAAAGGGTCAGGCCCTTGAGCAGCTCCAACCCTCGCAAGAACTGAATATCCTTCAGATGCTCTTCTGCCAGCCCACCTTCTGCTTCCTTGGCAGACTTATCCTCCTTTTCCTTAGTTGTCTCCAGGTGGCGACTCAGGTCTTTCTCCCTGACTACCCTCTTGCCTGAGGGCTTGTACTCCCACTCATCCTCCTCAACACGCACATCCGGTACTATGCCTTTGGCCTGGATGTTGCGGCCTTTGGGAGTGTAGTAAAGAGCCACAGTCAGCCTGAGTCCTGAGCCGTCTTCCAGTGGGCCGTAAATGGATTGAACAGATCCTTTGCCAAAGGTGGGACTTCCCAACAAAAGTGCTCTTCTATGATCCTGAAGGGCACCGGCCACTATCTCAGAAGCGCTGGCACTGCCACCGTTTACCAAGACAACCATTGGGAAGTTGGAGCGAGTGCCCTCTTGGTGAGCCCTATATTCCTTGCGCTCCTGACGTCCTTCTGTGTACACGATGAGCCCCTCTCCTATGAACTTATCCGCCACTTCTATGGCTTGAGGCAGTAGACCTCCGGGGTTGTTTCTCAGGTCCAGGAGCAAACCCCTCAATCCTCCGGGCACTCCCTCCAGATCACGCAGGGCCTTCTCCAAGTCCTGGGCGGTGCTTTCCTGGAAGCTCTTGATCCGGATGTAGCCCAGGTTGTCCTGCAGTTTTTCGTACTTGACACTGGCTATGGGGATCACGTCTCTGGTAATTTGAAACTCCTTGGGTTCACTCCAGCCCTTTCGCATTATGGTCAATGTCACTTTGGTCCCTTTGGGGCCTCTCAGACGTTTTATGGCTTCCATGAGGGGCATGTCCTTGGTGAGTTCACCATCGATCCTCAATATCTGGTCTGCTGCCTTGAGACCAGCCCTGAAGGCCGGGGTGTCATCTATGGGAGAGACCACCGTGAGGACTCCATCACGCACTGTTATCTCGATTCCAAGCCCCTCGAAACTTCCTTTGGTCTCAACCTGGAGCTCCTTGAATACGTCCGAGCTCATGAAAGAGGAATGGGGATCCAAAGATTGCAACATTCCCTGGATGGCACCGTATATGAGTTTCTCAGTGCCCACCTTTTCCACGTAATTGCGCTCCACGTAGGCCAACACGTCCGTGAATATCTTGAGCTTTTCGTATCGGTCAGGATTCTCTTTGGGCAGAGCCAAAACCCGCCTGAGCCCATCCCCACTGGCCAGAACTCCTGCCCCAAAGGCAAGGAGCACCAAAAGCAAAACCTTAATGCTCATTATGCTCTTGCGTCTCACTCCATCCTCCCCAACGTTGTTGATCCCACCTGGCCAAGACAACCTGGGCTTCACAATAACCTTCCTGCCTCAATGGATCGAACCAGGTAATCCAGCAGGTCGGATTCAGTTATGATTCCTACCAGTTCACCCCTATGGATTACAGGACATCCCCCAACCTTTTTCTCTTTCATGAGAGCTGCTGCCTTGCTCAGGGAGTCCTCCGGGCTCAGTGTATAGACCTGGCTGCTCATACACGTGCCGACCTTGACATTATCCAATATATAATCATCCTGCTTTCTCTCATGAAGCAATACTGGAGTGTTCATGGCCTGCCTAAGATCCCTCTCACTTATAATACCCACCAGCTCTTTATCCTGCACCACAGGAAGTCTGCGAAAACCGCCTTCCCGCAGAAGTTGTAAGGCCTGGCGAATGGGCGCCTCAGGACCAATGACTCGAGGATTCCTGGTCATCACATCGGCCACCTTCATGACATCCCCCCTGTCCAATGCGCTCCGTTTAAGGGATCTTATCCCACAGATGACTTCATATCAAGCAGTTGAGCGCACCTGGAGCCATACGAGTTGATAAGTGGGCTATGTTCCCAAGATGATCATGCAAACCAAATCACTGACCCTATACCCCATTCGTTTTTAATTCTGAGGCTCATCTGGGATTTAACCTCCAAGGGCTAAAGATAGCATAGACTTCTTTCATGGATTCCAGGTATTCCAAGTAGAAAAGATTCCCTGAGAATATTAGCCGAGAGAGGCTTACAGATCATTTGACAGGGCTTATAATATGTTTGTCTTTGACAAGAAGTCTACAATTTCTTATTTGGAATAGCAATGGCTCATGGAATTAACCAACCCATTTCTTTTGCTCAAAACAGCTTATACATTCATAAGACTTTTTTTGGCTTGCATCTTTTTGTACAGCCAACTAGAATGATATCGCTTCAGCAAGAACTGTGGCCTTGGTTTCTTAGCCAAGCCTGGCAAGCTGGAGTCTAAACTCCAAATTCAGTATATCTTTTTGGACTGGTTAAGAGCGGCCTGTTTCTCCTCAGGCAAAGCTGTAAGTCTAGACAGATATCCGGTAACACTTTAGAACATTGATTGTTCGCTGATTTAGGTGGGTAAGTGCTCGGCCGGAGTTGGCCGGATAATAAGCCTGGAAGAGAAAGGAGGAAATATAAAATGGCTGAGAGAAACCTTTTGGAGATGACCGTGGAAATATTGAAAGCTCAGGCTTCCCATGCCCAGATGAGCGCCGACGATATGACAGAGGCCATAAAAAAGCTTTACAAGTCCCTCAGATGGGTTCAGGCGCAAGAAGAAAAGACATTGAAAACAGAGGAAGTTCCAGCAGTGTCGGGATTGGCTTCAATAAAGCGAAGCAAAGTGATCTGCCTGGAGTGCGGAAGGGAATTTCGACAACTGTCCGCCAAGCACCTTCAAACCCACAATCTGACTCCCAAGGAATACAAGAAAAAGCACTCGATTCCCATGCGCCAGAGTCTCAGTTCCAAGACTCTATCTGCAAAGAGGCGTGAGATTGCCAAAGCAAAAGGCCTTGGAGAAAGGCTTGCCAAAGCCAAGAAAGCCAAGAAGTAGCCTCCTGGCTTGGATTGTCTTGCGAACGTTTTTTGCCAAATCTAATCTGATGTCTGGCAGTTTCGGCCTTTGCAGTAAAAGACCCTTAATGATCAAATACAGCTTGATTTTTGATCTGGCCGGGGTCTGAGTAAAAAGGGGGGAGGGTCGAGCCCAAGACCTCTGGTTCTTAAGGAATAACCAAAGCAACCTGGCAAGGGAAAGTCGGGGGTTAAAGTGGTGGAATCCAAAGATAAAGATGCAAGGGCTGTTCGCATATTTGTGGGTTCTGAGGTCTTTAGCGCGCAGCTGAATCATACTCCAACGGGCTCGGCCCTCTGGGAGAGATTGCCGGTTTCCGGCCAGGCGAGTCGCTGGGGTGATGAGCTATATTTCTACTTGCCCTGGGAATTACCACAGGGGGATCAGCAGGATGTGGTAGAACCTGGGACCCTCGCGTACTGGCCCATGGGACCTGCCTTGTGCATATTTTGGGGGCCCACTCCCGTGAGCCGTGCTGGTGAATGTCGGGCTTATAGTCCTGTGTGTCCGGTGGGGCGGATCACCTCAGATTTGTCGCTACTGTCCCAGGTAAAAGAAACATTGGTTCGGCTGGAGCGGGCTTGAGGAAGGGCGAGGACCACGAACTCAATAGCCTGGTATTTTTGGGGGGGGGTGAACCACCCAGAGCTTCACGGTCTCCTAATGGGCACTATTATTCATTGGTGAGCAATGAGGCCCGAGTTAAAGATGTGCCGGAGTGAAGGATTTATGCTCAAATGCAGCCTCATTTTCCCTATAAGGTCTTCCCGGTTAAGGCCTGAAAAATGGACACAGGTACCATGGGCCTAGGGGTGGGCTCCCTGGTGACCCATCCTGGGAATAGTCAGAACAAATTGTGCGTGTTAGTTCTTCTTTTGTCCTGTCACGGTTTTGATTGGAGTGGTCTTGAGCGTCAGATTTGGGTCTTTGTGCTTTAGAGACCCAATCTTGACGGGCACACCATTTGTGTGGTCCAGGACCGCCTCCAGGTCGCTGGTGGAGATGAGAGCCACTATTCCCATCTGTTGAATGAGCTTGCGGGCATGCTCTCTTAGGTTTTTTATTTTCTTATACGGGTCAGGGTGTACCTCCAAATATATATCTCCGGCTTTGAACCCCACCTTGACGGGCTCGTAGATTATCTCCACCGGAGTCTTCACCTCCACCTGGTTGAACAAGTGCTCCATGTGCTCTGGATAGAGACGTATGCAGCCGTGGGTAACCAATCTTCCCACTGACCATGGAAAATCTGTTCCGTGGATGCCATATCCTTTTCTGGAAAGCCCCAGCCATCGGCTGCCCAGGGGGTTTTCGGGCCCTGGCGGCATGAAAGAAACACCATATTTTTCTCTCAAGGACTTGGGTACTGTGCAAGACGGGTTAACCTGCCTGGACACAACATGATATGTGCCCAAAGGGGTTTCAAAATCCACATCTCCAATTCCTATGGGATAAGTGCGCACCATTTGCGTCTTAGGGTAAAACAGATAGAGTCTCATCTCTGGAACGTTTATGACTATTCCCTGCTTTTCCGTGGGAGGAAGGACCCACTGGGTAGGAATCAACAGCCTAGTTCCCACCCTAGGGATCCAGGGATCTATGGTCGGATAAAGGATTTCCATCTCATTGAAGCCAAGCCCGTAATTCCTGGCTATATCAAGGAAAGTCTCTCCTTCTTGGACCGTGTGGCCTCGGACCACCCCGATCACAGTTTCCCAGTTTTGAGGCGACAGTGAACTGGAAGGGAACTGATATTTATAGGCTCCAGTGGCGCTGGCAGAGGAATTCCCCAGAAAAAACAGCCAAGCCAAATAACAAAAAGATATCTTTCTCAATGATGGGCCTCCAAGATAACAAAAAAATACCAGCCTCAGGGGCCGGACTTAAAAAATAGATTATTCCTCAAACTCTCATCAGGTCAAGGCAATTCTCTGTCTCACATGCCTAGGTACATCTCTAAGATCTTGTTCCCAGAATTGATTCTGATCCCAGTTATTTGCGGTGGATCGATCCCTATCATCTCCTTCTTGTGATACTCAAGGCAAGAAGAAAAGGCCTGTTGAGACTCCTGGCCAGAGGCAAAGCCTTACCATCTCTGGGCATCAAAAAAAGTTTATGTGTCGGGAGCTTGGCAGTGTGGTTTTGAACCTCACCCACCCTGAGGAATGATCGGGGCTAGAGAGATCTGCTATTTTTAGCTTGCCTGCTTGACACAAAAGGGGGCCAATTTTTAAAGTGATAGAAAGCTGTCATGGGAGGCTTGGGTATGAAGGAAGGAAGGCCTTATTTCAAAGCAATGGATCTCATGCAGACTCCTTCAGGAAATAAAAGGGTTACCTCATCTCGGACCGATACAGGGCTTTGGGCCTCGGAGTTGTATTGCCCCAAGTGCAAAGCAGCCATGCCCGTAAGAGAGAGGCTTCTACTGATTCTACCGGACGGAGAGTTACATGAATACCTCTGTGTGCATTGCGGAAGCTCCTTGGGTGAGAGAACCACTCGTCAGGAGCGCAAGGTTACAATACTGCTGGCATCTTGATTTCCATGATTTGGACACCGGGGCTGTATCAGCCCATATTTTTCCCTTGTGAACAAAGATGCTCAATAGGGAGGAAGTGCCTCACCTCTGATGAATCTCATGAGCTTGTTTTTGTGCCCAGAGGCCATCTCCAGAAATTCTATGCCCAAGAAGCCCAGGTCCCCTCCTTCCTTGCTGTCCACAATGTTTCTTAGTATCCCCAAGGCCTTCACAGTGCCCCAGCCTTGGGGAAGGCCGATCTCCAAACGAAGCTGACACCCAGCGGGGAGGCTCATTAGAGCCCTGTCTTGAACCTTGATCCTTATTCCTGTTTGGGAAATATCCTGGGATGTGGACCTGAAAATGCGGCCTCTTAAATGGGAGGGGAGGACACCCACTGTAGAAAAACTGACGGGAAGCCGTTCGTTGAGCCTGGGCTGTTTCCTTCTGTCCACAATGCCAGCAGCCTTCTTCTTAGCCAGTGTGTCTTGGAGCCTTTCATCATAGTAACTTTGAAGGATGCTGCGGACTTGGGGAACTCTGCGCACGACCTCTAGCATCATCTGAAAACTCAGTTCACACAAGATGGACTCTTCCAAGACCTGCACTGTGGCGCTTCTGGGCTTTCCTGAAAAGAAGGCCATTTCTCCGAAAAACTGGTTCTCCCCTATGACGGCCAATTCCAGCTCTCTGCCCTCGTGGTCGTAGGTCACCACTCGCACCTTCCCATCCAGCACAACGTAAAGAGAGCTGCCTCGATCCCCCTGACGAAAAACCGTCCTTCCACGGTCAAAAACCAGGAGCCTGGCCGAGTGGGCCACCAGGGAAAGGGTTTCATCATCCAAGGGAGCGAAAATAGGTATCCTGGAGAGGGTCTCAGAGAGTCTTCTGGAGCGATGAGAGAAAGAGGTCCCATCTTTTCCGGCCATGGAAATCTTCACATCCGCCAGTTCGTCACCGCCTTGGAGAAGCTCTTGGGTTGTCCTGATGATTTCTTGCGTAATGTCATTGGGCTCCTCTTCAGAGGCGTACTGCTCCCTGTAGTGGAGTATCACCTTACCCACACGAAGGGTATCTCCATTTTTAAGCACAGCTTTAAAAACCCTCTCCCCGTTGACATAGGTGCCATTGTGGCTACCCAAGTCCTCTACTATGGTCTTACCCCCAAGGCTGTAAAGGGCCGCATGTCTTCTTGACACACTCGGATCTGGCAGATGAACCACGTTGAGGGGGCTGCGTCCAATGGTCAGGCGCTCCTCCAACGGATAGACCCGCTCTTCCAACAAGCCTTTTTCCATTATCAGGAAGGCCTTGATCATTTCCTCCATCCTCGAGGAGAAGCTATCTACCAACTTCCGGAGTAATTGGACACACTAGTGGAGAACATGTGTTCCCCTGCCCGGAAAAGGTAAATCAATCCTTTCTCGCTTTACACTGCAAAGGGCTCTGAGCATGCCCGAGTCGGCCATGTTTGAGACCTGGGACTTGAGCTCCCGGATGTGCCTTGGGGGCAGTGATCTGAGCCCCAGACCAAACCAGCTCTTACAATGCCTTGGCCGGAATCTCCAAGAAGGCCCGTCTGTGAACATAAGCGGCCTTTATGCACCCCACAAGACTCACAAGCAGGCATATCCAGAAGGCCAGGTCTCCCAGGTCATGGTGCCAGTTCTTTGTGCCCAAGGCCGTCAGAACCAGGCCCACCAGTCCTGCTCCATTGAGTAAGACCAAGCGCATTTTCCCTGGTGCATAGGGCAGGGCCTGCCGTGAGGCTGCCGAAAGATTATTAAGACCTCCCACTAACATTTCAGAAGCCAGAACCGCCAGGACCAGCCAAATGGAGACTACTTTGAGACCCGTAGCAGCAAGAAAAATGGTGGGGAACAGGACACTGGCTGCCAAGAAAGCGAGACTGTCGGCCCACCTGAAGGATTGAGAGAACTCGGCGCCCATCAGCTTCCACGTATGATATGCATAATGAAGCCCGCTTGCCACAGTCACCGAGGTCACCAAGGCCATTATGGCCCAGTTCACCTGGTAATAAGGAAACTGCCACCTCATGGCCAGGGCCCAGGCCACAAGAATCATGAAGGTCAGTGCCCTCAATCCTGTTTTTCGCTCGGCCTGGCGCACCTTCCAGGCCACCCAAACCGTAAAGAGAAACAGGCCCCCCAGTGGGACAAAAACCCAGGAATTGGCCCTGAAGATGTCGTTGAGGATGATTACTCCCCCCCCTATCATCTGTATAGTGGTCTTGTACTTGGCCAGTTCCGAGGTGCGAAAAATTGCCTTACGGGCCCCGTGGATGCTCCTGAGTTCTGTGATGGCATACTCCCTGATGAAAACCAACCACACCATCCACAAAGGCACGGAACCCTGGTACGCCAAAGGCACGAACATGGCAGCAACAAATATCTTGTCCGCCAAGGGATCCATCAGGGCTCCCAAAACAGTGGGACCCTGTTTCCTGGCCAGGTATCCGTCCAGGAAATCCGTCAAGCCCACCAGGACAAACAACACCAATGCCAAGGATTTCTGGATCGCCCCGCCCAGAAGCAGGGCGCAAGGGATAGGAATCAACGCCAAGCGCAAGAACGTGAGGTGGTTGGCAGTAAGTCGCATGGCTCCTCTGGGGAGGTTGCTTGCTTTCAAGAAAAGAGTCTATTCATCCCCGGGTTGCAAGTCAACGAGAAGCTCTCTTGCAACAGAGCCAACCAAGAGTAAGGGTATCTCTGGGTTTCAGAGATACCCCTGTCTAGGATAGGACCGTTCTACAGTTTTTTAACGTTTTTGGCTTGCGGTCCCCGGTCGGTTTCCTCCACCTCGAAAACCACCCGGTCCCCTTCTGTCAGGGTTTTGAAACCAGGCATGTCGATGGAGGAAAAATGTACGAACAGATCCCGGCCATCCTTCTGCTGGATGAAACCATACCCCTTTTTCTCGTTAAACCATTTGACCGTACCCTCTGCCAAAGCACCAACCTCCTTCTTTTGATGGACCGTTCCTCTTTACCCAGCTTCAGGTCGCCGCTCTGGCAAAGGACCCATCCTTCCAAAGCGTGCGGCGCGGGAACGCCTAACATGGACGCCGCAAGACCCCTTCTGCAATGGGAATCCTCATACAATAACCGCTTATCCGAGTCAAGGGGAAAATTGTTCCCAGACCTTTTTTATCCCTCTGTTCCAGCGTGAAACAGTGCAGCATGGGCTGAAGTAAAAGCCGGCGGATCCCTCTTGAGGATCTTGGCAATTCTGGGCTCCCTGCTAAACTCCCTTAAGAGGAATCTTCTGGCGGATTTCCTGTCCAAGCCTTGGGCTGCGCGAAAGCCTGTGTATAAGCTAAGATCCTGGAGTTCTTGGCCATCCAATTCTTCTAGCTCTACATCCCATGCCGACCCATTGATCTTGGGCAGGTTCAAGATGGAACAATGAAGATAATCTATCCACTCGGCATTCTCTGCCACAAATTCCAGGGTCCTCCTGGCATCCTCCAAAGTCTCACCCGGTATGCCAAAGAGAACATAAACGTAAGTGGCTATACCAGCTTGGTGCAAATTGGCAAGAATACGTGAGACCTCATGCAAATCCGTGCCTTTGCAAAGTCTGTCCAAAATCCTTTGAGAGCCGCTTTCCAGACCAAGTTGCAACATTCGACACCCCGCACGGTGGAGCTCCAAAGCCAATTTCTGGTCTGAAAGTATGGTTTCAAACCTTGCGAAGCCGAACCATCTGACCCCGAGATCCATCTTGCTCAAGGCGGTCAAAACCTTTGGCGGGATGGCGTTGTCCGTGATGTGGATCCATGGACATTGGGTTTCTCTTTTGATCTTTTCCATCCAAACCCCAATCAGCTCAATGGGTAAAGGCCGGAAGCTTTGCTTTTTGTCAGCTTCGGGGCAAAAGCTGCATCTCCCCCAGTAGCATCCAAGACTAGTGAACAGGGGAGTCACTCTTTGGGGAGAGAGGTAATATTGCCATGGGAAGCCCTCGAATTCCGGCGTGGGTAAATCTCCCTCTGGGAATTGTTTTTCTATACCCAGAAGTTGAGCCAGAGGGCTCAGGTCTTTCCCTGGGACCAGAAGGTCCACCCACGGATCAAGCCTGGGCAGCCGCCCCAGTCTGGCCCAAGTGCCCACCAGGGCCCCACCCATCACCACCTTAACTTCAGAAAACTGACTCTTGATGGCCCCTGCCAAGGCCATAGCTGGTAAGGCCTGACTCAAGTACTGGACCGAAATACCAACCCATTGAGCCCTGGTGGAACCAAGGCATTCAAAGAGCCTGGCCTCCAGCCATTCACCTATGGGGCCCATGGATCTTTCCGAGGCCATGCCATGCAGGTCCTGTGTGGAGAGAGGTGAGAGCCGTGGATGCTTGAAATCCGTCAAAGTAACCCTGGGATTTCCAGAAGCAGCAGTTCGCAGCCACAGGGCTCTTTGGATGTGGCTGATGGCCGAGGCATACTCCCCGGGTTGTTTCAAAATATCAGGGGAGCGTAGCTTTTCCAAATACTCCTGAAGTCTCCCAAGGGATCTCTTGGAGAATGTATCCGAAGGCTGTGGGCATGGAAAATCAGAGGAGAGCAGCACTTGGAATGCCTCTGCATTTAGATCCAAGACCTGGTAACTCACTCCGCCCCTCTTGAGCAGACCAGCTACAGTAGCAAGTCCCACAGGGGGTTCAGAAGGCATGGCAACGGGAGGATATAAGAGCAAGATCTCAAGATTGCTCATTATTCCAAAGGCTCTTCTCTCCAATGAATCGGCCAAAGGAATCCTGGTTTGGGACTCAACTATTTTCCAGGATATTCGTAGGACTGTCCAGCAACTTACGGCAATGATTAACCAACTTCAAGGAAGTTGAATCCCCCTGAGATGATTGCCCACTCTGTGGTGATAACTGGGGCACAGATCTCTTGCACAGAGGCCCTCTTATGCCCTATTTTCTTGCAGCTAAAGTTGTAGCCCAGAAAACTGCCTGGAGGGCTTCTGGAGAAAAATGGCTCTTGAGGAAATTTCAGGACGGGCTTTGGAGACTGGGAATAGAAAAAACCAAGAGCTGGAAAAAATATTTAGGCCAGCCTCAGTGGCGGTGGTGGGAGTCTCCCCCAAGGAATTGAACATGAATCGTTTTTTTCTCCAATCCCTCAGGGAAATGGGCTTTGAGGGGAGACTTTATGCCCTGAACCTAAAGGGCGAGCCAGTCCAAGGATTTCCCACGTACAAAAGACTGGTGGATATCCCGGAGCCTGTTGATCATGTGATCATAGCCGTGCCTGCGGCTTCGGTATGGGCAGTACTGCAAGATGCCGCAGCCAAGAAAGTGAGATCCGTGGCGATTTTCAGCTCTGGCTTTTCGGAATCTGGAAGCCCTGCTGGAAGAAGGCTGGAAGAGAGGATCCGTCACTGGGTGAAAGAGCAACCACTTAGGCTCATAGGCCCCAATTGCATGGGCATATACTGCCCTGAAAGCCGACTGACATTCAGACCGGATTTCCCCAAAGAGCCTGGGAGCATAGGTTATGTTTCACAAAGTGGAGGCATGAGCATTTCAGGGGTGCTCTTGGCTGGCTCCAGGGGGCTTAGATTCTCCAAGGTGGTATCCTACGGAAACGAGGCTGACCTGAGCAGTCCAGAGCTTTTGGACTTCCTAAATGAGGATCAGGCCACAAGGCTGGTTTGGCTTTACATAGAGGGAACTCGCTTGGGTCGTGAGCTTTTGGGCTCCATGGCAAGACTGGCCTGCCGAAAGCCCCTTCTGGTCCTAAAAGGCGGGCACACCTCCACAGGAAGCAGGGCAGCCCAATCCCATACAGGTTCCATGGCAGGTGCCTGGGATATATGGAGAGGACTGATAAGACAGGTGGGAGCCCTAGAGGTCGGGGATTTGGAGGAAATGGTGGGTGGGAGCCAGTGTTTGCAATGGTTGGGAAGGCCCAGTGCAAGACGCCTGGCCTTGATCTGTGTCAGCGGTGGGCTGAGCGTGAACTACACTGATCAGGCCGTGACTGCTGGATTCCAGGTGCCGGCCCTAAGCGGGGAGCTCCTGGAGAGACTGCGGGGTATACTCGACTTACCAGGAACCAGCTTGGGAAACCCTCTGGATTTGGCGGCCGGTTTCTTCAGATGGCCCCTTTTTCCCAAGATCTTCAAAACATTGGATGAGTCCAAAGAGGTGGATGTGCTGGTACTGGTGCTGGCCCTGGAGTACTTCCACATTCCTGAGCACCGCTTCCCAGGCATTACTCTGGAGACCGTTCGCACCTGTGTGGAAGCATCAAGAAGCCTCAGTTGCCCCCTTGTGGTGGTAATGCCCCACAGCCATGCCCAGAGCAACCGTAAGGCCTTGGAAGATATGATAATAGGAGCCAAGATACCCCTTTTTCAAGACATGTCCAGGTGTCTCAAGGCCATGGATTTATGGATGCGCTATCACCAAAAAACTCCTTGGCCCTAAGGCTTGCCGTCTTTTTCCAAATCCAGCAGAAACCCTCTGAGTCTCTTGCCCTGGACCTCGTTGATCTGGAGAAAATTGATGCCCACCAGGTATGCCTTTCTATCCTTTATCCTCACGACTCTGCCCTGAGCAGCATATCCTAGTGCAACCAGAGGGGAATCTTCTTTGCGAAGGTATATCTGCATCATGATCTGGTTGCGCACTGTAGGTATGGAGTTGTAAAAAAAATGTATGCCGTCTAGCTTCAGGACCGGGGTCACTATTGATACCCCTCCCAGGCCCAGATCTCTCACGGTGGTACGGTAAAAACGCGACACCCGGCGGCGGTCTTCCCCGCTGATGAGGCTAAAACGCATGGGCAAGGCTACCCGGTAACGGGGAAACCTTCTGGTGTCCTGGGCAAATCCGATCATGGGAGCTCATCGCCCATTCGTACAGCCTCCACAAGGGAGTCCATCTTTTCGCCCACGCGGGTCCATCGTACATGTTGGAAACCGGCTGATTCCAGGTCCTCTTTCAGTTCCTGGAAAGTGTATGTGGTTCCGCCTCGGGTGGATACCAGCATATTCACTGCAAAAAGTGCCCCGGCAGTAGGTCTGGTTCTGGAAGGATCCATGACGTGATCTCTTATCACAAGTCTGCCTCCAGGGTTTAGGGCCTGTCTGATTTTGAAAAAAAGGGCCCTGTTTTGGACTCTGTCATTTTGATGCACTATGGCCGACAAGAAGGCCATGTCGTGGCCCGGTGGAAGTGAGTCCTTTTCGAAATCGGCCGCCACCAATTCCACTCTGTGCAAAAGCTTTTTCTCTTCCAGACGCTTCCTGGCCAGGGGAATGACTGAAGGTAGATCCAGAAGCGTGACCCTTAGATCTTTCTTGCTTTCCAAGAATGCTATGGCATATGTACCCGAAGCGCCTCCCACATCCAGGATGCTTCTTACTCCATCCAAGGATATGGCGCCTATCAATTCCGGAGCCATCTGTTTGCCGATGACGTGCATGGCCCCTATAAAGGCCTCCCTCTGCTCCTTGGGTCTTGCCTCCCAGGAATCTGTTTCAGGAGCAATACCTGTTTTCAAGACCTCATTGAGTGACCCCCATCTCTTCCAAAGTGTTGCCATATGTCTCAGGAGAGGCAGCACGTTTTGCTCTGAGTCTCCTGCAAGGACTGAGCCCAGGCCCTCTGAAACGCGGTATTTTCCTGCGCTCTTTTCCAGTAACCCCAGAGCTGCCAGGGCATTCAGGAAGATCTCTGTGGCACGCCCGTCCAAACCAAGGCTTTGGGCTACCTCTTGGGCCCCTTTGGGATCCCCTCCCAGAAGGGGAAACAAATTCAATTCCGCGGCCGTCAGAATCAAACGACTCACCTGAAACCCACGAGCCGCCTCCATTATGCTCTCCAGTGACCACTTTCCGCACAAGTTGTTCCCTCCTAAGCTCACATGCTGGAAGATCTACCGGCAAATCCACCAAAGACTCATGCCAAGGTTCCATGCTCCCATGAAATCTACCTGCCTGCTCCATGGTGGCCCACCACAAAGCCCTCTGAAAAGAAAACTTCAGACATGGCCGGCTCCTGGTGGCCCGATCCCGAAACATGAGTCCAGATCCGGTCATTTCATGAATGGATTCCTGGGCCCTGGGCACAAAGCCTTGCTGCAGCTGTTTGCTTGTCCCATAGATGTTACAACTCCGGGATTTTACCCCCTCAGGGGCCCTCAGGCAACAAACTTCTCTGAAATCTTTCCAGCTGGCGCCTGTAATGCTCCGAGGCATCTCCTCCCAAGGAAAAAGCCTTTTGTGCTGTCTCCACCGCCTCTTTAAAATAGCCGTTTTGAAAATAGGCCTCGGCCAAGGTATCCAGGATATAAGCCTCCTGGGGCTTTAGCCTGGCAGCTTCCAAGGCCAGGCTCAAAGCTTTTTGAGGATCCTTGAACCTGTGGTCTTGGGCTGTGGCGTACAGCCAGGCCAGATTGTTGAGTGCCTCTGGATTATGAGGCTGCAGTTCCAAGGATTTTTGCAAAAACTCTTGTGCACGGGCCAGATCGCCTGTTTCCATGGCAAGGGTGCCGGCAATGAAAAACAGGGCTGGATTCACAGGATCCTTCTGCAGCATTCTACTGGTTAGAATGGTCTGGAACCTGAGGCTTAGATATCTGTCCCAGTGAAAGGATCTCCATCCTATCACTGAGGCCAGAAGCACAAGCAGCACGAACAAATACCCTCCCACAAGCCTCATTACTTTCCTGTGGTGGCGTGATACCTCAGCGGGGAATTGCTGACACTTGGACAGGAAGTAAACTCTTTCCTGGATGCTGTAATGGTGCCAGTTGGGCAGTGAGCGTATCAAGGGGTGGAATCCCCCTATCTTTTCCAAAGATCTTATGAGGGGTAGAGCGTTTCCTTGTATCTCCAAGGCGTAAAGATCCGCCTGTCTTTCGAAGTTTCTGGAAAACAGGCCGAAGCCGAAGCGAAGGTAGACCACTGCCACTGCAACAAAAACAAGGGATGCTGCAAGTCCCACGCTGGAGGAATCCAGCCAGCTTTTTTCCCACCACCCATCTATGGGGATCCCGGCAGCCTCAAGCATCAGGAATCCGCCTCCCAAAGCCCACGGCGCTGCCCTCAGACACAGATCCAGAATCAGGGTGAGGCCCATCATGAAAGCCAGATAAAAGACCATGTGCAGATGACGTACATGACCTATCTCGTGCGCCATGACAGCTTCTAGCTCCTGTGGTTCCAAGAGGCTCAACAAGGAAGGTGTGATCAATACATACCTGGAGCTAGGGAAAATTCCCATTATCCCTGCGGTTGCCGTGGAGCCCTGAAGGAGGTTCCAGAGGAATACCCCTTTATAGCGGAACCCCTGCCTCTGAAAGAAATCTTCCAGTAACTCCCTCAGCTTGCCCACAGGCATGGGGGAACATTTCCAAAGCCTGATGACCAAGGTGGGAAATCCCCAGGCCAACACCAGAAGGAGCACTGCAAAAACCCCCAGACCCCAAAGGCTATCTTCCTGCAGTTTTCTCTCCAGCCCGGGGGCCAAGAGCCTGATGAGGTCCATGATGGCCAGTATGACCGTCCATGGTACCAACACGGGCAAGAAAAGAAGGGCTTGGTCCCAAACATATGAGCTCATTTTCCCAAGGCCGGGCCTGCCGCCAGGGAAGCAGGCTGCCCAAACACCCAAGAGAATCAAGAGAAATGGCAAGATGCCCAGGAGGCTTCGCAGAAGATCGCTGCCTCCCATGGGAAGCTTTTCAAGACTGATTTTCCAGCCCAACCAATACAGGATCAGACCATAGACAATGGCGCCGCATATGACAAAGCGTTGTACAAAGGAGGCATGGAACAGCTGGAAGGCATGAGACTCAAGACTTGGCCTGCGTCTTTTCTTCCAATGGATAAAAGCCGTTCGCACAAGGATTATGTAAGAAACGATTAGCCCTGAGGTAAACTCGACTCTTTCAAGGAATTCTAACCCGGCCCCCCCGGTGGAGCTGGGCAGGAGTTCCCACATAAGGATCACGGCCAGAGCCACTATCACATTACCGTACATGGTATGGTTAGCTTCCCGAAGGTTTTAAGCAAGACTGGCACTTCTCAAGGGCGGCCGGACCCTGATTCAATATGGGAGAAATCCTTCCAGCGGGTTTCCATCTTGGACAGGGTCTCCAAGTACCTTTCCTTGAACACAAGCTCCTGACTTCTTATGAGTTCGCGGTAAAAAACTATGTGAGGCCTCAGGTCCAGGCCATGAGGATTTCTCCCGGAGGAGATCGCCTTTTCCAGAATCACCAAGGAGTAAAATCCTGCCAGAGCCGCCAGTTTGGGAGGGCGCCTTCTCAGGTATCCTTGTCCTCCCAGGGTGTTCAAGAAAAACGCTGCATAATCCTCCAAAGCCGAGTTGGGCGCAACGGAGTTCTCCTTCCAGCACTTTTCCTGAGCCGCAAGCCATCTGTAAACCACTATGGCCGCAGGTTCAGCCAGGGATTGCTCCTGGGCCAGGATGCGGTTGAGAATCCCCAGGGGCTCCCTGCCAACCACTCTGAAGAGATGAAAAACATTGGCCACAACAGCTTCCGGCAAACGCATTTCCCCTGAGGCCACAGGAGGACGGGCTGAGAGCCGTCTGGCTATACCGGAAAAAAATGTATAGCTTCCACCTGTGGGAAGTCTGCCTTGAAGGTAAGGCTTTCTGTCCAGCTCCTGGCAAAGAGCCCTGAAGTCTTCTTCCACTTCCGTGCAGCTTCCTGGTTCCAACAGATCCTCGGGCCACTGAGGAAATGAGCCTGTCAGCTCGGTCCAACGTCTCACTTCCTCAGGTGGGGACCCTGCCGTGGCGGGCTGGGCAGGATGGGGAATCTTGCGTTGCATGGAGGCAAGCCTGGCTTCGCATCTGGCCCTCTCCTCCTCCAGAAAGGGCTGGCTCATACGACGGCCTATGTCCTCCCATAGGTAAAGGATCAATCCCAATCCGACCAATACTAACAGAAGAAGCAAACAAAAAGCTGTCCACCCGCCTCCTCCCCAAGTGCTCTTGGACTTGAAGGGGGCTTCTGCCGATGACTCCTTGATGGGACTTGCCTGGGGATTCATTTCCTAGAAGGCTCCTTCTGCTCCCTTTGTCTCAATAGCTCTCGCAGCTCTTTTTTGAGCACTTTTCCGGCAGCGCTCACCGGGATCTGCTCCATGAACACAACTTCCCGAATCCTTTTATACCTGGCCACCTGCTGATTCACATGTTCCATGATCTCCTCTGGGGTGGCTTGAGCCCCCATCCTCAGTTTTACAAAAGCCACGGGAACCTCACCCAATTCCACATCCTCTCTGCCCACAACCGCACACTGCTCCACGGCCGGATGTGTAAAGAGCACTTCCTCCAACTCCCTTGGATAGACATTGTAACCCTTGTATATGATCATATCTTTTCTTCTGTCTGTTATGTAAAGGAATCCGTCCTGATCCAGATGGCCTATATCTCCTGTGAGGAGCCATCCATCCACAATTGTCTTTTCTGTCTCCTGGGGCTTATTCCAATAGCCCTTCATCACCTGAGGCCCTTTTATACAGATCTCGCCGTCTTGGTTGGGAGGGAGCTCCTGTCCTGTCACCAGATCTACTATCTTGACCTCTGTGTCGAAAAGGGGCAATCCCACGCTGCCAGCCCTCACGAGCTCTCGAGAAGGAGGGTTGAAAGCAGCGCACATGGTACACTCGGTCAGACCGTAGCCTTCGGCAACCACTCCAGAGAAAGCATCCATCATTCGATCCAGCACCGAACGCGCCAGAGGTGCCGCGCCCGAAGCAGCCAACTTTATGGTGGAAAGATCCTGTTTGAGGAAATCTGGATGATTCACCAAAGGAATGTAGAGCTGAGGCGCACCACCCAGCATGGTAGCTCCATATTTGCGCACAGCCTTAAGATACTCTGTGGCATCGAATCGCGGGAAGACCACCATGGTATTTCCACTGTATACCTGGTTGTTCAGATAACCCACGACCCCCATGGCATGAAACCAGGGAACCACTACCAGTGCTGTCTCCTGATCTGGCTGGATGGTCTTTGGCATGGATGGAATTGCCCCCTGCGGGGGTCTACTCTTTATCAGGCCCTCTTCCAACACTGGTTCTGAGCCGCTAAACCAGTGGGAGACCTGTAGTACATTGGATACCACATTGAAATGGGTAAGCATGGCTGCCTTGGGCAGTCCTGTAGTGCCTCCTGTATAAGCCAGGTGGGCCAGATCCTCCCGGGGGTTGATCTCAACCTCCGGTGGCTCTTCTGGATGCTCCCTGAGCAAACTCACCATGTCCAGCGTGTCAGGCACGACTATCTTCCCTATGGGCTTGAGAGGGGCGTTCAGGGCTGAAAAGCAATCCGCCAGACTGGTGGTGATGATCCTCTTTACAGCCGTATCGGACAGAACGGGTCTTATGTTTGAAAAGAGCAGATCCAAGGAAATGAGAGTCTCGGCACCTGAATCTGAAAGCTGGTGATAGGCCTCCCTCTGGGACAGAAGAGGACTCAAGGGGGTGAATACCGCCCCTATCCTCAAAAGACCGTAGTAAGCCAGAGCGAATTGCGGGCAATTAGGCAGGTGGATGGCCACCCTGTCTGCCTTTCTTACACCCAAGTGAAAAAGGGCAGAGGAAAACCTCTTGGAAAGATCCAGCAGTTCTCCATAGGTCAGCTCCAGGCCCGAAAAGATGATGGCTATGCGATCTGGAACTCTTCTTGCTGTGTTCTCCAAAATGGCCTGTACAGGCAGCTCAGGATAATGGAGACTGGTGGGCCAACCTTTTGGCCAGAAAGAAAAGTTCTTGGCCATGGATCACCTCCCCTGTGAGAAGAGCACAAAATTCCGCGAGCATTGAGGACAACAAGGGTCTCCTGCCCGGCCTCAAGAAAAAATCTCTTTGATTATTCTGAGGATCTCCCCCAAGGAGGCTCCTGCGCCTGTGGCCCGGGCCTCGGACAATTCCCTTGCCTGAGCCTTCTTCTTGAGTGCCTGGGCCTCCATCTGGGCCATGAGGAGCCTATCTTCAGGAACTGGCCTGTGTACAAAGGCTCTCAGGCGAGCCAGTTCCCCTCTGTCCAGCCAGATCCCGCCACAGTGCTCACATCTGTCTATTATCACGTCGCTGGAGTAAGCGTAGCGTCCTTTGCTCATGCTCAGGTCGCAAAGTGGGCAGGCCAGCTTTCCTTCCTCCCACAAAGCTAAAGCAGTATCTCTTGTTTCCTGGTCATTTCCCAAAGATTCTGGGGGCCTCTTTTTTAGCGCTTCTTTAAACTCCTCCAGGCCTATCCAGAGACCCCCACACAGGGTGCACACTTGCAGAGCAAAGCCCTCCAAGGCGTGAGGTGAAAGCTTTTCCTGGCATCTGGGGCACCTAGCACCCAAAGGCAGAGATTTGGAAGGGCAGTTTGGATCTGGCAACTGGTTTACCTCCCATCCAGCCGACCCCATGAAGCCGCCAAAGCCTTACCATTTTTTGGCCTGCAGCCGGCATCCAGAGGTTCACCCCACCCAAATGGTGCCAGAAGCATCTTCAATGTGCAAGGAAAAATCTTCTTTCAGGTTTAAACCATTCGGGATCTGAAACAGAAAACTGGGTTGCGCCTGGACATGGGTCAAACAGGCCCTGTAAATACTTATCCCCGAAAACATTTCAAGGATGATGGGAGCTGCAGGTCCCATGGCCCTTATGGGCCTAAACCATCAAGGCAGCCAACCTTGGCGTGCAGTTCGGCTCAGAGTAAAATACTGCCTTGGTGAAACATGGTCTTCCACCCATGTGGGCCCCAAGAAAGCCATGGGAGTTCATTGTCTTCAACAGGTGGGGCTCTAGGTTTGTTCCAAGAGAGGTTGCATGGATAGATTCTCTTGAGTTTGGAAATGTTTTGAGACTTCAAATGATAACAAATCTTGGAGAATTCCAATGGGCTTAGAGCTTGAGGAACCAAGACCCATGGGGCTTCCCTTTTTTATTGGGAGTCTTCCTCTTCAGGATCACAAAGAGGCGCTGGATGAGGTCTTGAAGAGAACCCCTCAGAGCCCCCATTGGGTTCAGCTGCCAGTGCATCCCCAAGAGAGTTTCCTGCTTCAGTTCTCCGAGGGCCTGCCAGGCTTGAAGGTGGGCTCTCGTGTGTGGGTTCAGAACGAGGGGGAGGATTTTGAAAGAGAACTATTGCTTTTTTATGAAGAGTTCTTGGCCGTGACCGAGGGGAACAAGGACTTGGATTCATCCCTTTTTGTCATGAGTTCCCAGGCTGCACCAGGGTTTTATCGGTTGATGGATGCAATTTGCTCGGGCAGGACTTTGGCCTTTGTAAAAGGACAGTTGAGCGGACCCTTGAGCGTGCTCACGGGGATTCAGGACTCCAAATCAAGGTGGGCTTACCATGATGAGAGGGTCAGGGAAGCCATGGTAAGGCTCTTGTGCCTAAGAGCGCGTTGGCAGGCCAGGAAGCTAAAGCAGTTGGCACGAGTTGTAATCCTGTCCGTGGATGAGCCGACACTGGGAAACCTAGGCAGCTCCTCGCTGATCAGCATAGCGCCTCAAGAGGCCCTGGCGAATCTGCGGGAAATATTGATGGCCGTGGAGGCAGAGGGCGCTTGGCCGGGCCTGCATGTTTGTGCCAATGCTGACTGGGGAGCCCTGCTGAAAATCAAAGAGCTTAGAGTCTTGAGTTTCGACGCTTACTCCTACTTTGATAGAGTAGCTCTTTTCAGCCATGAGCTCATGGATTTCTTGGACAGGGGAGGGATCTTGGCTTGGGGCATAGTACCCACAAGGGGAGAGGATCTGGACAAGCTCAAAGCAGAAACCTTGGCCCAGAGCTGGAAAGAGAAGGCCCAAAGGCTGGCTCAAGAAAGGGTGGGTTTGAAGGAAATTCTCAGGAATTCTTTCATAACCCCGGCTTGCGGCCTGGGGAGTCTGGATCCTGAGTCTGCCATACGAGCCATGGATCTGACAGTTCAGACCTCCCAGAGGCTCAGGGAAGAATTTGGGATTCGGACTTGGGAATCGGCTGATTGAAGTACCCGAGCCTTACCTGGGGCAACTCCTGGCGGATTTTCTCCCACAGCCGGCGCATGCCCATGGGGGATGATGCAGCCTTGGGCATGGCATTTAAATAAACTTGGGGGTCAATGCACAAGTTCTTGAGGTGAAGAAACTGAACACCTGTTCTTTGCACGAGCCCCTTTAGGCTTTTCCATTCCTCCTCTTGATCACTGACACCCGGGAAAACCAGATAATTGATCATGGTGAAAAGACCGGCCTCCCTGGCCAAGACAAGAGATTCCTCCACCTCCTCCAGGCCGAAGCCCAGTGGTCGGCAATAGGCTTTGTAGAATTCAGGGCGTGCACTGTTTAGGCTCACCCTTATGGAATCCAGCCCTGCCTCAACCACCCTTCTGAGAGCCTGAGGAAGACTGCCGTTGGTGTTCATGTTCAAGGTGCCCAGTTGGGTACGGGCCCTGATTCTACCGACGGCCTGGGCTATGAGTTGAGCCTCTGTGAGAGGCTCCCCCTCGCAGCCCTGCCCAAAACTAAGAATGGGTTCCTGGGCCTGCTCCAGGTGTTCATGGGCCAACTCCACTATCTCTTGCAGCCCGGGCCTGAATCTAATGCGCTTATGGGCTGGAGGGCAGGAATCCTTGGGCTGACTCGAAAGGCAGCCCAGACATCTGGCATTGCACTTTCTGCTTACCGGGATGGGGGCTTCCCACCGTCTCATGAAGAGATTCTTGGCGGCAAAGCAGTGATTTCTCAGTGCGCAATGGGCCAGGTGGCTCAGGAGGGGGCTTTTGTTCTCTTGGAGTCTCTCCTTCACCCTGGGGAGAAGATCTCTATCATCGAAGTTTCTGGGATCCCAGCGAGGATTCTCCTCCACCCGGAAGGCAGCTGTCACATATCCATTGGGGGCGAATCCCACAGCAGTGTATGCCCAAAGAGGTAACACATAGGTTCTTTTTGAGCTTGTAAACGCAGGCAGAAGCGTGCGCACGTATCCTGGCTCCAGGAATGCTGCCACAGCAGAACATCTGACCCTTTTACGTCCTACCCTTTCTGTCTCCAAGCACACCAGGCTGCCGTCTTGGGGATCCACACCCACAGGTGGACATCCTGGTACAAAAAAAAGCTTGCTCATCTCGGGTAGGGGGATCCATTCCTCCAATTTGGGCAGCACCAGCTCCTCACCGGCCATGCCCATGGCAAGCAGATAAGGGTGCTCATAGATTACTCCTCTTTCATCAGCGAAAAGAAGCCTGGGCGCCTCCTGGATTGGGCCTGGATTCCGAGAAGAATTGGAGTCTCTTGAGAATGGTTTTTTCATAAAAAACATTATAGTATCCGGCCTCGCCGTGCGCCAGAAGGCATCATGAGGGCTCATATGAAGAATCAGATCCACCCATGCATGGAACGATTCACCCCCCAGCGGTTCTTGCAGAGAAATAAGCTCCCAGGGCATTTATCCTTGGCTGGGGCCCCTAGGAGAAAGACTTGATCTTCCAGCTCAGGTGGCCAATGAAATCTTGTGCTAGAGGGGAGAAACGTGTGGTAATCCAGCAACATAGCTTGCCAGTTGGGGGAAACAAAGAGCGTTTTTTATGTTCCTTGCTCTGCATTGTTCACAATGGGTGGGACAATGGTGACTAAATTCACCATATGCTGGGATGGAGAGGTTTATTCTCAAAAGCGGCCCGATTTTCAGGGGTTTCCCAGGCTCAAGCTGAAAACAGCCAAGTGTGGTCTGGGGGTTCCAGCTTTAGCTCCGAGGGCAGTTCAGCTTGTCAGATATGGGCTTTAGTGGAGGACAAAAGAGCTTCTTGGTCGAGAGGTACTACTTCGGCCTTGACTAGCCTGACTCTGCCCGGCTAGTATGAACTGCAAGCGCCCGCCGTAGGCGGGCTTTGATCTTGAATTCTTAAGAGGTGAGCCGTGCCAAGCGAGAAGATGTTGATGCGTGGGGCCCATGTGGTAGGGGAAGCTGCTGTGAGGGCTGGATGCCGATATTATTTTGGCTATCCCATCACACCCCAGAATGAGCTGCCCGAGTATCTTTCTTCCAGACTTCTGGAAGTTGGAGGCACCTTCATACAGGCCGAGAGCGAGATAGCCTCCATCAACATGGTCATAGGGGCCTCGGTTTCGGGTGGAAGGGTGATGACCTCATCTTCCTCACCGGGCATAAGCCTGAAACAAGAAGGTATTTCCTATCTGTGCGGCCAGGAGCTTCCGGCGGTCATTGTCAACATGATGAGAGGCGGCCCTGGGCTGGGCAACATAGCTCCTTCACAGGCCGACTATTTTCAGGCTACCAGAGGTGGAGGACACGGAGACTACAGGCTTCTGGTGCTGGCTCCAGCTTCCAATCAGGAATTGGCAGAGGTGACCTTCGATGCCTTTGATCTGGCTGACAAGTACCGCAATCCGGTGATGATCCTGGGTGATGGCCTCATGGGTCAGATGATGGAACCGGTCATTTTCAGAGATCCCATAGATCCCAAGGAGCTGCCTCCCAAGGATTACATTCTTGATGGTTGCAAGGGAAGGGAGCCCAGGGCCGTTTTTTCCATGCTCCTGGACCCTCCCACATTGTACCAGCACAACATGAAGCTCCAGAGGAAATATGATGAGATCACGGCCAGGGAGGTAAGGTACGACACGTACCAAGTGGATGATGCTGAGCTAATCCTGGTGGCCTATGGCACAGCCTCCCGCATTGCCAAAGGAGCAGTGAACAGGCTCAGGCGGGAAGGTTTTAGAGTAGGTCTTTTTAGGCCAGTTACCCTCTGGCCTTATCCCAAGGAGGCGCTTCGCGCTCTGGCCAAAGGCGGGGCCAAGATAGGGGTCTTCGAACTTAGCGTGGGACAGATGGTAGAAGATGTGCTCATGTCCGTGGGAAGCACTTCAGAGGTGTATCTGCATGGAATTCCGGGTGGGCCCATACCCACTCCTGCAGATGTGGCTCAGTTTGCATTGTCCGTGCTCAAGGGAGATGGCCTTGTTGGAAGGAAGGTGGAGATATGAGCTCAACGGCTTCAAGAAAACTTTTTTCAAGACCTGAGTCACTCAAACCCAATATGACACACTATTGCCCTGGATGCGGGCACTCGGTGGCCCACAGGCTTGTGGCTGAGCTTTTGGACGAAATGGGGCTTAGAGAAAAGACCATAGGAGTTGCTCCAGTGGGCTGCGCTGTGATGGCATACAATTATTTCAACTTCGACATGGTAGAGGCCCCTCATGGCAGGGCTCTGGCCGTGGCCACAGGCATCAAGAGAGTCCACCCCGACAAATTTGTGATTACCTATCAAGGAGATGGAGACCTGGCGGCCATTGGGACTGCCGAGACCATACACGCGGCCAACAGGGGCGAGAAGATAAGCACAATATTTATCAACAACGCCATCTACGGGATGACCGGAGGACAAATGGCTCCCACTACCACAGTGGGGTTGGTGGCCACAACCACCCCAGGGGGCAGGGATCCTGATCGGGACGGGGCGCCCATAGACATTTCTCAGATGTTGGCTGTTTGTCAAAGGACTGTATATATAGAGAGATGTGCCCTCACATCGGTGAAAAACATCCAAAAGGCCAAGAGGGCCATAAAGAAAAGCTTTCTGGTTCAGCTCAACAACCTTGGGTTCAGCCTGGTGGAGCTTCTCTCGCCCTGCCCTACCAACTGGAAGATGAACCCTTCAGATGCTTGGAAGTGGACAGAGTCCATTCTCACAAAGACATATCCTCTGGGAGTCATCAAAGATACTAGCGGGCTGGGAGACGTGAGATGATGGTGCGGACAACCTTTGCAGGATTTGGTGGACAGGGTGTTTTGTTGATGGGATACGTTCTTTCTCACGCTGCCATGCTCAAGGGCCTCAATGTGACATACCTTCCGGCCTATGGGGCCGAGATGAGGGGAGGCACAGCCAATTGCACGGTGACCGTTTCTGACGAGGAGATAGCCTCACCTGTGGCCTCAGAGTCGGACGTGCTGGTGGCCATGAACGCCCCTTCCCTGGACAGGTTCGAGCCTTCGGTTCATCAGGGAGGCAAGATTTTGATCAATTCTTCGCTCATCTCACGTTCCACCAGGCGCCAAGACGTCTCAGAGATAAGGGTGGACACGGTGAGGCTGGCCAGGGAGGTGGGCTCTGAGAGAGCTGCCAACATGGTAATGTTAGGTGCCTTGGTGGCGGGTACCGGATTCCTTACGGTGGAAGATGTTGTGAAAGGTATGGCCAAGGCCACTGAAGGTAAAGAGAAGTTCTTTCAGCTCAACAAAGCAGCCATAGAGAGGGGGGCGGCCTTTATACTGGAGGGAAGATGAGCAGAAACCCTGACCTGGATGGCTCGCCCAAAAGGGCCACTCGGTGGGGCTAAGGATACCAGATAAAGGCATTTTTTTTGGATAATGCAGGATGCGGACCTGGTCTAAAATGCAAGACACGGGTTTATAAAGGTTCAGATTCTGAGCTTTCCAAGGTAACTGGAGAAGACCTAATTCAGGGGGGGGCCATGAAGCTCACCCAGGGCTTGTACGCTTATCCATGGAATCACCCTTCTGCCAATAATGCCAATTCTTATGTCATCAAGTCCGACCAGGTGGTTTTGGTGGACCCTGGGCATATGGAGTTCTTGAATCATCTTTTCCAAAGCATGAGGCTGGATGGTATCCATGAAGACACCATTGAGGGGGTGATCGTCACCCATGCCCACCCGGATCATCTAGAAGGTCTTGAGGCCTTTGTCCAAAAGCCTGTTTGGATTGCCTTGGGAGCCCTGGATGAAGCCTTCATCAAAGGGATGGGAGCTGATTTTTATAGAATGATGGGGGTCAGTCCCCCTGAGATCAGATTGGATGTGCTGCTAAAAGAAGGTGAACTGGTGCTGGGGCAAGAAAGGTTCCAGGTCCTGGAGACACCTGGTCATTCCCCTGGCTCCATTTGCATATACTGGCCTGCCCAGAAAGCGCTATTCACAGGCGATGTGGTTTTTGAAATGGGCATAGGCCGCACGGATTTTCCAGGGGGGGACCAAAGGGCTCTGGTAAACAGCATAGAGAAACTAGCCAGCCTGGATGTGGAGCTGATGCTCCCTGGACACGGAAACCCCTTGGTGGGAAAGTCTCGTATACAAAGAAATTTCGAGATGATCCGTCAGATGTACTATCCTTATTTGTAGAAAAATACCTTTCTTGAATCCTTAGTCCTCCCACTCACCCAAGCAAGTAAGGGCATGGTAGTTTCCTTGGTTCACAAAAAGGGGCAAATGTAATCCAGCCTAGCCCCAAGAATTAATAGCGCATGGGTACTGAGCAAGTAGGTTCCTGGCTTGCCGGGCTTTTTCAAGAAACCCCGAGCTTCTATTCTCCAAGGCCGTCCGATGGGCTTGAGTTCAAGGCTGGCAGCTCTCCAGGGCCTTTCCAATGGGCCCCTGGAGCTCCAATAACCGATGCCGAAACCGGGCGAAGAGCTCTTCCACGTTTTTTTTCCAAACAGTAGAGCCTTCTACATAAGGTACCACGGCTGATCCTCCAACTCCTCTTCGGGCCAGTTCTTCTCGAAGCTCTGTTTTTATCTTGCGTCTTTGCTTCTGAAGGAGCTGGCCCCACTCCATGGAGATGTCCCTTAGCTTTTGCAATATCGCCCTGTGGCCCTTGCCCAGGAGCCTCTCCAATGCCTCCACCACAAGGGGAAAAGTCTCGGGGCTCATGTTCAAACTCTCTACCAATGCCCTATCCAAAGCCAGGAGTGCAGACCCGGTGGTCTGAAGCCTCTTTCTCTGGAGTTCTTCAAGGGTCATCTCTCCCCGCAGATATTGAGATACGATGGCCTGGGCCAATCTTCGCTCCTTGTCCTCTTGCAGCCTTTGTCTTTCCTCTTCGGTAAATGTGAGTCCTTTGGTTCTTTCCATGGCCAGTTCGATACTGCTTTTTATCTCAGCCATCTTGCCTCCTCACTTGCAGCCGGGCCATGCAGGTTCAGCCTCCCCAGAGCAAATACGCTTTGCTTCCCTGACCCAGAGGCGAACCTGGGCTTCTCTGGGTGTTTGCCTCGCCCAAGACTTTATCTGCTGAATTTCACCAAGTTTCTTGGCAAGAGCTTGGGGTTCTTGGTTTGCCAGATCCCCCAGCTTGAAAACCCCTGCTTCCATCATGAGTCGCAGATTCTGGGTGCCCATACCTTTCAAGGTGGCCATGGCCGCCCAGGTGCGCCACTTGGCCACCACCTCCGGGGTTGCCCCCAGAAGCTCCAATGCCAGGGATTCCCTTGCTCTAGTCCCCGGCCTCAGCACCCAAAGGTCCAGCCTTTTGATACCGGCTTGTTCCAAGATCCTGGCTTCCTGGGGGGCTAAATCCTTCAAATCTTCCAAAAGAGGGTGCACAGAATTCACTGTGTAAGCGTCCAGTAATGGAAACACACTCACTGAGGCCACACAGGTAATTCCCACACAAGTCCACCTGACAGCCGCAGTCTTGGCCCTGCGCATGATCCCCTTAATGAACTGAACCAGCACATAACATTCCAAGGCGAAGGGAGGAAAACCCAGGAAACCGGCCAAGGGCATTTCAAACAACTTGAGTTCCTCGAAATGAGGGACAGTGTAGATCCATTTACACAGGGCGTGAAAATTGAAGAGCTCCCAGGCGAGGCCGCACAGAAGTCCCCCTGCCAGAAGCCTTAAAGGCATAGTGATGGATCCTCTTTCCATCTCTTTCAGGAGGCTGGGTTGTCCCCAACTCTTGTTTACGGGCTCCAGAAGAAATATCAGAGCTATCCATATCAAAGGGAATCCATAACTTGGAATTAAAAAAGGTAAAACCAGGCAGAGAAAGCCGGCTGCCATCAGCGCTGGTGTCAGGAGCCTTCCTTGGGGCAAAGGCCGCGTACTCAGCTCAGGGACCAGCCCTATGGCACCCACCAATTCCTGGGCTTCAAACACTGCCGGGAGAACCGTGGCGAAGCAGATAATATATCCCAGCCAGCGCATCTCCCAGGAGCGGCTCGAGCCAACATAGTACCAATTCTGCAAGAGCAGGTTGTAAATCTCGAAAAAAAGCCAAACAGGAACAGACAGCAATGCCAGTAAGAAAAACTCCTTTGGATTCCTCCAAAAAAGAGAGTCCCCTTTTTTCCACAACACAACCCCATCCATGATGAATATAAAAGGCCACCAAGCCATGGCATAATACCAGGTGGTAAATGGCTCCAGACGAAGCAGCATCCCCCCCGAACAAATTCCCAGGACCCCCATGGCTATGAGAACTTGCAGGCGTGCGCGTTGGCTTGCAACTGAGGTAATTTTCATGGCTATGGGACTACTCTCCAGCCTGAAAACGTGCTGATAGAGGATACATTAACCCCTTTGCCGTCGACTCGCTCATGGGCATGGACCCTAACATCACTTGGGATTTGGATTCGAGAGCCAAGTCCTGATCAGGAAGCCTTGAGCTGTTCTATTCTTCTTTGCATCTCCTCGCCCTTGGGGCTCTTTTCCCCATATGCCTTCATGGCCAAGCGGAAGTGCTTCAAGGCCTCCACTGTGCGATCCATTTTTTCGTGAAAACTGGCCATGTCCTCATGGAAGCCGCCATCATCCCCAAGGTCTTTCTTGGCCCTGGCTCTCATCTCATGGGCTCTTATGAGGAGTGGATCTGCAGCCAGGGCTCTGTCCAAGAATTGCAAGGCTTCTGAGGGACTTCCCTTCTGCACTAGGGCTTCCCCCATCTTGGCCAGAAAAGGGCCGTGCTCAGGCCTCAACTCCAACGCCTTCTGGAACAGTGCTTGAGCTTCCTCCCAACGACCCATCCGAGCCTGGAGCATGGCCAGGTCGGCCCACGCCGATGCCAGAGTAGGATCCAACTCCAGGGATCTGGAAAGGGCCTGCAATGACTCCTTCACCCAGCCGTAACGTAAATAGACGAGTCCCAACTGATGCCAGGCCTTGGCGTCCACCTGATTTTCCTCCACGCGCTGTTGGAAAAGAGGGATCACCTGAGTGGCGCCGGCAACCTCGGCTTGAAGCAGCGCCTGGAACCTGTGGAAGTCCGCAAGCTCCCTTGGCTGGGTCACCTGCAGTCTGTGAATCTGGACAAGGCTCTCTATCTGGGCCATTCGCTCTGTGCTCAAGGGATGGGTCAGCAGGTAAGGAGGGATTCGGCTTATGGAAAAGCGCTGTTCCCTCATCATCATTTCGAAAAAATCCAGAAGGCCGTTGGGGTCATAGCCTGCCTGGTACAAATAGAAAAGGCCATACCGATCGGCCTCCTGTTCAAACTCCCGAGTAAAGCTCAACTGCATGGCCATCCCCGCTCCGGCCGCTCCTGCTGTCACAGCCGGCTCTCCACGAGATATCAAGATGGCAGCCAAGGTGGCCAGATTTACCAGGGTGCCCTTGCCTATCATCTGAGCGGTGTGACGATGCTTGACGTGGGCCAGCTCGTGGGCTATGACCCCGGCTATTTCCCCTGGATGGCGGGCCTTGAGAAGAAGCCCGCTGTATAGATAAATATGGCCCCCTGGTACCGCAAAAGCATTCAGGGTTGGACTCTTGACCACGTGGAAGCGGAATCTGTAGGTCATAGGCTGGGCTGCTTCCACTATGGGGGCTCCTATGTGCGCAACATACTCTAGGATGTCAGGATCTTCCACCAGGGAGAGCTTCTTGGCTGCCTCCTGGGCAAACTCCCTTCCCATCTCCTTCTCACTCTTCACAGAGGGAGTAAGCCACTCCTCGGCTTTTTTCACCGTGGGGGCACAGCCTGCCCATGTTACTCCAGCAAGCAAACAAAGCATGAGCCCCAGCATGTTACATCTGTTGTGCCCAGGCCTTGATCCCATCTCTTGGCCCCTTTCCCCAAAGAACATCATGTATCATACTTGAGGCAGAGCCCTTCATACAAGGACTGGGATGCGGGCGCCAAAGTTTACAATGATACTGGTGGGCATTGGGGCCACCAAAGAGGATCTTGGGGCTTAACTCTCCAGGGCTTCCCAAGGACTTGCATGAGGCTCCAAGACCGTCCCTAGGCTTGAAAAGGCGCACTTTGAGGCTTGAGGAAGAAGAATCATGTTTCCATGGGGATATGCCTGGGTGCCCAGTATTCATTGCTGCCTATGAAGGCTAAGGAGCAATGCTCCTGGCAGGAGGAAACTAAAGGATCAAGGAGGCATCAGGCATGACTGAGGTTTCATGGGCCCTGGCCTTTGGGGCCGGAATTCTAACATTTTTTAGCCCTTGTATCTTGCCTTTACTGCCCGCATATATGTCTTTTATCACGGGAAAGGCTGTGGAAGAGATCCTGGCAGACAGGCCTGTGAGCAAAGAAATCCTTCCTCCGGTGTTGCTTTTTTGCCTGGGGTTTTCCTCTATCTTTGTGATACTGGGGGCCACTGCCACCACATTGGGGAGGATCATGGGGGCAAATCAGAGGGCCTTGGAAATATTGGGTGGCTTGGTGGTGATAATCTTCGGGCTTCATCAATTGGGTTTGATCAGAGCAGGCTTCTTGCAGAGAGAAATGCGTTTTCATCTCAGGGGTCGTCCAGCCCATGGCTTGGGAGCATTCCTGGTTGGGGTTGCCTTTGCAGCAGGCTGGACTCCCTGTCTTGGGCCGGTGCTGGGCTCTATTCTTGCCTATGCGGGCACAAGGGAGACAGTGGAGCAAGGCGTTTTGCTTCTGTGTCTATTTTCCCTGGGGTTGAGCCTGCCATTTGTTGCCCTTGGGTTTGCCACCGGGGCCATACTGCCTCGTGTGAGGGCAGCGAGTCGTTTCATGTTTTGGATAAGATTGGGAAGCGGAGGTGCCTTGGTTGCTCTGGGCTTGCTCTTGGTGGGAAACCAGATGTCTTACTTGATGAGATTTCTGTCCTGATGAGGGCCCTAATGGAAGAGAGTTGCTTTGGGGGGCTCATATATCCAATTTCGGGCTGGATCCAAATCATGCGGGCTCAAGGTTTTATCAGGACACGAGCAAGTTCTTGTACCTTTAGAGGGTGATTTGGGAGGTCACTGACTTAGCCCTGGGTTTCCTTTCTGGGAGAGTGGCTTGATTTGGGATTTGAAATGGGCGGTCCGTACGAGCAACTTTACATCTACGAGCTGGAAGGCATTCTGCAAGGGATTCCCTCAGGGTGGAGGGAGAAGGGCTTCCTGGGCTGCTGGTATGAGGCTGGTTATTCATTTGTCTTTTTCTCGAGTGCCAATCGGGAAGAAGTGGAAAAGGAGGCCTTGCGAAGGGGGAACATTAGAGTTCGTTGCGAAACCATCATACCTTACCAGGACTGGGAAGCTGGTACTGCTCTCAAGCCTTTTTGCGTTGGTCCGCTGTGTGTGAGCCCGCCTTGGATTTCTCCGGATAGAGCCCAAGCTCTTCTGGTGGATCCCGGTGTGAGCTTTGGATCTGGGTTCCATGGCTCTACCAGAGCCTGTTTGGAACTCTTGGTTTTCCTCTATGGGCTGGCAACTCCCAAGGAGGTGCTGGATTTGGGAACAGGATCAGGTATCTTGGCTTTGGCTGCAGCCAAGCTTGGAGCCTCGCGTGTGCTGGCCGTGGACTGCCAACCGGTGGCTGTTGAAACCGCCAGGGCCAATGTGAGCAGAAATCTTCTGGAGGACCGAGTAATTGTGAGGCATGGTGATGCCTTGGAGTATTTGGAAAACCCGGCCCAACTGGTGATGGCCAATCTGCACTTGGAACTCCTTTTGGAAATGGTGTCTCGGCCAAGCCTATGGAGAATTCCCTGGTGCATACTGGCTGGAGTAGTGGGATCCCAGGCTGGGAAGTTGTTAAGTGCCATTGAAAAGACGCCCATGAAGGTGGCAAAAAGTCGGGCCCAAGGAGCTTGGAGTGGTTTCTTGCTGGAGGGAAATGGGATGGGCACTACACATTTGAAGAATTCGTGAAGGCTGGCTTGACAATTGCTATAGCTTGAGGTAGAAAA
>FWPV01002385.1_pt1 | contig 39094 bp, 38 predicted proteins | sample 2228371 | NCBI WGS metagenome assembly FWPV01 (sample SAMEA103939776, study PRJEB20133) | metagenome
TAAAAAAATAATTATTTATTACTATTATTACTTATTATAAAATCCCTCTAAATCTCCCTTTGGAAAAGGGAGACTTTCCTGATTTCCCATTTTTCAAAGAGGGCTAGGAGAATGTATAAACAACTTTTAAAACGGTATCACTTACATTATATCAGTTAAATAACCTTATAGACATTATCGCCAACGATAGCGTTTCAATAATTTCATTTATTGCACCGTAAGTATCTCCTGTTAATCCACCTAATTTATTTGAAAACCTTCTTCCAATCAACCATGTTATCAGAAAGATTACAATGATTATCGGAAAAGCTCTCCAGCGTAGCAACGGGACAGACAATATGATAACAGGGATTGTTGCCCAAAACATATAACTTTTTTTAGCATGCTTAACAAAAAGACTGCCTAACCCTGGTTTAGTTCCAGCATAAGGGAAAAAAGATATTGCAAAAACCATACTCCATCTACCAAACATCGGAAATAATAATAATGCTTTAAGCTTATTTTCTGCATTAACTGCATTTAGAAATGCAAATTTTAATGCAAATATGCAGATAGCCCCTATGGCACCCATAGCGCCAATTCGACTATCATGCATTATTTCCAGCGTTCGTTCTCGATCCTTTCCACTAAAGAATCCATCACAAGTGTCCATTAATCCATCCAGATGGAATCCACCAGTTATTACAATAATGCTTACAATAATAATAATATTTATGGCAAAGCCGGGGAGAATGAATGATAAAATATAATTTATCCCTACTAATAAAAGACCAATAAATATACCAACAAGAGGGAAAAAAGGCGTAGTTTTTCCCATATCTTCATTAGATATATTTTTACCTAACGGTATGGGTAAACGAGTAAGAAATGTTATAGATAATAATAGTCTTTTCATATTGGAATAAACAAAATAAGGGAATAAAATTCTTATGATTATAATTTTACTCCCTTATTTTAGCTACTTATTTAACTTTATTTTTGCCCAGGTAATATATTGCTTACCTTTTGAATTAATACTGTTTGGCTTTTTAGGTGGAAATGATTGGGGGTCCCATGGTTTCGTAACTGGATTTGCAGAAAATTCTTCTGCATTTGTGAATCCATCTTTATCAGAATCTATATTTGCAAGGGCATCTGTATACTTATCACCTGCTGGAATGGCAATCCTCTGATAATCATTTCCAAAGCTATTTAATGCTCCACCACCTGCTGGATTAATATGACATGTCGCACATCCGAAAGATTTTCCTTTATCTGGAAGCAAATCAGGTCTGAATGCACGTGCGATAATAAATGGTGGAATTATAAATAAAAATGCAAAAATAACAATAAAAAACTTTATTTTATGTTTTTCCATTGCCCCTCCTATTAAAGGTTTTTGTATTCTTTAAGTTTGCGCCAAAGAGTATTCCTTCCTATACCCAACCTCTTTGCAGCTTGTGAATAATTACCCGAGCATTCAGCAATGACATTTAGAATATATTCGCTCTCAAGTTTCTTATAACTCCATCTGGAAAGACTTGCCTGTCTTAAAATACCATAAGGTTGACTACGTATATTAGAAGGCAAATCCTCTTCATCAATCGTGTCATGCTGAGTTAAAACTATTGCTCTTTCTATAACATTTTCTAATTCTCTAACATTCCCTGGCCAATCATATTTCAATAGGAGTTGGCGTGCACCAATAGATATCCTTTTAACGTCCTTATTCATTTTCTGGCTATATTTTTTCAAGAAATGTTCAGCTAACGGTAAAATATCAGCTTTTCGTTTTCGTAATGGAGGTATATATATAGAAACAACATTTAACCGATAATATAAATCTCTTCTAAATTTATTTGTTCTTACAAGTTCTTCCATATCTTTATTAGTAGCAACGACAATCCTTGCATTTACATATACGATCGCATTACTGCCAATTCTTCTTATTTCTCCAAAATCTAACGCTCTAAGAAGTTTTACTTGAGTCAAAGGGGACATATCGCCTATTTCATCAATAAATATTGTGCCATTATGAGCTTCTTCAAATAATCCTTTTTTATTAACCGTTGCTCCAGTAAATGAGCCTTTCATATAGCCAAAGAGTTCACTTTCAAGTAAAGTCTCAGGAAGTGCACTGCAATTGATTGCAATAAAAGGTGTCCCGGGTCTTCCACTGCTATGCAGAGCTTTGGCTATAAGTTCCTTTCCTGTTCCACTTTCCCCCTGAATCATTATAGGACTATCAGTCTCAGCAACTTTAGATACACGATGCAAAACTTCTCGCATTTCTTCGCTTTTAGCAACTATCATACCAATATTATATTCTCTCTGGAAATGCTCTCTTAATCTTTCTATTTCTTCATTCATCCTTTTATGAGCTATCGCTCGCTCAACCTTAATTATCAACTCTTCAGGATTAACAGGCTTAAGCATATAATCATAAGCTCCAAGCTTCATTGCAGATACTGCAGATTCTATAGTGCCAAATTCTGTAAGAACAATAACCTCTATATTAGGTTTTTCCTGTTTAACCGCTTTTAGCAAATCCAATCCACTTGTTTCACGTATCTTTAACTCAGTCAAGATCAGATCATATTCCTGGGTATGTATCTTATGAAGTGAATCTTGAATATCAATAGCATTATTAACTTTATATCCATGTTCTATCAAAGGTTTATATACAAATGACTTTGTTCTATATTCATCTTCCACAACAAGAATTGATGGCATAAGTTTTTCATCTCCTTAATAAGCACAAAGCAACAGGTTTTAATTAAAATATTAGAATCACCTATGAATATAAAAATTTGCTTTAACGCCTATTAACTAATGCTTTTTTAGTGTCAAACCTATGCCTGCTGGACTGGTATTTATAAATAATGTTTCCAGATCCGGGTTGGTAGTTATTGCCCTGACATAATTTTGATCAGCCATTCGAGGAGTCATATTATGTGCTATAATAAGACCACCCGGTCGCACTAAGGGTAATAGCTTATTAAGATAGTCAATATAACCCTCTTTATCAGCATCAAGGAACAGAATATCAATTTGTTCTTTAAGTTTTGGCACTTCCTCATGTGCATCACCTTCAACTAAAGTAACAATTTTATCGACGCCAGCCCTTTTGAAGTTCTCTCTGGCAAGCTTAGCCCTTCCTGCATCAATCTCATAGGTAGTTAACTTACCTCCTGTGGAACTTAAAGCCAATAATATCCATATCCCAGAATACCCATTTGAAGTTCCTATTTCAACAACATGTTTCGCGTTCATCGCTTCAGTTATAATTCGTAAGAATCTGCCATCCTCTGGCGGGACATTCATCATACCTCTTGATTGGTTTTTATACATATCATCAAGGACTTCCAAAATTTTCTTCTCTGCCTCATTTTTGGGCAATGGTGAACTTTCAAGCACAGAAGCAAATCTTTCTCTTACAGGCTGATTCCTTCTTCCTGTTCCTCTTTCTTGAGCGCATAGATACGTTGCTAATGCTAATATTCCCGTTAATATTATGACTAAAACAAAAAAAATTAGCTTTCTTGACATATTTTTCTCCTTTCATAAGTAATGGAAGATAAGCTTAACGACGATATATAATTACATTTAAATTTTCCTCTTTTTTTAATTCATCTGCTATAAGTTTAGCAGAATCTCCATCCTTGATATCATTAATTATAACTTTGTGAAGAAATTGATCCTGTAATTTTAAGGGTTCAACAACAACACTATATCCCTTTTTTTCTAAACGCTTTCTAAGACGGACAACATTTTCCAGGTCCTTCAAAGCTGCAACTTGAATATACAGCTTTGATGGTTCTGAAATATGACTAATCTCAGAAATTATATTTATACTACTCTTTTCCTTTTTTGGACTATTTTCAACAGCAACATTAGAAATGCTTGACATCACAATATCTCCTGAGTCATTAGCTATAGAATTTGATCCCAGATAAAAGTGTTTCAAAAAAGAAAAGGTGATGATTAAAATTGCCGGAAAAATAGAAATAGCTAAATATGTAAAAACCAGCTTTCGTTTTAGAAAAATCCAATCTCCATCAATATAGGCATCTATCATACCTATTATCCACAAAAAGGAAACAAATGCCAATATTAGGGAGCGATTTATATTTGATGAAGAAAAAATAGCTAAAGCTATCATGACAGAATATATAATGATTAAATCAATACCTTTTAATATCTGTCTATTATATATCTGACCTAAACCACAGCATAGAAATGATAAAACCAATGCAATAACTCGTTCGTTCAAGTTCATTCTCCACTGATATATTTAATCGCTAACGGTATAAATTTGATCACATCACCAGCAATCATTCCGGGTTCCCCGAGTTCCTCTGCTGTCATATCGCCTGCAAGACCATGGATATATACTCCCAGTATTGCGGAATCGATCAAAGATAAACCCTGTGCAATAAATCCCGCTATTATGCCCGTCAAAACATCACCTGTGCCTCCAGAAGCTAAACCTGGGTTGCCTGTAGTATTTAAATAAATCTCTCCATTCGGTTCGGCTACAATAGTAGGAACGCCTTTGAGTACCAGTATAATATTGTTATCAATCGCAAATTTCTGGGCTATATTTATCCGATCAGAGACAACATCAGATACTGTTCCATCAATGAGCCTCGCCATTTCGCCGGGATGAGGAGTAAAAATTGTATTATTATCAATATCCTTTAATATGCTTTTATCTTCAGCAATAGCGTTTAAGCCATCAGCATCAATAACCTTTGGCTTATTAATACTCTTGCATAACTCTCTAACTAACCATGAAGTTTCTGGATCTCTTGACATACCCGGTCCGATAGCAATAACATCGAAATTATTAACGATCTTCATAATGCTAGACAAGGAACTTTTTGAAAATGCTTGATTTTCATTTTCAGGAAGCGGTAATGTCATAACTTCGGTAAGTTTGACTTCCATTATAGGATTCAAGCTTTTTGGTATTCCGAGAGTGACAAGTCCTGCTCCAGCACGAAGGGCTGATTCACTTGTCATAGCTGAAGCGCCGGTAAGTCCAACTGAGCCACCTAATACTAATACACGTCCAAAATTACCTTTATGACTATCTGGTGGTCGCTTCGGAAGTTTTGGTATATTATCAGCCTGAATAAGGTTTACTTTAATTCCTGTTGATTCTATGACACTCGAAGGAATGCCAATATCAACGATTTCAAGCTCTCCGACCAGGCTTGCCCCCGGATATAGTAAAAGTCCTCTTTTGGGAAGACCCATTGTAACGGTCAAATCTGCTTTTATACATTCACCCTCTACCCTGCCTGTATCTGAACAAAGACCTGATGGTAGATCAACGGCTACAATTGGTAATTCTGTATAATTAAGAAAATTAATTACTTTTGCTGGAATCCCTTTTACCGCTCCGGTAAGCCCCGTTCCAAATATTGCATCTATAAGAAGATCGCTACCAGCAATATCTGTTTTATGATATTCCAGGTCATTTTCTGACAATATAGTTTCTATATTTAAGCCCATATTTTGAGCTATAGTAAGATTTATCAATGCATCACCTTGAAATTTATCTGGAGAAGATAGCAGATAAACTTTAATATTATAACCTCTATTTTTTAAATGTCGTGCTATTACTAAACCATCCCCGCCATTATTCCCTTTTCCTGCAAATATAGATATTTTCTTTATACTGGATGTATCGTAGTTCCTCTCAATAGCATTTACAACTCCCAGACCTGCATTTTCCATAAGCACAATACCCGGAATACCAATTTTATTAATAGTTTCCTGGTCAATATGTCGCATTTCCTCAGCTGTTACTATTTTCATATAAGTCTCCGTCCAATTTCACCCCTCATCAGGGACAAGAAACAATTGAATATCATTTTCATCTATCCATGCATTAAATGGACATTCAGGACATTGCCTTTCGATAAAATCTACCCAATCTAACAATGCATTCTTATCAGGTAATTCTGACTCGTCTTGTGCTATTGTTTGATAATACAATGCACCAAATCGGTCGGTTATAAAGATTGAAGGCATAGGGTATTTACCTGAATCATCTTTATAGGTATATTTATTTATCACCTCACCATTTTCGTCAGAAAGCATTGGAAATAGGATATCCAGTTTATCTGCAAATTTTTTAAGACTTTCAATGTAATCAGATGATATAGCCACTATTTCAGTCTTCAGTTCGACGAAGTCTTTATAACCAGTGTTTAGTTCTAAAAGATATTTTTGAGAGGATTGACTTTCAACATTTCGGAAAAATAAGATTATAAGATTTCTTTTCTGCTTATAATCCCAAACGCTTATCTTTTTATTTTGTGTTGATATTAGTTCAAACCATGGCACAACCTTTTTGAGCTCAAGTTTTAATAATGATCTCATAATTCACTTCCAGTCTAGCATAGCTAGCAATAATATTATACAACACAAATGCACTATTGACAAATATTATATCCAAGCATAAACTTTAGTTGCTTAACCATATTTTTTAGTGAAAAAACACAGAGACACGGAGGCACGGAGAAAAATTAATCACAAATTACAAAGATAAAACAAATATTATACTGAGTTTGTAATCTCAATATTCATCGGGCGTTAATTATTAACGCTTTCTAAATTGAGCGGATACGAACATGTTGTCTTATATTCGTATATCGCGATTAAAAAAATAATTAAGTATCTCCGTGTCTCTGTGCCTCCGTGTTTTGCATTTATTATGTTCTGAGTAAATTGTGGTTTAGAGTTCGCGAAAGTAAAATTTATGCTTGGATATATATATATATAATATAAAAACTTGTAAATTTAATTGCTAATACCGTTTTAAAAAATTGTTTATGCAATTTTCCAATCCCTTTGAAAAAGTTCACAGGGGTAAGTTTTTTATTGAGATTATGCGAGAAACTAAGATTTGGTAGGCTTGAATCCCCCTTTCCCCCTTTGAAAAAGGGGGAACTTGTAATCCATAAGCGTCAAGTTAATCTCCGTTAGGAGCGATATATTTGTAGAAAATATGAAAGAATAACATCAAGCGGAGTTAGGAGCGATATGTGAAAATTTTTTACCGTTCCATTGGTTTATTAACATGACGCTCCTATCGGAGCTAAAGTTTTTTGGCGTTGTTGATATTCTACAAACATGTTACCCCTAACGGGGTAGAAATTTTGTATTGTGATTCTTCAAACTATTACAAACATGGCGCTCCTACTCCGCTTTGGAGATGTTACAACGCTTATTTCTACCAACATACCATCCCTACGGGACTTAGGAAATACTGTTTTATTTGGAAATTCAGCTTATGTTTCTTAATTCGATATATGTATTGTAAACAAACGTTTATGTATCAACCTAAACATTTTCAGCTCCATAGGAGTGGTATGTTTGTAGAAAAAGATTAAAGAACAATACCAAGCGGAGTTAGGAGCGATATGTTTGTAGAAAATATGAAAGAACGACATCAAGCTCCGTCAGGAGCGACATGCGAAAATCTTTTACCGTTCTATTGGCTATTTAACATTTCGCTCCTACTCCGTTTAGATTATTTAAATGATAGTTCATAATATTTATGACCAAATTTCTACAAACATATCACGCATAACGGGGTTTTGCTTACTTATTAATTCTTGTTGATGGTTAATTATCAAAATCTCTTAGTATGTAGGATGGGTAAATGGTTATGTTCTTTCATTACATTAATTAATGAGCTTTCATATTTGATAAATAACAAAGACCAAAAGAAAAACGACCATTTACCCATCCTACTTTTTCTTTTCCAAAAGAGGCGAAATTAAAATGTAAGTATTTACAAGCATTTTTGTTGTTTTTATGCACTATTGAGTCTCTGGAAGTGACCCTACGACACCTTCTACAAGCCATGTCATACTTAGCATCTCTGCATCGCTCAGGTTTTGACCTTCCTTTACTTTTAGAACTCCATTTTGATCTTTAATCGGTCCGGCAAAAACTTCATCTTCTTCTTTAAATAACTCAGCTTTTTCATTAATGAGTTCCTGAATATTCCTGGGAACAAGGTTACTAAATGGTGCCAATTTCACTGTCCCTGATTCCATACCATCCCAATAGTCAAGTTTTTCCCAATTTTTAAATCCTCTTTTTATTTTATTTATAACGTCTTTATAAATCGATGACCAGTCCCAGATTGCAGCAGTAAGGAAAGATTTTTCCGCATAGGATCTACTATCGCTATTATAACCAAAGGATAAAACACCTTTTGATTCTGCCGCCTGTAATGCTGATGGACTATCACATTCTGTGCAAATTATATCACATCCAGCCTCTATTAACTTAAGAGCAGATTCTTTTTCTTTTTCAGGATTAAGCCATGAACCTACCCATTCTATATGAACCTTTGCAGATGGATTAACGCTCCTTGCTCCGATAGTGAAAGCATTTATGTGCCTTATTACCTCTGGTATAGGAATAGGAGCCACATAACCAAGTTTACCAGTCCTGGTCATCTTTCCTGCAATAATACCTTCCAGATAAATTGGTTGATACATTCTACCATAATAAGTAAAAACGTTCTTAGCCCTTTTGTTACCTGAGCAATTCCCAAAAATAACATCAGGATACTTTTCAGCAACCTTTATTGTTTCATCCATAAAGTCATAGCTGGTTGTCAGAATAAGATCATATCCTTCTTCAGCAAACTGCGCAATTGCATTTTCTGCGTCTGCACCATCAGAAACTAATTCTTTATAAGCAGTCTTTATACCCATTTTTTCAAGAGCTTTTCTGCCTTCATCATGAGCATAGGTCCAACCTGCATCGCCTATATTGCCAACATAGATAAAAGCGCACTTAAATTCTTTTGCTGGAATCGTGGTTTTTGTTTTTTGTGCAGATTCTGCTTGTAATATTACAGCTGTAATACAAAATATAAGAATTAGCAAAAATAAAAGTGTCTTGTTCATATTATTTACTTCTCCTTATGCTTAAATAAATATTTTATAATTTACTATACCCATAACTGGACCGACAATTGCCCATATACTCCCAATAACATAATCACCTAATATCAATCCAAGAAAGAATGGAATTGCCTTCCTATGAGTTCCTATACCACCTTGTTTAAGAATTATCCATTTTATCAACCAGCTTATGAAGAATGCAAACCAAAAATAGTCCATAGCAAAGCTTATTGCAAGGGCATATCCTGCTGGATGAAATGGCCACCAGAAAAATCGCATTCTCATTGCGGTCATTATGGCTATGAAGGATAATCCTATTCCCATTACAATAATGCCAGGTATATCTGTAAGGGTTGGATTTATTAACCATCTTTGTAATCTGTTAAAAGCTTCCCAACCGAGCCATGATTTAAACCCCGCAGCGGCAGCGTTACCTCCATAACGATAGGTTACATCCAAATTTGCCCAATATGTTGCTATGAAACTAACAAAAGTGGCTAAGATCATTGCACCTAATAGCTTTTTATTGCTCATCTTTGCAGACTCAGCCATCTTAAAAGCTTCAATATGATTGGGCATAGGATGGTTTCTATTACATCTATTGAACCAATAAAACATTGATATCATTGTTAGGTTCGAAGGGCTTATCCTTCGGGTGCCAATTATAGATGCAAGCATATCATGTGGATTTACAAAATATATCTCATGAGGAGCGCCAAATTCTGCCCTGACCCTTGCCATTGCTATTGAGAGAAGAAAGAATATTAAAAAGAACGCAAATATTATTGGCAAGCTCATCCCGGCTAATCGGCAGAAGATTGTTATTAAAGTCATTGAAAGTATTGCACCAATAACAGCCCATCTATAAGGTAATGGTTCATTGGAATCATCAATGTCTTTTCTGAGTCCGACCAGCTTCTTTAATACATCCAGAACATGTCTTCTTGTGACCCAGATGGCAACTAAAGCCAGCGCTATCCATGCACCAGAAGCCTGCTCATTAAAATATGGGAATCTAGCATCTCGCAGTCCTAATGCACTTCCAAGAACCTTTTCAAATAATCTGAACACAAAGAAGAACCAACATGAAAATGAAAGGTCTAAAGGAAGAAAGAACGCTATGCCTATGGCGAATGGATACATAGATATTCGCGTCCCGGCAAGTGCATTCCATGGTCTATCTGTAAAATAATGACCAATATCGTATTGTTTTATCCAGCTCATGTATGGAACTGCTGGAAAAATATAATGAAGTCCATTTATTGTTGTTATTAGACCGGCAACACCGAATCCTATCCACATTGTCTTATTAGTAAAGAATTCAAGTTTTCCATCCCTTTGATGTGTCATTCCTAATGGTAATTGTATGATTGGGAAGGCTAATTTTTCTTCTTGAGTCCATCTCTTTCGTATGATAATAGTCATGCACATCAACAAGAAAATGAGTGCAAAAAAGAAGATGCCCCATGTTATAAGTGGGATGATCCATGGCTTGAAGTTCTTCATATTATATATGCTTGATTCTCCGCCATAGAATCCCTCAAGCACTGTTTTATCAGTTATTGTTAACCATTTAGGAATGTATCTGAAGAATAGGTCTGCCCATTCATTTTCAGGTGTTGCAAAATAAAATGGATGAACAATTGTTCCAAACATATTCTGTAGAGTATCATGCCCTGATAGTGTCATTGAAATGACAAGCATAATATAAACAGTTAGGAGTTCACCCTGTGTTAGTGCCGAGTTCTGCCACCTTTTACCTAAAAAGAAATTTATGAAAGTTACCACGAATAACATAAATACGGGAGTAACAAATAATGGTAAACATGAACCATCAAGGGCATAATATCTAACTTCGATGACTGTCACCCAGTATGAATTTATTGGGATTAAAATACACCCCAGTAAAAGAGATCTCCATGTTATACCAAGTAATCGCTTTTTCATTTTTACGGAATTTATCGTATTTCTGCTCATATCTTTTAACTTTTAATTATTTTCCTTTCTTGATATTATACTTAGCCAATTGCCGAACCTATTGCCAAAAGTAATTTGTTGTATTTTGCCTGTAATAAACGGAAGGCGATTAGCTGTGTAAATGTTTTTTATCACATTAAAACGATGGGATTGTAGTAATGAAATGAGACTGTGCTTCGAAAAAGCATGAAGATGCGTTTCATCATGTTCTTTTGCCTCATCAATTTTTTTCTTTCCATGAATCAGTCTATTAAATTTGCTCGAAAGGGAATCATAGACTGGAATCATCAGATAAAAAATACCAGCATTTTTTAAGGCTTTACGAACACAATCTAATGCAGAATCTATATCAGAAAGGTGTTCAAGAACATCACACATTATGACAATATCAAACTCTCTTAGAAAGGACATGTTTGATATATCATATTGTGCAACATTAAACCCTTTTTTCTTTGCCCTTTTCAGAAAAGAATGGCTAATATCGACTCCAAATAAATTATTAAAACCAAGATTACGCAATATTTCCAACCAGTAACCGTCACCACAACCAGCATCAAGTATAGAAAGATTCAGGTCAATATCTTTAAAATAATTTATAAATTGTGAAGTCGTTAGTTTATGTTCAGGAAAAAGTAACCTATTACGTGATAATATTCTGGTTTCAGCGTAAATGTTCCAATCAACTTTCAATTGCTGGTTATTATCAATCAATTATATCTCCAATTTTTATAACAAGCTAATGTATATTCTCAGCATATTAAAAAGGTATAACTTGCAAGGATATATCAGTAATTGTTCTTTCTGCTTTAATATCAAATGTTAAAAGCTTTTGCTCATCATGCCAATCAAAATTTGTATCTGTTTCGTTTACTTTTATATTCACAGGCTTTCCAGTTGGAAGATAAATAGTATTAGATACCACAGAGCCTACAAGTGTAGCTATTTTTAATGTAAGGATATCTGTTTGTTTATCCCATTTTTCGTCTAATACGCCTTTGCTTCCTGATGAAAACAGCAGAACAGGGTTTTCGGGATATTCTCTTATATATAGTATCCTGGAACCAAATTTATCAATATCTATTTCAAATTCAATAAGCTCGTTATATTCACATTTCCTTTTTCTCAGGAAAAGCGTTTTTGCCAATGGTTCGTAAACTATATATTGTTTATTTTTATCCAGGCATAAAATTTCAGGGTTAGTTAAGCAAACCTTTGTGCTTACTTCTTTATCAGAAATGTTGACCAAAGTCATAAGCAATGAATCATGTTTATGAATATTTACAAATACATCAGGTTTATCACATTTAACAAGTTTATCTGAATCATCCAGAAAACCTGGATACCAAATGGAATCATCTATGCCAAAGGCTTTAAATACTTTCCCATAAGAAAGGTTTTTTTCTATTTCATCATTGTTCTGATCTTCGCTCATAATAAGTGCGGCATTATGTAAAAGTGAATACGCTATTACCTTACCATCTATCTTATACTTTTTTCCTGTTAGAATAGCATTATTACATCCGAGTCGATATGAGTTATAAACTCCTTTATGCATCATTTCATCTGTATTTATAATATCCGATGATTCACCAATACAACGAATATCTGCCCAACTACATATCATCGAAATAGGTAACGGACCTGTATTAACCATAACTAGCGAATTTAATGACAGACGCTTTGTCCTTACCCATGCATATCTAAGCATTTCCCTGACCCATAAAAAAGTTGGACGAATGTATTTTCTCTGACATCCATGAAGCTGATTCCTGCATGCCAGTCTATCATAACTTAGATCGATATAAATACCATCAAAGTCATAATCTTGGAGTATTTTACTTATATGTTGTTTCCAATATTCTCTCCAGCCTTCTGCCGCAGGACACATAAGGCTTGTTTCTTTCTCATCATCATAGTAAGGTTCAATGCGCCAATCAAGACCGTAATTTTTGTATTCATCCGAATCTTTGTTTAATTCCATTAAAGATAAATAAGGAATTAACTTAATACCATACTCTTTGCATGTTGAGATGATCCTTTTGATTTCATTTTCATCATCAGGCAAATATTGTCCATCTGCATTGAATTTTGTTATTAAGACATCAAAACCCATTTGAGAAATTTCTCTAATTTTGCTATCTGAAAGATATTTATTTTTCGTTGCACAATGTTCTGCAAAATAAACACTCATACCTGAAAAAGCTGTTGAATAGTGTTTTGTAGGTGTTGGTGACAGGCTGAAATAGCAGTTTTGTTCCCATCTGTGGTCAACTTTCGTTTGAGCATTTCTAATTGAAAAAACTTCCCATAAAACCTCAGATGAACTGCTTTTTCCGATAATATTAGCAGGAATATCACCAGAATGGTCAACTAATTCACCCTGTATAAGAGTAGCGCCGAATTTATAATTTGTAACATCCATTATTGAAATCTCAATTCCTGTTCTATCATTTCCCAGCCAAAACCATGGTATAAACCTTCCACCAAATAAATTTTGTTCACATGAAACAGAAATTTTTTTGTATGTATAATTATCTGTTTTATCAACTTTGCTCAAATCACCTAATTTTGCATAATATCTGCATAAAGACGGATTTAGCTTTCCTCTTGATATGCATAGCCACCTAATATTACATGATTCATAAGCTTTATTGTTAACTAGAATGAAAATATAACCATCATTTTGTATCTCATAAGTTATTCTATATCTAACTGGAAAAGTATCACCTAGTGGATTATGGTACATACCATGGGATCTTACATGAACTTCGTAAGGGCTTTCATATATGATCTCACACTCAGCGGAATCTTCATATTTTGCCGAATAAAAAATTTTCTTTGGATTTATTGCATCTGAAATATATATATCTGGTATTTCGGAGTTCATTCCAATCAGAAAATTATCACCTAAAACTTCAAAAAGATTTATCAGACCACTTTTTTTATTGAACCCATACTTAAAAGTCTCTCCCTGTATAAAGATCGAATCCGAATTTTCAGAGATATTTAATCTGCCATGGTATTGTTGATTAGATTTCTTCATAGGCAACCTCTCCTTTTGATACAGGCTATATCAGGTAATAACCTGGAGATACAAAATCATATTATCGTCCTAAGGCTTATTTTAATGCAAAAAAGGTTATAGATCAATAAGAGACTTTTTTATTTTCTCTTTACTTATATACCTTCATGTGGTATAATTCTTGAATATACGGCTATGAAAATTCATGATAATTTATTAAATCTATAGTCAGATATTGAAATTAAAACGAATAAAGCATTTTATATATTATTTATTAGCTATAGTTATAAGCAAATGTATATTGATTCTTCCCCGGAAGATTATAATTAAGCTTGGGGAATTATTGGGTGATCTATTATTTTTGCTCTTCCGAAAGGAAAGAAACAAAGCTGTCAATAATTTGTCTTATGCATTCGGAACAGAAAAAAATACTGATGAAATATATAGAATTTGCCGAATGTGCTTTAGAAACCTTGGAAAAGGTTTAATGGAATTTCTCCAATTTCCCAAGCTTAAATCTGATAATTTTGGAAATTTTATTAGCATTGAAGGTAGACAAAATATTGATGAAGTGCTTAGAAAAGGTAAAGGTGGGATAATTCTTACCGCCCATTTCGGTAATTGGGAACTTGTTGGAGCAAGTTTTTCGCTTATGGGCTATTGCTCAAATGCCATTGTTCGTCCAGCAAAACTCCAGAAGCTAGATGAGTTTGTAAATCATTATAGACAAAAAACAGGGCTAAAATGTATCGGGCGAGGAACATCCATAAAAAGTGCTATACAGTGCCTCAGGCGAAATGAGCTGTTAGGTATACTTGCTGATGTTGATACAAAAGTTGATGGAGTGTTCGTGGATTTTTTTGGACATCCTGCTTATACGCCAAAAGGGCCGGTTAGCATAGCTTTAAAAACTGGCGCTGGATTATTACCTACGTTTATGGTTAGGCAAAAAGATAACTCTCATAAACTAATAATTGAAAAAGAGCTTAAATTAGTAATTACAGGAAATACAGAAGAAGATATAAGATTAAATACTCAGGCATTTACAAAGGTAATTGAATCCTATATACGAAAATATCCAGAACAATGGATATGGTTCCATGATAGATGGAAAACTAAACATAATTTACAAAAAACCGATTATTAGGTTCTATAACTACTTTTAGATATTTTATGAAAAAATATGCCCATAAAAAATAAGTTGAAAGACTGTTTAATTATTATTCTGATTCTATCTTCATCAATTTTTGGTTGTGGAAAAAATAGCGATGATCAAAGCGATAGGCCGCCCATTGGTGTAGAACAAGATCTTGGGAAATTCTCAGTAACGCGCTCTCAAAAGGGAAATTCTCGCTGGAGACTGGAGGCTAAATCTGCAAAATTCATGGATTCCGGGCAGGTTAAAATTGAAGATGTCAATCTTGTGATATTCGGAGATAAGGCAGGTCAGAAAATAAATGTTCATGGAAATAATGGTGAATTTAGCCGATCAACCTACAATTTTAGAATAATGGGAAATGTTGAAGGTGCTTTATCAGATGGTGGTAAACTAATTACAGATGAAATATATTGGAATGAAAATGAGAAAAAGATATATACTATGCCCGGAGTTAAAGTAACTATAATATATAAAGATACTACTATAACCGGAGAGGAGCTTGAAGCTAGAATAGAGCTTGAGACTATATCTTTGAAGAACGTATCGGGATTCACAATTGCAAAGGAAAAATAAAATGAGAGATTATAAAATATATCTTTTAATAATTTTATTGACTTTTTGTGTTACGGTAATAAGTGTTTGGAGTGCGAGCAGTAAGACAGAATACCGCTTTTCTGGAAAAGAGATGATATATGATAAGAAAACAGGAATAACCATATTAAAAGGTAATGCCAAAGTAATAAAAAATAGCACGGATCCGAATTCCGCAAACGACCATATATATGCAGACCAAATTAACGTTTACAAGGATGTTAAAACCGATGAGCTTATTAAAATGGAAGCAACCGGTAATGTTGATATGAAAGAAGGCGATCTGCTAGCGATCTGCGCACATGCTATCTTATATGAAGCTGAGGATCGTATTGAAATGGAAGGTTCCCCAGCAAAAGTCGATGATGGCAAGAATAAAATAGAGGCTCCATCAATTATTTATTATAGAACAGATCAACGGCTTGAAGCAAAAGGTGAAGTATCAGGTATAATAACTATCGAGGAAAAGAAGGAGAAATCGGAAGAAGTATCTGAGGAGAAAAAGTAAAAAATTGTTGATGATCAGAAACAGCTTACACTGATCTTCTATAAAAAGTTTATAAATTCTATGAAATTATCAACTGAAAATCTGGTTAAAAAATATTCAAAACGCGTAGTTGTCGACCATGTAAGCATTGAAGTCAATCAAGGAGAAATAGTTGGGCTACTTGGACCCAACGGTGCAGGTAAAACAACTACATTCTACATGGTTGTAGGTTTAATAAAGCCAAACGAAGGTCGTGTCTCAATAAATGGTGAAGATATTACAAGGCTTCCGATGTATAAAAGGGCAAGAAAAGGGCTTGGTTATCTTTCGCAAGAGCCATCAATTTTCCGTAAACTAACAGTCGAAGAAAATATAATGGCTGTGCTTGAGACATTGGATATGCCAAATGGACAGAAAAAAGATAAACTAGCCATGCTATTAGAAGAACTGGGCATTGCTGATCGCGCAAAACAAAAAGCTTATACACTTTCAGGTGGTGAAAGACGCCGGGCAGAAATAGCAAGGGCATTAGCAACATCTCCAAAATTCCTTTTACTCGATGAACCATTTTCTGGTATAGATCCTATTGCAGTAGGAGATATTCAGGATATTATAACCAAACTCCGCGATGAACGAGGAATTGGTGTATTGGTTACAGATCATAGTGTAAGGGAAACTTTAGAAATAACAGATAGAGCGTATATTATTGCTGATGGAACTATAAAGCTTTCAGGTACACCAGCAGAATTATTTGCAAGTGAAAGAGCAAGAGAACTTTATTTCGGTGATAGATTTATTTTTGGACGTCAGGAAAATTCTAATACTAAAAATTAATGATTAATTATAGCTAACGAAGTATTATTAAAGGGTTTACTGATATGTTAATGAAACCAACACTTTCAATGGCTCAAAAACAATTGCTTGTAATGACACCTAAATTACAGCAAGCCATTAAAATCTTGCAAATGCCAAGACTTGAGCTATCCCAATATTTAAATCAGCAAATGCTCGAAAACCCCTTCCTTGAAGAAAGATATGATGAAATTGAAGAAATTCTAACAGATGGTGATGTTGAAGAAAAGCCTGATATATCGGAAGAAGTCCTAAATGAAGCTGAAGTGGATCTCGAGACAGGTCTTCCAGAGACAGATATTGTTAGTGATAACGATCTTCCAGAATTAGATATTACAGATGAAAATTTCGGTGATGTAGATTGGCAGGAATATTTCATAGATAGTTTGCCGAAAAATAACGAATGGGAAGAGCCAATAGAAGAGGAAAGGCAGGAAAATATACCGGTAGTTCAGCAAACCTTACAGGAGTATCTTCTATGGCAATTGCATATGACAAAAATTTCTGAGAGCGATTATGAAATCGGTGAATCCATAATTGGTAATATTGACGATGACGGCTACCTAACTACAACTACAGAAGAAATATCAGAAACTTTTGGATATAATATATCTGATGTAGAACGTGTATTAAAGATAATACAAAGCCTTGAGCCGACAGGTGTTGGGGCGAGGGATCTAAAAGAGTGCTTAATGATTCAACTTGAACAGATGGATCAAAAAGATACTATCGCCTATAAAATAATAGAAGGTGGATACCTTGAGGAGTTGGAAGCAAATCATTATCCGCAAGTTGCTAAGGAACTAGGAGTAAGCATAGATGAAGTGCATAACGCTGTTAGTGTTATATCTTCGCTGGAACCGAAGCCGGGTCGACAATTTAGCTCAACAAAAGCTGAATATATAATACCTGATGTTATAGTAGAAAAGATTGACGGTAAATATACGGTCTTTATGAATGATTATGGACCAAGGCTTGGTCTTAGTCCTTATTATAGAGATTTATTGGCGACATCAGGAAATTTGGATGAGGATGGACGTAAATTTATCCAATCAAAGTTTGAATCTGCATTATGGTTATTAGAAAGTATTGAGCGACGGCGAAAAACAATTCTCAAAGTTACCGAAGTAATATTCAATGTCCAGCAGGATTTTCTTGAGAAGGGTCCCAAATATCTTAAACCATTAACTTTAAGGGAAGTTGCTGAAAAAGTTGGCGTGCATGAAGCAACAGTTAGCAGAGTCGTCAGAAATAGATATGTTCAGACACCTAGAGGGATCTTTGAGCTAAGGGATTTCTTTAGCAGTGGAATATCGACAGAAGATGGGGGTATGACTTCATCAATAAGTGTTAAAGAGATAATAAAAAACATGGTAGAAAAGGAAGACCCTAAAAATCCTTTAAGTGATAAAGATATTGAAGAAGAATTGAGCAAAAAAGGGTTTAAAATAGCAAGAAGAACTATAGCAAAATACCGTGCAGAACTTAACATTCCACCATCTAATAGGAGAAAGAAATGGTGATGATTCTTAATTTATAATAATGCATTTACGGTTTGTCGGAGATAATAATTGATCCATAAATGGAATTTTAATATTAATCTTAATGGTTACTATCGGAGGAAAAGGAGACTATGAACGTAATATTAACCGGTCGTCATGTAAATCTGGATGACGATATTAAGTCTTATGCAGAGAGAAAACTACTGAAAGCTGAAACATTTTTCGATCACATAATAGAAGCACACATGGTTTTGAGTGCAGAAAAACATCGTCGCATAGCAGAAGTTACATTAAATGCGAAGAATGCTACTTTCCATGCAACTGCAGAAACTGACGATTTTTATTCTGCAGTTGATGCAGTAATGGAAAAGGTAGATGCTCAAATAAAGAAATTTAAGGAAAGAATTAAGGATCGAAAGCATCGAAATAGAGTTGAGGCAACGATTGAGACATCTGAAGTAGAAATAGCGGAAGATCCAGAGATGGAAGAATCCGATACCGAAGATTTAGAGATAAACACACGTCCACAGATAGTAAAAGTAAAAAGATTTGCACCTAAGCCTATGACACCTCAGGAAGCAGTAATGCAACTGGACGTTTTAGATGATGAGTTTATGATGTTTTCAAATTCTCAGACAAATCAAGTAAATGTTATTTATAAACGAAAAGATGGAAGCTATGGCTGGATTGAACCAGACTTTGAATAACCAATAATAGTGACGGATAGATGGTCTTTACATTCTACCCATCAATCATTATTCGTTACGAAAGGAACATCATGTTATGAAACTAATGGACTTTTTTGTCCCAAACGCAATAGAACCAAATATGAAGAGTTCTACAAAAATTGATGCAATAAAGGAACTCGTAGCTTTACTTAAAAGATCAGGAGTTATTAATGATGAAAACTCCGTTGCTAAAGTTGTTTTAGAGAGAGAAGAGCTTGGAACTACAGGTATTGGTGAAGGCATAGCAGTGCCACATGGTAAAAGTGATGCTGTCGATAGGGTTGTTGCTGCATTTGGAAAATCTGAAAAGGGAATAAACTTCGATTCTGTTGACAATCAACCTGTTCATCTGCTTTTTTTGCTTGTTGCTCCTGTCGGTTCATCCGGTCCTCATCTTTTAGCATTAGCTCGCATATCAAGATTGCTCAAGAGCAGAGAATTTCGTGAAGGGCTGATGAAAGCAAAAACTAGTGCAGATATTTTAAAGATATTTCAGGCAGAGGAATAATTGACCTGATTTAGAAATAATATACTATTAACAGAGGTGTTGAGGCAATGCCACAAAAAATTACAATGCGCCATCTTTATAATACGCTGGAATATGATCTAAAGCTAAAGCTTATTGCAGGAGAAGCCGGGCTTGATAAAAAGATCGTTTCTGTTGCAGAAGTGAACCGTCCTGGTTTAGCTTTATGTGGATATTATTATGGTTTTGCAAATGATCGCATACAGGTTATGGGCGCTGGAGAAATAGAATACGTTGAAAACATTAGTTCAGAAGAACGGAGAAACATATTTAAAAAGATGCTTTCTTATGATATCCCTTGTTTTGTAGTAACCAGGGGGCTTACAGTTCCACAGGAACTAATAGAAGAGTGCGAGCAAACAGCAACTCCACTTTTTAGTTCTGATCTAATAACTCCAGCATTTCTAGGGCGTCTCGTTCCACGTCTTGAAGATGAATTTGGTCCATCGATGATCATTTCGGGTGATTTTGTTGAGGCTTTCGGTATTGGAGTTTTAATACTTGGTGAAAGTGGAGTCGGGAAAAGCGAATGCGCTCTGGAACTTATCAGACGAGGACATCGTCTCATTGCAGATGATGTTGTTCTATTGAAACGTGTTACAGGGCATAGAGTCCTGGGAAGTAATGTATATCCATTTGGGCATTATATGGAAGTTAGAGGAGTTGGAATAATTGATATATCTGTACTGTTTGGAATAACGGCGGTTAGAGCAAGAAAAACGGTTGATATGGTCGTTACTCTCGAACATTGGGATGAAAATAAGGATTATGAACGTCTGGGTCTGGAAGAAAAGATTTATAACATACTTGATGAAGAATTACCACATGTTATTATTCCTGTTCAGCCCGGAAGAAATACTTCAATAACCGTTGAAGTAGCGGCTATGAATCTAAGAGCAAGAAAAATGGGTCGTCATTCCGCAAGAGAGTTTAGCGAAACTCTATTCCACAGAATGCAAAATAACTCAACTGAAAGGGATTTTATTAGCACAGAAACTGAAATTGATTAATAAATTAAAATTATTTATATTGGAGCGTGAATATTAATAATGACTGGTATTATTGTAGCAGGGCATGGTAACTTTGCCTCTGAAATAGTTTCAATTGCAGAAAATATTTTAGGAAAACAAAGATATCTCGAATATGTAAGCATAAAATCTGGCGAAGGTGAATATATCCTTAATAAAAAATTAAACGAGTTAATAAGCAACATTGAAATAGATAATATTCTGGTTTTATCAGATATATTTGGAGGAAGCATATCCAATATGTGTCTCTATCTGGCAGAAAAAAGAGATCATATTGCTGTAATTACAGGGGTAAACCTTCCAATGTTACTCAAATCGCTTACATATAGAGATAGAGTTAGCCTGGAAGAACTTGTATCCTTAGCATGCAACGGTGGAAAAGATGGAATTGTTGATGCTTGTGGTCTTTTGAAAAGAAAAGAACAAAGTGTAAAAGCTTAAATATATTTTTTAAAATGCCGATAGAGTTTGTCCGTATAGATGATAAGCTTATACATGCACAGATTATTCTGGGTTGGGCACCAATCATTAAGCCTACTCAAATAATTGTTGCAAATGATTCTGCTGCTCAAAATGAGTTACGCAAAAAAATTTTGTATGCATCCGCATCTGAGTTATCATCAGATAGCGTTAAGATAATGATATTAACTTTAGAAGAAACTATTTCTTTTTTAAAACATTGCGACGCAGATAACAAAAAATTTATTCTGGTCTTATCTAATCCTTCTGATGTAATCTATCTAATTAATAATGATATACAAATTAAAAAAGTTAGCTTAGGCTGGATGACTTTTGAATCAGGAAAGAATAAAATATTTGATACAGTATATATGAATGAAAAAGATATCCAGGCTTTTCAAACGTTATCAAGAATGGGAATCGAAGTAAAATATCAATCTTCTCCTTATAGTCCGGAATTAGACGTTATATTATAGATACTATTAAAGTTATCATTAAGAATAATATGCCTCAGAAAACATTGAAAATTCGCAATAAACTCGGCATTCACATGAAGCCCGCATCTTTATTTGTTTCGGAAGCATCGAAATACAAATCACAAATTTTCATCTCTAAAGATGATATGAAAGTAAACGCTAAAAGTATTATCGGCGTAATGATGCTTGCTGCAGGAAAAGATTCTGAGATAACCATATCCGCAGAAGGTGAAGATGCAGAGGAAGCACTAAAAAATCTTGAGGACCTGGTAATCCGCAGAAAATTTGATGAAGAATAATACTCTTATAAGAAAAAATTTCATCCAACAAAAGTGAGGAGAGTATCTTTGTTATCACTAGAAGGAGTAGCTGCATCTCCCGGTGTAGCAATAGGAAAAGCATTTCTGTTTCAAAAAGAAGATATAGATGTTCCAACTCACAGTATAAGCGATGCTGATGTGGAACGTGAAATAGAATACTTTGAGTCTGTATTAAAACAGACAGCTAATGAATTGGAAGAAATACGTAAAAGAACCGAAACAGAAATGTCTGGTAATTATGCAGATTTATTCAAGGCGCATAAACTACTTCTAAGAGACCCCATGTTTGTTGATGCTGTCGTAAATGAAATAAGGTTAGATAAATCCAATGCCGCTCTGGCAGTAAAAAAAATTACTACAGAACTAATAGAACAATTTTCTAAAATTGATAATGAATATATGAAAGGTCGCGTATCTGATATCCGTGATATAGGAAGACGCGTGATTCAGAACCTTTTAGGCAGAAGCAAAGCAGACCTATCAAGCTTAGCAGAGCAAGTGATTATAATAGCCCATGATCTTTCCCCTTCTGATACCGCACTCATGAATAAAGAGATGGTGATAGGATTTGCAACTGATGTTGGTAGCAAAACATCTCATACAGCTATTATGGCTCGCGCTCTACAAATACCAGCTGTCGTTGGTCTTTCCGTAATAACATCCAGGATCAAGAACGGAGATATAGTTATTATCGATGGAACCCATGGAAAGGTGTTAATTAACCCTGAAGAGAAGACATTTCAGGAATATCTTATAGAACAGAGCAAATTCCTTGAATTTGAACAAAACCTTGAATGTCTAAAAGATTTACCGGCACTGACCATTGATAATCATAAAGTTGAACTTGCATGTAACATTGAAGTCCCTGAAGAGATAGATTACATTGAAAAATATGGGGCAAATGGTATTGGACTCTATAGAACTGAATACCTATTTATTAGAAAAAAAGAAATACCTTCAGAAGAAGAACAGTATTACGCATATAAAACTGCCGCTGAAAAAGTTGCGCCCCAGTCCGTAATAATTAGAACATTAGACCTGGGTGGTGATAAATTTGCTTCTTATTTAGAATTTGCTAATGACGTCAGTTCTATGATGGGTTTAAGAGCAATTAGACTATGCCTGCAACGTCCGGATATTTTCCTTCCACAACTTAGGGCTATATTACGTGCAAGTGTTCATGGAAATATAAAGGTCATGTTCCCCATGATCTCTAGTATTGAAGAGCTTCGCAGTGCAAAAGAAAAGCTTAACGAAGCTAAGGAACAACTCACTCATGAAGGAATACCCTTTAATCCAAACCTTGAAGTAGGTGTGATGATCGAAGTCCCTTCCGCAGCTATGACTGCTGATATACTTGCCAAAGAGGCTGATTTTTTCAGTATAGGAACTAACGATCTAATTCAATATACCATTGCAGTGCATCGCGTTAATCCAGAAGTTACTTACTTATATGAACCACTTAACCCAGCTGTTTTAAGACTTATTCAGCATGTTGTTGATACCGCTCATGAAAACAATATCTGGGTCGGCATCTGTGGAGAGATGGCTGGTGATCCACTTGCAATACCGTTGTTATTGGGTATGGGACTTGATGAATTAAGCGTTAGCCCCAGTTCTATACCTGAAGTAAAAAAAATTATACGCTCTCTCACTATAGAAGAATCTATAAGGATTAAAGATTTTGCAATGACTCTAACAACTGCAAGAGATATAGAGCGCTATGTATATGGAGAAGCTATGGAAAGATTTCCTGATGTCCTTATATGGAGTAACCATCAGTTCTGTAAACAATAAGCAATTAAGGAGATAACATGAAAGACCTTGATAATATAGAAACAATAAGAAATATTGATAAGTCTGATATGCTCTCTATACTAGCAAATTTTTCACAACAATGCAAAAATGCTATAGAAATCGCCCAAAAATGGACATTGCCAGAAAAACTTAGACACGTTAAAAATATAGTCATATCAGGTATGGGAGGTTCTGCCATTGGTGGAGACCTGCTGAGGTCAGTCTTTAATGAAGAACTTAAAATACCAATTATTATAAACCGTAATTACTTTATTCCAGAATTTGTAAATGAAGATACCCTTTTCATAGCAATAAGTTATTCAGGCAATACAGAAGAAACTATATCTTCCCTTGAACGTGCTATAAAAAGAAATGCAAATATTATAACAATATCTAGTGGAGGGAAAATACAGGAACTATCTGAAAAATATGACCTGCCTCATTTTCTGATACCTGAAAAAAATCTTCAGCCTAGATGTGCTTTTGGATATCTATTTCTCCCTATGGTAGTGTTCTTATCCAAACTTGGATTTATATCTGATCAATCAGAAAATCTTGATGATGCAATAAAATTATTATCTGAAACTACAAATGTTCTCTCCTTTAATGAAAATAACCTCGCTAAGCAACTAGCTTATCTTCTATATAATCGAATACCAATCATTTACGCTTCACAAAATTGCTTTGATATAGTCGCCATGAGATGGAAAGGGCAATTTAATGAAAATAGTAAAATGATGGCCTTTTACAATATCATACCTGAGATGAACCATAATGAGATTGTCGGATGGGGCATTCCATTGGATATAACCCGAAGATGTGTTGTTATTATGCTTTCACACGATGCAGATTTTGAGAAGATTAAGAAAAGGATGGAAATAACGAAGTCTCTTATATCCAATTTAGGAACACAAGTAATAGATATATTTGCTATTGGTGATTCGAATCTTGCACGAGTGTTATATCTTATATATTTGGGCGATCTCACAAGCTTTTATCTTGCTATTCTCAATGAAGTTGACCCTTCTCCAGTAGAACGTATAAGCCTTTTAAAACGTAAACTGGAGGAATAGTATTATTATGAATGGGAAAAGCCTGCTGGATGAATATTTAGAAATAGTAGCCTCTTTGAAAATTTATGTGGAAGAAAATATTCAATTGGGCATCCTGGAAATACCAAAAGAAGACAATAACGATAATGAATATAAAGATGATCTTTTTGAAAATATTAGTTCAAAAAATTACCAGAGCATGATAGATATTAGGATAGCTGTTGAAAATTGTCAACTATGCCCTCTCCATAAGACACGAACAAATGTAGTTTTTGGAACTGGAAATGAAAAAGCAAAGCTTGTATTCGTAGGAGAAGCCCCAGGTGCTGACGAAGATGCACAAGGAATGCCATTTGTTGGTAAAGCAGGACAGAAGCTTACACAAATAATACAAGCAATAGGACTAACTAGAGAAGAAGTTTATATTACAAATGTGCTTAAATGCAGACCACCAAACAATAGAAATCCTTTACCTGAGGAAATAAGATGCTGTGAACCATACTTAATTGCACAATTAAAAATTATAAATCCAGAAACAATCTGTGCGCTTGGGACATTTGCTGCACAGACACTTTTAAAAACGGATCAACCTATTTCCAAATTACGCGGGAGATTTCATACTTATCAAGGAATAAGGCTGATGCCAACTTACCATCCGGCATTTATATTGCGTAATCCGCAGTATAAAAGGGATGTTTGGGAGGATGTCCAGAAACTTGTAAAAAATAGTGTCTAGATTTTGTAGCACATGCTGTTAGCTTGTGTTTATTATATATTACTAACAAGCTGTCCAGCTTGTTCCCTATATTCAAATACAAGATAAATTAATTTTATATGCTTCGCATATACATAAGAACACATGCTGTTAGCTTGTTATGGCATATCATCAACAGGCTGGTCAGCCTGTTTTACGTTTAACAACAAGCTAGAAAGCTTGTTTACTCAAAATAGTATAAAGCTTATTAAATGAATTACTCACTTATTAATATTATGCAAGTATGGGCGAACCTGTGTTTGCCAAAATTTGGTGAATAAATGAATAAAAAAGTTTTTCCTGACATAGAATTTCTTTCCATCGGTCATTTTACTCATGATGTGGTAGATCATAAACTCATTCTTGGTGGTGCTGCAGCATATTCCAGCAAAACAGCAACAAAACTTGGCGTAAGAACAGGAGTTATCACTTCTGTTGGTGAAGATTTCCTTCACTTTGAAAAGCTTAACAATATACCAATTGCACTGATCAATGAAAACCTGAAGGGAATTAAAACTACAACGTTTCAAAATATATATGAAGACGGCATCAGACGGCAGTTTATCAAAAGTGTCTCCCAGACAATTAAACCTGAGCATATACCACAAGAATGGATCAATACAGGCATTGTTTATATTTGTCCTGTAGCAAATGAAGTTGAGCCATCAATTGTGCATAGTTTTCCCAACTCAATTATAGGTGTATCACCACAGGGATGGATGAGATGCTGGGATGATAAGGGCATAGTTTCACAGAAAAAATGGGAATATGCGGAAGACGTTCTGCCTTATATTGATGCATTAATAATGAGCGAAGAGGATATTTCTGCAACTCCAGAAGTAGTTGATGAATATGCCGAAATAGTGCGTATGATGATATTGACAAGAGGAGAAAGAGGTTCAACGCTATTTTATGAAGGAAAAGTAGTCGATTTCCCTGCCTTTAAGACGAAGGTTTTTGATCCAACGGGCGCAGGAGATGTCTTCGCAACCGCGTTTCTAATCAAGTATAAACAAACAAGCGATCCGTATGAAGCGTCAATATTTGCTAATTGCACAGCTTCATTTGTTGTCGAAAAGCAAGGTATGGATGGCATACCCGATATCGAACAAGTGAATTTAAGACTCGCCAAAAAATATTAAAATAATGTCAGTTCGATGTAATCACGAATGTCACGAATTACACAAATCCTGCAAATATTTTATTTATACTTGTGCTATTTGTTTTATTCGTATAATCCGTGATTATATCGAACTGACGTCACTTAAAAAGTTTGTTACTTTCGCTCAGGACATTCGGGTAATTCATTTCTCATTCGTTGAAAAATATCAACACTCTTTTCCGGGTCTAGTGGAAGATCAACGCGAACATGATCTAATGCACTTATGCAAGTTGCCTCAAGTATTTCATAACCATGATAGGATATTTCAACATTGCATGGATGAACTTTACTATCATCGTCCAGCCAATCGGCAAAGTCCCTTAAATACAAAGGCTGAAGTATATTAGGTTCCTGAATACTCCATCCATCGCCTGTTCCACTTATTACTTCTCCTTTTGAAGATTTAGTATAAGCTTCCCAATTGTTATTTGTATCGCCCCATACATAGCCCTTTTTACCATATACATATAGTTTATTATCTAACCAGAACATTTCCTTTGGAAGATGTGAAGGTGAGAGCTTGCCAAACTCAAAAAACGATCTAACCCCATTTTCAAATTCCACATGTCCCATTGTGTAATTAGGCGATGGATGACTATCACCAAGCAATTCTTTGCCATGCACATGCCCAACTGTCCACTTAGCCTTATTCCCTTTGTTTACCCAAAGAATATAGTCCATAAAGTGGGTTCCTAATTGCGATAACCATCCCTGGCATGTAGCGTTTATATATTCAATTTCGCCTATTTCTCCACTATCTGCTATCTCTTTTACCTTCTGAAGTGAATTTAAGTATTTCTGCTGATGCGAAACAATTGCTTTGATATTTTTTTCCCTACATAGCTTTGTTATTTCCCATGCCTCCTTAAGAGATGTAGCCATCGGTTTTTCAAAAGCTAAACCTTTTACATTATACTCGTAGGCTAACCTGACCATAGGCAACCTTAAATTTGGTTGAGTTACAAAGCAAAAGACTTCTGGTTCCGTTTCAGATAGCATTTTTTCTGCGTCAGTATATAGAATTTCCTTTGATAGATTTTTTTCATTTGCATAAGTATTCAATTTATTCTGGTCAAGATCGCATAAACCAACCAATTCAAAGCGATCTGATAATTTTAGAAATGCATTAGCATGGATTTTACCTCGCCAACCAACTCCTACTTGTGCAACTCTATGTTTCTTCATTTGAGTTCCTTTCATTTAATTCTCTTTAGTAAGTAGGATGAATTCATAGTAATTATGTCTATTATAACAACTATGAATCCATCATGCAGGTTTTAATCATCAGGTTATATATTGGTTTTTAACACTTTATATTCATTTTTCCCCGATTTTATTATAAATGGTCCTGGAGTTTTCATTTCACATTCTACGTATAATTCTGGCACTGGCAAGCATTCAGGTATTTCACCTTCAATGTCCATTACTAACTTTAGATTTTCTGGATCGAATTCAGCTTTAATGCTAATCTGTTGACTATTTTTGTCCAGCCCGTAATATTCCTGCCAGGCAGATAGATTTACTAATGCCTGCGGTGCTGGATACTCAATACATAGCGATACAGGGTCGTCATTCTCATCAAAAAGATTACCATCTGATTGGTTTTCATCCAATATTGAAAACATTATCCGCTTTTTACACTCTATAAAAACATTATTCATCACCTTATTACGTCTGCATAGACCTACGCGCCCGCCAACTATCCTTGCGCTTTGATCCAGGTTTACTGATATCGCATACCAATCTCTTACTTTCCCCAGTAAATTATGAGCAACAACGCATTGCTCTCCTGTATCTATATCAATTCCATATCCTGTCCTTTGCCGACCAAATCCGCGTATATCCCATAAGATATTGTGATCTATTGCATTTGGAGCATGACTCACTTCAATATATATACCACCGTGAATACTTTCGATATCTGCAAATACATTTTCAGTAACACGAGAGTTTTTGTTCAGGTAATCCAGCCATAAACCTGGGGCATGGACAATATGTCGGAAAACATTTCTTCTAATTAGAACAGTATCACATGTGTGGAACTTAAGACCTCCTGTTTCCCATATTCTTTCTATGTTTTTATCGCCGATGTGTTCAACAATGTTGTCTTCTACAAGAGTATGAGCATTATTGCCTACAGCGGCAATACCACAGATACCACAATTTGAAACATGATTTCTTCGTATAATGTGATGACCTGATTTTTCTGGATCATTATTTCCACGTCTATGCCAGGTTTCATTGCCTACATCAATACCGCAGGCATTTGCCCAGCTTATATGGTTGTCCTCAATTATCCAATGATGTCCTCTTGATGCACTAACCATTGCTCTTTGTGGAACAGGTATTCCATCGGCAGAATATTCAAAATGAAATCCAGAAACTCTTATAAATCCAAGACCTTGCTGAGTTGGAGCGAATATTTGTTCTCTTGTTGTTACTTCAAAATTCGTTCCGTTTGGGTCTTTATCATCCCATAATCTTAGGTGTATTCTCAGCCCTGGGTCCTCTACCCAGAATGTGCCAGAGGAATTTGCCATATCACTTGAACGAAAAACCTGTTTTAGTGGCTTTCCATTTACAAAGATCATACCACGCCTGAGCATAAAAAGATGAATCTCATCTAAAGACCAATCCCTTGTAAAGGTTGTGTATTCTGAAGAAAAATTCATTGTCATGAATGGGTTATATCCGACAAACCATTTTTCTGGAAGTTCAGCAGTCCAAACTTTTACTCCGCTTGGTAAATGACCGAAGTTCCAGTCTTCACCAGGTTTAAATTCAGGAGACCATAACTCAGACCCTCTGATATAAACATCCTCTCCTGGTGCAGATTCATAAGCGATCATTTTTTCTGCACTTTCCCCTCCACGAGCCGGACGTACGCATTCACGATATATGCCTTCATGCACAATAACCTTTTCACCGGGATTAAGTAGCATTGCAGCACGTCCTATAGTTACAAAGGGCTGAGCTTCTGTTCCAGGACCATCATCTGTTGCATTAGGATTTTTGCATGCGACATGATAGATACGCTTGTATTGGGTTTTATCATCCCAAAAATCAAAAGGTTTTCCATCGGGCATAATTACATCAGGGTTTCCCATAATATCACCCCTTATTTTTTCAATACATATTTTTATAGTAGGTTGGGTTGAAACCCCAACCTATATGTCTATCAAACTTCAGCTTTAGCCATTATATCCTTTTCAATATCGGCTAAGTATACGCGTTGTGCATCATTCATTGCAGAACGGTGGACAGCTGCTTCAAACAACAATTCATTCCATGCAGCGTCACCATCTGCTGGAAGAGGTTCATTTGCTAACATAGCCTTAATGACTCCATCAGCCATACGGGCGAAGGATTCGTTATATTCCTGTCTACCTGGTTCAACTTCCCACATAAACTCAAGCTCTGAATTATAAGCTTTTCGCCTACGATACCAGCCATTAAGACCACGCGCTTCAGCATAGCTTTTATCCCCAACTATCATAATTCTAAGAGGGTCATCATCCCAGCCCCACATTTCTGATCCATCCAGGACACCAATCACATCATTAGACCATTTCATATGGATCATACGATTCCAGCCACCGCTTTCATTTGGATTTCCTAATGTGCTTACCCATTGAGGCAATCCCATAGTCCAGAGTATCTGATCGATTACATGTGACCAACAGGCATAATGGGCACGAGCACGAACCATTTTAATTTCACCTAAGACTCCATTGATTGCATCCTCATGCAACATCTTGAAATGCCTGAAAAAGCGATAGTTATAGTCAATACCAAACTTAACTCCTGATTTGCGCCATTCCTTGATTGCAGGAGCTGCAATAACTGCATCCTCTTCTCGGACGCGATTCTGACCTTCTAATCCACAAAGAGGCTTTTCTGTAAATACATTACATCCCGCATTAATAAGCTTTCTTAATGGTGGTATACGGCGAGTTTCATTAACAATAAGTAGCATAAGGTCTGCATCACAATTTTCTATCAATTCATCAATGGTCTTATATCCTGGAACGTTAAACTCTTTTTGGGCTTGGGCTAATAATTCAGGGTCCATATCACAAACAGCAATAACCTCTGCATCAGGATGGTTATGAAAATTCTTACCATGCATGATGCCCATTCCTTTTCCACTGATGAGAGCACACTTAATCATGTATTGACTCCTTTTGTTCGATATATTTTCAAAGATTATTCTTTGTTTAACAATGCATATCTTATATCATTTATAATTGAATTCGTCAATAACAAAATCTTCTGATCTACTCATCATTTTTCTATCGTTTATTGGTTGACAATATGATTATTTTGGATGATAATAATAAGGGTAATTTTTAACTTTGGCATAAACCAAAATCAGAAATATTTAGGAGAAAAAATATGCTGATCATCGGGGAGAAAATAAATACAACAAAAAAATCTATAAATGCAGCAGTTGAAGCAAGAGATAAAAATTTTATACAAAACGAAGCTATCAAGCAATTAGAAGCAGGTGCAAATGTTATCGACGTAAATACAGGGACAAGGATAAAAACAGAAGTTGAAGATATGGAGTGGCTGGTAAATGTAATACAAGAGGTAGTAGATTGTCCCTTATGCATAGATAGTCCCAATCCATCTGCATTATTTGCTGGTTTAAAGCTTTGTAAGAAAAAAGCTATGGTAAATTCTATAACAGGTGAAAAAGATCGTGTTGATGCAATTATGCCTATGGTGAAAGAATATGGTGTTAGCGTCGTTGCTTTATGTATGGATGAAGCTGGAATGCCGAAGACTGGTGAAGATAGACTTAGAATAGCTAAAAAGATACTTGATATGATAGCTGATTATAACATTCCAATGGATGATATATATTTTGATCCATTGATTCAACCAGTTGGCTCAAACCCTGAGCAAGGGATTGCTGTTCTTGAGGGAATGAAACTTATAAAAACCGCATTTCCCGAAGCTCATCTCACATGTGGATTAAGTAATATCTCCTATGGTTTGCCAGAAAGGAAACTACTCAACAGGACATTTTTGGCAATGGCAATGAGCATGGGTCTGGATTCAGCAATATTGGACCCAACGGATAAGGCTTTAATGGCAACAGCAATATCTGCATCTGCAATTCTTGCAAAAGACGAATTTTGTTTGAATTATATTTCTTCTTGGCGACAAGGAAAACTTGAACTCTGAACAAAATACCGAACAGCAGAACACAAGCTTCCATAAGTTCTGCTGTCTAAGAAGGAGAATAGATGGTACCTAAGCAGCTTTTTTTGACAAAGGGTATGGGAAAACATAAAGAAAAACTAACGAGTTTTGAATTAGCACTTAGGGCAGCTGGTATAGCCCAGTATAATCTTGTTAAAGTATCAAGCATACTTCCTCCTGGTTGCAAAATCATCTCCAGAGAAAGGGGCTTGAAACATTTATCCGCAGGTGAAATTGTATTTTGTGTTATGAGTGAGAACAGCACAAATGAACCTCATAGACTTACTGCCGCATCTATTGGGATAGCAGTCCCAAAGGAAAAAACTGAATACGGCTATCTCTCAGAACATCATAGCTTTGGACAGAAAGAAGACGATGCCGGAGAATATGCAGAATCACTAGCTGCTGAGATGTTAGCAACAACTCTAGGAGTAGAATTTGATGAAAATGCAAGCTGGGATGAGCAAAAAGAGATATATCGTATCTCAGATAAAATAGTTAAAACAGCTAACATTACTCAAACAGCTATTGGAGATAAGAATGGTCTCTGGACAACAGTTATAGCTGCAGCAGTTTTTATTCCTGAAAAAACCACCTCATAACATCAACTGGAGATAAACCTAAATGTCTGAATCTAATCAGCAGGTAATTTCAGAGGTTGTAAAATTTATTAAAGATAAAATAATATCAGCAATTCCAGTAGAAATAGATCAGCTTAAAGGCGCATTCATAGAGGAACTATGCGATAAGCTTTATATTCTGATTTATTATTGTTCACAGAAAGATTTAAATCATGGGATTGTAGAACAGCTTAATAGCATACTGGAAACAGCTCAAAGTTTGAAAGATCTTCTGGAAGGTAATGAAAATGCTTTTAAGAACCTTAAGGAAATGTATAGAATGCGTCGATTAGACTTAGGCTCAGATGTCTTAGTGCAGTTTGAAGAGATAACATCAGGAGAGGAAGACTTCAGGGATTTTATTGTAACTTCGTTTGCAACTTTGTTAGGATGGATATCTGATACCATTTGGGTTGATATGGCAAAATTTGACCATCTAGCAATCCCAAATACTCATCTAATAAAACTAAAAGAAGAACTTTGGAGGCTTATCAGAGAACCTTTATCAAACAAAGATGATCTGACATTAGAAAAAGCAATACAAATTAATGAAAGAATGCAATCTCTTCTAAAATTTATCTCTTCTGAAGAAATACCTGCCATAGGTCGTGTCTTGCTTATCTCCAATATATATATATTATTAATCAGGATCAAAATAGATAGGATATTAATAAATATTGAATCAAATTCAAAAAAACCTGAGGGGGTTAATTAATGAGAAAGCCTGAGAAGAAAAAAGGGGAGATAGTTGAAACAGTAATGATATTTGTTGCCTTGCTGTCGCTTTTACCAGTTGTTCTCTGGTGGCATACCGGTGCTTTGTCAAGTCAACGCTATTATTATTTTTACTTGTTTCTACTTCTGTGCATATTAGGTTATATAACTTACAGAAGGATCAAGAGGTTGAGATCTGCTATTCGGGCATCTAAAAGGCGTGGTTCTGGACCACCATTGCCTCCTTTTTTTAGTTAAATTTTAATTACAGAAAGGATTAATGAAATAATGAGCATTGTTGTTGTGGGTTCAGTAGCTTTGGATTCAATCGAAACTCCCTCTGGTAAGGTGGAAAATGCTCTTGGTGGATCAGCAACATACTTTTCAATTTCAGCCAGCTTTTTTAATGCTGATATAAGACTTGTTGCAGTGATCGGTAATGATTTTCCTCAAAAATATATTGATCTTCTGAAGAACAAAGGAATAGACCTTGAAGGTTTAGAGCGTGCTGATGGGAAAACTTTTCGCTGGAAAGGTAGCTATGGATTTTCTCTTGGTGGCGCAAAAACTCTATCTACAGAACTTAACGTTTTTGAAAAATTTGTTCCAAAAATTCCAGACAAATATAAAAATTCTGAATATGTTTTCCTTGCAAATATTAATCCAGAGTTACAACTTGATGTGCTAAGACAAATAAAGAATTCAAAACTTGTTGTCTGTGATACAATGAATTTATGGATAGCTGAAAGGAAAGAAAAACTACTTGACACAATAAAGCATGTAGACATACTCATTGTCAATGATGAAGAAGCAAGACAATTAACCGGAGAAGCAAAAGTGGATATGGCAGGTATGAAGATATTGAAACTTGGACCGAAACGAGTAATTATAAAAAAAGGTGAGCATGGAGCAGTAACTATGACAGAAAACTCATACTTTTCTATACCCGCTTATCCATTGAAATCAGTCGTTGATCCTACCGGTGCAGGTGATTCTTTTGCAGGAGGGTTTATGGGCTATCTTGCTTCTACTAATGAAATATCAGAGCAAAATATCAGAAAAGCTATGGTCTATGGAACAGTCATGGCTTCTTTTAATGTGGAGGATTTCAGTATAAATCGTCAGCAAACTCTTACTAAAGAAGAAATCGAATCTCGTTTTGCTGAGATGCACAATATAACAAAATTCTAAGATTCAAAATTGACTGCAAATAATTGTTATAATGAATATATAGGTGTTTTGCATATTCACTCCAAATATTCTGACGGAAGTGGAAAAGTTGAACATATAATAAAACAGGCTAAAAAAGCTCGTTTAGATTTTATAATAATTACCGATCATAATAATATTTTTGCCATAAAAAATGGCTACGAAGGTTGGTATGATAATCTTTTAGTCTTGATAGGTGAAGAAATCGGAAATCGTGGAGATCAACATTACCTGGCATTCGGCATTAATGAAACAATAAAACCCGAAGTATATCGTCATAATGCTGAAAAATATATATCTGAAGTTAAGAAACAGGGTGGTATAGGCTTTGCCGCACATCCTCTTCACTTAAAAAATGATCATTTCAGTTTAGAAGTATCACCCTGGTCTTCTTTTGAAAATCCGGATTATACAGGTATAGAGATATGGTCATATATGTATGACTGGTCAGAAAATGTAACACCTATTAATATATTTTACTATTTTTTCTATCCTGAAAAAGCCATCGATGGTCCACCGCCAGAATTATTAGAAAAGTGGGATCAACTTTGCCAAACCCGCAGAATTGTAGGAATTGGATCAGCAGATGTCCATGCCCGTTATTTATTTCCATTTAAATTTGTGAAATTTCTTTCATACAAAAAAGTGTTTAATGGTATAAGAACTCATATTATTACCAAATCTCAATTGAGCTTCAACTTGTCTGAAGATAAGTGGATAATATATAACTCCCTAAAAGCAGGCAATTGCTTTTTCGCTCATGACTTTTTAATAGATTCTAAAGGATTCATGTTTTTTGCAAAGACAAAAGAAAACCAAACAGCTATTATGGGGGATGAAATAAGGTTAAGAAGCCCGATTGAATTGAGAATTTATTCACCTGTTTTAGCTGATCTGACACTAATTAAAGATGGAAAAGTGATCAAAGAAATAAAAGAAACTAATGAACTAGTATATAATACAGATTCTCCTGGTGTATACCGTGCATCTGCAAGCTATAGAAATAGACCATGGGTGTTCACCAATCATATATACGTTAAAGAAGAAAAATGATTCTAGCAGATATGGGAACACAATATACAAAGATATATGATGTATCCAGAGATAGCTACGAAATAATAAAAAGCACAGACTGGAAAGAGGATACTCTAGCTGATATTGCATGCGGACATAACTGCAAACACAGATCAAAAATTGAAGTAAATGAGCTTGTCGCACTGGCAAAAGGAGCAAAAAATATAATTCAAGAACAGTCTTTTGTGCTGATTGATGTAGGAAGCAGAGATATAAAATCTGTTACTTTCAGGGATGGGAAATATATAGGATGTGATTGGAATTATATGTGTGGAGCTATGGCTGGATTTACTATTGAGCTTCTTGGAAATTATTTTAATATTGATTATAACAGGATAGAAATTACCGATGAATATTTACCCGTCATGTGCGGTGTTCTTGGTATGGGAGAGCTTTTTGATAAAATATCAAATGGTTTATCTCCCCAGAAAGCTATGGCGATGTTCATTAATGGTATAGCAAGAAATATTCATAATTTTTCAAAAAAAGCCAGCAAAATATATCTTTCCGGAGGATTATGTGAAAATAAAGCTTTTCTCCAATCATTCCCTTGTAAAGTTATACCTTTGGGTAGATTTGTGCAAATTGAAGGATTAAAAACCTATCTTTCACCTGCTATAAAAGAAGGATTATATAGTTATGCTAATACCATTAAGGAGCGATGAACCCACAAAAAAAGCTCCGATAATGACAACATTGATCATAGCTGTCAATATAACTGCCTTTATATATCAGCAATTTTCAATGACCTTTGATGGCAGAAATATTGCATCAATATATGGTGCTATACCTTATGAGTTGGCTCGCATGATAGATATACGTCCACATTCACCTTATCCTGTATATTGCTCACTTTTGACATATATGTTTTTGCACGGTGGTTTTTTGCATATAATTGGTAATATGCTCTTTCTAAATGCATTTGCTCCCAACATAGAAGATATTATGGGTCATTTCAAATTTTTAATATTCTATTTATTATGCGGTATCATTGCTGCTATTGTTTATATTGTTCCAAATTTTAATTCTGGAATTCCACTGGTAGGGGCAAGCGGAGCTATTGCAGGAGTAATGGGGGCGCATTTAAAATCCCTTCCTGGAACGCGCATAAGATGCCTTGTATTAATCTTTCGTATATCTTTGCCTGCAGTAGTAATACTGTTTCCATGGATTGTTCTTCAATTTGCTAATGTTATAATGCGTGAGCAAACTAACATAGCTTTTATTGCGCATGTCGGTGGCTTTATCTTTGGTATGATTATGGCAAATAAATTTCAGAATAAGTGGTTTTCTAAAAGAAAAAAATATAATCAAAATTATCTAAATTAACGTTATACTTGATTTATTGTAGTATTTCTGCTATATTTTAATTGGGTTGAAGTAGGTCAGATGATCGCATTTGCATAAAAGCAAATGAGGAAAGTCCGAACTCCATAGGGCAAGGTGCTGGGTAACACCCAGTGGGGGTGACCCCAAGGAACAGTCGCAACAGAAAGTAAACCGCCAACGGGAAATATCGCTTGATATTTCTGCGGGTAAGGGTGAAACGGTGGTGTAAGAGACCACCAGCAGTTACGGTGACGTGACTGGCTAGGTAAACCCCACCTGGAGCAAGGCTAAATAGGAGGGATATGAGCTGCCCGCTTTTCCCTCGGGTAAGCTGCTTGAGTTATGAGGTAACTCATAACCTAGATGAATGATCATCACCCGAATATTTATCGGGGACAGAATTCGGCTTATTACCTACTTCAACCTTATTTCTTTCCGCATTCGAAAAAACTTTATATAAGTTTTTTGATTTCCTGGTCTTGATATATTATACCATTTCTTTCAATTGAATGGCATTTGTAATACCGTTTTAAAAAATTGTTTATATATTCTTTTAGCCCTCTTTGAAAAATGAGAAATCATGAAAGTCTCCCTTTTCCAAAGGGAGATTTAGAGGGATTTTATAATAAATGATAATTATAATGAATAATTATTTTTTTAAAATGGTATAAACATATAACCAGGTTTCAAGAAAAAAACACAGAGACACGGAGAGAAAATTAATAACGAAGAACACGAATAAAATGAATATTATATTAAGTTCGTAGCCTCACGATTCATTGAGCGTTAAATAATAACGCTCAATAAATTGAGCTACTACAAACAAGCGTATCCTGCTTTTCTATAATTCGTGATAATAAACACGAATTGGACGAATAAAGTATCACGAAGGACACGAACAATCCGAATTTTTGTCGATTTTGCGATATGTAACTTTTTCGTAATGCAACACCTGTTGTGCAATTAGTGGTAGATAATTTGCGCAAATCGATAAAAAATTCGTGTCCTTCGTCTTGTTCGTGTTATTCGTGATTAATATTCGTGACATTCGTAATTAAATATCTCCGTGTCTCTGTGTTTCGTCTTTATATTGATTGTCATAAAAATTAGTTCATTAATTCTCCTAATTACAGAATTTATCAGTTTGCTAAAAAAATCTGTTTACCATTCTAAATTTCCCTGAATAGACCTATTACCTTTCCAAGAATAATGGCATCTTTAGTAATAATTGGTTGCATTGCTGGATTTTCTGGTTGAAGCCTAATACAATCATCTTCCTTATAAAATCTCTTGACAGTTGCCTCCTCGCCGATAAGTGCAACAACAATATCGCCTTGTTCAGCAGTCTGTTGCTGTTTGACTATAACGAAGTCATTTTCAAGTATTCCTGCTCCGATCATACTATCACCTCTGACTCTAAGCGCAAATGGTTCATCTGTTTTTACCATATCTTTGGAAACAGTAATTACCCATTCTATATTCTGATTAGCTAATAGAGGTTCTCCAGCAGCTACCTTTCCCAAAACGGGTATATCCACCAGAGATTTTGGTGATTTTCTGGAAACATAATCCAGAAGCTCAATAGCTCTTGGCTTTGAAGGGTCGCGCCTTATATAACCTTTCTTTTCAATAGCAGTTATATGATCATAAGCACCCTTGGAAGACATACTGAAAGCATTTGAAATATCACGCACAGCAGGTGGATATCCAGTTTCACTTATATAATCTTTTATAAAATCAAGTATTTTTTGTTGTTTTTGTGTTAATTTTTTCCGCATCATTTTAACCCCTAACTTTTTTATTTTTACTATTAAAATATTGACAATTAACTATCATTTAAATCAACTTAAATCAACTCAATTTTCTGGACAAAAAAAATTTCTTTAAAACTGAAATATATCTATTAATTTGCTTTAGAATAATACAAAAACTTTTTCTATTTATAATATACTGCACATACGTTAAGTTGTCAAGTATAAAATGATTCGTAAAGATTTATCACAGAAGAGTGTGATTCAAATTTTAGGTAACTGTAAATAATACCATTTTAAAAAATAATTATCCATTATATAAAATCCCTCTAAATCTCCCTTTGGGAAAGAGAGACTTAAATGATTCCTATAAATA
>FWPV01003049.1_pt1 | contig 39076 bp, 28 predicted proteins | sample 2228371 | NCBI WGS metagenome assembly FWPV01 (sample SAMEA103939776, study PRJEB20133) | metagenome
GGGGGCTTCCGCGGCGGGTTCGGGCGTCGCCGCGGCGGGCGGCGGGGGAGCGGGTTCGGGGGCCGCCGCCTGCGGGACGGGGTGCTCGGTCGGGGCTTCCGCGGCGGGGGCCTCGGCCGGGGCTTCCGCGGGCGCATCGACGCGCCGGCGCCGACGAATCACCGTCGGCTTCACGCGGGTGTCCTGAACCGCCGCACCCTTTTTCCCGAAGATCGAAGCCTTCACCCGCGCGACGGTCTCGTCGTCCAGCGAGCTCATGTGGCTTCCGACGCGGATGCCCAGGTGCTCGAGCTTGTCCATCAGCGACTTGTTGGTCAGGCTGAGCTCACGCGCCAGTTCGTAGACCCGGATTTTCGCCATGGTTCCCCCTCGTCAGTCCCCCAACCTCGATCCCCCCGCGCGCCGTTCAGGCCTCGGCCGGAGAGGGCTTCCCGGAGCCGGCCGCCGCGGGCGGCTCCGGAGGGGAGCCGGACTCGTTCGCCGGGGCGGCACCGGTCTCGTCGGGCTCCGCCGCGGGCTCCGCCGGAGCGGCCTCCCCATCGTCGGCCGCGGGGGAGGCGCCGGGTTCCTCTTCCGTCGGCTGCTCCTCCCGGGCGGCCGCCTCGGCTTCGGCGGCGGCCTGCTCCAGCTGCAGCCGGGCGGCCTCGATCAGGCCGCGGGCCGTTTCCTCCTCCATGCCGCGAATCTGCAGCAGGTCCTCGACGGACGCCTTGGCGATTTCGCCCGCGGAATAAAAGCCCTTTTCGTAGAGCGCATCGGCCAGGCTGATCGTCACCCCCGGCAGCGCCATGAGGGAGTTGTACCCGGCCTGCATGGCCTGGTTGTAGGCGCTCTCGCTCTTCACGTCGAGATGCCAGCCGGTCAGCTTGGAGGCGAGCCGCACGTTTTGACCCTTCTTGCCGATGGCGATCGAGAGGTACTCGTCGGGGACGATGACCTCCATCGACTTGTTTTCCTCGTCGATGATGACCCGGGAGATTTCCGCCGGCGACAGGGCGTTGCAGACGAACTTGGCGGGGTCGATGTGCCAGGGGATGATGTCGATCTTTTCCCCGCGCAGCTCCTGGACCACGTTCTGGACGCGGCTGCCCTTCATGCCGACGCAGGCCCCCACCGGGTCGATGTCGGAGTTGTTGGAGGCGACGGCGATCTTGGCCCGCACGCCCGGCTCACGGGCCGCGCCCATGATGGTGACGATGCCCTCGCTGATCTCCGGCACCTCGGTGCGGAAGAGCACGGTGAGGAACTGGGGATGGGTCCGCGAGAGCACCACCTGGGGACCGCGCGCGTCGGGCAGCACCTCGAGGATCAGGGCCCGGATGCGGTCGCCGCGGCGGTAGTTCTCGCGCGGCACCTGTTCGCGCACCGGCAGGATCCCCTCGGTCTGCCCGAGGTTGACGATGATGTCCCCGCGGTCGATGCGCTGGACGATGCCGTTGATGATTTCGCCCTTGCGGCCGATGAAGTTCCGGTAAACCGCTTCCTTCTCCGCGTCCTTCAGCTTCTGGATGATCACCTGCTTGGCCGATTGGGCGGCGATGCGGCCGAAGGTCGCGGTGTCCATCTTCGTTCCCAGGCTGTCGCCGATCTCGCATTCCTCGTCGAGGAGGCGGCCTTCCTCCAGGCTGATCTGCAGCATCGGGTCTTCGACGGTCTCGGTGACTTCCTTGAACTGGAAGACTTCGAGCTCCCCGGATTCCTCGTTGTAGCGGACCTCGATGTCGATCTGCGGCCCGTACTTCTTGCGCGCGGCGGACTTGAGCGCCTCTTCGAGCGCCTCGATCAACACCTTGCGGTCGATGCCCTTGTCGCGGCTGACCTGGTCGATGACCCGTTTGATTTCCGACATCAGCATGGAGCGTCTCCTCGGTGAGTGCGGAGCGCGCCCCCGCCGGGGGCGGAAGGCTCCGCAGCGACGAGATGAGCTTTGGCGATGGCCTCGAAGGAGAACCTCCGGATCTGTCCCTCGACCTCCAGGCAGACGTCTCCCCCGGCGTCGAGCCCCGCGAGGACGCCGCTGAAGGTCCGGCGACCGTCGAGGGGCCGGCGAAGCTGGAGGCGGGCGCGCCGGCCGCGGAAGCGTTCGAAGTCGCCGGGCCGGCTCAGGCGGCGCTCCGGTCCGGGGGAGGAGACCTCCAGCCGGTAGGCGGGCAGCTCGGGGAGGGTGACGTCGAGCAGGTCGCCCAGCTCGCGGCTGACGGCGGTGCAATCGTCGAGGGTGATCCCTTCGGGCCGGTCGAGCGTGATCCGCAGGAGCCTGCCGCCCGGGCCACGCAGGCACTCGGCGTGGACGAGCTCGACGCCCTGGGCCTCGCAGAGCGGCTCGGCGAGCGCGCGCACCCGCTCGGCGAGGGGATCCCCCCAGGCCGGAGATCCGCCCCCCGTCGTGCGTCCGGGTCGGCGGGGATCCCGATCCGCAGAGGCCGCTTTGCGCATGGTGCCCGGCTGCTCCTTGGTCATCGAAATAAAAAACGGGCACAATGCCCGTTTTCTCCCGTTTGGGTGGAACGCCTGCGGTGGATCGGAAGGTTATCCGCTCATGGAGTCATGTCGATTCCCTGGCATCCGCGTCGAACAACGCCCATCCCAAACCGCTCGAGCAAACGGTGGAAGGATGGAGCGGGCAACGAGATTCGAACTCGCGACACCAAGCTTGGGAAGCTTGTACTCTACCAGCTGAGCTATGCCCGCTCATCCGGCTGGTTTTTTTACGTCAAGCGGATCGCCTTGTCAACAACATTTTGCGGGGGGCTCGCCTCCGGGGGCGGGGGCCTCCGGAGCGGGGAACCCCTCCTCGAGCAGGCGCCGCAGGGCGAGCAGCTCGGCGCGGATTTCCTCGAGCAGCCCCTCCTCCTGCCGTCGCTCGGGGTCGGGTTCCGCAAAGCGCTTCCGCAGCGCCCGGCGCGCTCCCTCGAGGGTGTAGCGCTTGCCGTAGAGCAGCTCCTTGAGGAGCAGGATGCGCTCGATGTCCCGCCGCGTGTAACGGCGGCGGCCGGAGGGGGTTCGCTGCGGGGCGATCTGCGGCACCGCGCTCTCCCAAAACCGCAGGACGTGGGGCGGGACCCGAACGATGCGGCTTGCCTCGCCGATCCCGAAGTAGAGCTTCTCGGGGATCTCCGCCTCCGGCGCCCGCCGCGGCCGTCTTTTCATGCGGCACCCCCAGCGCGGCCCCCTGAGGCCCGCCTCAGCCGGGCAGCCGGCCCCCGAAGCGCTCGAGCACCCGGCCGGTCATCTCCGCGTGGGCGGCGTTGACCGCGGCGTCCTCCAGGGTGCGTTCCTCCGAGCGGTAGCTGATGCGGAAGGTGAGGCTGCGCTGCCCCGGCGGGATCGGCGGGCCGGCGAAGACGTCGATCAGGGAAACCTCCTCCATCCAGGGCGGTCCGGCGTCCCGCAGCGCGGCGAGCACCTCGCGCGCCTCGACGGCGGCGTCGAGGATCACCGTCAGGTCGCGCACGGCGGCGGGGAAGCGCAGCACCCGCAGCCGGTGCCGCGGGCCAACGACGGCCCCCTCCAACGCCTCCAGGTCGAACTCGAAGACGAAGGCCTCCGCTTTCAGCTCGAAGGCCGCGCGCACCCGGGGATGGATCTCGCCGGCGATGCCGAGGAGCCTGTCCCCGGCGAGGACCCGCGCCGAGCGGCCGGGGCGCGTCGTCGTGCAGGCCGCCTGAGGCAGCGCCTCGAAGCGGAGCCCCTCCACGTGGAGGGCGTCGGCCAGGGCCTCGATCGCGCCCTTGAGGTCGTAGAAGTCGCAGGGGGTTTCCCGCTCGTGCCAGGAAAGGATCCCGCGCGGCCCGCTCCAGAGGCCGGCCAGGCGCTCGGGCTCCTCGGGCAGCTCCTCCCCCGAGCGGGGCAGGAAGACCTTGCCCACCTCGAAGATCTTGACGCGCCGATTCTGCTGGTCGAGGTTGAAGCGCAGCGCGTGGAGCAGCCCCGGCAGGAGGCTCGTCCGCAGCACGGCCTGGTCCTCCGCGATGGGGTTGAGGAGCCGGAGGCCGCGGCGTCGCGGATCCTCGGCGGGGTACCCCAGCCGTTCGCCGTCGCGGGCGTCGATGAAGCTGTAGGTGATCGCTTCGGTGAATCCCAGACCGTTCAGAACGCTGCGCACCCGGCGGCGCAGCTCCTCGCGCGGCAGCGGCCGCACCCCCGCCGCGGGGAGCGTGGGGAAGGTGACCGGGATCGTGTCGTAGCCGGCCAGGCGCGCGATTTCCTCGGCCAGGTCCTCGGGCCGGGCGATGTCGGGGCGGAAGGGGGGCGGGGTCACCACGAGTTCGCGGCGCGAAGGGCCGGGGGCGACCGCGAAGGCGATGGATGTCAGCAGGCGCCGGATCGTCGCCCGGGGAAAGCCCGCGCCGAGGAAGCGGGCCGTCCGGTCGAGATCGAGCCGGATCGGCCGCGGCCGAAAGGGGCGGGGATGGACGTCGATCGTCCCGCGGGCGACCCGGCCGCCGGCCACCTGCACCATGAGCTGGGCGGCCCGGTCGGCGGCGCGTACCGCGGCCGTCGGGTCCACCCCCTTCTCGAAGCGCCGCGAGGCCTCGGTCGCGAGCCCCAGCCGCTTCGAGGTGCGCCGGATGCCCGAGGCCTCGAAGCAGGCGCTCTCGATCAGCACCCGGCGCGTGGCCTCCCCGATCTCCGAGTTGATCCCGCCCATGACCCCGGCGACGGCCACCGGCTTGCGGCCGTCGCAGATGAGGAGCATCCCCTCCTCGAGCGTGCGTTCCTTGCCGTCGAGCGTGACGAAGCGCTCGCCGGCGCGGGCCGGGCGCACCACGATGCGGCGCTCCTCGAGGCGGTCGAGGTCGAAGGCGTGCAGCGGCTGCCCGCACTCGAGCATGACGAAGTTGGTGACATCGACGATGTTGTTGATCGGCCGCATCCCGACCGAGAGCAGCCGATCCTGAAGCCAGAAGGGCGAGGGGCCCACGGTCACCCCCTCGACCACGCGCGCCGCGTAGCGCGGGCAGGCCTCCGGGGCCTCGATCGTCACCGCGGCACGCTCCGCGGCCGGGGGGTCGGTTTCGGCGAGGCGCACCCGCGGCAGGCGTAGGCGCGTCCCCTGAAGGGCCGCCACCTCGCGCGCGACGCCGATCAGGCTCAAGCAGTCGCCGCGGTTGGGCGTGAGGTCGAGCTCGAGCACGGAATCCGAGAGGCCGAGGGCCCGGTTCAGGGCCTCGCCCTCGGGCAGGCCGTCGGGCAGCTCGAGCAGGCCGCCGCGGTCGGTGCCGAGGCCGAGTTCGGCCGCGCTGCAGAGCATCCCCGCCGAGGGCACGCCGCGCACGGAAGTCTCGGCGACGACCCTGCCGTCGGCCAGGACCGCCCCCGGCAGGGCCAGCGGGGCGAGCATGCCGGCCCGCAGGTTGGGGGCGCCGCAGACGATCGTCCGCACCCCCTCCTCCCCCGCCGCGACGCGGCAGACCCGGAGCCGTTCGGCGGCCGGGTGCGGGGCGGATTCGAGGACCCGCCCCACGCGCACGCGCTTCAGGACCTGGAAGCGGTCGGTGACGGCGTCGACCGCGATCCCCGCGCGGGTGAGTCCTTCGGCGATCTCGCGGGGGGAACGGCGGATCGGGGTGTATTCGGAAAGCCAGCTCAGGCTGATCTTCATGGCGCGCCAGCCGCCTCCACCGTCAGAACTGGGAAAGAAAGCGCAGGTCGTTTTCGAAGAAGCGGCGCAGATCGTCGATGCCGTACTTGAGCATCGCCACCCGCTCGACGCCCAGGCCGAAGGCGAAGCCGGAGACGCGGGCGGGGTCGTAACCCACGTTCTCGAAGACGGCCGGGTGCACCATGCCCGATCCCAGGATTTCCAGCCACCCCGTCCCCTTGCAGACGCGGCAGCCCCCGCCGCGGCAGATCACGCACCCGATGTCCACCTCGGCGCTCGGCTCGGTGAAGGGGAAGAAGCTCGGCCGGAAGCGCAGCCGGGTCTCCTCGTCGAACATGCGGTGCACGAAGGCGGTGAGGGTCCCCTTGAGGTCGCCGAAGGAAACCCCCTCGTCCACCCAGAGCCCCTCGACCTGGTGGAACATGGGGGTGTGGGTCTGATCGGAGTCGCGCCGGAAGACCCGGCCCGGGGCGATCACGCGCACCGGGGGGCGGCGGCGCTCCATCGTGCGCACCTGGAGGGGCGAGGTGTGGGTGCGCAGCACGACGTCGGCGGACACGAAGAAGGTGTCCTGCATGTCGCGCGCGGGGTGGTTCTTGGGTATGTTGAGGGCTTCGAAGTTGTAGTAATCGGTTTCGACCTCGGGGCCCTCGACGCGCTCGAAGCCCATGCGGGAGAAGATCGCGCAGATCTCCTCGGTCACGCGGGTGATCGGGTGCAGGCGGCCGCGGGGTTCCATGCGGCCCGGCAGGGTGACGTCGATCCCGCCGGCGGCCGGTGCGGCCTCCTCGCAGGCCTGCAGCGCCGCGGCGAGGGCCTCGAGCAGGCGTTCCTTGACCCGGTTGGCCTCGCGGCCGGCTTCCGGGCGTTGCTCCGGCGGCAACGAGGCGATCGCCCGCAGCCGCTGGGTGAGCAGCCCCTTTCTCCCCAGCACGCGCACCTGAATCGCCTGCAGGGCGTCGCGGTCCCCGCGGGCGGCCTCGATTTCCCCCAGAATCCCGGCCTCGATCTGTCGCAGCTCGGCGTCCACGCACTCCGCTCCTCCGGGGGGCTCCCCCCGGTCCCGCCCGCCGGGGATCAGGCCGACGGCCGCGCGAGCTGGACGAGGCGCGCGAAGCCCGTGGGGTCCGACACCGCGATCTCGGCGAGCACCTTGCGGTCGAGGGCGACCCCGGCCTGCTTCAGCCCGTGGATGAAGCGGCTGTAGGAGAGATCGTGCATCCGGACGGCCGCGTTGAGGCGGACGATCCACAGGGAGCGCAGGTCGCGCTTGCGCACCTTGCGGTCCCGGTAGGCGTAACGCAGGGCGCGGTCGACGGTCCCCGCCGCCGAGCGGAAGAGTTTGCTGCGGGCGCCGCGGTAGCCCTTGGCGAGCTGAAGCACCTTGCGGCGCCGGTGTCTGGCTTTGAATCCGCGTTTCACACGCATGGCACGGTTCCTTTCCGGAGGGTCTCGGGCCCGCCGCGGGGCCGCCCGCGGCTCAGCCGTTCGGCAACAGGAGCCGGAGGGCCCTCAGGTTGCTCTTGTGGACGAGCGGGTTCTTGCGCAGGGCGCGTTTGCGCTTGCGGGACTTGGTGCTCAGGATGTGGCTCCCGAACGATTTGTGGTAGCGGTACTTCCCCGTTCCCGTGCGCTTGAAGCGCTTGGCGGCGGAGCGGTTGGTCTTGATCTTGAGCTTGGCCATGGCCTGCCGTTCTTCCTTTCCTCGGGGCACGGTCGCCGGCGGCGGACCGGTCATCCAAAACAGATGGCGCGGGCGACGCGATCGGCCCACGCCATCCGGGCGTTTCCCAGAACTCGGGGATTCGCTCTGGCCTACAAGCCGCGGTTTCCTCGGAGAAGGCCCGGGGCGCCGGGGCCCCTCACTTGGGGGTGAGCACCATGAACAGGGTGCGGTTGTCGAATTTCGGCGCCTGCTCGACCGCGGCCACGTCCTCGAGAGAGGCGGCGATCTTCTGCAGCAGGTCCATCCCCATCTGGGTTAGGGAAATCTCCCGGCCGCGGAACATCACCGTGACCTTCACCTTGTCCTTCTTGGCGAGGAACTCCCGGATGCGGCCCGTCTTCACCTCGAGGTCGTGGGGGCCGGTCTTGGGCCGCACCTTGATTTCCTTCACGCGGAAGGACGATTGCTTTTTCTTGGCTTCCTGCTTCTTCTTCGTCTGCTCGTAGCGGTACCGGCCGTAGTCCATGATCTTGCAGACCGGCGGGTCCGCGTTGGGAGAGACTTCGACCAGGTCGAGGCCGAATTCGGCGGCTGCGGCGAGCGCCTGCTCGATGGGCAGAATGCCGAGCTGACGGCCCTCGGGGTCGATGGTCCGTACCTGGCGCGCCCGGATCTCCTGGTTGATGTTCGTCCGGTCCGCCGGCCGGGTCGGCCGCATGGATCGATGGATGAGCGCTATACCGGCACCTCCTGAGGTCTGTCCGTTGAACGAAGGGGCCGGACACACGGCCCGCGCCGCATGCGCGGCGGCCCGGTGTTCCGGCCGGCTTCCCAAACCAGGCCCTTTTCTAACCGACAACGCGCAGAAATGCAAGAGGAAAATGAAAGGGCCGGCGCGGGCGGGTTCAGGCGCGCTGCGCGAGGATGTGCCGCGCGAGCAGGCTTTCCCGCCAGTAGTCGTGTTGCGGGTTGCGGTAGAAGGCCTGGAGCAGCCTCAGGCTTTCGCGGCGCCGCAGCCCCCCCCGCACGCGAAGGGGGGCCTCCCGATAGAGGGGCGCAAGCGCCGCGCGGTCCATGGAGGCCGCCCCGCCCATGACGTCCTCGAAGGCGAAGACGATCTCGGTGGCGCCGTGCAGCAGGAGGGCGGCAAAACACATCAGGCAGGGCTCGAGGGTGACGAAGGCGCGAAGCGGCGCGGGATCGTCGTCCCCCGCCGCAAGGGCCTGCAGGGCGACCATCTCGGCGTGCCCGAGCTCTCGGCCGACGGCGGCGCGGCTTCCCCGGCGCGCCCCGAAGGAGACGATGCGCTCGCCGCGGACGAGGACGCAGCCCACCGGGAACTCCCCCTGGGCGAGCGCCGCCGCGGCGTGCCGCAGCGCCTCGTCCATGAAGCGCTCCTCCGGGGTCACGGCCCCCCCCCGCCGGGCGGGCCGTCGCCTGACCTAGGCGCGGGATCCAGGCGGCAGATCGTTTCGTCGCAGGGGCAGGCGTCGTCCACCTCGTAGCAGTAAGCGATCCGCGCCTCCCGCTCGGCACGCCCCGGGGGGACCGGCCGGGGCGGGGAGGCCTCGAGGAGGCGGACGAGGTCGGCCCGCGAGGGGATCGCCTCCAGGCCGCGGCCGATCCGGGTTCCGCTCACGCCGTCCAGGATCACGGCGTCCTCGCCGTTGGTGGCCACGGCGACCGGCACCTGGACCGGCGCGACGAGCCGCGAGAAGGAGAGGGCCGGCCGCTCGCGCGAGACGATCGAGCCCGGGCCGAAGCGGATGACCATGGCGGGCCGGCCCCCCAGGACGACCAGGAAGTCGAGACGCACGACGGCGCGCCGCTCTCCGGCCTGGAGGGGCACCTCCACCCGGGGGCGGATCTCCTCGGGCCGGAAGCCCAGGCGGTCGATCAGCAGGTCCGCGATCCGTTGCCGGTAGCGCTCATCGAGGGTGTCGTCGAGCGTCTCGCCGGTGATGCGGTCGGTGAGGCGGCCGAGGACGAGGTGGTGCCCGGTCATGAACGCATTCTACCCCGGCGGGGCCCGTCGGGCAACCCGGCGCGGCCGGGCGCTTTACAAGACCGCGGGCCGCCCGCTAAGATGCGCCGGATGCCCGCGGCCGCGCGGGCGGAAAAGGAGCCGAGGACGGCCTTGTCCATCCGGGAAGATTTCGAGCGACGCGAGCGTTCCTTTCTCTCGCCCTTCGCCTGCCCGAGCGCGCTCTCGCGGGGGCGGGCCGAACCCGAGGACCCCTGCGCCGTGCGCACGGCCTTCCAGGTCGACCGCGACCGCATCGTCTACAGCAACGCCTTCCGCCGGCTCAAGCACAAGACCCAGGTCTTTCTCTCCCCCCTGATCGACGAAACGCGCACCCGCCTCACCCATACCCTCGAGGTGTCGCAGATGGCCCGGGCGATCGCCCGCGCCCTGCGGCTCAACGAGGACCTGACCGAGGCGATCGCCCTCGGCCACGACCTGGGCCACACCCCGTTCGGTCACAGCGGGGAGGCCGTGCTGCGCGAGATCTACGCGGCGGACTTCTCCCACAGCGAGCAGAGCCTGCGCGTGGTGACGCGGCTGGAAAACCACGGGCGGGGACTCAACCTGACCCGCGAGGTCCTGGACGGGATCCTCAAGCACTCCAAAGGCTACGGCCGCGTGCTGCCCGACGACCCCGAGGAACTCGCCGCGACCTACGAGGGCCGCGTCGTGCGCATCGCCGACTTCATGGCCTACCTGAACCACGATCTCGAGGACGCGATCCGCAGCGGCATCATCCGCGCCGGCGATGTCCCCCGCGGCTGCCTGCGCGTCCTGGGCGAGAGCCACGCGGAGCGCGCGACGACGATGATCCGGGACCTGATCGCGGCGACCCGGGTCGAAGACGGCAGGCTCTGGCTCTCGCCCGGCCCGGAGGTCCGCGAGGCGATGGCCGAGCTGCGGCTCTTTCTCTTCGAGCGCGTCTACCGCTCCCCCCGCCTCGAGCAGGACTTCGAGAAATCGAAAAAGATCCTCGCCGAGCTCTACCACCGCCTCATCGACGACGGCCCCCTGCTCGAGCGCGGCCTGGCCGACCTGCAGATGGACGGGGCGCCGCGGGACGGCGAGCCCCGCGAGCGGCTCGTCTGCGATTTCATCGCCAGCATGACCGACCGCTACGCGCTCGACCTCTACGCCCAACTCTTCTTTCCCTCCCCCTTCGCCCGCAAGAGCCTCTGATGACCGCCCCGTTGCCCGCCGATCTCGCCGCCGCCCTGGAGAGGCTCTACGCCGCAATGGATGCGGATTACGCCGCCGTCGCCTCCGCCTGCGGCTTCGCCTGCCGGGGATGCGCGGAAACCTGCTGCCGCTCGCGATTCGAGCACCGGACCTGGATCGAGTTCTTCTACTTGCGGCAGGCCCTCGGGGGACTGCCCGCGGGGCTCCGCGCCGCGGTCCGGGCGCGGGCCCGGGAAGCTCTCGCCGCCCGCCGCCGCGACGCGACGGCCGCCCCGGCCTGCCCCCTCCTGGAGGCCGAACGCTGCCTGCTCTACGCCGCGCGTCCCATGATTTGCCGGCTCCACGGCGTGCCGCACCGCTTCACCCTGCCGGACGGGACGCCGCGGGAGGGCCCGGGCTGCGGCGAGTTCCACCGCCGGGTCCCCGACCCGGGCGGCAGACGCCTCGACCGCACCCCCCACTACGCGGCCCTCGCCCGGCTCGAGGCCGAGTGCCGCCGCCGGCTCGGCATCCCGCAGGGCCTGCGGCGGAGCATCGCCGCCATGCTGGCCGGGGAGGCCCCCTGAGATGAAGCTCTGCGCCCCCGAGGACGCCCGCCGCCTGCCGGGAATCCGCCTCCGGCCCGGCGAGCGCTTCCGCTTCCGCTGCCACCCGGGGATCGGTTGTTTCAACCGCTGCTGCCGGAACCTGCGGTTGCTGCTTTACCCCTACGACGTCCTGCGCCTGAAGCGCGCCCTGGGGCTTTCCTCCGAGGAGTTCCTCGAGCGCCATGCCCAGGTGGCCCTCCCGCCGGGGGGCATGTTCCCCGAGGTCCTGTTGCGGATGGCGCCAAACGAGGAGCGCACCTGCCCCTTCCTCGGCGAGGCGGGCTGCCGGGTCTACGCGGACCGGCCCGACACCTGCCGCAGCTTCCCCCTGGAGCAGGGGCTGCTCTTTGATGCGGCCACGGGGACCGACGAGGAGGTCGTTTTCTTTCGCCCCCCCGACTTCTGCGAGGGCCGGCACGAATCCGCCGCCTGGACGGTCGCGGACTGGCGGGCCGACCAGCAGGCCGAGGCCTACCACCGCATGACGGTGCGCTGGGCGCGGCTGTGGCGCCGCTTCCAGGAAAACCCCTGGGGCGGGGAAGGCCCCGCGGGACGCCGCGGCCGCATGGCCTTCATGGCCGCCTACAACCTGGACCGCTTTCGCGCCTTCGTCTTCGAGAGCAGTTTCCTCGAGCGCTTCCGCCTGCGGCCGGGGGTGCGGGAGGCGATCCGCACCGACGACGAGGCCTTGCTCTCGTTCGGTTTCGCCTGGATCGAGCTGTTCCTCTGGGGAAGCCGGGCGTCCGACTGGTTCGCGGCGCCGCGGCGCTGAGCGCGGACGGTCAGGCGCCGGCCCCGAGCACGCCGGGCGGCATCGGCGGCACCCGCTCGCCCCCCAGCACGTAGCCGCCGTCGAGGCGCAGGACCGCGCCGGTCATGAACGGGGCGTCGCGCAGGAGGAAGAGGACGGCCCGCACCACGTCGTCGGGGGTCCCGATGCGGCCCAGGAGCGTGTGCTCGAGGATGGCCCGGCGGTCGGCCTCGCCGAGAAGGCCCCAGCCGCGGGTTCCCGGCCCGTGTCGGGTTTCGATGAACCCCAGGACGATCTCGTTCACCCGCACCTCGGGGGCGGCCTCGCGCGCCCAGGTCTCCGTGAGCAGGGAAACCGCGCGGCTGGCCGCGGCGTAGCCGTCGTTGAAGACCGGTGCCGCCGGCCCGGCGCGGCCCACGAGGCCGGCGATCGAGGAGAGGTTGATCACCGCGCCCGCCCCCCCCGCCTTGAGGTGGGGCAGTGCGGCGGCGAAGACCCAGCGCTTGGCGCGCAGGGTGGTTTCCAGCTCCAGGTCCCACTGGTCCTGGACGTAAGGCCCGTGGACCACGGGCCATCCCCCCCGCTCGAGGTTGTTGACGAGGATGTCGAGCCGGCCGAAGGCCGCGAGGACCGCGGCGACAAGCCGCGGGGCCTCCTCGACGCGGCGGAGATCGGCGCGGTGAAGCAGAAAGGGGCTCTGCGCGCGGCGCAGGCCGGCCTCCACCTGCGAGGCCTCGCGTTCGTCGCCGTCGAAGAGGCAGGCCGCGACGCGGGCCTTCTGCCCGGCGAGGGCGAGCGCGATCGCCCGGCCGATCCCGCGGTCCGCGCCGAGAACCAGCGCCGCCTTGCCCTCCAGGGTCACCGCGTCCCCTCCCGCAAGAGCGCCGCCGCGGCCTCGAGGCCGGCATGGAGCAGGGCGAGCCCTTCCCCCGCCAGCACCCCCGGGTGGCGCTCGAGAATTCGCTCCCCCTCGGGGATGCGGCCGGCGGCGAGCTCCTCGCGCAGGGCCTCGGGGTCGTAGAGGGCGGCGGCGACCCGCGCGGCGAGCCCGCCCTCGAGAGGTCCCGGGCGGTGGCGCCGCTTGACCCGCAAGAGGGGGAGCAGGCGGTCGTTTTCCCGGTTGTATTCTTCCAACCCCTGGGCCTCGGCCCAAGCGGCGGCCGTCCACTGCGAGGGGCCCTCGAAGCCCCGGCAGTGGGGCTCGCGCAGCAGGAACCAGGCCTCACGCGCCGGCAGGCCCTCCGCCGGCAGGCCGGCCGCGCGCAGCAGGGGGTAGGCGCGGCAGGAGGAAGGCCGATCGGCGTAGACCCGGCAGCCCCGCTCGGTGACGAAGGGGCAGGCCCCGTCGACGCGGGCGAGGGTGAGGATGGGAAGCCCGGTTTCCGGTCCGGGGTGAAGACGGGTGTAGCGTTCCCGGAACTCGCGCACGCTCACGCCGAGACCCCCGGCCAGGCGCAGCGCGTCGTAAGGGGTAAGGGCCTGGACGAGCTCGCGGCAGCAGCGGGTGAAGCAGGGGACCTCGGGCGAGCAGGCGAAAGAAAAGCGCGTTTCGGGCGCAAGCGGGATCAGTTCCTCTTCCATGCGGGGCCTGCCTCGGACGGTGAACCGGGTCCTTCTCCGGCCCGGCGCCGGGGCGCGCGGCGAGGGGAGGCGCCCGTGCACGGCACCGGCCGGGTGAACCGCGTTTCCCGAGGGTGCGCGATTTGTTCCCCGCTGTCAACCGCGCACGGCCGGTGCCTGGTGCGGGGGGCGAAAATTATTGACAAGGCTCGAGCGCCTTTGATAGAGGGAAGCTTCCTCAACCGTTTGGATCCTCTCTTGACTTCTCGAATCGAATGCCACGATGGCCCGTGCCAGGACGGTCCCCGCGCCGTGGAGCGGGGGGCGGGCCGGTACGGGAAGGACGTTCCGCTGCGGCGTGTCTTATATCCATGAGGAAGGGAGGTGCGCGCGTCGAGACCGAATCCATGCTGACCCCGGGAACCGTCGTATCTTTCGCCTTGCCAAATTTCCGAAGGAGGTATCCACATGCCGAGTTTCGTCATTCAGGAAAAGTGTGACGGCTGCAAGGGCGGCGAAAAGACCGCCTGCATGTACATCTGCCCCAACGACCTCATGGTCCTCGACCCGGTGGCGATGAAGGCCTACAACCAGGAGCCCGATCAGTGCTGGGAGTGCTTCTCCTGCGTGAAGATCTGCCCCACGCAGGCGATCGAGGTCCGCGGGTACGCCGATTTCGTTCCCCTGGGAAGCAGCATCATGCCGATGCTCGGCACCGAGGACATCATGTGGACCTGCAAGTTCCGCAACGGGCTGATCAAGCGCTTCAAGTTCCCCATCCGGACCACTCCCGAGGGGGCGGCCAATGCCTACGAATCCTTGAAGGGCAAGGACCTGGAGAGCCCGCTCCTGGCGACCGAAGAGGCGGAAAACCGCGTCATCCCGCGGCCCAAAGAGCTCGTGAAGTAAGCCGGGTACCGGCCCCGGAGGATCCGCGAAGCGAAACCCAGCCAACCATTCCGATCAAGGAGGACGACATATGGCATTGCCGAACAAACCCAAGGGCGAGCTGAAGGCCGTCAAGGACCCCGAAGTGGTCGAGAAGGAAGTCGACATCCTCATCATCGGCGGCGGCATGGCCGCGTGCGGCGCGGCCTTCGAGGTGCGCAAGTGGATGGAGCCCAACCAGTCGGTGCTCCTGGTGGACAAGGCCGCCCTCGAGCGCTCCGGCGCGGTGGCGCAGGGCCTCTCGGCGATCAACACCTACATCGGCGAGAACACCCCCGACGACTACGTGCGCATGGTCCGCAACGACCTCATGGGCATCGTGCGCGAGGACCTCATCTTCGACCTGGGCTGCCACGTCGACGATTCCGTCTGGCTCTTCGAGGAGTGGGGGCTGCCCATCTGGAAGAAAGACGAGGCCGGCAAGACGCTGGACGGCAAAAAAGGCCTCAAGATGGGCACCCTGAAGCAGGGGGCCAAGCCGGTGCGCACCGGCAAGTGGCAGATCATGATCAACGGCGAGTCCTACAAGCGGATCGTCGCCGAGGCCGCCAAGAAGGCGATCGGGGACACGAACATCCTCGAGCGCGTCTTCGTGGTCGAGCTCTTCCTGGACAAGAACCGGCCCAACCAGATCGCCGGTGCGGCCGGCTTCTCGGTGCGCGAGAACAAGGTCTACATCTTCAAGTGCAAGAGCTGCCTGATCGCCTGCGGCGGCGCGGTCAACATCTACCAGCCGCGCTCGGTCGGCGAGGGCAAGGGTCGGGCCTGGTACCCGGTGTGGAACTCGGGCTCCACCTACTACCTCGGCATGAAGGTCGGCGCCGAGCTTTCCATGATGGAAAACCGCTTCACGCCGGCGCGCTTCAAGGACGGCTACGGCCCGGTCGGCGCCTGGTACCTGCTCTTCAAGGCGAAATCGCTGAACGGCCTGGGCGAGAACTACGCGGCCTCCGAGGCGGCGAAGAAAGAGCTCCAGAAGTACGCCCCCTACGGCACCGCGGCCATCACCCCGACCTGCCTGCGCAACCACCTCATGCTCTTCGAGATGAAGGAAGGCCGCGGGCCGATCATCATGGACACGGTGACGGCGCTCGCCGAGCTGGCCAAGACCATGGACAAGAAGGACCTCAAGCACCTCGAGTCCGAGGCGTGGGAGGACTTCCTCGACATGACCTGCGGCCAGGCGAACCTCTGGTGCGCGACCAACACCGAGCCCGAAAAGAAGAACTCCGAGATCATGCCGACCGAGCCCTATCTCCTCGGCTCGCACTCCGGCTGCTGCGGGTTCTGGGTCTCGGGCCCGGACTTCGACTGGGTGCCCGACGCTTACAAGATCAAGGCGGACAACGGCAAGGTCTACAACCGCATGACGACCGTCTTCGGCCTCTTCACGGCGGGCGACGGTGTCGGCTGCTCCGGCCACAAGTTCTCCTCCGGCTCGCACGCCGAGGGGCGCATCGCGGCCAAGCAGCTCGTGCGCTACGCGAAGGACCACGCGGACTTCAAGCCCGAGCTGCCGATGACCAAGGAGCAGATCGTCGACCTGGTCTACAAGCCGGTGCGCACCTACCTGCAGTACGCCGGCTACACCACGGCCGACGACATCAACCCCAACTACATCAAGCCGAACGGCATGATGTACCGCATGATGAAGGCGACCCACGAGTACGGGGCCGGCACGGCGACCTTCTACGCCACCAACAACAAGAACCTCGAGATCGTCATGGAGATGCTCCAGATGATGCGCGAGGACTGCGAGAAGCTCGCCGCCGGCGACCTGCACGAGCTGATGCGCGCCTGGGAGATCATCCACCGCATCTGGACCGTCGAGTCGCACCTGCGCCACATCCAGCTCCGCAAGGAGACCCGTTACCCGGGCTTCTACTACCAGATGGATTACCCCGGCCAGGACGACGCGAACTGGTTCTGCTTCGTGAACTCGAAGTACGACCCCAAGGCGGGCAAGTGGGACATCTTCAAGAAGGACTACATCAAGCTCATCCCGTAAGGATTGGCCGGTGAGTCCGATTCGCGGAAGCTGAACCCGAACCCCAACCTCCAGGTGCCCGAGGGCACCTGGAGGTTTTTTTCGCGGGCCGCCGCGGGGGGATCCCTCCGGTTGCGCAAGGGCACCGCCCGGTGCGGCGCCCTTGCGGATCCGGACGAACTCCGGGCGGCCGTCGCCCGGTCGAACCCACATCCCCGGGGGGGGCCCCCGGCTCTGGACGGAGGAACGGCATGAGTGAGGAAAAAGCAGCCCCGGCAAGCGGCACCATCCTGGTCGTCGGCGGCGGCATCAGCGGGCTCACCACCGCGCTCGAGGCCGCCGAGGTCGGCTACGAGGTCTTCCTGGTGGAGAAGAACCCCTACCTGGGCGGCCGGGTCGCCCAGCTGAACCAGTACTTTCCCAAGCTCTGCCCGCCGACCTGCGGGCTGGAGATCAACTTCCGGCGCATCAAGGACAACCCGAAGATCCAGGTCCTGACGATGGCCGAGGTGGAGCGCGTGGAGGGAACCGCCGGGGACTACACCGTCGAGGTGAAGGTCCACCCGCGGTACGTGAACGAGAACTGCACCTGCTGCGGGGCCTGCGCCGAGGCCTGCCGCACCGAGATCCCCAGCGAATTCGACTTCGGCATGAGGACGGTGAAGGCGGCCTACCTGCCCTTCGCCATGGCCTTTCCGGCGCGCTACGTGATCGACCCGCGGATCCTCGGCACCGAGGACGCCGCCCGGGTGAAGGAGGCCTGCCGCTACGACGCCGTCGACCTCGAGATGAAGCCGAAGAGCCTGCGGCTGAAGGTCGGGGCCGTGGTCTGGGCCACGGGCTGGGTGCCCTACGACGCGAAAAAGATCGACAACCTCGGCTTCGGGCGGCACCGGAACATCCTCACCAACATGATGATGGAGCGCCTGGCCGCCCCCAACGGCCCGACGGCGGGCGCGATCCTCCGGCCCTCGGACGGCAAGCCGCCGGCGAGCGTCGCCTTCGTCCAGTGCGCGGGCTCCCGCGACGAGAACCACCTCGCCTACTGCTCCTACATCTGCTGCATGGCCAGTCTCAAGCAGGCGACCTACGTGCGCGAAAAATGCCCCGAGGCCGACATCTACATCTTCTATATCGACCTGCGCGCGCCGGGCTACCGCTACGAGCGCTTCTACGACCGGATCAAGCAGGACCCCCGCGTCCATTTCATCAAGGGCAAGGTGGCCCAGGTCTCCGAGGACCCGAAGACGGGCGACCTCACCGTGGTCGCGGAGAACGCCGTGACCGGCGAGAAGATCGAGCAGACGGTCGGGCTGGTCGTCCTCGCGACCGGCATGCAGCCGACCGCCTCCGTGTACAAGCCGCCGGCCGGGGTCAGGACGACCCCCGAGGGGTTCATCCTGAACGCGCCCGAGGCCGGGCTTTTCGCGGCGGGCTGCGCCGCCAAACCGGCCGACGTCGTCTCCTCGAACCAGAACGCGACCGGCATGGCCCTCAAAGCGATTCAGACCGTGCTGCGACGGTAGGAGGTCGATCATGAACAAGAAGATCGGTGTGTACATCTGCCGGGGCTGCGGCATCGCCGAGTCCCTCGACATCGAAAAGTTGGGCGCGGTCGCCGCGGACGAGGGGTACGCCGTCAAGACCTCGCCCGTTCTCTGCGGCCGCGAGGGGCTGGAAATGCTCCGCGCGGAGGTCGCCTCCGGCGTGAACACGCTCGTCGTCGCGGCCTGCTCCCCCCGCGTGCTCTACGACACCTTCCGTTTCGACGGCTGCATCGTGGAGCGGGTGAACCTCCGCGAGCACGTGGTCTGGTCCCACCCCCGCTCGGTGTGGCCCGCGCCGACGGAGGAGCAGAAGGACGACGAGAGCTTCATCGACCACGTCCAGATGATGGCCTCCGACTACCTGAAGATGGCCCTCGCCAAGGTCGAGAAGATCCAGCTCCCCGAGCCCTACCGGCTCGAAACCCTCAGCCGCCGCATCCTCGTGATCGGCGGGGGGCTGACCGGGATCACGGCGGCCCTGGAGGCGGCGCGCGCCGGCTACGAGGTCGTCGTGGTCGAAAAGGAGGCCGCCCTCGGCGGGCACGCGCGCACCTGGCGCAAGCAGCTCCCCCTGGGCTACCCCTACGAGAAGCCGGTCGCGCCGGTGCTGGCGGAGAAGCTGCGCGCGCTCGAGGCCGAACCGCGGATCACGGTGCGCACGAACACCGTGGTCGCGCGCATCGCCGGTCAGCCCGGGGATTTCACCGTGACCTTCAAGAAGCCCGGCGAGCAGATCGAGTTCGACGTGCCCTACCCGCTGCCCCCGGAGATGCGGGTCGACGAAAACGGCAAGGAGCTCGAAGCCGACCAGCTCCTCGAGCGCTACAAGGAATACAACAAGGGCAAGGTGGACATCCTCACCTTCGATCCCCACGGCGAGAAATTCGGGGCCGTGGTGCTCGCCGCCGGCTGGCGGCCCTACCGCCCGGCCGAGGGGGAGTTTGCGCACCTCGGCTTCGGAACCCTTCCCGACGTGGTGACCAACGAGCAGTTCGAGGAGCTCGCCGCCCGCGGGAAGATCCTGCGCCCGAGCGACGGGCGGGAGGCGAAATCCGTGGTCTTCGTCCAGAGCCCGGGCCCGGAGGGGGATCGGGATTTCCCCTACGCCGCCTCCGTCACCAGCCTCGTCGCCCTGAAGCAGGCGACCTACGTGCGCGAAGACTACGCGGACGGCAAGGCCTACATTCTCTACCAGCACATGCGGACCCCCGGGCTGACCGAGAATTTCTACAAGGCGGTGCAGCAGGACCCCGGCGTGTTCCTCACCAAGGCCCGCGTCACCCGCGTCGCCGGAAACGGCAAGGGCCTCGTGGTCGAGGCCGAGGACACGCTCCTCGGGCAGCCCATCCAGATCCCCGCGGACCTCGTCGTGCTGGCGACCGGCATGGTTCCGGCGACCAAGGACGACCCGGTGATCAACCTGGCCTACCGCCAGGGGCCCGGGTTCCGCGACAACGCCATTTTCGACGACTACGCCGACTCGAACTACATCTGCTTCCCCTACGAGACCCAGCGCACGGGCATCTACGCCGCGGGCGGGGTGCGCCGCAGCATGACCGCCGAGGAGGCGATGGAGGATGCGACCGGCGCGGCCCTCAAGGCCATCCAGTGCCTCGAGTCGGTCCACCGCGGGGTGTCGGTCCACCCGCGCTCCGGGGACATGAGCTACCCCGACTTCTTCTTCCAGCGCTGCACCCAGTGCAAGCGCTGCACCCAGGAGTGCCCCTTCGGGGCGCTCGACGACGACGAGCGCGGCACCCCGAAGCCCAACCCCACCCGCTGCCGCCGCTGCGGCACCTGCATGGGGGCCTGCCCCGAGCGGATCATCAACTTCGCCAACTACAGCATCGACAGCGTGAGCTCGATGATCAAGGCGATCAAGGTGCCCTCGACCGACGACTTCGACGAGCCGCCGCTGCGGATCCTGGGGTTGGTCTGCGAAAACGACGCCTACCCGGCCCTCGACATCGCGGCGCTGAACCGGCTCTCCTGGAACGCGGACGTGCGCTTCATCCCGGTCCGCTGCCTGGGGTCGGTCAACGTGATCTGGATCAAGGACGCGCTCTCCCAGGGCATGGACGGCGTCTTCCTGATGGGCTGCAAGCACGGCGACGACTACCAGTGCCATTTCGTCAAGGGCAGCGAGCTCGCCGAGATCCGCGTCAAGAAGATCGGGGAGGCCCTGGCGAGCCTGGCCCTCGAGGTCGAGCGCGTCGCCCAGTTCCAGGTGGCGATCGACGAGTACGACAAGATTCCGCAGATGATCCAGGATTTCGTCGGCACGATCGAAGGGCTGGGGCCGAACCCCTTCAAGGGCTTCTGACCCCGCGGCCGGCGGAGGGGCCCCCGGGGGCGCGCGGAGCGCTCCGGGGGCCGAAGCGATCAAGGAGGTTCAGGAGATGACCGAACGACTCGTGGTGGAACCCGATCTCGACTTCATCCGGGAGGTGGGGATCCTCGGCGGCGAGGACCTCAAGAAGTGCTACCAGTGCGCCACCTGCTCGGTGGTCTGCCCGATTTCCCCCAAGAACAAGCCCTTCCCGCGCAAGGAGATGATCGCCGCCTCCTGGGGCCTGAAAGAGCGCCTGGTGAAGAGTGCCGACCCGTGGCTTTGCCACAACTGCGGCGACTGCTCGACCCGGTGCCCGCGAAAAGCCAAGCCGGCCGATGTGCTCGCCGCGATCCGCGCGCGGGCGGTCGAGGAATACGCCGCGCCCCGGGCGCTCGCCCGGGCCATGAACACGCCGGCGATGCTCCCCGTGCTCCTGCTCGTCCCCGCCGCCTACCTCGTCGTCATGGGCTTCCTGATGGAGAAGATCTTCGGCGTGCGCTTTCTCAACTTCAGCCCCGAGGGGGCGATCGTCCACGCGAAGATGGTCTCCACCTGGCTCGTCGACGTGGTGATGCTCTCGGCCGCGGCCTTCGCCGTGGCCGTCTTCGCCCGCGGGGTGCGCCGCTTTCTCGGCGACATCCACAGAAACGCGCTTGCCGAGGGGAAGACCTCCAAGGAAACGATCGATTCCGCCGGCTTCCTCCAGGCGCTCGTGCGCACGGTCCCCGTGATCCTGCGGCACGCGAAGTTCAACGAGTGCACCGAAAACCGCGAGCGGGCGGTCTCGCACATGCTGGTGCTGCTCTCCTTCATCGGGCTCTTCATCGTGACCTCGATCTTCTTCGTCGCGATCTACGTCTTCCAGCAGCACGGGCCCTACTCGCAGCTCAACCCCGTGAAGTGGCTCGCCAACGTGAGCGGGGTCGCGCTGATCGTCGGCAGCATCCTTCTTCTCCGGCAGCGGCTCGCCAAGCCCGACCAGAAATCGGTCTACAAGGATTGGCTCCTGCTCGGCCTGGTCCTCGGCCTGGGGGTGACGGGCATGGGGGCGCAGCTCACGCGGCTCGCCGGCTGGGCGGGGGTTTCCTACACCGTCTACTTCCTGCACCTGATGCTCGTGTGGTTCACCTTCGCCTACCTGCCCTTTTCCAAGCTCGCCCACCTCGTCTACCGCACGGTCGCCATGGCCTACGCGGAGTACGCGGAACGGCGATGATTCGCGGCACCCCGCGGCGGAGGTCGAAGCCGGCATGCCGCCCCGCGGCATGCCGGCTTTTGCGCACCGCCGGGGGGCGGGAGGGCCGGGGGGAAAGGCTTGCCTTTTCCCGGCCGGCGGGGTAGAAAGCCCTTTCCCCCCGAACGAGCAGCCCCGTGCCCCCGGGCACGCGATTCGGAAACGACACCCCGAGAAAGGAGGAATGCACGGTATGGCCGAAATCGGACATGGCGGCAAGGAGATCAAGGAGAGGATCCTCGAACCGGCGGAGGCCAAAAAGCGCATCCAGGGCCTGAAGCAGTACCCGATCCGCAGCCAGCTCGCCAACGAGGTGATCGACATCGCCTACGGCTTCTTCAGCCCGCTCGAGGGCTTCATGGGCAAGGCGGATGTCGAGTCGGTCTGCAAGAAGATGCGCCTCAAGGACGGCAAGACCGTCTGGAGCATCCCCATCGTCTTCGACATGTCCAACCAGGAGATCGCCGAGTACGGGGTCAAGCCCGGGGCCTCGATCCTGCTCACCTACACCGGGAACCCCATGGCGATCTTCGAGATCGAAGAGGTCTACGAGTACGACAAGAAGTCGCTCGCGAAAGACGTCTACGGCACCGACGAGGCGAAGCACCCCGGCTGCGCCCGCACCTACGCCTACAAGGACAAGTTCGTCGGCGGCAAGATCACGCTCGTCAATCGGCCCAAGATCAACGAGCCCTTCACGCCCTACTTCCTGCCGCCGCTTGAGCTGCGCAAGATCTTCAAGGAAAAGGGCTGGAAGCGCATCGTCGCCCACCAGACGCGCAACGTCCCGCACACCGGGCACGAGTGGCTCATGAAGGGCGCCTGGTTCCAGACCTACGGCGAGCTGCCGATGGACAAGCCCTACGTCGGCGTGCTCGTCAACGCGATCATCGGCGAGAAGCGCAAGGGCGACTACATCGACGAGGCGATCATCCTCACCCAGGACGAGCTGCGCAAGTCGGGCTACTTCGGCGACCACAACCACCTCACCTCGCTCACCTTCTGGGACATGCGCTATGCGGGCCCGCGCGAGGCCGTGTTTCACGCGGCCCTGCGCACCAACCTCGGCCTCACCCACCACATGTTCGGCCGCGACCATGCGGGGGTCGGCACCTACTACGGCGCCTACGACGCCCACCGCCTGCTCGAGAGCCTGAAGGGCGAAATCAACATCGTCCCCGTCTACTCCGAGAACTGGCTCTACTGCCCGCACTGCGGCGAGATCACCTCGGAGAGCCTCTGCAACCACAAGAAGGAGTGGCAGAAGTTCTCGGGCACGCTCATCCGCAGCATCGTCCAGGACGGCGTCAAGCCGCCGCGGCTCATCTTCCGGCCCGAGGTCTTCGACCTGGTGCTGGAGTGCGCCGAGAAATACGGCTTCGGCTCGCCCTTCGTCGAGGAGGAGTACCTGAAAAAACGCACGCCGGTGTTCGTGATGCCGCCGTTGGCCTAGGGAGGTGACCGATATGTCCGAGAAATATCCGATCAATCTGTGGGTGAACGAGGAGCGCTACGAGAAACTGCAGAAGGCGGGCCTGGCCGCGATGTGCCAGGAGATGCTGGCCGGGCTGAAGTGCATCCAGGTCTACTGCAACGACGCCCAGAAGGACAAGATCCTCAAGGTCTTCCCGACCGCCAAGTTCGACAGCGCGACGACCAAGAGCATCGAGCTCCTGCCGCGCCAGGTGAAGGACAAGATCTTCGACCTCGTCGTCCAGAAGCAGTCGATCGACATCATGGACGATTTCCTCAAGAACTATTGACGACGCGCGGCCCGGCCGCAAAGCCGTTGACAGGGCCGCCCCCCCGCGGGGGGGCGGCCCTTGCGTTTTCCGGAAGGCTCCCCCGGCCGCACGCCGGTTTCCGGGAGGGAGGAAAGGTTGACACGGGCCTTCGCCGTGGAAATGTTGGGCCATCCCCTGCGGCGGAGCGTGCCCCCCGCCGCCCCGACACAAGGAGAGCTTCCCATGAAGGCGTTGCCGAGACGATCCGCCCTGGTCGCATCCGCCCTCTTCTGGGCGGTGGTCGGCTGCTCCACCGCCTACGTCGCCAAGCCGATGCCGTTTCGTTCCCCCGCCGCTTACCCGAACGCCGTCGAGGTCGCCGGGGCCACGGTGGCGGCCGAGTCCTTCGCCGACCCCGCCCGGGCGGCCGAGGCCTTCGGGTTCGACATCCGCGAGGCGGGCATGCTCCCGGTGCAGGTGATTTTCGACCACCGCGGCACCCAGCCGCTCGAGATCGTCTCCGCCCAAACCTTTCTCGAGGACGGGCAGGGGAACCTCTGGCCGCTGCTGGACCGCGACACGGCCTACGAGCGGGCCACGCGCTACGCGCAAACCCAGGAGATCGTCCGCGAGGGGGCCTACCACGGCATTCTGGGGGCGGCCGCCGGCGCGATCATCGGGGCGGCCGTGGGCATCGTCACCGGGGAGAACGTCGCCGTCGCCACCGGGAAGGGGGCCGCCGTGGGCGGCGCCGCGGGGGCGACCCTGGGCGGGGCGAAGGGCTACACCTCGGACGAGGCGCGCCGCAAGATCGTCCAGGATCTCAACCGCAAGTCGCTCGAAAACCGCCCGGTCGACCCCCAGGGGCTCTCCTTCGGGTTTCTGTTCTTCCCCGGCGAGGCGGCCTCGGCGGACACCCTGCGGCTTCAGCTCCGCGAGACGGCGACCGGAAAAGTCCATGCGCTGCGGATGAAGTTCTAAAAAGGCGGGGGAGGACGGCGGCAGGAGGGGGTGGCGAGACCGACAACTTAACTAACGATATAGATATCTGTAATTATTCAACTAATTAAAAGGACATTCACAAAGTTACCCCTAAAGTTACCCCTAAAAATCTGATCATCACCTCCTAATTCCCAACCATACAGCTACAATCATTCCCGTTAACCAATCGCAGGTCACCTCGACATGATCGACCTGCATCCCCCTGTTGGGATTTTAGACATGTGCCGATGTCGGGGCTGAGATAAAAGCGGCCTTGGAGATGTTGCAGTCGCTTCGGCAGCCGAGACTGAGCACCCCCTCCTCGACAAGTCTTGGAATGGATATACGCCTTGAGTCGAAAAGACTGGTAGATTTTCCCCAGAAACATAGAAGCTGAGTCTTCCACATCTGCCTGTTCCCGCATACCGCAAGCTCAAGGCGGAGGCGAACCAGATGATGAGGCAATCGACAGGCTCCCTGAGGAGAGTTGCATAACTACTTGATAAACAATCTTAATTACATAATTTGTTTGAATTTTTGGGAGGCTCTGCTAACATGATTTTATGTCTAACTATGTTCATCGGCTGGATAGCCTTGGTTTCGGTACCCGAAGTCGCTGAGCCTCAAACCACAGGATTGGCCGTTCCAGCACTTTCGACTTGCGACGGGCAGGATGAGGGAGAAAGACAGACTGATATCGTCCGGTAAGGCTGACTAAATCAAAACCACCCAAGCTGCAACAACGGGGTAACGATGAGGCGATGAGCAGACTCGAAGAGCTCCGGCCCGGAGCTTCCGTGAAGGGCATCTTGCCGGATTGCCTCGTCACCGTGGTGAACGTCCAATGGTTCGGTTCGGAGGCCCTCGAGCTCACCTTCAAAGATCCTTCCGGCAGGCTCGCCAATCAGCTCCTTTATCGCCACGACGAGCCCCGCATCGAGGTGGTCGCGCAGGGACGGCCCTGGAGCTTCGACGCCGATGGCGACCTCTTTCGCCTCGTTTCCGAAGCGCACCGCATCCGACTGGCCTACCTGTTCGACCCGGTGCTGGCGGTCCACACCTCGTTGGTGGAGCCCCTGCCGCACCAAATCACCGCCGTCTACGAGGCCATGCTGCCGCGCCAGCCCCTGCGGTTCCTGCTGGCGGACGACCCCGGTGCCGGCAAGACCATCATGGCCGGACTCTTGATCAAGGAGCTGATCGTTCGCGGCGACCTGCAGCGCTGCCTGATCGTCTGCCCCGGCAGCCTGGCCGAACAATGGCAGGATGAGCTTTGGCGGCGTTTTCAGCTGCCGTTCGAAATTCTCACCAACGACAAGCTCGAAGCCTCCCGCACCGGCAACTGGTTTCTCGAAACCAACCTGATAATCGCCCGCCTCGATAAGCTTTCCCGGAACGACGAGGTCCAACAGAAACTGCAGGCCCCCGAGTGCCGCTGGGACCTGGTGGTCTGCGACGAGGCCCACAAGATGTCGGCCTCCTACTTCGGCTCCGAGATCAAGTACACCAAACGCTACCGGCTGGGGCAGCTTCTCTCCGGCCTGACCCGGCACTTTCTCTTGTTGACGGCCACCCCGCACAACGGCAAGGAGGAGGACTTCCAGCTTTTCATGGCCCTGATCGACGGGGACCGCTTCGAGGGACGCTTCCGCGACGGCGTTCACACCGCCGACGTCTCCGACCTGATGCGGCGCATGATCAAGGAGCGGCTGCTCAAGTTCGACGGCACCCCGCTCTTCCCCGAACGCATCGCCTACACCGTGGCCTACAAGCTCTCCGACGGCGAGGCTCGCCTCTACAAGGCGGTCACCGACTACGTGCGCGAGGAGTTCAATCGCGCCGAAGCCCTGCAGAACGACAAGCGGGCCGGCACCGTCGGCTTTGCCTTGACCATTCTCCAGCGGCGCCTGGCCTCTTCGCCGGAGGCGATCTACCAATCGCTTCACCGGCGCCGGGAGCGCCTGGAGAAGAAGCTCAGGGAGCTCGAACTTCTGCAGCGCGGGGCGGCTGCGGCCGCGATGGCGGAAGGCCCCCCCGGCCTGGACGCCGAGGATTTGGAGGATCTTGAGGACGCCCCGGACCACGAGGTGCACGATGTCGAAGAGCAGCTTCTCGATGAAGCCACCGCGGCCCGCACCATCGAAGAGCTGAGGGCCGAAATCTCGACTCTTAACCGTTTGGAGGCTCTGGCCCGTTCGGTACGCCAAGGCGGCGAGGATCGTAAGTGGCGCGAGCTCGCCACGTTGCTCGGCGAAATCTTCACCCCCGCTCCCTCCGTCCAAGGAGTCGCCGAGGCCACAGCACCCTACGGTTCAGGTCCCATCCCCAAACCCACCCCCTCACCCAGGCAGAAGCTCGTTATCTTCACCGAGCACCGCGACACGCTGAACTACCTGCGGGAGCGCATTGCAACACTCCTGGGACGGGAGGAGGCGGTGGTGGTCATCCACGGCGGCATGGGGCGCGAAGAGCGGATGAAAGCCCAGGAGGTATTCAAACACGATCCCCGAGTCCAGGTCCTGGTCGCCACCGACGCCGCCGGCGAAGGCATCAACCTCCAGCGCGCCCACCTGATGGTCAATTACGACCTCCCCTGGAACCCCAGCCGCATCGAGCAGCGCTTCGGCCGCATCCACCGCATCGGCCAGACCGAGGTCTGCCATCTGTGGAACCTCGTGGCCGAGGAGACCCGCGAGGGCGATGTCTACCGGACGCTTCTTGAAAAGCTGGAGGAGGCCCGCAAGGCGCTCGGCGGCCAGGTCTTCGACGTACTGGGCAAGCTCCAGTTCGGCGACCGCTCTCTGCGGGATCTCCTAATCGAGGCCGTCCGCTACGGCGAACGTCCCGAAGTGCGGGCCCGGCTGAATCAGGCCGTGGCCGGAGCTTTCGACCGGGTGCAACTCCAGAGACTGCTCGAAGGCCATGCGCTCGCCCAAGAGGTCATGGATGTAAGCCGCGTCCAGAGCGTTCGGATCGAGATGGAGCGCGCCGAGGCGCGGCGCCTCCAGCCGCACTACATCGAGTCCTTTTTCTTGGAGGCCTTCAAACGGCTCGGCGGCAGCCTCCGCCAGCGGGAGCCGCGCCGCTACGAGATCACCCACGTCCCGGCCCCCGTTCGCAACCGCGACCGGATGATCGGGGTCGGCGAGCCGGTGCTTCCGCGCTACGAGCGAATCGTATTCGAAAAACCGCTCATCGCCCCTCAGGGCCAGCCCCTGGCCGCGTTTGTCTGTCCCGGCCACCCCCTGCTCGATGCCGTCCTTGACCTCACCCTCGAGCGTCACCGCGACCTTTTGCGGCGCGGTGCGGTCTTGGTGGACGAACGGGATCCCGGGGACTCGCCCCGGGTGGTGTTTTACCTGGACCATGCCATCCAGGACGCGAGCCTGACGCGAACGGGCGAACGCCGGGTGATATCGAGGCAACTGCTTTACGTGGAGATCGACGCCGCCGGCGGAATGCGCCACCTGCACTATGCGCCCTATCTCGATTACCGGCCGTTGAAGGCCGATGAACCCTCTTTGCCGGAGATCTTTGCGCGGCCGGAAAGCGCCTGGATCGGCCGGGAGCTGGAGACAAAGGCTCAGGCCCACGCCATCGCTCACGTGGTCCCGGAGCATTTGAAGGAGGTGCGCGAGCGGCGCCTGGCCTGGATCGAGAAGACCCGCGCCGCCGTCAAGGACCGCTTGACCAAGGAGATCACCTACTGGGACCACCGGGCCGAGGAGCTGAAAATCCAGGAGCAGGCGGGCAGGGTGAACGCGCGGCTCAACTCCCAGGAAGCCCGCCGGCGGGCGGACGAGCTGCAGGCGCGCCTGGAGAAGCGCCTGGCGCAGCTCGACCTGGAGGGGCAGATCTCCGCCCAGCCGCCGGTGGTCCTGGGCGGGTTCGTGGTCGTGCCGATCGGGCTCATCGCGAAGATGAGGGGCGAAAGCCTGCGGTGTGCGGCCGGCGCGGAGGACACCCGGGCGGTGGCCGCCCGCGCGCGGGAGATCGTCATGGAGGTGGAGCGCGGCCTGGGGTTTAAGCCCGTCGATCGCGAAGCGGAGAAGCTCGGCTACGACATCGAGAGCCTGGATCCTCGGACCGGCAGGCTGCGATTCCTGGAGGTCAAAGGTCGAGTCTCCGGCGCCGCCACCATCACCGTCACCCGAAATGAAATCCTCTACTCCCTGAACAAACCCGATCAGTTCATCCTCGCCATCGTCGAATTTTTAGACGACCGGTCCACCCGCGTCCACTACGTCCGGAACCCATTTCGCAGGGAGCCCGATTTCGGGGTCACGAGCGTCAACTACGACTTCGGCGATCTCCTCTCCAGAGCCTCCGAGCCTGCTTGAGGGTTTCATGGGAACCGTCAATTTTTCCGAGCCTGTTCAGTTGATCCGGAAAGCGAACGAAACCCTCGCTGCCTTCTCCAATTGGTTCGAGCAACACGTGGTCGGGGCCGCCAGGGTTTCCCGGCCTCCAGATTTGGACTCCTGGAAGAACGAACTCGAGGCCATCCGCTCTCTGCTCAAGAGCCCGAAACGAATTCGAATCGCCTTGGTCGGAACGACGGGGTCCGGAAAATCGACCCTGCTCAACGCGGTTCTCGGGCAGGAGCTGCTGCCGGTCGGGGTGATGAAACCGTGCACCGCTTTCGTGACGACCGTTCGCTATTCGGTCGGCCCCGAGTACGGGTTGAAGGTTCAGTATTGCAGCCGAGAGGAATGGCGCAACGACTTGGAGGTTTTTCTTTCTGCTCTCCATCCGGCCGACGATGAAGAGGAGGCCGATCGAAGGCTCATGGAGGTCGCCAGAAAGAGGATCCAGGCGGTGTATGGGCAGTCGGTTGACGATTTTTCAGCCGATCGGCTGCCCCCTCTCCCCGAGGAGGTCGAGAAGGTTTTTTCTCGAGGATCGGTTGAGAAGTTGGTTTTCAACGACGTAAAGCCCATGCTGGCGCATCTTCGCAAGCTGGTGAGAGGCGATAGCTCCCTTTGGCCGCTCGTCAAGGAGGTGAACATCAGCGGCCCTTATGAAGTTTTGCAGGGCGGCTTGGAGCTTGTGGATCTGCCCGGCCTGAACGACCCCAACGAAGCCCGCGTGGAGGTGACGAAAAAATTCCTGAGAAGCTCCCCATTCGTCTGGATCGTCTTTTCCATGGTCCGGGGCCTGACCGACGACATTCAACGAATCCTGAAAGAAGAGAAGCTTCTACGGGCGATCATTTTGCAGGGTCAATACCAGACGCTCAGCCTGGTAGGAACCCGGGCCGATGAGATCGACACCAACCTGTGCGAGCAGTTCGGTCTCGACGAGGGGTGCACCATCGCCGAGCTGGTGCGGGAATACCGGAAACGAACGGTCGTGGAGGCTCGAAGGCAGCTCAAGGAGATGGTGCGGGACATTGCCGCTCCCGGAGAGGACAACGACACCCTGTCGCGGATGATCCGTGTGGCGGAGAACGTCACGGTTCATACGACCTCCGCGAGTGCCTACAACAAACTGAAGGGAATCGGCCGGCTACGAAAGGATTACGGGCTTGAATGCGAAAGCGAGACCGGCATCCCGGAAATCCACGAACATCTCCTGGAGATTGCCAGAAACCATGGGGCGGCTTTCAACGCCCGAATGGCCCTGAAGCGATTGGACAAGCTCAGAGAGGAAATCGCCTTTTTTTTTAGAGCAAAGTCCCAGCCCGCATCACAAAAGCTGGATGAGGCGCATTCTTGGTTTGCCAAAGAAAGTGAGTCGCTTGACGGCAAACTCGACGATGCCCAGAAGAAGGCCAAGGAGCGGTTGAAAAACTACCGGGAAAGGTTCCTGGAGCGGATCGACCCCTACTTTGCACAAAGCGTTCAAGGCGTCGAGCATTCCATCCAAGGATGGAGATCCATCCATTGGGCGACTCTCAAGGCGATTGCCCAGCGAAACGGCTCTTTTCGCAGCCCGACCTCAGGCCGCCACTACGACTTCAATACCGATATTGCCGAGCCTCTTCTGGCCAAGCTGCCGGTCGCCTGGGAACAATACTTCACGGACGATCTCGGCAAGGTCACCTATGAGCTTGCCATTCAGGTCTCGGAATCCGTCGGCAGTTTCTGCGACAAGATCCTTTGGGTTTGTGAAAAGCTCTTCGGTCGATCGGACAAGCGGCTCAAGGAGCAAATGGCCTGGTTCCAAGAGAAGATCGCCTTGATGACCGAGGAATCCAAGAATCGGATCGTCGACAAGGTTTCGCAAAAACGGAGGGAACTCGCAGAGAGTATTCCCCGCGTCGTTCAGAAACGCATGATGCCCGCCTACGAAAAAGCGAAAAGGGAAAAGGGGGGCGCTTTGAAAAAGCGCCTTCTGGGCCACCTCGAGCCTGCGGCGATCGGATCCGCAAGGCCCATCTACGACGCCATCCAGCAGGAGCTGGTAGAGGGGCTGAGAGACCTGGAGATGATCCTCCATGGGCTCTTTCAGCAGCTCGTGAGCTCGGCCGTCGAACAAGCGCAACACGTTGTGAACAACGCGAACATCACCATTCAAGAGCTGTCCCCGGATCGAGCGATCGAGAACATTCTGGCCACGATGCCGAAGACGGAGTTTTCCTGACCGTTATCGCACCCTTCCCGCAACATCCTCACGAGATGGCGGTTTCCGATGGTCCAAAAGAAAAAGCTCATCGAAGTCGCTCTCCCGCTCGAGGCGATCAACAGGGCCGCGGCGCGGGAGAAGTCGATCCGCCACGGCCACCCCTCGACGCTGCACCTGTGGTGGGCGAGGCGGCCGCTCGCGGCGGCGCGGGCGGTGATCTTCGCGCAGATGGTGGACGACCCCTCGAGCCGGCCGGAGCTCTTCCCGACCGAAAAGGAGCAGGAGAAGGAGCGGCAGCGGCTCTTCCGGATCATCGAAGAGCTCGTAAAGTGGGAGAACACGACGAACGAAGCGGTCCTTGATGCGGCGCGGGAGGAGATCTGGGCGAGCTGGCGCAGGGCCTGCGCCGAGAATGCCGATCACCCGCGGGCGAGGGAGCTTTTCGACCCGAACAAGCTCCCCGCCTTTCACGACCCGTTTGCTGGCGGCGGGTCGCTGCCCCTCGAGGCCCAGCGGCTGGGGCTCGAGGCCTACGCGAGCGACTTGAACCCGGTGGCGGTCCTGATCAACAAGGCGATGATCGAGATCCCGCCCCGCTTCGCGGGACGGCCGCCGGTCAACCCGGACGCCAAGAAAGGAAAGCTGCCAAACCAGATCTGGAAGGGTGCCACAGGGCTGGCGGAGGATGTCCGCTACTATGGGAAGTGGATGCGCGACGAGGCCGAGAAGCGCATCGGCCACCTCTACCCCAAGATCGAGATCACGGCCGAGATGGCGAGGGAGCGGCCGGACCTGAAGAAATACGTGGGGATGAAGCTCACCGTGATCGCCTGGCTCTGGGCGCGCACGGTGAAAAGCCCCAACCCCGCCTTCGCCGATGTGGACGTGCCGCTTGCCTCGACCTTCATGCTTTCCACGAAAAAGGGCAAGGAGGCCTACGTCGAGCCGGTGATCGAGGACGGTGGCTACCGCTTCGCGGTGAAAATTGCTCGGAGCGCAGGCGTCCCGCCTGCTTTAAAAACCGGCACCAAGCTCGCCCGCGGCGCAAACTTCAAGTGCATCATGTCGGGCACGCCGATCGCGCCAGATTACATTTATGCCGAGGCGAAAGCAGGGCGCATGGGCGCGCGGCTGATGGCAATCGTGGCCGAGGGCGACCGGGGCCGGGTCTATCTCGCGCCGACGCCCGAGCACGAAGCAGCGGCAGGGCAGGCGAAGCCGCAGTGGAAGCCGGAAGTTGCTATGCCCGACAACCCGCGTTGGTTCTCGCCGCCGCTTTACGGCCTCGCAACCTACGGCGACCTCTTCACCCCCCGCCAGCTCGTGGCGCTGACGACCTTCTCGGACCTGGTGGTCGAGGCGATGGAGCGCATCCGCCGCGACGCCCTCGCCGCCGGCCTGCCCGACGACGGGACACCCCTGCGCGACGGCGGCACCGGCGCAAGGGCTTACGCCGAGGCGGTGGGGGTGTATCTGGCATTCGCTTTGAGCAAGCAGGCGGATTTAGGCAACAGCCTCTGTCGCTGGGAACCCATCGCGCAGTGCCCAAGGCAACTTTTTGGCAGGCAGGCAATCCCGATGATTTGGGACTTCGCCGAGGGAAACCCGGTTGGGAGCGCCTCGGGCGCATGGATGGTTTTCGTCGACGGGATCGTCAAGGCGTTTTCGAAGGCCTTCGAGTTTGTTCCATCAAGTGCGGCAGGGCTGTCGCAACAGGCGGATGCTGGCACTCAGGGGATCTCGCGCGACAAACTCGTGTCCACCGATCCGCCTTACTTCGACAACATCGGCTATGCCGACTTGTCGGACTTCTTCTACGTCTGGCTGCGCCGCTCGCTGCGGCCTGTCTTCCCTGACCTCTTCGCCTCGCTCGCCGTGCCCAAGACCGAGGAGCTGGTCGCCACGCCATACCGCCACGGCAGTAAGGAGGCCGCGGAGAAGTTTTTTCTAGACGGCATGACGCAGGCGATGCAACGTCTCACAAAACAAGCGCATCCAGCGTTTCCTGTCACGATCTACTACGCCTTCAAGCAAACCGAGATCGAGACCGAGGCGGGCACTACGAGCACCGGCTGGGAAACCTTCCTCGAAGCGGTGATTCACGCTGGCTTTTCCATAAGTGGCACTTGGCCGATGCGCACAGAGAACAGCAGTCGTATGATCGGCCAGGGAACCAACGCCCTCGCCTCCTCCATCGTCCTCGTCTGCCGCCGGCGCCCCCCCAACGCCCCCACCGCCACGCGGCGCGAGTTCGTCACCGCGCTGAAATCCGAGCTTCCCGCAGCGCTCGCCCATCTCCAGCGCGGCAACATCGCGCCGGTCGACCTCGCGCAGGCCGCCATCGGCCCGGGCATGGCGGTGTACACCCGCTACTCCAAAGTGCTCGACGCAGAGGGCAAGCCGGTATCGGTGCGCGAGGCGCTCGCGCTCATCAACCAGACCCTGGACGAGGTGCTGGCCGAGCAGGAGGGGGACTTCGACGCGGACAGCCGCTTTGCGCTCGCGTGGTTCGACCAGCACGGCTTCTCCGAGGGGGAGTTCGGGGTCGCCGAGACGCTAAGCAAGGCGAAGGTCACAAGCGTCGCCGGCATGGCCGACTCGGGCATCCTCGAATCGCGGCGCGGCCGGGTAAGGCTGCTCAGACCCGGCGAGCTTTCCGCCGGCTGGGACCCGGCCGCCGACCGGCGCGTTTCGGTGTGGAAGGACCTCCACCACCTGATCCGGGTGCTCGAGTCGGAGGGCGAGGCCGCGGCGGCCGCCCTCGCGGCGAGGCTCGGCGGCCGCGCCGAGGCGGCCCGCGAGCTCGCCTACCGCCTCTACACGGTCTGCGAGCGCCGCAAGCGCGCGCCCGAGGCGCTCGCCTACAACGCCATCGTCCAGAGCATGCCCGAGATCATGCGCCTCGCCGCGGAGGCGAAGGCCTCGCCGGCAAGGCAGGCCGGCCTGTTCGAGGCCAACTAGGGGTAAGGGGAAAGCCGCCCCCGTTTATTTCCCCTTTCCTCGAGGTGAATTTCGGTCTATATTCTCCTTCCAAAAAGGAGAATTTTGCCGATCCATGGACACTCCCGCCCCCGAGCGCTTCCGCAGCCTCCTCGCAGAAAAGCTCTCCGACTCGCTCGCCGCGGCGATCCCGGCGGTGACCCCGCGGCGGCTTCACGGCGCCGTGCAGCTCTCCGGCAAGGTGACGGCGGTGGTGGGCATGCGCCGGACCGGCAAGACCATGTTCCTGCACCAGATCCAGCGGGAGCGGCTTCAGGCCGGCTTCGGCCGGGAGCGCCTGCCGTTCATCAACTTCGAGGACGAGCGGCTCGCGGGGCTCGCCGCCGAACACCTCCACCCCCTGCTGGAGGAGTACTACCGGCGGTTTCCCGCGCTGCGCGGCCGCGAGAGCGTCCTCTGGTGCTTCGACGAGATCCAGAACGTGCCGGGCTGGGAGCGGTTCGTCCGCCGGCTGCTCGACACGGAGAAGGTCGAGATCTTCATCAGCGGTTCCTCGGCGGCGCTTCTTTCCCGGGAGATCGCGACCGCCCTGCGGGGCCGGGCCTGGGAGGTGGCGATCCACCCCTTCAGCTTCGAGGAGGCCCTGCGGCACGGCGGGGGGCGGCCGCCGAAGCGGCCGGAGGCCCTGGGGGCGCGGGAGCGCTCGACGATCGAGCGGGCCTTTCTCGACTACCTGGCCGTGGGCGGCTTTCCGGAGGCCCAGGGGCTTGCTGCGGCCTCGCGCCGCCGGCTGCTCTGCGACTACGTCGATGTGGCCATGCTGCGCGACGTGGTGGAGCGGCACGGGGTGAGCAACGTCGCCGGGCTTCGCTGGCTCGTGCGGCACCTTTTGGGAAATGCGGGGGCGCTTTTCAGCGTCGAGAAGTTCTACGCGGCGCTCAAGTCGCAGGGGCTCTCCATCTCCAAGGACACGGTGCACCAGCTCATGGGCTACCTTCAGGACTGCTTCCTCGTGCGCACCGTCTGGATGGAGGCGGACTCCGAGCGCCGGCGCATGGTGAACCCCCGCAAGGCCTACCCGGTGGACCCCGGGCTCATCCCGGTCTTCGACCGCACGGGCCGTGCCAACCTCGGGCACGCGCTTGAGACCGCCGTGCTGATCGAGCTCGAGCGAAGGCGGGCCGAGGTGAGCTACGTCAAGACGGCCGAGGGGCACGAGGTGGATTTCCTTGCGCGCTACCCCTCGGGAGAGCAGGAGCTGATCCAGGTGTGCGCCGATGCGAGCGCGGCGGAGACGGCAGGGCGCGAGCTCCGGGCCCTCGCGGAGGCCGGCCGGGCCTTTCCGCGGGCGGCCAGGCGCCTGCTAACGCTCCTCCAGGAGGGGGTGCCCCGCGACACCCCGGCGGGCATCGTCGCCCAGCCCGCCTATGTCTGGATGCTAACCCCCCCGGAGGAGGGGGCTAAAAGAGCAAGGAGAGCCTAGCCATGGCCATCACCAACCACGAGCGGGTCGGCAAGGCGCTTGAGCTGTTGAAGGCGGGGCTTGCGCCCTTCGTCGAGCGCGAGCTCAAGAGTGTTTACAAGGAAAAAGCGCCGGCCGAGGCGGCCCGCCTCCTCGGGGAGGATCGGCTAACCGCCAAAAAGCCGATCGCCGACTGGGATGCCGCCGCCTTGCTCAAGGTGCTCTGGGAGGGCTGGCACGATGTCTTCAAGCTGACGCTCGGCTTTTCCGAGAGGACGCTCGTGAGCGAGCTGCGCGATTTCAGGAACAAGTGGGCGCACCAGGAGGCTTTTTCGAGCGACGACGCCTATCGCGCCCTCGACTCGGCAATGCGCCTGCTCACTGCGGTGTCGGCCCCCCAGGCCGGGGACCTCGACAAGATGAAGATGGAGCTCCTGCGCCTGCGCTTCGACGAGCAGGTGCGGGGGGAGAGGCGCAAGATCACGGGCGGCGCCATCGAGAGCGCGGCGGCAAGCGGCCTCAAGCCCTGGCGCGAGGTGGTGACACCCCACCCGGATGTCGCAAGCGGCCGCTACCAGCAGGCCGAGTTCGCGGCCGACCTCTGGCAGGTGCACCTGGGGGAGGGGAGCCCCGAGTACAAGAACCCGGTCGAGTTCTTCCGCCGCACCTATTTGACCGAGAGCCTGAAGCGGATGCTCGCGGGGGCGGTCAAGCGGCTCTCCGGCGGGGGCGGCGACCCGGTGGTGCAGCTGCAGACCAACTTCGGCGGCGGCAAGACCCATTCGATGCTCGCGCTCTATCACCTGTTTTCCGGGGTCGCGCCGACCGAGCTTCCCGGCATCGATGCGGTTCTCAAGGAGGCCGGTACAAGCAAGCTCCCCGCCGTGCGGCGGGTGGTGCTGGTCGGAAACAAGATCTCGCCGGGCAACCCGGTCAAGAAACCCGACGGCACGCTTGTGTGTACACTCTGGGGGGAGCTCGCCTACCAGCTCGGCGGCCGGAAGGCCTTCCAGCGCATCGCGGCCGACGACGCCAAGGCGACGAGCCCCGGCGACGCCCTGCGGGAGCTGCTCAAGGAATACGGGCCCTGTCTCGTGCTGATCGACGAGTGGGTGGCCTACGCCCGGCAGCTCCACGACCAGGGGGACCTCCCCGCCGGCAGCTTCGAGACGCAGTTCACCTTCGCCCAGGCGCTGACCGAGTCGGCCAGGCTCGCCGGGAACTGCCTGCTCGTGATCAGCCTGCCCGCCTCGGACACCGGAAGTTCGCCCCATATCCAGGCCGATGATGCGGAAGTGGGCGGCAAGAGGGGGCGGGAGGCGCTCGAACGGCTGCGCAACGTGGTCGGCCGGCTGGAGTCATCTTGGCGGCCGGCGAGCGCGGAGGAAGGCTTCGAGATCGTGCGGCGGCGGCTCTTCGAGCCGATGGTCGACCCGGCGCAGTTCAAGGCCCGCGACGTCACGGCGCGCGCCTTCGCCGATTTCTACCGGTCCCAGGCAGGGGAGTTCCCGCCCGAGTGCCGGGAGGCCGATTACGAGGACCGCATCCGGAGGGCCTATCCGATCCACCCCGAGATCTTCGAACGGCTCTACACGGACTGGTCCACGCTGCTCAAGTTCCAGCGGACCCGCGGCGTGTTGCGCCTGATGGCGGCGGTCATCCACTGCCTCTGGGAGAAGGGAGACCGGAATCCGCTCGTTTTGCCGGCCAACATCCCGATCGACGACCCGCGCGTGCAGTTCGAGCTGACGCGCTACCTCTCGGACAACTGGGTGCCCATCATCGAACGAGACGTCGACGGGCCGGGCTCGCTGCCGCTGCGGCTGGACGGGGAGATCCCGAACCTGGGCAAGTTCGCGGCCTGCCGACGGGTCGCGCGGGCCATCTATCTCGGCTCCGCGCCGAAGAGCGCCGCGGCCCATCGGGGCATCGAGGACCGGTGGGTGAAGCTCGGCTGCGCGATGCCCGGCGAGTCGCCCGCGATCTTCGGCGACGCGCTGAGGCGCCTGGCGGGGGTCGCCACCTATCTCTACCAGGACGGGCCGCGCTACTGGTACTCGACCCAGCCGACGGTGACCAAGCTCGCCGAGGACCGCGCCGAACAGTTGAAGCGCGACCCGGACAAGGTCATCCGCGAACTCGAGGCGCGCCTGCGTGCGGATCTCAAGTCCGCGGGGGATTTCGTGCGCATCCATCCCCTGCCCAATTCGAGCCAGGACGTACCCGACGACCTGGACGCGCGCCTCGTGGTTCTGGGGGTCGACCACCCCTACAGCAGGGAGCCCGACAGCCCCGCCGAGGTGGCGGTCCGGGCGATCCTGGAATCCCGCGGCAATTCGCCGCGGCTTTTCCGCAACACGCTCGTCTTCCTCGCGGTGGACAGGACCCGGCTGCAGGACCTGGACGAAGCGGTCCGTCATTTCCTCGCCTGGGATTCCATCCTGGCGGACCGGGAGATCCTCAACCTCGACCCGCAGCAGGCCAGGCAGGCCGAGACGCAGCGAGCCGCCGCGGACGGCGCGGTGACGGCCCGCATTCCCGAAGCCTACCAGTGGCTCCTGGTCCCGGTGCAGTCGGACCCGAAGGCGGACGTGAAATGGGAGGCCTACCGGCTGACGGGTCAGGCCCCCCTTGCGGTGCGGGCAAGCAAGAAGCTGAGGAGCGACGACCTCCTGGTACCGAACCTCGCCGCATCCGTTTTGCGATCGGAATACCTGGACAAGATCCCGCTCTGGCGCGGGGACCACGTCCCAATCAAGGTCCTGGTGGAAGATTTCGCGCGCTACCTCTACCTGCCGCGCCTCACGGAGCCGAAGGTCCTGCTCCGGGCGATCCGCGATGGCCTTGCGCTGATCACCTGGGAGAAGGACGCCTTCGCCTACGCGGAGAGCTTCGACGAGGCCCAGGGGCGCTACCGGGGGCTGCGCGGGGGCCTGCGCATGGACCACCTCGAGGCCGACGCGACGGGTCTGCTCGTCAAACCGGAGGTGGCGCGCCGACAGATGGACGCCGAACGGCCGTCCTCCCCGCCCGTGCCGCCACCCGACCTCACGGCGCCCGGCGACGGCCCCGGGCCGTCTCCGGTCCCTCACCCACCTGGCCCTGTCCCGCCACCGGCTCCGAAGCTGACCCGCTTCCACGGCAGCGTCGCTCTCGACCCGACGCGCGTGGGACGGGATGCGGGCCGAATCGCCGAGGAGGTCGTTTCCCACCTCGTCGGCCTCGTTGACACCGAGGTGAAGGTCAGCCTCGAAATCGAGGCCCATATCAAGTCCGGCATCCCCGAACACGTCGTGCGGGTCGTGACCGAAAACTGCCGGGTGCTGAAGTTCAAGAGTCAGGGTTTTGAACCAGAATGACCTATGAATGGACCAACTAAGACAGGGAGGTTGGCATGCCCCAAATCAATAAAATGATGCAACCATTGCATTTCAAATCATCCTTGAAGTAATCAAATCGGTCATTCGAGAGCTGAATAGATAAGGTGCTGTGTCGATGCCTTTTGGAAAATACGAGGATGCACAACGGCTAATGGAACCAGGGAAATTTTCTAAACGCTTCTTGGTAAAATTGGATTTATTGAAACAAGAATGGGCAGGCAGCCTTGATCATGAAACGAGGAGCAAGGTTAAGATTAAAAATGTAAGCACCATCGAGTTCAACCATTCATCTCCCAAAACACGACTTTTATCAAAGATGCCAAACGGAAGAGTCGTTGATGAATCATCTTCCGCTGAAACTTTTGCTGTGAATTTACAATAGATAAAAATGGAACGCGTACGTGATTTGAACAAGCAAGTCTGCAAAATGCCTCTAATAAGTATGGATAATAAATACTATCGAAGTAGATTTATTAAGTATTACCTAATGACTCATTCTAACACCAAATCCACTACTGTCCCAACGTTGTAATCTGATGATTCTCTAACCTGTTAAGACCAAACAACTTATTAGCCAAAATGGCATTTTTCGATTTGAAA